>BNJU01005525.1_pt1 | contig 81949 bp, 128 predicted proteins | sample 8539281 | NCBI WGS metagenome assembly BNJU01 (sample SAMD00202456, study PRJDB9452) | human saliva metagenome | isolation source: human saliva | place: Japan | reverse complement strand
GGCTCTACGGCGTTCGCGCCCATGACTCCCTGACCCCTAAGGCGTTAGAACGTCGCCTCGCTGAGCAGGAGCAGGACATGGGGCGCACCCTGGTGACCCACTGCGAACAGGCGCTCTGGATGAGTTACTGCCACAAGGGCTGCGCGCCCTCCACGAGCTCACCGGATCAGGGCCTCCGCCAGGACTGGAGCGGAGGTCGCGGAAGGCCTGGCCCCAGTGGGAGAGGGCGTGCTTCTCCTCAGGTGTCATCTGGGCAGTGGTGCGGCCCGGCCCCTCCGGCTCGTCCTCCTGGACGGGCACGAAGATCGGGTCGTAGCCGAATCCACCCTCGCCCAGAGGGGAGCGGGTCAGGCGCCCCTCCATGGACCGCTCGATCGTGGTGACCTGCTCCGGTTTGTCCTCCGGTTGCGGGCCGGACCAGGACCGCGGCGCAGGTGAAGCGCGCCGTCCGGTGAGGATCGGCGACGTCGGCCAGCTGGTCCAGAAGCAGCCGAAGTTCGCATCATCGTCACCGTGCCGACCGCTCCAACGCGCCGAGAAGATCCCCGGCGCCCGCCCAGAGCATCGACGCACGCCCGAGGTCATCCGCGACTGCGGGCAGGCCCGTGGCGGGCCAGCGCTCGGGCCTTGAGAGGAGGCGTTGTCGGTGAAGGACAATCCGTCCTCCAACGGTTCGATGGCCTTGAGCGAGGCGGCTGAGATGACGGCCCCGGGATCCAGGCCCGGAACGAGCGGCTCAAGGATCTGCCGCAGCTCGGCCAGTTTGCCGGCGTTGTGGGTGGCCAGGACGAGTCGAGCCCCGGCAGGAGTCTCAACCCGGTGCTCGATCTGATTGACGTCGGCGCTGGCGGAAGAGGTGCTCACGGTTCAGGGCCTCCGTGAGTCCCGAGGCCCAGGAGTCGTCAGGGGCTGTGGAGGACGAGCTGGAGGACACGGTGAAGGGCTCGCCACCGGGGCCGGCCAGGGCACGGCGCTGGAGCGCGGCGAGCTGGGCGTTGCCGGAGGCGGACAGGTCGAGCAGCGCTCCCAGCTCGGAGCGGTCGAAGGGGGCGTGCTCGGCGGTGCCCTGGACCTCGATGAACCGGCCGGCTCCGGTCTGGACGACGTTCATGTCGGTCTCGGCGCGCCGTCCTCCTCGCCATAGGGGCAGGTCGAGGGCAGGGCGAGCCGTCGATGATCCCCACCGAGATGGCGGACAAGGAGTCCGATAGCACCGGTTTACCAGGGCGGGCCTTGATGAGTCCCTGCTCCGTGCCCCAGGTGACGGCATCGGCCAGGGCCACGTAGGCGCCGGTGATCGCCGCAGTGCGGGTTCCGCCGTCGGCCTGCAGGACGTCACAGTCGAGCGCGATCGTGTTCTCGCCCAGTGCGGCCACATCGATGATGCCGCGCAGGCTGCGGCCAATGAGCCGGGAGATCTCGTGGGTGCGGCCACCGACCTTGCCACGCACTGACTCGCGGCCCGAGCGCTCCGATCCGGCCCGGGGGAGCATCGCGTATTCGGCGGTCACCCAGCCCTCCCCACTGCCCTTGCGCCAGCGCGGAACGCCCTCGGTGAAGGAGGCGGCGCACAGGACACGGGTGCGTCCGAATGTCACGAGGACCGAGCCCTCGGCGTGGTCGAGCCAGTGACGGGTCATGGTCACGGGGCGAAGCTCGTCGACGGCGCGGCCGTCCTCGTGGGTGAACGGGGCAGTTGTCATGGGCTCAGGCTACCCGGCGGCCAGCCGGCCTCGGGGCGGCCTGGACATCTTGGGACACCGGTGGCTGTGGTCCGAGGCCGTGGTCAGGCGGTACCGTTCATCGCGATGACTGTTCCGGCATGGAGCTAACGCAGAGACCAGGAGAACGTTATGACCTATGTCAACATCACCGCGCTGACCTTCCCCGAGGGCGCCGAGGCCGAGATCGAGAACGCTTCGCCGCACGCAAGCGGGTGTTGACACCTCGCAAGGCTTCCAGAGCTTCGAGCTCCTGCGCCCGGTCGTCGGCGAGGACCGCTACTTCGTGGTGACCAGGTGGGAGACGCGTGAGGACTATGAGCGCTGGCAGGCGGCGCGGCCCGCCGGCGGGCATGAGGACGACAAGCGCCGCGGCATGAGCGTGGAGGTTCTTGGCTTCGAGGTCGTCCAGCACGAGCAGTAGGCCCATCGGCAAGGACAGGCGTCGTGGGGTTTTATGCGCTGCTCGCAGTTGCCGTGTTGGTGCGGGCGGGGCGGTGCTGAAGCGTCGCTCATGGGGAGTCGTCTCATCGTGCCCTGTTGCAGCTCGTCGTAGGGTGAGGTTGGACATAGACGATCTGAAGTAACACAGGAGTGGGCAGACCAAGGGTGTCGACTTCGGACGAGTGCGTCAGCAGAGCAAGCAGCTGTGTGGTGCCGGGATGATGGTGTTCCCAGAGTCGCCCGCCCGTCGGTGGGGAATACTCCTGGGATGCGTCGCCTTCACCGTGCTGAGTGTCGGTCTCGCTAGTACTCGCCAACCAGTCGGACTCCCTATTCCAAGTCATGCTCGGCGCGATCGCAGGTGTCGTCTTCTTCGGCTTCATCGGCATCCCCGCCATGGCGAGGAGGATCGCTCATCGTAGCCGGCTGGTTGTCGCTCCTGAGGGCGTGCGCCGGGAACGGTGATCCGGTCAGTCCTACGTTGGCAACGAGTCCCGTGTTGTCTCATGATTTCTGAGGGTTTCGGGTGTCATGGCATCTGGGACACCGGTGGGGTGGGGCGATCGGGTACTGGAGTCGCTTGATCGCGTCGCCGAAGGGATGCGCTTGGTCGCTGTGGTGGTGCTGGGCGTGTACTGCACGAGGTCTGGGTGCTACTGACCGATAGATGGGTGTACTCCACGGGGTTCGGGGTCTCGTGCAGCACGGATAGCCCCTGACCAGTATCACCCGACCCTTGTGCAATGGCCGGCCTGAACAGGCCCCGGCCGGAAGCGGCCTTGAGTGAGCGCCAGCAGGAGCCAGGCGGGCACCGCCGGGAGCCAGAAGAGAGGCCAAGGATGCCCGGATCGGTGACAAAGGCTCGGATCGTTCCCATCCACACGGATCGCAACCGCATGATTCCAAGGTTCTCGTTCATGCGGTTCGGGGGCTGGGGGCCTTTGTCACCGATCTGGACATCAATGGGCCGACTCCCCTCGAAGAGTCCGGCGCAGCGGACCTACCAGGCTGCCCCGATCAGCACGCCGAGGTCGCGGTGACGACAAGGCCTACCTGGACCCCCTCCGGAGCGGGAGGCAGAGGTGGATCGTACTCATCGTTCCAATCCCGAGGGCTCACAGGACTCCGATCTGCCAGCACCCCGGCAGTGGAACCGAGCCTCAGTCAAGTCTCGTGCCCCCGGACAGGCTGAAGGTGGCAAAAATACTTGTTCGCAGTTCTCCAGCAGTCTCACCAGTATCACGGCGGCCCTCAGGCAGATAGCGGCTGGAATGAGCAAACGGCGTTAGCCCCTCCACGCATCAGCACTGCGGAGGCCCAACGACGTCGGGATCCGAGATCTGTACACCTGGGCAGCATCAATTCGAACAACTGGCTACCCCTGCTCGCCTTCCGCAAGCTTCTCATCGCGGATGGGGTGGCTCCGAATCGAGCACGCCCAGCGTAGCGCCTACTGCGGGGGTGAGCGAGACCGACGGCCCGCGGTATCCGCAAGACGGCCTGCCGTCCGATCGACGCAACGAAGAAGCAGCAGATCCTCGATCTGGCCCGCACGGGCATGTCTGTCAGCCAGATCGCTGCACAGGTCGGCGTCTCAGAGACCACTGTCTGTGCCACCTGCCGCCAGGTCACACAGCCACCCCACCGCAAGCGACGATTCACTAGCGACGATCTCCAGCGTGCCCAGCAGCTCCATGCTCAGGGTCGTACCACATCGAGATCGGCTTAAGACTTGGCCTCGGGCAAGATACGGCCAAGAAGCATCTGACGATGAATATATGAGCGGTCAAAGCACCAAGATAAAAGTCATACTATTTATCAGAGCATACCCAGGGTAGTCACGAATCGGCCACCAAGTTCAGTGGCGACCTAGATTACAACACGTCCCTCATGTAATAGAGCTTCTGATTGATTCTGTAGTACAATGAATCTCATGGAAGTCAACTCACTACTGTCGGCGACTAAACAAGCAGTTGATGCGTATATCATGGATCGTATTTACGAACGGGTAGCGCAGGCTTCAGTGGTGCATCCGCGTTACGAGCGGTTGTGGCGAGAGATCGCGCGCATTTACCAGGCAGGCGGCAAGCGAATGCGCCCGTATTTGACAGTGGTGGGGTATGGCGAGTTGGATAAAGCGATCGTGCCAGTTGCGGCGGTGCAAGAATTATTGCATGTGGCCATGTTAGTGCACGATGATATTCTTGATCAAGACGCGTTGCGGCACAGCCAAGCTACCGTTAACGGTGCGTACGAAACTGACTATGCCTCGCTATTGCCAGCGCAGCAGACCACCCATTATGCCAATAGTGTGGCGCTACTGGCGGGTGATGCGCTGCTATCTCAGGCGTATCGTTCGGTGCAGTTAGCGCCGTTCTCATCATTAGTAATTCGCCAGTTATCGGAGCGATTGTCGCAGTCAGTGTTTGAGGCAATTGGCGGCGAATTGATTGACGTTGAAGCGGGTTTTATCATGACTGAAAAGTTTGATCCGATGACTATTTACCGCTACAAAACAGCTAGCTACAGCCTGGTGGGTCCGCTTGCATCTGGTGCATTGTGCGCTGAGGTTGATGAAACGACACGGGAATTCTACAGAAATTCGGCGCGCAATGCGGTATTGCTTTTCAGCTGCAGGATGATTTGATTGGAATGTTTGGTGATGAAGCGACGACAGGCAAATCGGCCGACACGGATGTGCGCGAAGGTGAGCGAACAGTGCTGATCGCCGAACATCAGCTATGATGAGTGACGAGCAGGCGACTCGCTTCGCTGAGTGGTTCGGCGTGCGTGATGCACCGGGCCAAGCGCTTCGCCAATGGTAAAGCAGGATATTGACTCGTCCGGTGCGCCAAAAACCGAAGCTATTACTCAGCAGTATTTTGCTCAGGCGCGGGCTACACTCGCCAAGCTACAACATGGTTTTCGGCGTGACGAGTTAGAGCAATTTGTCGATCACCTGCAAGGAAGGCGTTACTGATGGAACTATATCGGCAAGTAAGCTACGAGCTGGCAGAGCGATTAACGCGGCGATATTCGACCTCGTTTTCGATGAGCAGCCGGCTGTTCGCGTCACGCATTCGGCCGCATATTTACGCAGTCTGACGGCATGGTGCGGCTAGCGGATGAAATTGTCGATACGTACCGTGGCGATGATGCGATGGCTCAGCTTGACAACTTTGAAGCAGTGGTTTACCAGGCGTGCAAGCAGGGCTATTCGACCAATCCAATCGTTCATGCTTTTGCTCTCACGGCCCAAAAGTACGGTATCGAGCGAGAGCTAATTTCTCCATTTTTTGCGAGTATGCGGATGGATATTACGGCCATGGAATATGATGAAGCGGCATACCGACGCTATATTTACGGCTCGGCGGAAGTGGTGGGGTTGATGTGTCTCAAGGTGTTCGTTGAAGGCGATGCGGCTCAGTATGAACAGCTGCGTGATGGTGCCAGCCATTTGGGTGCGGCCTACCAAAAAGTGAATTTTTGCGTGACATGAAGGCAGATCACGAAGTTTTGGGGCGAGTGTATTTTCCGGGCGTTGATTACCCGTCGTTTAGTGATGCCAGCAAGCGGACCATCGAAGCGGATATTGCGGCGGATTTTGCCGTAGCCAAGGCGAGTGTGCAGCAACTTCCGTCAACTGCCCGCCGAGCAGTGCATACCAGTGTAATATATTATGAAGCACTGTTTCAGCGGCTGCAGAATGCATCAGCTGCCGATCTTAAAGCGCGGCGCATTCGGGTGCCGAACAGTGTGAAGTCTGTACTATTCGCGCGAGGAGCGGTGGGATTATGAAAAAGAGCGGTGATTATCGGCGCGGGGATATGGCGGGTTGGCACTGCAAATTTGCTGGCGAAAGCGGGACACGAGGTGGCGATATACGAAAAAAATCCGTCAGCCGGTGGGCGGATTCAGGTGGTCAAGCAAAACGGATTTACCTTCGATCTTGGCCCGTCATGGTATTTGATGCCAGAGATTTTTGAGCAGTATTATCAATTGTTTGGTCGATCAGCCAAAACAGAGCTCGACTTGGTGCGATTTTCGCCAGGCTACAAAGTGTGGAGCGAAGGCTATGAGCCACTGATCATTCAGGGTGATGTTGATAAAGACATGACAACCTTTGCAGCCATTGAGCCTGGTGCGGGTAAAAAATTGCAACGCTATGTGGCACGCAGCAGCCAGGTATATGAGGTAGCGGTGAAGCACGCGCTATATAACAATTTCACGCAGTTTAGTGATGTATTGCAGTGGCCGCTCCTGCGCCAACTACCAACCATGTTGCCACTGGTGTGGCGAACACTGGACGCGCATGTTAGCCGCCGGTTTCGGAATCTTCGGCTCAAACAATTGCTGGAATATCATATGGTATTTTTAGGTTCCAGCCCGTTTCAAGCCCCGGCCGTCTACAGTCTGATGAGTCATCTCGATTTTCGTAGCGGTGTGTATTATCCGCGGCGTGGCATGTTGGAATTGGTGAACAGCATGGAGCGGTTGGGAAGAAGTTTGGGTGCGGCATATCATTATAACTCACCGGTGAAGCAGATTGTGCTGGATAGTCATCAAGCCGCGGGTATTGAGCTAGTGAACGGCGAGCGCATCGCGGCAGACTTGGTGATTTCTGGCGGCCGATATTCATCACACCGAAACCAAATTATTACCACCAGCTGCTCGAAGCTACTCCGAAAAGTACTGGCAAAAACGCCAGCCGGGGCCAGGCGCGCTGCTAGTCTCGCTAGGCATCAAAGGAAAACTGTCGAATTTACACCATCACAACCTCTACTTTGTGAAAAATTGGCGCGAAAACTTTGCGGCGATTTATGAAACTGGTACCGTGCCAGAGCATGCCTCACTCTACGTCTGCAACCCATCCAAAACCCACCCTGAATTGGCGCCGATAGGGCATGAGAATTTGTTCGTGTTGCTGCCATTGCCAGCGGGCGTGACGCTGACGCCAGAACAAGAATTGGTTTGTACGGACAAGATTATCAAGATTCTTGGTGAGATGACCAGAGAGCCAGACTTACCCAAGTGCGTTGTCTCCCAGCTCATCTATGGTCCAGAGCAGTTTGGTGAGCAATTTAATGCCTGGCAATACAACGCTTTTGGTGGTGAATCGCACTTGCTTCGTCAGAGTGTCATGTTTCGCACGCGTAATCGCAGCAAAAAAGTACCGAATCTGTATTATGTGGGTGCGGGAACATTGCCTGGGATTGGCCTACCGATGTGCCTGATTAGTGCGCAGCTGACCTATAAGCGCATCACAAGAAATCACCGCCACGGCCCTCTTGCTAAGGAGGATGTATGAACTGGCTGTATCTAGCGGGAATCATTTTTAGTTTTATAGGGATGGTGGTGCTGGATTCGCGGCACAGGCTGGCTTACTGGCATGATGCTCGCCGTGCAGTACTGACAGTGCTAATTATGACCAGCGTGTTCATTGTGTGGGATATTTGTGGCATCTCGCTCGGCATTTTTTATAGCGGCCATTCCCCGTACATGTCGGGCATCTACCTTTTCCCAGAGTTTCCACTAGAAGAACTACTCTTTCTGCTGTTTTTGAGCTATTTTAGCCTGGTGGTTTACCGCGCGGGAGTGAAGCGATGGCAACATATATAGTGCTTAATATGCTTTTTTTGGCGTCAGCGCTGGGTCTACTGGCATGGCGGAGATTATTGGCATTTAGCCGTGCAGTGTGCCTGACGCTGGCGGTGCTGCTGGTGATGACGATTCTGTTTGACTCGCTACTGATTTACCTCGGCATCGTTGCCTATTCTCTAGATAAAATTTCGGGCATGAGAGTTGGGGCTAGCGCCAATTGAAGATTTTTTATCCACTATTAGGCTGGCTCTGGCTGTACCAGCGATTTGGGAGGGTTTGCATAGTGAAGAAAACGATTAAGGTATTATTCATGACTTCACGACCGCTGTCTTGGGTAAACACGGCCTACCCGTTTGCGACGGGCTATTTGGTTATGGGCGGGGCGATCGATGTGCGGCTTATTATTGGTACTTTGTTTTTTCTCATTCCGTACAATCTGCTGATGTATGGCATTAATGACGTGTGTGACTACGAATCAGACATGCGCAATCCTCGTAAGGGTGGCGTCGAAGGGGCGGTGACGCCGCGAAGATATCACCAGGTAATCGTGTGGCTGGCGGTATTATCATGCCTTCCATTTGTGCTGACGTTGGTAATTATGGGCAACTGGCAAAGTGGGTTGGTGTTAACAGTTGTGTTGTTTTTTGTGGTGGCTTATAGTGCCACGGGGCTGCGATTTAAGGAAGTGCCACTGCTGGATTCGGTGACCTCGAGCCTGCATTTTGTCGGTCCGCTACTCAACGCGTATTCATTGGTTGGCACGACGCAGGCGGGTGGCTAGCAGTTTCAGCGTTCTTTTGTTGGGGTATGGCCAGCCAGGCGTCTGCAGTGCAAGAACATATTGTTCCAGACCGGGAAGCAGAAATTTGCTCTATCGCCACTTTTTTTGGTGCGCGGGTCACAGTCTGGCTAGCGATGCTGCTTTATGTCGCGGCGATCGGGTTGGTAGCGCGCCTAGGTGTGGCGGCATGGCCAGTGTTGGCTGCGGGCGGCTTATATATCATCAATCTGCCCTTTTGTGCACCCGTGACGAACGATCGGCGGAGGCACGAACCGGATGGCGACGCTTTTTATGGCTAAACTATTTTTCACTGGAGCGGTACGACAATGACATACTGATGATTGTGTGGGATCTGTCATGAAAATGCATGATCGGCGTCCTGGTGACCATCGCACAGCCACGAGCCCCACAACACGAACAACGCCCACCCTGGTGGGTGAGCGTTGTTCAACATCTGGAACCACATCCCAGCCTGCTTTCGACTGGGTGGGTTCGGGTGCAAGAGCTTGTTGGTACGCGAGAAGGGACTCGAACCCTCACGCCCGAAGGCACCAGGACCTAAACCTGGGCCGTCTACCAATTCCGCCACTCGCGCTATGCCGTGCCCACTCTACCGACTTGAGCGCTGATAGCCGAATGCGGCGTCCTTGTCCGTCAGAGCTGTCAGTCCACGCCCAGCGCAGCTCGCAGCCGCTTGACGTGTCCCGTCGCCCGGACGTTGTACTGGGCCAGCGTCACGGTTCCGTCGGGAGCCACCACCACGGTCGAGCGGATGACACCAGTGTAGACCTTGCCGTAGTTCTTCTTCTCTCCCCACACGCCCCAGGCCTCCATGACGGAGTGGTCGGCGTCCGACAGCAACGGGAAGGGCAGGTCGTGACGGTTGGAGAACTTGGCCTGCGCGGTCACGGAGTCGGGAGAGATGCCGACGACGGCGTAGCCGGCGGCCTTGAGCTCCTCCACGGAGTCGCGGAAGTCGCAGGCCTCCTTAGTGCAACCAGGTGTACAGGCCTTGGGATAGAAGTAGACGATGACGCCCTTGTCCGTGCTGGTGCACAGGTCGTGGAGAGTCACGGTGCGTCCGTCCTGGTCGGGCAGGGCGAACTCCGGGGCGCGGTCACCGGTGGCGAGCTGGGGCATGGGTCCTCCTCGGGATCCTGGGCGTATGCGCTCATCCTCGCATCGCCTCCGGTACCTGCGGCAGTGGATTCGGCGACTTACTTTCGTGATCTGGCGAACGTTGACCGCGACGGCAGCACGGTCCTCCTCTGTCGGGGGCTGCCGCCGATCAGGCAGCCCGGGGGATCGGCCGTCGTGATGCCCTCTGTGCCGCTTCCAGACGCTCCAGCGCGCGCTCGAGACGAGAGGGGGAGACTGCTGCTCCCAGAGAGGCGAGCTCGGCACGTGCGGCGGAGAGCTCGCGATCAGCCTTTTCGCGGGCCTCGGCACCGATGGCTGCGGGCTCGGTGCTCGGCGCGGTCGTGATGTGGATGATGTGTGTCATACGTGTCCCTCAACTTCCTTCGACGTCGTCGGCCCGTGTGGGCCGGGCAGCGGCGGACGACGCGGCAGGCGATTGCCTGTCAGTCGACGCACCGCATGAGAAGACTTCTGCCGCCGTGGCGGCCTCGTCGGGCCGCGGGCGGTACTCACGAAGAGGAGCGAAAACCTGTGAAAAACAGGATCCCGAACATCTCTCAGGCTCATGCCGGAGGTGGAGGCTGTCTGTGCCGCCAACGTGCTCCTGCTGCAGTGCCTCCGGGATCTTTCCGGAGTGTGCACCTGCTCCCTCGTGGTACACCGCCAGGGACTTGAACCCTGAACCCGCTGATTAAGAGTCAGCTGCTCTGCCAATTGAGCTAGCGGTGCTCGGCCTCGCTGGCCGGTGGTTCCCGGCCCGTTGGGCTGGGATTCCGTACACCGCCAGGGACTTGAACCCTGAACCCGCTGATTAAGAGTCAGCTGCTCTGCCAATTGAGCTAGCGGTGCTTCACCACAACGATGTCATTTGACGTGCTTCGCCGGGCGACGGAGGAATACTTTACGGATGGAGGATGGGTCCGTCCAGCCAGAATCCACGAAACCGCCTCATCATGTGGCAAGTCTCAGGGGCGTCTGGTGGTCTGGCCTGATGGGTGGCATCACTCCACGTCGGTCATGGTCAGTGCGACGACCGGTTCTCGGGGTCCTCGATGCTGCCGGTGCGCGACCACTGTCGGTACTGCTTCAAAGTGGCTGCCTGCTTCTCATCGAGCCGCCGCCATAGGGGGAGGTCCAGCTTCTTGCGATCCCGCACACGAGCTGCGAGGGTCCAGCCCGCCAGCATGACCAGGGCCATCACCACCCTCCCCACAGGCTGCTGCGACCCGCACGAGCATCGGTGAGCAGCGTGACCGTCCTCCTCTAGCAGGCCCGCGACGAGAATCGTCGCGACGGCGATGGCGATCATTGATGCCCAGTAGCGCTGATTGGCGGTTCCGAGAGGCTTGCGGGGCTTGGCGGTCATCTCAGCATTGTGCCACCCGCGCGTGCGCACTGATGCGGGCGCGTCCGGCTCGGAGGACCGGTGCAGTGCGGCTGTGACGGGCCGAGCGTCAGCGCCTCGTGTCCTCCCGGGTGAGAGGTACTTCTGTTGCCGGTACGGTTCAGCGTCACACGCTCTGTGGCCTCTTCGGACGCTGGGCGCGGTAGCGTGGGCCGCATGAGCGACCCGATCGTGACGCTGGCGACCTGCGCAGACTTCCCGGACCTTGACGACGATGACCACGGCTTGCCCGACGCTCTGCGTGCGCGTGGCATCGAGCCGAGGGTCGCCGTGTGGAACGATCCCGACGTCGACTGGGACCAGTCCGGCACCGTCGTCCTGCGCAGCGTCCGCGACTACGCCACCAAGGGCAACCACTCCGGCTTCCTTCAGTGGGCTCGTTCGGTTCCCAGGCTGGCCAACCACCCCGACGTCGTCGCCTGGAACTCTGACAAGCACTACCTCACTCGACTGAGCGAGTGGGGAGTCCCATGATCCCGACGACCTGGCTGGAGCCGGAGGCCGGCTACTCCAAGCACCAGGTCCACACGCGCTTCCCGGCCCACGGCGACTTCGTGGTCAAGCCGGCCGTCTCCTCGGGCGGGCGCGGCACGGGGCGCACACGGCCACGGACGCCTCCTCCCGGTCGGCGGCGATCAACGACGCCACGCACCACCCGCGCCGCGGACGCACCGTCATGGTCCAGCGCTACCTCGAGGAGGTGGATCGCAAGCGAGGTCTCACTGGTCTATTTCAACGGTGTGCTCTCCCACGCGGTGGAGAAGGCCCCGATGCTTCACCCCTCCTTCAAGTCGACCGACCAGGTCCACGAGGAGATCGTCACCGCGCGGGAGCCCAGCGAGCAGGAGTGGCTGTGGGGCGAGCGAGTGCGTAAGGCCATCCACACACTTATCAAGGAGGTCTCCGGTCGTGACATCCAGCTCCTGTTCAACCGTGTCGACGTCGTCGGAGACGGACAGGGGTGGCTTCTACCTCATGGAGGTCTCGCTGATCGATGCGGGCCTCTACCTGGGGGCGGCCCCGGAGGCGTTGAACAACTTCGCCGACGCCATCGCTCAGCGCGTCTTCTGGTGACCGGAGAGAAACGCAGAGACGCAGAGACCTTGCCCCGTGTGTGGTAGATAGGTGTCATGCGCACGCTACTCAACATCATCTGGGTCGTCTTCGGCGGGTTCTGGCTCTTCCTCGGCTACATCTTCTTCGGTCTGATCGCCTGCCTGCTCATCGTCACGATCCCCGCCGGCGTCGCATCCTTCCGCATCGCCGCCTACGTGCTGTGGCCCTTCGGGCGTGAGGCGGTTCCCGCGCCCGGAGCCGGTGCCATGAGTGGGATCAGCAACATCATCTGGTTCCTCGTCGCCGGGCTCTGGCTGGCGATCGGCCACGTCGCCACCGCCGCCGCACAGGCCATCACCATCGTTGGGATCCCGCTGGCGGTGGCCAACATCAAGCTCATCCCCGTCACCTGCTTCCCCTTCGGCAAGCAGATCGTCGAGACCCGTTAAGGCCATCTATGCGGTCCATGCGGTGGTCCTCGTTTCTGCTCCTCGCTCCTAAAGACTGATCCGGCGGTTGACTCCCCAGTAACCGACGTAGCAGATCACCAGAAAGACGATGGTGATCCCCAGGGCCGCACGCTGCTCGGGGTCGAAGACGATGAGGAGACAGGAGACGGCTGACAGCGTGAGCGCCGCAATCGACACCCACGGGTACCCGGGAGCCCTATAGTCCAGCTCCGTCAGACTGCGGTCATCGGCGAGCCAACGACGTCGGAAGGACAAGTGACAGGCGGCGATGACCACCCACACCAGGACCACGGCGAGTCCGGAGATGGACACGAGGACCAGGTACACCGTGGAGGCGGCATAGGTCGATGTCAGCAGGGCCGCCAGCCCACCGACCATGGACAGGCCCATGGCCAGCGCCGGTACCCCGAACCGGTTGGAACGGGCCAGGACCTTGGGCAACGTGCCCTCGTTGGACAGCGACCACAGCATGCGGGTCGAGGCATAGAGCCCTGAGTTGGCCGCCGACAGGATGGCGGCAAGAATGACGATGTTCATGAGATCCCCGGCGTAGGGCACGCCGATCCTCGACAGGACCGTCACAAAAGGACTCTCCTCGACTCCGGCGTCCTTCCAGGGGATCAGTGCCGCGATGATGACGATCGAGCCGATGAAGAAGATGACCAGGCGGGCCAGCGTGGCACGGATCGCGCGAGGGATGGTGGTACCCGGGTCCTCCACCTCTCCCGCCGTGATACCGATGAGTTCGGTACCGGAGAAGGCGAAGTTGACTGCCAGGATCGTGGTGAACACGGCGCCGAGGCCGTTGGGAAGAGACCGTCCTGTACAGATTCGTCAGCCCCGGGGCCGAGCTGTAGCCCTCATAGGACAGCAGCCCGATTGCCGCTGTCGCGCCCAGGATGATGAACAGGATGATCGCGGCCACCTTGATCCCCGACAGCAGGGTCTCAGCCTCGGCGAAGACCCTGACTGAGACCATGTTGAGCACCAGGATCAGGACGATGAAGATGGCCGCCCACACCCATACGGGAACGCCCGGGAACCAGCCGTACATGATCATGGCGGCGCCGGTGAACTCGCTTCCCAGGGCCACCGTCCACGTGAGCCAGTACAGGACGGCCGTCACGAAGCCGGTGGCGGGTCCCAGGTACTGGCGGGCGTAGACGTGGAAGGCCCCGGTGAAGGGCATCGCGACGCTCAGCTCGCCCAGGCACATCATGACCAGGTAAACGATGAGGGCGCCGATCGAGTAGGCCAGCACGGTCCCCAAGGGGCCCGCCTGGTTGATCGTGTAGCCAGTGGACAGAAACAGCCCCGTCCCGATGACCCCGCCGAAGCTGATCATCATGAGGTGACGTCGGTTCATGCGGCGTTCCAGTGCGGTGACATGGCCCTGACTGTCAGGGTCGCCTTCGGCGCGAGGAGGGGCGGGTGAGCACGGCAATGAGGCGGCAACCTCATGGGGATGTGCAACCGGATCCATGGTGGGGACGCTACCGGTGCCGCCTGGAGCCGTCCGATACCGTGTCGCAATGCGAACGTTCTCGACATCCACCACGTCCTTCGGGCGTGAACCGACCCGGCTTTCCGATCTGCTGGCACGTGGTCCGGTCGTTCTGGACGGGGCGATGGGCACCGAGCTGGACTCGTGGTGTCGACACCCGTCACGCGCTGTGGTCGGCGCTCGCACTTACCGCGGCACCCGAGACCGTGCGTGCGGTCCATTCCGACTACCTGATGCCGGAGCCCGTGTCGTCACGACCAACACCTATCAGGTGACGCTCCCGGCACTGCTGCGGGCCGGGCATGACGCGGCTGCCGCTCGGGAGATCATCGCGGCCGGGGTCCGCCTTGCCGATGAGGCCGCCCGTCGCTTCGAGGCGAAGCATCCTGAGACGCAGGCTCTCATTGCCGGAGGGCTGGGACCCTATGGCGCCTACCTGGCCGACGGCAGTGAGTACACTGCGCACGACGTCGGTATCCCTGAGGACCCGGCTTCCGGGAGGTCCACCGGCCTCGCATCGAGGTGCTGGCTGGGAAGGGAGTCGATCTGTTCGCCCTGGAGACCATCCCGCGTCTGGACGAGGCGCAGGCACTCGTCGCCATGGTGAAGGACCTCACTCCCCAGGCCGAGTGCTGGGTCTCCTTCCAGGTGCGGTCCGACGGCGCTCATCTGGCCGGCGGACACCCACTGCCGAGGCGGCCGGCTGGGCCGAGGGGGAGGAGACGGTCGTCGCCGTCGGCGTCAACTGTGTGGCCCCCGACGTCGTCGGCCGGGCGCTTCCCGTGCTGCGTGCGGCCACCGCCAAGCCACTGGTGGCCTATCCCAATGCCGGTGATCTCTACGACCCGGTGACCAAGACCTGGCAGTCCGCAGGCGAAGGGATCGGAATCCCGGAGCTGGCGCCCTCCTGGATCGCCGCTGGGGCCCGGCTCGTCGGCGGCTGCTGCCGCACCCGTCCGGCCCAGATCCGCGAGCTCGCCCACGCGGTCTGTCCGTAGTCACGCAGCCCTTCGACGTCGAGCAGCCCGGTGAATCAGTCCGGTGGATGTCTTACATGCCGTTACTCTAGCGCTTAGAGTAACGGCATATCTCCGACGCCGACATCGTTGTCCTCGCTCCTTGCCGAGCAGTCTCGTCACGGCTACGACCTCGACCGGGTCATCGAGCAGCGCGGCTACCGGCAGTGGACCTCCCTGGCCTTCTCATCCGTCTACTACGTCCTCAAACGCCTGGCGGAACGGGGGCTCGCCGAGCCCGACAACGGCCTGCAGAGCGTCGCACCGTCTTCCGCGTGACCGACGTCGGGCGCCGTGAGCTGAGCGAGGCCTCCGGTGAGCGCGTCCTCACCCCGGCGCCGCCCACCGCGGGCGTGCTTCCGGCGCTCAACGCCTATGCCCGGCTCGACGACCCCGGGCTCATGGCCGCGTTGGTGCGGCGCGCCGAGGCGCTCCAGGAGAGGCTCGATGAGCTGTGCCGGCTGCGCGCTCAGGTCGATGAGGAGCACGCCCTGGCCATCTTCGACTACGAGATCCTGCGCCAGGAAGCGGATCTCACGCTGACCCGCACCCTTCTCAAGCGAAAAACAGACAATGATGAGGACTGATATCAAGAAGGACCGCAAGGACCTGTACCAGCCGGCAGCGGCCGACTTCGCGGAGGTGGACGTGCCGGCCATGACCTACCTGGCCGTTGACGGTCACGGCGACCCCAACACCTCTCCCGCCTACGCCACCGCGATCCAGGCGCTGTACGCAGGCGCCTACGCGATCCGCTCCGCCTTCAAGAAGCGCAGCGGTGACGACTTCGTCGTCGGGCCCCTCGAGGGACTGTGGACAAGTGCCGACAACTCCGCCTTCGCCACCCGCGACAAGGGAGAGTGGGACTGGACCATGATGATCCCTCTGCCTGACGCGGTCTCGTCGCAGGACATCGTCGACGGTCTTGGACGAGCCGCGCGCAAGAAGCCCGAGCTCCCCATCGATGCTCTTAAGGAGCTCCCTCTGAGCGAGGGCAGGTCGCTGCAGATTCTCCACGTGGGCACCTACGATGACGAGGCCCCCACCCTGGCCCGCCTCCACGACGAGGTCATGCCGCGCCTCGGGCTCACCTGGAACGGTCCCCATCACGAGATCTACCTCAGTGACCCCCGGCGAGTGGCGCCGGAGAAGATGAAGACCGTCCTGCGCCAGCCGGTGAGGCCCGAATCGGAATGAGCCGAGGTGAGCCACACTGGTTTGTGCCGTCGTGGCTCAAAAAGGCCAGGAGCCTGAAGAGCAGCGCGAGCACGACGACGATGAGCACGGCGCGGACGAAACGAGGACCGAGCCATGTTGCCGTCCTGGCCCCAAGGTGGCCACCCAGCATATTCATGCCTCCCATGAAGAGGCCCAGTCGCCACTGGACGGTACCGGCCAGGGAGAACAGGAGCAGTGCTCCGGTGTTCGTCGCCAGGTTGACGGCATCGATCCAGCCCGCGAGCAGAGCCATCATGAGGAGAAGCGTCAGCATTCCCCCGGTCAGGTCTCCCAGCCCGGCAGGAGCAGTGAGGTCCACGACCGTCTCAGCCCTGCGGCCCCACGGACAGCAGGTGGATGACCGCGCGCTTGTCCCTGTCGCACTCGGCCAGGTCCACCAGGGCCGTCAGGCGCCAGTCGTGGTCGCCGTCGGAGTCCTCCAGGACCTGGGTGGCCAGCCACACCTGCCTCCCGGAGGTCTCCAGGGCCTCGCGCAGGCGCTCACTGACCCCGGCGGCTGCCAGGGCCGTCTCATCGGGGGCCTCATCAAGCGGTGCCAGCGAGATCGCCCGGGCCGAGGTGTCCGTGCCGATCCAGTCGTACTCGTCCCAGTAGCGCCCCAGCGCCTCGTCCCAACGATCCTCACCCCAGCCGGAGGAGGCGTCCAGACGGCCCAGGGCCTCGACGTCGTCACGCGCCATGAGCTCAACGCGGCGGAACATTCCCGACGCACCGCCACCCGGAAGGCGTGACGGTTGCGGGTGAAGGCCACCGAGCCGTCCCTCGCCCGCGCCGAAGGCCCGCTCCACCCCGGCCGAGTCGTCCGCACCGGACGGTCCCTCCAGCAGGGCCGGGCGACCTCGCCCTGCCCCTGCCCGCCTGGGCCTGACCGAGCGCCTCCCACTCATCGAGCAGGGAGGAGTCGACGGCGCGCACGAGCGCCCCCAGCCAGTCGATGAGCTCGGTGACCTCGGGCGTGCGGTGCTCATCGGGCACGACCTGGCGCAGCGCCCGGTAGGCATCGGTGAGTGCGCAGCACCACGCCCTCGCTGCGCCCCAGCTCGTAGCGGGAGATGAGGTCGGAGAAAGGTCATCGTGTTCTCCACCATCTCGCGCACCACCGACTTCGGCGCCAGCTCGTGCTCGGCGATCCACGGGTTGGCCTGCTTGTACATCTCCAAGGCGGGGTGAGCAGCTCGGCCAGAGGCTGGGGCCAGGTGATCTCTCCAGGGCGGCCATACGCTCCTCGTAGTCCATCCCTCAGCCTTCATCGCGGCGATCGCCTCGCTGCGGGCGCGCGCTGCTGGGCGTAGAGCAGCGGCGCGGGTCGTCCAGGGTGGCCTCGACGACGCTGACGACGTCGACCGTGTGCTCCGGGGCCTCCACGTTCAGCAGGTCCATGGCCGCCAGGGCGAAGGGGTGCCAGGGGCTGGTTGAGGGGCGAAGTCGGCCGGCAGGTCCACGGCCAGGCGGAGCCGAGGGCGCCCGTCGGCGGTGGCCTGGGCGCTGGAGACGTGCGTGAGGACGCCCGCCGTGCGCAGGGACAGGTAGATCTCTAGGGCGCGGCGCACGTGCCGGCGCCGCTGGGCCTCGGGCTCGTGGGCGCGCTCCAGCAGATCGGCCATCGCCGCCACCAGGGTCGCCGGTACGCTCCATGAGGTTCAGCACCATGGTGGTGGTGACCTGGAACTGGCTGGTCAGCGTCTCCGGGGCCGCATCGCGCAGCCGCTCGAAGGTCTTGTCCGTCCAGTTGACGCGCCCCTCGGGGGCCTTCTTGCGCACGATCTTGCGGCGCTTGCGCTCGTCGTCGCCGGCCTTGGCCAGCGCCTTGGCGTTCTCGATGACGTGCTCGGGGGCCTGGACGACGACGTAGCCGCGGGTGTCGAAGCCGGCGCGCCCGGCCCGTCCGGCGATCTGGTGGAACTCGCGCGCGCGGTGAGGTGGCGCCCTGGAACCGTCGAACTCACCAGCGAGGTCATGACCACCGAGCGGATCGGGCACGTTGATCCCACCCCGAGCGTGTCCGTGCCGCAGATGACGGACAGCAGCCTTCGCGGCCAGGCGCTCCACCAGTCGCCGGTATCGCGGCAGCATGCCCGCGTGGTGCACGCCGATCCCGGCGCGCAGCAGCCGTGAGAGCGTGGCTCCGAAACCGCCGCCGAAGCGGAAGTCGCCCAGCGCCCGCACCACCTCCGCCTTGCGGGACTTGGGCACCAGGTCGACGCTCAGCAGGGAGGTCGCCCTGCCCACCGCCTCCCTTCTGGGAGAAGTGGACGACGTAGACCGGAGCCTGTCCTGCCCCACCAGGCGCTGAAGCAGCTCACCGATCGGCTCGACGACGTACTCCATCTCCAGGGGAACTGGCCGAACGGCGTCGTCGACGACGGCGACCTCGCGGCCCGTGCGCTCGCGCAGGTCCCGAACGAAGAATGAGACATCGCCCAGCGTCGCCGACAGCAGCACCATCTGCGCCTGGGGCAGCTCCAGGAGGGGACCTGCCAGGCCCAGCCGCGCTGAGGGTCCGCGTAGTAGTGGAACTCGTCCATGACGACGCAGTCCACGTCCATGTCCTCGCCCTCGCGCAGGACTGGTTGGCCAGGATCTCCGCGGTGCAGCAGATGATCGGGGCGGCGGCGTTGATGGAGGTGTCCCGGTGACCATGCCGACGTTGTCGGCCCTCGAACAGGCGCACCAGCTCGAAGAACTTCTCACTGACCAGGGCCTTGAGGGGGGCCGTGTAGTAGGAGCGACCCCCACGGGCTAGCGAGACGGTGTGGGCGGCCAGCGCGATCATCGACTTGCCCGAACCTGTCGGTGTGGCGGCGATGACGTGGCGGCCCTCAAGAATCTCCGACAGCGCCTCGTCCTGGTGCGGGTAGAGCGGGCGGCCCGTCGTCTCCGCCCAGTCCGGAGAATGCCAGGTAGACCTCCTCGGGCTCGGGGACGCGCTCAGGATCGTCAGCCGGATGAGGGGCGTCGAGCATCGCGTTGAGGGCCGGAGCAGTCTGTGGTCACGGCGTCATCGTCTCACGGGGGCCGTATCGAACGGTCTGGGCTGGCTCGTGGGAGAGCCACAGAGACCGTGGCGCGTCCTGAGGAGCGACCGCACTATGTTCCGGGTGCCGATTCATGAGAGCATGCGGGCCGTCCCCACCTGCTGCGACACCGTGAAAGGCCGAATCTCCCATGGAAGCCCTCGCCGCTCAGCTTGAGGCAGTCTCGGACTGATCACGCTCCACATCACCATGTGGGTGCTCGTCGGTACCGGGATTCTGCTGACCGTCCTCACTCGAGGTGTCCAGCTGCGTCGTCTGCCGGACATGCTCCACCAGGTGGCCGGATCACGTTCCGGCGCACAGGGAGGCATCTCCTCCTTCCAGGCCTTCACGATCTCCCTGGCCGCCCGTGTGGGCATCGGTAACGTCTTCGGGTGGCTGCGGCCCTCATCCTGGGCGGTCCGGGCGCGATCTTCTGGATGTGGATCGTGGCCCTGGTCGGTATGGCCACCGCCTTCTTCGAGGCGACCCTGGCCCAGATGTTCAAGGTCCGCCACACCGACGGCTCCTTCCGCGGCGGACCAGCCTACTACATGGCGCGAGGACTGCGCAGCCGGGCCCTGGGCGTCGTCTTCGCAGGGCTGACGATCTTCACCTGCGGCTTCTCCATCATCATGGTCCAGTCCAACGCCGTCGCCGGCGTCATCGGCCCAGGCTCTCCGCTGAACCTGAGCCCCGTCGTTGCCGCCACGGTGCTGGTGGCGCTGTCCGCCCTCGTCATCCTCGGCGGGGTGCGACGGGTCGCCCGCGTCACCGAGTGGATGGCGCCGATCATGGCCCTGGTCTACGTGGTCATGGCCATCATCATCGTCGGCCTCCACATCAGCCAGCTCCCGGGCATCCTGGCCACTATCGTGGGCTCGGCCTTCGGCCCCTATCCCTTCGCCGGAGGGGTGACCGGAGGCATCATCGCCGCCCTGACCAACGGAACCCGCCGCGGCCTGTTCTCCAACGAGGCCGGACAGGGCACCGCGCCCTTCGCAGCCGCCACCGCGACCGTCGCTCACCCGGTCCAGCAGGGACTCATCCAGTCCCTCGGCGTGTCGTCGACACCATCATCGTGCACCGCAACCGCCTTCATCATCCTGGTCTCCGGCGTCTACAGCCCCGCCCTCGTCGAGGCCGGCACCCTGACCCCCGACGCCGCGGGAACCTTGACCTCCGACGCCGTCGCCGCCACCCTCGGCGGCTGGACCGCCGTGCCCATGACCATCGTCATCTTCGTCCTGGCCTTCTCCTCCATCATCGCCGCGGCCACCTACTCCGAGGTCTCCATGACCTTCATCTCCGAGCGGCCCGCATGGCGATGGCTGCCTGACTGGTCTCGGTGGCCTCCACCGGCCTGGGCGCGCTCGCCACCCTGACCGTTGTGTGGAACACCGTCGACATCACCATGGCCGTCATGACCCTGACCAACCTGGTCGCCCTCGTCTGGCTCGCCCGCTGGGGCGTGGGCGCCTTGAGGGACTGGGACGTCCAGCGCGCGGCGGGACGAACCGCCCCCCTGTTCGTCGGCGTGGGCAACCCGTACCTGCCCGGCGACCTCCCCGGCGACGTCTGGACCGCCGAGAGAGCCAGCCTGGCCGAGGCGGACGAGACCACCGACAACGTTGTTCCCGCAGCCACCCCCGCCAGCAGCCAGCCGGCCGCCTCGACAGGAGCCGACGCATGAACCTCACCAGCATCGAGAGCCTGCTCAACTCCGTTGACGACTTCTTCACACCTACCTCCTCGCCGCCCTCCTCATCCTCGCCGGCGTCTACCTGGCTGCGCGCACCTCCTGGTGCAGCTGCGCCACTTCGGCACCATGGTCAACTCGTTGTCCGGGTCGCGCTCAGGTGCACAAGGAGGCATCTCCTCCTTCCAGGCCTTCGCTGTGGGGTTGGCCGCACGCGTCGGCATCGGCAACATCGCCGGGGTTGCCCTGGCCGTCGTCGCCGGTGGTCCTGGTGCCCTGTTCTGGATGTGGGTCGTCGCCCTCATCGGCATGGGCACCAGCTTCGTGGAGTCTACGCTGCGCAGATCTTCAAGGAGCGCGGCCGGGACTTTCACCTTCGCGGGGCCCGGCCTACTACATCAAGAACGGCTGGGATCGGCCTTAGTGGGGCAAGGTCTTCGCGGTCCTGTGCATCGTCTCGGTGGGAGTCACCGTGGTCATGGTGCAGACGAACTCACTGGCCGAGGTGATGACGGCCACTGTCCCCAGCCTGTCGGGCTGGATGGTTGAGGGTGTTCCTCGTCCTGCTGACCGCTCCCGTGGTCCTGGGCGGAGTGCACCTCGTGGCCCGGGTCGCGGAGTGGCTGGCACCCATCATGGCGCTGGCCTATGTGCTTGTTGCCGTAGTCGTCATCGTCCTCCACATCAGCAGGCTGCCGGAGGTCCTCGTCAGCATCCTCCAGGGGGCCTTCGGCCTCAACGAGGCTCTGTTCGGTACCGCAGGAGGAGTCGTCGCGGCGCTGCTCAACGGGGTGCGCCGTGGCCTGTTCTCCAACGAGGCCGGTCTGGGTACCGTCCCCAATGCCGCCGGTACCGCCACGGTCGCACACCCCGTGAGACAGGGACTCATCCAGTCCTTCGGCGTGTTCGTCGACACGATCCTCGTGTGCACGGCCACCGGCCTGCTCATCCTGCTGGCCACCGACACCTACCGCCCCGACGACAGCTCCCTGGTCGGGGCGATCCTCACCCAGCAGGCCGTCGCCGAGCACCTGGGCTCCTGGACCACCTGGCCCATGGTGATCCTCATCTTCGTCCTGGTCTTCTCCACGGTGCTGGGCTGCTACTCCTACGCGCAGGTCAACGTCAACTTCCTGGGAGGGGAGCGCCGGGCCGAGCAGATCTTCGGGATCATCCTGACCGCCGCGGCCTTCGGCGGCACCGTCCTGACCCTGCCCGTCGTGTGGGCCCTGTCCGACATCGCCCTGGGACTGCTGGGCGTCCTCAACCTCGTCGTCGTGATCCGGCTCGCCCCGTGGGTCATCGGGGCCCTGCGTGACTTCGAGGCCCAGCGCGCTCAGGGCCTCACCGAGCCGTCCTTCGTGGGTCACGGTAACGCCCTCCTTCCCGGAGACGTGGTCCCCGGGGTCTGGGAGCCCGACGACGCAGCGAGGCGGGGGTGATCGTGATGTCGCCGATGGCGCACGCCTCATGGATGGACCAGATCGACGCCGCCTTGTCCTCCGTCTCCGACCTGCTCTTCTCCTGGGTCCTCCTGTGGCTGCTGGTTGGAGCCGGCATCTTCTTCACGATCAGGACCCGGGGGGTTCAGCTGAGGCACACCGGTGCGATCGCCTCCTCGGTGGCAGGATCCCGTGACGGGCGCCATGGCGGGATCACCTCCTTCAGGCCTTCGCCGTCGGACTGGCCTGCAGGGTGGGAACCGGCAACATCGTCGGGGTGGCGCTGGCACTCATCATGGGCGGGCCGGGCGCCGTGCTGTGGATGTGGCTCGTCGCGATCCTGGGAACCGCCACCGCCTTCAGCGAGGCGACCCTCGCCCAGCTGTTCAAGGTCCGTCGTCAGGACGGCACCTTCCGCGGAGGTCCCGCCTACTACATCTCCCGTGGACTGAGACTGCCGATCCTGGGCGGGCTGTTCGCCGTCGTCTTCCCTCATCGCCAACGGCCTGGTCATGCCCATGGTCCAGGCCAATGCCATCACCGCCTCCCTTGAGGGCGCCAGCGGACTGCCTCCGGGCCTGGGGGCCATCTTCGTCGTGGCCCTGACCGCACCAGTTCTCCTCGGGGGCCTGCGAGCCATGGCCCGGGTGGCCGAGTACCTGGCCCCGCTCATGGCTCTGGCCTATCTGGTACTGGTCCTGGCCATCCTCCTCACCCACCCGGTCCAGGCCTGGGAGGCTCTTCGCTCCATCGTCGAGGGCGCCCTCGGTCTGCGCCAGGGGCTGGGCGGCCTTGCTGGGGGAGTGACCGCCGCATTGCTCAACGGTGTGCGCCGCGGGCTGTTCTCCAACGAGGCGGGGCTGGGCGGAGCGGCCTGCGCAGCGGGCTCAGCCACCGTGGAGCACCCGGTCCAGCAGGGCTTCATCCAGGCCTTCGGCGTCGTGGTCGACACCCTGTTCGTGTGCACCGCAACGGCGCTGGCGATCCTGGTCGCCGGAGCAGACGTCTTCCGGCCCGGAGCCACCGCCAAGGAGACCGCGGGAACCCTGACCCAGGATGCCATCGCCCACCTCGTGGGGGAGTGGAGCCGCTGGCCCATGGCCCTGCTCGTCGTCGTCCTGGCCTACACCACCATCATCGGGGCCTTCTCCTACGCCCAGGTCTGCCTGGACTACCTCACCGACCGCCCCTGGGTCTCACGGGCACTCCAGATCGGAGCCGTCGTCTGTGCCGGTGTCGGCAGCGTGCAGCAGCTGACCACCGTCTGGACCCTGGCTGACGTGCTCCTTGGCGTCGGCGCCATCATCAACCTCATCGCGCTCGTGGCTCTGAGCCGATGGGTTGCCTGCGCCCTCCGTGACTGGGAGGCGCTCCAACGCGATCAGAGGCCGGACGGGAGTCGGCCGGCCTTCCGCGCTGATTCCGACCACCTGCCCGCAGCTCTGCCCTCGGGCGCCTGGGAGAAGTCGATCCCCTCGTAGGCCGACGGCGTCACCGGATCGAAACACTGTGTCCGTAGCCTTCGAAAACAGGGTGCACCACCTCTCCCCCAAGAGGGGTGGATGAGGCAATGACGCGTGTCCCTAGACATACACGCACATCGCCCGCCTTGCCTGCGTCGTCGTCCCACTCCATGGAGGTTCTCACGTGCAACCGGTTCTGGCTCCCTTGAACAGTGCCGCATCCAGCGGAGGCAACAGCTGGACCGACTCTCTGGAGTCCTTCTTCACCGCCGGCGCAGACATCCTGGACAAGGCGTCCGGCTACCTGTTCCTCTACCTGCTCGCTTGGCTGCTCGTCCTGGGCGGGTTGTACTTCACCATACGGACCGGCGCGGTACAGCTGCGGCTCTTCCCCCACATGGTGCGGGCCATCACCTCCTCCCGGGACAGCAACGAGGGCGGGATCTCCTCCTTCCAGGCCTTCGCGGTCGGCCTGGCCTCCCGGGTCGGTACCGGCAACATCGTGGGCGTGGCCATCGCCATCACCCTGGGCGGCCCCGGCGCCGTGTTCTGGATGTGGATCGTGGCTCTGGTGGGCATGGCCACCGGGTTCATCGAGGCGACCCTCGCCCAGATGTACAAGGTCACCCACCCTGACGGCTCCTTCCGCGGCGGTCCGGCCTACTACATCATGCGGGGTCTGGGCTCCAAGCCTGCCGCCCGGGTCTTCGCCGTCGTCATCACCTTCGTCTTCGGCTTCGCCTACGAGGCCACCCAGGCCAACACCATCGCGGCGACCATGAAGAGCACCTTCCACATCGAGCCGTGGATGACCGCCGTCGGCCTGGTCGTCATCACCACGCCGATCGTCTTCAAGGGCATCAAGTCGGTGGCTGCCGTCTCCGAGTGGCTCGTGCCGATCATGACGGTGGTCTACGCCTTCATCGCCCTGGCGATCCTGGTGCTTCACGCCGGCGCGATCCCGGGAGCCATCGTCTCCATCTTCGAGGGCGCCTTCGGGCTCAACCAGGCCTTCGCCGGAACCGCCGGCGGGATCTTCGCCGCCGCCCTCAACGGCGTCAAGCGAGGCCTGTTCTCCAACGAGGCCGGTGAGGGATCGGTTCCCAACATCGCCGCCACGGCCACCGTCTCCCACCCCGTGCAGCAGGGATTCGTGCAGTCCCTGGGCGTGTTCGTCGACACGATCGTGGTGTGTACCGTCACCGCCCTCATCGTGCTGCTCTCAGGGGTCTACGCCCCTGCGGGCTCCCTTCCCACTGACGAGGCCAGGAAGGCTGCGGAGGACGCCGCCAACACCCTGACCTCCGCCTCGGTCACCCACGTGCTCGGCGGATGGGCGCAGTACCTCATGGCCATCATCATCTTCGTCTCGCCTACTCCTCACTCCTGGGCAACTACACCTACGCCCAGGTCAACATGGACTTCCTCCAGGGCAAGCAGCACAAGCACTACGCCCTGCGGGCCATGATCATCGTGGCCACCGCCGTCGGCTCCCTGTCCACCCTCACCTTCGTGTGGAACCTCTCCGACCTGGTCATGGGCGCGATGACCGTCATCAACATGGTCTCCATCCTCCTGCTGGAGGCTGGGCCTTCGGCGCCCTGCGCGACTGGGAGGCCCAGCGCCGAGCCGTCCAGGCCGGCGAGAAGGAGGAGATCCGGTTCATCGCCACCGACAATCCCTACCCTGCCCGGCAAGCTCCCCGGAGATCTGGGCCGCCGACAGCCCCGCCCACGCCGCCGTCATGGAGCGTCGCGCCGCACTGGAGGAGGCATCGGGCAGCTGACCCAGACCGCGTTAGGCTGGCACCCATGAAGATCGCACGATTCTCCACCGGTGACGAGCCCCGCTACGGCATCGTCCAGGGGCTGCCCTGACGAGCGAGGTCGCCTCGGGCGAGTCCGAGGGCACCTCCCTGGTTCTCAAGGGGGACCCCTCTACTCCCCTGCCCGAGGCCACCGGAGAGTCGTCGAGCTGCGCGAGGCCCGGCTCCTGTCCCGGTCATCCTCGCTCCAAGGTCGTGGGGATCGGGGAAGAACTACACGGACCACATCACCGAGATGGGGAGTGGGGCCCTCGCGCGAGCCGATCGTCTTCCTCAAGCCCAATACCTCCGTCATCGGCCCGGATGCTCCGATCGTCCCTGCCACCGTGGAGCGATGAGGTCCACTACGAGGCCGAGCTGGCCGTCGTCATCAAGACCCTTGCCAAGGACGTCCCCGCTGACCACGCCGAGGACGTCATCCTGGGATACACGGTCGCCAACGATGTCTCGGCCCGCGACCGCCAGCGCGCCGAACCGCAGTGGGTGCGGGCCAAGGCCTTCGACACCTCCTGCCCCCTAGGACCGTGGATCGAGGTTCCCGAGCCCGGCCGTCCCCCGTCTTCTCACCCGACGACGCCTGCAGTACGCACCCGGGTCGACGGCCGCCTGGTCCAGGAGGGCCGCACCGGAGACATGATCCGTTCCGTCCCCGAGCTGGTCTCCCTACATCTCGACGATCTTCACCCCTTCTCCCGGCGACGTCATCCTCACCGGTACACCTGCCGGAGTCGGCGAGATCCGGGCCGGCCAGCGCGTCGAGGTCGAGATCGCGGGCATCGGCTCCTTCTCCAACCCGGTGGTACGTCGCTGAGCCGACGGCGTCGGCCCCGGAACGTCCCGGCTCAGGATGCCGCATGGGACAGGCGGCGGACCGCGTCGCCGATGCGGCGCACGGTCTCCTCCTCGATGCCTCGGCCCGTGGCCAGGTTGAGGCGGCAGAATCCGACCAGGCCCTCCCGAAGGTCACGCCTCATTCATCGCGACCCGGCTCCTTGCGGAGAAGCGCGCCGGCTGCTCCATACCCAGGTCCCGGCAGTCCAGCCAGGCCAGATAGGTCGCCTCCGGCAGAGTTGGCTCGACGCCCTCGAGGCCGTTCAGGGCGTCGCTCACCATGTCCCTGTTGGCGCGGATGTAGGCACGAACCTCACCCAGCCAGTCCTGCCCCTCACGCAGGGCCGCACAGTGGCCAGGGGCCCCGACGACGGAGGCCCCAGCCGTGAGATGAGCGCTGCTGCATCGGTCTCCCACCGCGTACGGGCCTGGCCCGAGGCGATGAGCTGGGCGCACTTCAGACCCGGATGTTCCACCCTTGGATGCGGCCGTCGCCGTGAAGGTCAGATCCGGGTCTGCGCCCGGACGGGAGGCGTAGGGGTGTGCCCAAGGAGTCTTCGAGCACCAGGGAGCATGGATCTCGTCGGCGAAGACCGGTACCTATAGGTCGAGGACAGTGCCGCGACGGCGTCGAGCTCAGCGGCTGAGAGGACTCGCCCCACCGGGTTCCACGGGTTGCACAGGACGAGCAGCCCGGCTCCTGCCGCCATGGCGGACTCGATGCCGTCAAGATCCAGTACCCAGTGAGGCGAACCGTCCCGTGCTCCGCGCGCGACAGAGGGGACCTCGACGCAGCTCCGACCGTTGCGTCCCGGGATCTCCAGAAAGGGCATATAGGCAGGGGTGGGGACGATGACAGCAGAGTCCTCGCGGGTGTGAGAGGCGATCACCGCGCTCAGTGACGAGAGTACGTCGGGCAGCAGACTCACCTGCTCGGCCTCCACCTGCCAGCCGAAGGCCTCACGCTGATAGTGTGCCATCTCTCGCGCGCCGCCCGCGAGACCGAGGGCGGCATGTACCCCAGGAGGCCGTCGTGCGTCGCCTGGCGAATCGCCGCCTCGACCGCGGGGGCGGTCCCCAGGTCCATCTCAGCGACCCAGGCCCCGATGACGTCACCGGGGTACTGGGACCATTTGAGCGACCCTCGCTCGCGCATCTGCTGCGGGGGATCAGGAGTCGAAGATCTGAGCCAGAGAACCGGAACCGTTGTCGGAGGAGACAGCCATGGGTGGGATTCTACGGGTGCCGTCCGGGGTCACCCGCTGCGGGACGCATCCTGCCCTGGCGTATCGCAATGGTCTGGAGCCGCGGCTCAGGTCCGGTTGGAAGACCTGTCAGAGCCCTTCCCATCGTTCTTGTCGCTGGGGGCGGTGGCCTTGTCTCCGTCGGTCCCGCTCTTCTTGTCGTTGTCCTTCTCGCCCTTGCCGCTGCCAGAGGCGCTACCGGAATCGCCCTCATCCATGTCCGCAGGCCCTGGGTCGGTGACAGTCGTGTACTTCATGAGGTCGTCAAGATCCGCGGTGGAGTACTTGTCACTGGGGCAGATGAGTGTCGCGGTGAGGAAGGTCGGTTTCTTGATGGTCGTGAACGCCCTGAGATACCCGTGGCCTGATAGTCCTACCATCCTTACCGGTGTAGGTCCAGTCCAGTCTCTTGGTCTCAATGGGATTTCCGGAGGAGTCCTTGACGGAGGTCGCGTCATCCTGAGCGGGTTTAAAACTCACATTGGTGACGCCTTGAGAGAATTTCTGTATTTCGTTCTGCGCCTGGATGTCGGTTTCCTCCCGGTCGCTGGAGGGCTGCCCTTCGAAGAGGTTCTGCGTCGTCACAAACTGGCAGCCTTCATCACTGACCAGCTCATTGACTCCCCCGGTGTCGTGCTTCGTGTTGGTCCATCCCGGTGCCGACACAAGAAGGGACCATCCAGCTGCTCCGCCGTTGACCTCCGTGCTCTCTGCGCTGCTGGAGTCTGAGGGTGCCTCAGAGGCGTGGGGGCTTGCGCTCGATGCGCTGGAGGAGGACGAGGTGGAGACTTCCCCCTCCTCCTGGCACGCGGTGAGCGCCGGGACCGTGAGAGCGACACTGAGCCCCACCATGAGAGGGATCCTGAGCACCGGCAGGCGACGAGAACCGGAACGTGATGCAGCGCAATGGGTCAGGGACATGGAAGAACCTCCAAGATGAGTGGGGAATCCGTCGGTCCGGTCGAGTCGGGAACCGTCGTCGTCACGTGTGTGGAAAGTCCGCCGCTACGATGAGGTAACGGACTCACGGGGATCACGGTAACCGTCACCACGTTGTGCGGCCATGGGGAGAATGGTCCGTCGGGATACGCTGTCCCCATCATGCCTGAACTCAGCGACCACTCATCCACACTCCGTTCTGATCCCGCCGCCACGGCCGATGTCCCGGAGCAGGGCTCGTCATCTGTTCGTGTGCGCTTCTGCCCCTCACCGACGGGAACCCCCCACGTCGGCATGGTGCGCACCTGCCTGTTCAACTGGGCCTACGCCCGTCACACCGGAGGCACCTTCGTCTTCCGGATCGAGGACACCGACGCCGCCCGCGACTCCGAGGAGTCCTTCGACGCCATCCTCGACTCCTGACCTGGCTGGGCCTGGACTGGGACGAGGGCGTGGGCAGGGGCGGCCCTCATGAGCCCTACCGCCAGTCCCAGCGGATGGACCTGTACAAGCAGGTGGCGGCGGAGCTGCTGGAGGCGGGCTACCTGTACGAGTCCTTCTCCACCCCCGAGGAGATCGAGGCCCGTCACCGTGAGCGCGGCGAGGACCCCAAGCTCGGCTACGACGGCTTCGACCGCAACCTGACCCAGGAGCAGAAGGACGCCTTCCGCGCCGAGGGACGCCTCCCCGTCCTGCGGATGCGGATGCCGGACGAGGACATCACCTTCACCGACCTGGTCCGCGGCCCCATCACCTTCAAGGCGGGCAGCGTGCCGGACTACGTCGTCGTGCGCGCGGGTGGGGAGCCTCTCTACACGCTGGTCAACCCCGTTGACGATGCCGCCATGGGCATCACCCACGTCCTGCGCGGCGAGGACCTGCTGTCCTCCACCCCGCGGCAGGTGGCGCTCTACCGGGCACTCGTGGAGATCGGCCGGGCCCAGGTGATGCCCGAGTTCGGGCACCTGCCCTACGTCATGGGGGAGGGCAACCGGAAGCTGTCCAAACGCGACCCCCAGTCCAACCTCCTCATCCACCGCTACCGCGGCATGATCCCCGAGGGACTGCTCAACTACCTGGCCCTGCTGGGATGGTCGCTCAGTGCTGACCGGGACGTCTTCTCCGCCGCAGAGATGATCGAGGCCTTCGACGTCCATGACGTCAACCCCAACCCGGCCCGTTTCGACCCCAAGAAGTGCGAGGCGATCAACGCCGAGCAGGTGCGAGCGCTGGAGGAGAAGGATTTCCGCGACCGCCTGGTGCCCTACCTCGCCGACGCCTACCCTGACCCGACCGACGAGGTCACGCAGGTGCCGCTGGTCTCGGCGGCCTCCTTCGACGAGCTCTCTGCGCGCGAGCAGGAGATCCTCAGCGCAGCGGCGCCCCTCATCCAGACCCGGATCCAGTTACTGCGCGAGTGCCGTGACATGCTCGGCTTCCTCTTCGTTGCCGACGACGACCTCACCATTGACGACAGGGCCAGGACCAAGCTCAAGGACTCGGCGAGTGATGTCCTGGACGCCGGTATCCGCGCCCTGGAGGGGCTGGGCGTCGAGCAGTGGGACAGAGACCATGTGGAGGAGGCCCTCAGGGCCGCCATCGTCGAGGGACGGGGCATGCCCGACGGCGAGGGGATCAAACCGCGTCTTGCGTACGGTCCTCTGCGCGTTGCCGTCACCGGACGACAGGTCTCCCCGCCGCTGTTCGAGTCCATGGAGATCATGGGGGCCGACTCGACCCTCACTAGGCTGCGGGCCCTGAGAGCACGACTCGAGTGACTACTGCCGGTTGAGCTGATCGAGGTGGGGCCAGGAGCACAATGCTCCTGGCCCCACCCCATCCGCTCACGGAGACTCTCGTGAGCCACCGGGGAGAACGCTCAGTGACTCCACGAGACGATCACATGGCGCCGGCGTCGAAGCCGCTGATCCGTGTCCCGCTCAGCAGATCGTGCCAGGTCTGAAGGTCGGGGAGATTGCCGGAAGGCACTGCATGAGGATGTCGAGTGTGGCCCCCTGCTCTCCGACCTGCCTGAAGCGGTATCCACTGACCTCGCTGTCTCCTGAGTTGCTGAAGGTGACTGTTCCTGTGTAGGCAACCTCGTAACCCGCGAGCGTGCCGCTGTCATCAGGCATGACGTCAACGGCCGTGGGGTCCCGAGGTCACTGTGTAGGCGGGATAGTTCGAGGGTTGTTCCTGCACCTTGGCGGAGGAGGCGGCGTTATCACCCGTCGTGTTTCTGCTGTTGTACGTGTCCTGGGAGGACTGGTAGCGGAGAACGCCCTGGCAGGTCTGATCATTGAAGAGGTATCCCCGGTTAATGAGGAAGGAGGTCTCCATCGGGAGGCTGAGAAGGTCATCTTTCTGCTGCCAGATGTCGGTTCTCTCGTTGGTGATCGTCACGCTGGGCATCGTCCATGATGCGGAGGGCGTGGCCGATGGTGTCGGAGTGGACGACTTGGAGGGAGACGGCTTGGTGGAGGATCCCTTCGTGCTGCTGGCCTCGGCGGAGGCACTGACGGGCTCAACGGTGAGCTGGCCCTTTGTGGGCGGGGCCGCAGGCGCTCAGTGCCAGACCAGCGGTCAGACACAGCCCAAGAGCGAGGCAGCGAGTCCTGTGAGAGCCACGACCGGCGTGGTTGTGACGCAGTGGATGGGTGCGCATACGGCCTCCCAGAGGGTAACGGGGCGAGCAGGAACTCCGGCGAGTCTAAGGGATGTCATTGTCGTTGCGCTTGGCTGCGAGGCTGTCTGAGGCTGTTATGGGATGTACCGGCTCGTGCTCCATGGGCGGCTCGAGGCTGCTCAACGGCCTGTTTCGGGGAAGTGACGGGGAGTCGACGCTTGTCCGGATCGGCGTGTGTCTGTCGTCACCCCCTGATGATTTGGTGGGGGCGGGGTGGGCGTGTAGATTACTGCCCGCTGCCTCGGCCGCGAGACGACTGAGGTGGAACCCCTTGGGGTATGGTGTAATTGGCAACACGACTGATTCTGGTTCAGTTATTCTAGGTTCGAGTCCTGGTACCCCAGCGGATCTGCTTGATATCTGCTGATCTATAGCCCCCATCGTTTAGTGGCCTAGGACACCGCCCTCTCACGGCGGCGGCGCCGGTTCGAATCCGGCTGGGGGTACGAGGGTCTGGCTGTCGCGTGCGGCGACCAGACTGTCATGGCCCCCATCGTTTAGTGGCCTAGGACACCGCCCTCTCACGGCGGCGGCGCCGGTTCGAATCCGGCTGGGGGTACGGATCAGTTGAGGACCTCGCGGTCCGAGTGATCCACAACCACATATATCGCCCCCATCGTTTAGCGGCCTAGGACACCGCCCTCTCACGGCGGCGGCGCCGGTTCGAATCCGGCTGGGGGTACTCGACAGGGGTCCGCGCTATCAATGAATGGCGCGGGCCTCGTCTGTTGTGGGATACCTCTTCTCAGCCCGTGCGCTTCTGGAACCTGCCTGGGTGCTCAGGCGGGGTGAGACAGGATCGAGTGGGATCAAATCGGATCAGACCAGATCAATCGATTATCGCGGTATCCTCGGTAGGATGCCGCGTGACGAACTTTCCTGCGCTGAAGACCCCCGGCCCCCTCACCGATGGCGCAATGCGCATCACCCCCCTGGGAGGACTGGGAGAGGTCGGCCGCAACATGACCGTCTTCGAGCTCGACGGGAAGCTGCTCATCGTCGACTGCGGCGTGCTCTTCCCGAGGAGGACCAGCCCGGCGTCGACCTCATCCTCCCGACTTCTCCTCCGTCGAGGACCGCATCGACGACGTCGTCGCCCTGGTGCTGACTCATGGGCACGAGGATCATATCGGAGGCGTGCCCTACCTGTTGCGCCTGCGCGATGACATCCCTCTGGTGGGCAGTGAGCTCACCCTGGCCTTCGTGGAGGCCAAGCTCAAGGAGCACCGCATCCACCCGGTGCTGCGTCAGGGTTGTCGAGTACGAGGAGGTCTCCTACGGCCCCTTCGACCTGGAGTTCGTGGCCGTCAACCACTCCATCCCCGACGCCATGGCTGTCATGATCCGCACCGACGCCGGCAATGTGCTCGTCACCGGAGACTTCAAGATGGACTCCCTGCCCATCGACGGGCGCATCACCGACCTGCGCTCCTTCGCACGCTTCGGGTGAGGAGGGGTGGATCTGTTCTGCGTGGACTCCACCAACGCCGAGGTTCCCGGAATGGTCGGTCACGAGGGCGAGATCGGCCAGGTCCTGGACAACGTCTTCGCCGACTCCGATGGACAGATCATCGTGGCCTCCTTCGCCAGCCACGTTCACCGGGTCCAGCAGGTCCTCGACGCCGCCGCTCTGCACGGCAGACGCGTGGCGCTCGTGGGGCGCTCCATGGTGCGCAACATGGGCATCGCCGCCGAGCGCGGCTACCTCAAGGTCCCAGACGGCGTCCTCATCGACGCCCGCGACATCACCTCGTTGCCCCCGCAGGAGCAGGTCCTCATGGTCACCGGCTCGCAGGGCGAGCCGATGGCGGCACTGTCCCGGATGGCGCACTCCGAGCACCGCAGCGTCACCATCGAGCCCGGAGACACCGTCATCTTCGCCTCCTCCCTCATCCCGGGCAACGAGAACTCCGTCTTCCGGGTCATCAACCAGCTCATGCGGCTGGGGCGCGCGTCGTCCACCAGGGCAACGCGAAGGTCCACGTCTCCGGGCACGCCTCCTCCGAGGAGCTTCTCCACGTCTACAACATCGTCCAGCCCCGCAACGTCATGCCCATCCACGGCGAGATCCGCCACCTGGTGGCCAACGGCGGGCTCGCCGTCAAGACCAGGGTCGCCCCGAGCGGGTCATGCTGTGCGAGGACGGGTGGCCGTCGATCTGGACAGGGATCGCCCGTATCGCCGGCCAGGTCCCCTGCGGCTACATCTACGTCGACGGCTCCTCCGTGGGGAGATTGACGAGGCCGAGCTCGAGGACCGCCGCATCCTTGCCGAGGAGGGATTCGTCTCCGTCTATGCCGTGGTGGAGACCACGACCGGCACGATCCTGGCCGGCCCGCACATTCAGGCCCGGGGCATGGCCGAGGACGACTCCGTCTTCGAGGAGATACTGCCCGATGTCACCGAGGCGCTGTCCGCCGCGCTGGAGACGGGGAAGGCCGACGCCTATTCCCTCCAGCAGGGTCATGCGCCGCACCCTGGGGACGGTGGATCGGGCGCCGCCTCAAAGCGCCGCCCCATGATCGTCCCGGTTGTCATCGAGGCCCAGGGAGGTCGCTTACTGCATGACTCTGTTCCGGCCCGCATGCTTCATATCCACCGGATCCATCCTCATTGACATCCCCCTCCACGTCAGCCGAGTGCCGATGCCGGGAGGGGCGATCACCGGGGCATCATCGGGCCCGGTCGTGAGGGCGGGTACACGGTGGTCTCAGCCGCTGCCCGACAGGCGTCCCGCCGCTCTGGCGGCGACCCTGGGAACCGGCCCCAACTCCGCACGGGTGCGCGAGTCGATGCGCCTGGACCAGGTCGAGCTGCTCGTTGAGGAGCTCGTCGGCGATATCGGCACCTGCACCACGCTCATCGAGCCGTCGGGCCGGCGAACCTTCATCACCACTGCGGGCGTCGAGGGCGAGCCCCAGCGCGAGGACCTCGAGAGCCTCGACCTTCGGGAGGGGGACTGGGTCTATGCCACCGGCTACGACCTGGCCCACTACACGAGCAGGGGCATCCTGGCCGACTGGCTCCTGTCGATCCCCGACGGCGTCGGACTGGTCATCGACCTGGGCCCGGCCCAGCCCGATATCCCCGACCAGGTGCTACTGCCGCTGCTGTCCCGCGCGACGATGCTGACCGGCAACGACCTGGAGATGAGCCGGCTCGAGGAACGGCTGGGGGGCCCGGACGCGGTGCGTCGGAGCTGCTCACAGGCACTGATCGTCCGGCGTACCGGAGCCCACGGATGCGTCCTCCACCCGGTCGGTGGCGGACCGATCGAGGTTCCGGTTTCGTGCGCGCTGTCGTCGACACGACGGGGCGGAGACACTCACACCGGTGTCCTCGTCGCCGGACTCTCGACAGGCTCGACGTCGTCGAGGCCGCCCGACGCTCAACGCGGCTGCCGCCCACGCCGTGGCCCTGCAGCGGGCCGGCTCAGGCTCCGCGCCGTGAGGAGATCGACGCCATCCTCCTTGAGAGCCCCGAGGACGGTACTGAAGACGATGAGGGACCCGACGGTGGCAGCGCTCGCTGACGGTGGCGGCTGCCCGGATGGTTCCAGAGGAGCCCTCGGTGAGAAGGTGACGTTTTCCCACCGCCCAAGGCGGCAGTGGCAGGGGAACCGCCGGCGCCAAGAATCCGATAGTTTCTAGAACATCATGGCCAATCGTCGCACCACGAGAACTGCTACGCCTCCGTCCGGATCCGGCAGGGGCGCGCTCGAGAGCATCCCTCAGCGACCCGCTCCTTTCACTGCCTCCGGAACCCAGTCCGCCGGCGGACGCTACCGCCGCACGGGTGGGCCTTCCTCATCCTGGCTCTCGCGGCGGTCCTGGCTCTGCGCGAGTGGTTCGGGATCTCGGGAGCCGCCGAAAACCTTTCTCCACCACCATCGCCGCAGGGTCCCGTCGGTGTGCTCGGTATCTTCGTGCCCCTGCTCCTGGGGGCGCTGGGCGTCGCCATGCTCAGGGCCCACAGCTCTGGGAGCGGTTGCACGCCCGGATCTCGGTGGGCTGCCTCGACTGCTGACCGCACTGACCGGAATGATCCAGGTGGGCAGTGGCAACCCGGTCCTCAGGGACAATGTCGGCGGCCTGGAGAGCGCCGGGGGCTGTTGGGATGGCTGGTGGGCTACCCGCTGGCGGCGCTGTTCTCCTCAGTGGGCGCCTTCATCCTGTTCTTCCTCCTGGCCGCGTTCTCCGCCCTGGTCCTGTCCGGCAAGACCGTCGCCGAGATCCGGGAGCTGCTGGCACGCTGAACTCAGGGCGCTGACGGAGCCGGCGACCCGTCCGGAGCCGACGGCTCCGGTGACTCCCTGGCCCGGCGCCTGCTGGGACGGGTCCGTGGAGGCTCCGGCGCGGCAGGAGCAGCAGGCGATGACTCCGAGCAGACCACGCTCCTGGACTCCTACGACGGAGACGAGCCCTTCCGCTCCGCGCTGGAGGTGGAGGAGACGGCCCCGCGTAAGCGTGGCAGCGGCCGGCGCAAGCGCTCCACCGACAGGGAGGCTCAGCAGACCTCGATCACCGAGCTCTTCGAACCCGGCCATGATCAGAGTGACCAGGCCGACGATGCTACCTTCGTCGTCCCGGAGGTGGGCAGCGAGGACGATGCGGTCACGTCGTCGACCCCCTCTGCCGCCTCTCCTTCCAAGGACAGAGCCGCCGGAGGGCCCAGGACGGTCGGAGCACCCGCAGGCGCGCAGCGCAGGCCCTCACCCGCGAAGCGCCCGGCCTCGCCGGTACCGTCCGAGCTCGACACCGTCACCGAGGAGACCCCCGGGGTCGCGCTCGAGGAGCCCGACCTCGCCGACCAGATCGCCATGAGCGACATGGGCAACATGGCCCTCCCCGACGGCTCCACCTACGCCGCTGCCCGAGGACGCCCTGCTCGGGCCCGGCCCTGGGCACGCTACCCGCACCCCCGCCAACGACGCGATCGTCGAGGCGTTGCAGAACGTCTTCGCCGAGTTCAACGTCGACGCCACCGTCACCGGCTACACGCGGGGCCCCCAGGTCACCCGCTACGAGGTCCACCGCGGGCCGGGGCGTCAACGTCTCCCGCATCACGGGGCTGGAGAAGAACATCGCCTACGCGGTGGCCTCGGACGAGATCCGCCTGCTCACCCCGATCCCCGGCAAGAGCGCCATCGGCATCGAGATCCCCAACACCGACCGCGAGATGGTCAAGCTCGGCGACGTCCCTGCGCCCCAGGCCGCCCGTAGCAGGCCCACCCGCTGGTCATGGGGCTGGGCAAGAACGTCGAGGGCGACCACGTCGTCACCAACCTGGCCAAGACCCCGCACCTGCTGGTGGCCGGCCAGACCGGCTCGGGTAAGTCCTCCTCGTCAACTCCATGATCACCTCGATCATGATGCGCGCCACCCCGAGGAGGTGCGCATGGTGCTGGTCGACCCCAAGCGTGGAGTTGACCATCTACGAGGGCATCCTGCACCTCATCACCCGATCATCACCTCCCGAAGAAGGCCGCCGAGGCCCTGGGAGGGTGGTCCGCGAGATGGACGCCCGCTACGACGACCTGGCCTCCTTCGGCTCAAGCACATCGATGACTTCAACAAGGCGGTGCGCGCGGAGAGGTCCAGCCCCTTCCCGGGCTCCCAGCGCGAGCTGAGCCCCTACCCTACCTCCTCGTTGTCGTCGACGAGCTCGCCGACCTCATGATGACGGCCCCCAAGGACGTCGAGGCCTCCATCCAGCGCATCACGCAGCTGGCCCGAGCCGCCGGGATCCACCTGGTCCTGGCCACCCAACGGCCCGTCGCCCAGGTGGTCACCGGCCTCATCAAGTCCAACGTGCCCTCGCGCCTGGCCTTCGCCACCGCCTCCCAGCTCGACTCACGCGTCATCCTCGATCAGAACGGGGCCGAGACACTCACCGGCCAGGGCGACGCCCTCTACCTCGGCCCCGGGGCCTCCACGCCGGTGCGTATCCAGGGCTCCTGGGTCACCGAGACCGAGATCCGCTCCGTCGTCGAGCACGTCAAGGCCCAGCTGACCCCCGAGTACCGCGAGGACGTCGTCGTCCCGGAGGTCAAGACAGATCGATGAGGAGATCGGCGACGACATGGACCTGCTCCTGCAGGCCGCCGAGCTCATCATCTCCAGCCAGTTCGGCTCCACCTCGATGCTCCAGCGCAAGCTGCGCGTCGGATTCGCCAAGCCGGGCCGCCTCATGGACCTGCTCGAGTCCCGTGAGGTCGTCGGCCCTCAGAGGGGTCCAAGGCCCGTGACGTCCTCGTCCAGCCCGAGCAGCTGGAGGAGACCCTGGCCTGGATCAAGGGCGAGGGAACGCGCCGGGAAGCGCGATACCCCGCAGTCTCTGAGGACTCCCAGGCCGGCGAGCCCGCCGCCGACGGCCCGCCGGCCCCGTGGCAGGTGGAGCCCCGTACAGTGGCTCTGCCGTCGAACCGCTACAGCACGGACCCGCTGGAGGCCGACCCGAACCTGCCGGAGTCGGAATCCTGGGACGATGCCTCCGCCGAGGAGGACTCGGAGGACGCATGGTCACTCACCGGCCGCGGCTCATCGTGGTGACGCGGTTCCTCCGCGCCGACAGCTCCCGATAGCCCTTCGTCAGGTCGTCAGCCTTCTCATCATCGTCCTCCAGCGACCCCCGTGGCTCGGCGGAGCCCGGCTCCGGATCCGCCGTTCCTGGGGCCGACGGTGTAGGACAGGGTGACTGTCACGACTGATCCGACGAGGTGGACGACTCTCGATCCGGTTCCTGACTCGGACGGGACCCGGATCTGGTGGAAGGCGAGGGCGATGCCGCGTCCGACGGGGCCGGGTGGGTCCCCACTCGTTTGATCACCTCGTCACGACTGAGGACCGTCGGAGCCGGCCGGTGGGTTCCGGAGGCTTCGTGGCCATCGTCGAGGTGTCCTTGACGTCCGAGCCAAGCATGCTCCAACGTCGGTCGATCTCCTGCTCGCTCAGACCCAGGTCGGCGGGACGCTCTCCGTTGTGGAGCGCCGCCAGGTCCCTGACCTTGTAGCCCCCCTCCTGATCCACCGTGAACGGGTGCCAGTTCAGTTTGTCCACGCTCACCGAGCCGTCGGCATGGGAGGTGACGTCGGCCCAGACCAGCTGACCGACGTCGGACAGCGGGCCGCAGTACGACTCGTTCTGGCTGGAGATGTAGTTGCCGGCCGAGTACGACACCCACATCCCCTGCCCTTGACGCCCCCGGGAGAGCTTCTCGGCGGGCTGGGGGCACGTAGGGGTGGGCGCCGAAGATGTCGACCTCACCGCTGTCGGCGAGGTCCTGGGCGTAGGAGACCTGCTCGTTGTCGGGCGTGGTCTCGTATTCCTGGCCGATCTGCGAGTGGACGACGACAAGGTCGGCTCCCGCCGCCCGAGCCGACTTCGCGGCCTTCGTGATGGCATTGACGTCATTGAGCGACACCGAGTACCCGGTGGGGTCCTCCAAGCCGTTGAGCCCCATAGTCGTGGAGATCTGGGCCACGGTCACCGTACGGCCTCCGCGCTCGAGCTCCTAGAGCGCGAAGGAGCGGAGGCGTCCTTCGCACTCCGGTGGGTGCCGGCGTGCCCCAGGCCGTGCGCGTCCAAGGCGTCCAGCGTGGCGATGACTCCCTGCCTCCCCCGGTCCGCGGGTGGTTGGACGCGGTCGCGCAGCCGTCCCACCCGGATCTCGCCAAGGCGCCGACGACCTCGGAGGGGGCGCCGAAAGTGAGGGAAGCCCGAGTAGACCCCGTCCGGAGCGACGGAACCTCCATCCCGCACAGGGCCAGATCCAGGCCCTCGACCCAGGGAGTCTCGGCGGCGACGTTGCCGGTGATGTCCCTGAGGCTTCCGGGGTGGAGTTCAGAACCGGCATGTGCATGAGGACGTCGCCGGCGTAACCCACGGTGAAGGTGCACGTCCTGCGAGCCGCCGGCTCGCTGAGGCGCCGCCGGGCGCGTCGCATCCCTGCCGCCTTGCTGCTCGGGTGCTGCTCGCGGGTGCTGCCGCACCGCAACCTGCGACTGCGATCCCGCGGCAAGAGTGGTGGCGCGAGCAGGCCCGGACCTCGCGACCGGTGAGAGAATGCGCGCTGGTGCTCGTGCTCCCGTCGATCGTCGACCGCGTTCGCGGGCGTCTGGCGCAGCGCGCCCGCATCGTCATGTGTCGAGTATCTTCAGGAGAACTGGGTGAGAATGATGGAGGAAAACATATTTATGAACGTAAGAACCAAACCTTAGGATAGTGTGACGACCTCGTGGCCTCTCGATGGATAGTCGGGCGGATGGCCCGGAGTTTCCGGGAAAAGCGGCCGATGGGGATGGATCCCCGTGGTGTGTTGCGTGCGGTGAATGGTGCCAGGCGCCGGAGGACGGCGTGCGCTCCGATCGTTTCTCGGACACGTTTCGAGGGTTTCTCCGGCGGTGTGAGGGCGTGCACTACTAGGGCTGGACTCTGATGAACTCCTCGACCGCCCCGGACGGCGCCGCACAGCCAGAGCAGGCGCCGCTGCTCAACATCGCCAACGCCTTGACGGTGCTGCGACTGCTGCTCGTGCCCGTCTTCATCTGGCTCTCGCTGCTGCCGGGGGACCGGGCCAGGCTCGCGGCCGTTGTGGTGTTCGTCGTAGCGGCCTTCACCGACCGTCTTGATGGTCAGTTGGCGCGCTCGTGGGGGCTGGTGACCTCCTTCGGCAAGATCGCCGACCCGATCGCGGACAAGGCGCTGACCCTGTCCGCCTTCGTCCTGCTCAGCATCAACGGCAGGCTGTGGTGGTGGGTCACGATCCTGATCGTCGTGCGCGAGCTCGGTATCACGGTCATGCGCTTCTTCATGCTGCGCCGCGCGGTCATGGCGGCCTCGCGGGCGGCAGATCAAGACGAGCTCTCCAGATGGTGGGGCTGGTGGGGCTGCTGCGCCGTGGTCCTTCCTCTTCCTGCCCGCCGGCGTGGCTGACCTTCTGGTCAAGGCGGCCTATGCTGTTGTGGCTGCGGCGCTGGTCGTCACCGTGGTCACGGGGCTGGACTACGTGCGAGAGGCTGTGCGCCTGAGCCGTCGGAGTGTGCGTGCCGGCCGATGAGCACCCTGGGGCGCGAGTGCCGGTCAGGGGTGAGGGGTGCGATGAGGGCGTTGCGCCCGTGCGGCGAGCTGGCTCTGCGAGCAGCTGAGCGTCGCGGAGTGACGGTGGCGATCGCCGAGTCGCTGACGGGTGGGCAGGTGTCCTCGACCCTGGTCGGGGTCCCTGGAGCGTCGCACGTGCTGACCGGTGCCGTGGTCGCCTACGCCACCCGTGTCAAGGCGCAGGTACTCGGTGTGGATCCCACTCACCTGGAACGGACCGGGCCGGTGGACCGCGACGTCTCTCTTCAGATGGCGCGCGGCGTTCGTCGGCTCCTCGGTGCTGATGTGGGGATGGCCACCACCGGGGTGGCGGGGCCGGGGCCGGCCGACGGTCATCCGGCGGGAACGGTCCATGTCGCCGTCGTCGCCCCCTGGGGTGAGGCGCACTGTGAGCTGCACCTGAGCGGGGACCGCGCGCAGATCCGACGTCGCACCGTGCTGAACGTGATCGAGCTGGCCGTTGCGCTTCTGAAGGAGAAGGCCCGCAGGCAGCGGATCTGAATACTCCTCATCACCTACAGACCGCAGACTAAGACGTGTTTCAGGTTTCTCTCAGGAATGCCGGTAGAGTTAGGTGCAACGCCAGCGGAGCCGGAGAACTGGCCTCGCACGGCGGGAATGAATCCACGACGTGAATGGTTGTGCCAGATGATGAACAACACGACTCACCCGCACCACTCGCCCGATCAACAACCGGATGCCGATGCGCCAGGGACCCTGGGGCAGGGTACGAGTGTGTCCGTGGACACTCGAAGCATGAGAATGTCGTCCTGCGTCGCGAGATCGGAAGGTTCTGCGCGGCGTTCGACAGCACCAGGGGCGCACGCTGCGCGAGGTCTCCTCGCAGGCCCGCGTCTCCCTGGGATACCTCTCCGAGGTTGAGCGCGGCCAGAAGGAGGCATCCTCCGAGCTGCTGGCCTCTATCTGCCAGGCGCTTGACGCCCCTCTGTCCATGGTGCTGCGCGGTCTCGGACCGCATTGCCCTGACCGAGCGTCATGATTCGGACACAGTTCCTGACGAGCTTGTGCGTCAGCGGGGCATCGCCCTGGGTGATCATCCGCTGACACCCTCGGCGCGGTGCTCTCGAGGTGCCGCTGACAGCGGCCGATGGGTTGACCGGCCCCGGCGGTGGGTTCACGATGAGTGGGCCCACCGCCGGGGTGTCTGTTGAGGAAGGGAGGGGTGGTGAAGCACTCGGAGTTCTGGGAGTGCCGTCGAGGCGGTCTTCGGCTCGGCCTACGGTCGGTCGTTGACGCAGGGACATGGTCCTGCCGAGCTGGGCGTGACCTGCGTGCAGGCGCTCGATGACGGGTGGCGCCCGGAGCGAGTGTGGGCCCTTCTGTGCGACGGACCGAGCGCTCGGGACTCCGAGCGCTGGATCTTCGCTCCGACCCCCACCGCTGAGGCGGGGTGATGGGGGTCGGGGTGCTCGAGTGATCGACACGCGCGCGACAATGGTGTCGCGATCGAACAGGGTGTTCGGGTACTGTTCTCCACGAACGACGGCGACGCACCCTGGGTCCACAGGGCCGAGAGGGGCGGAGATAGATGATCAGTGGTCAGGCATACCGTCGTTGGTGAGCCCCGGAGAGGGACCTCGCCGAAGTTGACCAGCCATGTCCACCGCGGCTGCGAGCCGCCCGAGAACTCGAGTAGAACAATGCCTGCTGCCAGCCAGACCCAGGACCGCTCCAAGGCCCTGGCCACCGCCCTCGCCCAGATCGACAAGAACTTCGGTAAGGGCTCCGTCATGCGCCTGGGGACGACACCGTCCGCCGGTCTCCCGTCATCCCTACGGGTCGGTCGCTCTTGACGCTGGCCCTGGGGTCGGAGGACTCCACGAGCCGCATCATCGAGTCTACGGGCCGGGAGTCCTCCGGAAAGACCACCGTCGCCCTGCGCCGTGGCCAGTGCGCAGCGAGGCCCGGCGGCAACGCGGCCTTCATCGACGCCGAGCACGCCCTCGACCCGGTCTATGCCAAGGCTCTGGGCGTTGACATCGACAACCTCCTGGTCTCCCAGCCGGACACCGGTGAGCAGGCCCTGGAGATCACCGACATGCTCGTGCGCTCGGGCGGCCTGGACATCATCGTCATCGACTCCGTGGCGGCCCTGGTTCCCCAAGGCTGAGATCGAGGGGGAGATGGGGGACTCCCACGTCGGTCTCCAGGCGCGTCTCATGAGCCAGGCGCTGCGCAAGATCACCGGGGCCCTGTCCTCCACCGGCACCACCGCCATCTTCATCAACCAGCTGCGCGAGAAGATCGGCGTGTTCTTCGGCAACACGGAGACCACCACCGGTGGGAAGGCCCTGAAGTTCTACGCCTCGGTGCGTCTGGATGTGCGCCGCATCGGCGGGCTCAAGGACGGTGATCAGCCCGTGGGCAACCGTACCCGGGTCAAGGGTCGTCAAGAACAAGATGGCGCCGCCCTTCAAAGCAGGCCGAGTTCGACATCCTCTACGGCCAGGGCATCTCCCGCGAGGGCGAGTCTGCTCGATCTGGGTGTGGACAACGGCGTGGTGCGCAAGTCCGGAGCCTGGTTCACCTACGGGGAGGACCAGCTCGGTCAGGGCAAGGAGAACGCGCGCAACTTCCTCAAGGACAACCCGCAACTGGCCGCTGAGATCGAGGAAAGATCCTCGCGGCCCTGGGGATCGGCGAGCCCGGCCGCAAGGCTCGGGAGGCTGAGGAGCTCGCTGCCGCCGAGGCCGCCGTGGCCGCGACCGCCGTCCCGGTTGAGAACGATGACGCCGCCGCCACGAGCGCGGTCAAGACCGCTCGCGGGACGTGGGAAGAAGGCTGCAGGCTCACGCAAGGCCTCCAAGACCGCTCAAAGCCTGCTAAGGGTCCGCGACAGACGAGCCGGACACCATTTTCGGTGAGGACGCCGGCGGGTTCTGATGCCCTGGATCACTCCCGATGCCCACGCTCAGGCCGTCGAGGCAGCGCGGGAGATCGTCCTGCGTCGCCTCGACCGCAGTGCTGCCCCCGTGCTGCCCTGGTGGAGCTGCTCGAGCGCAAGGAGGTGGACCCCGCATCGCCACCGGGGTCCTCGACCGCGCGGAGGTGGCCGGGGTGATCGATGACGCCGCCTATGCCGGCGCGCCAGCCCGCACCCGCTTCGCGGAGAAGGAGCGGCCAGACGCGCCATCGCCGATGAGCTGTGGCGCAAGGGCCTCAGGGAGCAGGATGTCGCTGCGGCCCTGGGACCAGATCGACTCCGATGACGAGGACGCGGCGGCCCTGGCACTGGCTCGCGAAAGCTGATCTCCACCGCCACCTGCCCTGGGAGGTGCGTCGACGCCATACCGCGGCCATGCTGGAGCCGCAAGGGCTCACGCCGAGACGTGACCATGCGGGCCATTGAGGACGCCCTCGCCGAGGAGCAGGGGCGGAGACGGTCCCGTAGGCAGGCTCCCGAGGCGTGAGGCTCTTCTCGCCGACCTACTAGGCGCCTCGCGGCCCAGGTGATTCCGGCCGATGGTGGCCTTCAAACCCCGGTTGACCTCGATGCCTTAGCTGCCTCGGTGGGAATCGCCGCCGAGCACGTCATCCCTACGGCCGCGACGTGGCCAAGATCGACCTGCGCGCTTTGGGCCGGCGACGGCCAGCAGCGACGGCGCTAGCGTGCCCACTACGTCGTCGTCACCGCGATCACGCCGACTCCTTTCGGAAGGGCAAGACCACCACCGCTATCGGTCTGGCCCAGGGCTGACGCGTCTGGGGGGCGGGCCGTCCTCACCCTGCGCCAGTCGGCCATGGGCCCCACCTTCGGCATCAAGGGCGGGGCCCGGCGGCTCGGGCGGGCCCGCATCCTGCCGGCCGAGCGGATGAACCTGCACCTGACCGGCGACTTCCACACCATCACCGCCGCCCCACAACCTCTTGTCGGCGATGATCGGCAACCACCTGCACCACGGCAACGATCTCGACATCGACGAGCGCACCATCACCTGGCCCCGGGTCCTGGACGTCAACGACCGCGCCCTGCGCCACATCGTCACCGGCCTGGGCGCCAAGATCGACAACGTCACCAGCGAGGCCTCCTTCGACATCACCCCAGCCAGCGAGCTCATGGTCATCATGTCGCTGGCCGCGACCCTATCTCGACCTGCGCGATCGCCTGGGGCACATCGTGATCGGTCGCAACCGCAGTGAGGAGTGGATCAGTGCCGAGGACCTGAAGGCTGCTGGGGCCATGTGCGCCGTCCTGCGCGATGCGCTCGAGCCCAATCTCCTGCGCACCGGTGAGGGCACTCCCGTCCTGGTTCATACCGGCCTTCAGGAACATCGCCACCGGCTGCTCATCGGTGATCGCCGACCGCGTCGCCGCGGCAGGCGCAGAAGCGGCAGGTACGTCCTCACTGAGGCCGGCTTCCGGGGCGGACATGGGCCTGGAGCGCTTCGTGGACCTCAAGTGCGCCGTCTCCGGGATGCATCCGCACGTGGCCGTCGTTGTGGTCACCGTCAGGGCGCTCAAAGGTCCACTCCGGGCGCTACCGGATTGTCAGCAGCAGAGGACCTGCCCGAGGGAGATGCTCCGGGAGAAGCGCCGAGGACGTACGCGCCGGTGCCGCCAATCTGCTCAAAGCACCTGGATATCGTGCGGGGTTTTCGGCATCACACCGGTCGTGGCCGTCAATGTCTTCCCACCGACCACGACAGCGAGATCGAGGCGGTGGAGCGCATCGCGCGCGACGCCGGGGCGAGTAGCCGTCTGCCATCCCGTGACCGAGGGCGGCGAGGCTGTCTCGACCTGGCGAGTGCCGTCGTCGAGGCCTGCCAGGAAGGATACGACGCCGCCTCCACCCGAACCGTCTACGAGACGGAGGACGACCTGCGCACCAAGATCGCCAAAGTGGCGGCCCTCTACGGAGCCGATGGTGTGGACTACACCTCTGCCACGAGCAGGCTGCTGGACGACTATGAGCGCGGCGGCTTCGGAAACCTGCCAGTCATCGTCATGAGACCCGCTGTCCCTGTCGCGAGCCCGGTCTCAGGGCGCTCCCACCAGATGGGGCTCCCGGTGCGCGAGGTGCGCCTGGCCGCCGGGGCGGGTTACGTCTGCGCGATCTGCGGGAGCCTATCCACCATGCCGGGGCTGCCGAGTCATCCCGCGGCCGAGCGCATCGACGTCGACGTCGCCACCGGGAAGATCGTGGGTCTGCGCTGAGCGCTGCGGCCGCACGGGTGGTGGGGGATCGTCATCACCCCCTTGAGAGGGCCTTGAGCGAGTCGACCTCCTGGTGCAGAACACGCGCGGCCTCCTCCACGGTCACCGCTCCCACCATGGCGGACTGGGCCAGGCCATTGCTCAGGGCGATCAGGCGCTCCGCCTCCTGCTCCGGCGCTCCGGCCTGTTCGAGCAGGCGGGCCGCGTAATCCAGTGTTCCGCGGGATGCCTTGGCGAGGATCTCCCTGATCTGCGGATCCGCAGTGGCCCGGGCCAGGTAGGCGTACCAGACCGAGATACCCAGCCGAAGCGCCTCGGTACGGGGGAGCGGTTGAATGAGCAGCTCAGTCAGGGCGTCGAGCGGCTCCAGTGCCTCGGTGCGCCCGAGGTGGACGGACTCCGCGGTGTCCACGATGGCCTGGCAGCCGGCGCTCACCAGGTCCTGCTTGGAGGCGAAGTAGTGCTGGATCCTGCCGACCGAGATCCCGGCGGCCCGCGCCACCGCCTGGTAGGAGGCCGCATGGATGCCCTGTTCGTAGATGACCTGCCACAGGGCGTGGATGATCTCGGTTCGGCGCTGCTCGTGGTCGACGATCTTGGGCATCCCTTTACAATACATGCGTATCGTATTACTCTTGCAATATGAACGTACTGCAAAAAGGGATCTCCCAGGTCTGGCGGCTGCATTCCCTCCGGCGGAGCCGTCCTCCGTGTTCCCGCAGGTCCGCGGTTCGGCGTGCGGTGAGGCTGCTCGTCGTCGCGCTTGCGCTGGTCGGCGCGGTGAGCATCGGCCGAACCGCCACGGGGTCGGCCGACGTCGGGCACTTCAGGACGGTTCAAGGACGCGAGGAGTACATCGGCTACTACCGGCAGGCCATGGAGGCCATGCCGGAGCCCAGCTCGGTGCAGGACGTCGCCACCGACTTCGGAACCGTGAGGTCTACATCTGGAACGCTGGCAACGAAGCAGCCGATCTCGACTCATGCCCTGTTGTCCTGCTGCCCGGACGTTCATCAGAGAGTGCCCATGTGGTCCGCGAACGTCCCCCTCCTGACGCGCTCGCGGCAGGTCATCGCCTTCGACGCGCTCGGAGATGCGGGACTGTCCGTCCAGTCCGTTCCGCTGACGTCGATGGAGGACCAGGGCGCCTGGATCGATCAGGTGGTCACCGCCGTCGCGCCCCGGGGGGTCCACCTCGTCGGGCACTCCTTCAGCGGGGCCACCGCCACGGCCTATGCGCGGCTCCATCCCCAGCGGGTCCGATCCCTGACTCTGCTGGAACCGGTCTTCACCTTCGCCTACCCGCCGGCCGGAAAACTCGGCTGGGTGGTGGTCTCCTCCGTGCGGGGCTTCCCGAGTCTGCGGAGCAAGGCGCTGGGGCGGATCGGAGGCGAGGACTTCGCCGGATCGGATCTGGCTCTCGCGGTCAAAGGCCGCGGTGGAGCACTTCGACGCCGATCTGCCCACCCCTCACCGCTGACGAAGGGGCAGGGCGATGCCTTGACCATGCCCGTCTACGTCGCGGTCGCGGGGAGGACTCCCTGGCGGGCGGGAGGAAGGCCGCCGAGCGTGCTGAGGACTGTTGCCGGGTGCGCGGATCCAGACCTGGAAGACGCCACCCACTCCCTGCCGATGCGGAGGCGGAACCGTTGGCGGGGTGCTCGAAGCCGTTCTGGCTCCAGGCCGAGTCGGTGCGATGACTGATCAGGCGAGACAGGGCTCCCGGGGTGCGCGGTGGGCGGTGTCCGGCTATGCCGGCCACCGGCCCCTGAGCGCACGAGAGCAACCTGCTGTCGCTCTTCTCGTGGCTTGGAGGTCTCGAACAGGAGGTTGACCTGCTCGTTGTACGTCGTCGAGTGTCGAGGCGGGCTCGGTTCGCCCACAGGTCGTCCGTCGCGGGCTTGCATGATGGCCGCCACGTCCGCGCCGAAAGTAGGTCAGCGGGAAGAGACGTGGACTTGTCCTCCACGTGCTGGGTGGAGGAGCGGTGGGAGCCCCATCTCCTCGAGATTTGCTGCAGCCTTCTCGGTCGAGGAGGAGATCGCCGGGAGAGAACGATCCGTGGGAGGCCACGATATCCTGCGCCTCGGCGGTCCCAGAAGGCCACCCACTTGGAGGCGTTGTCGATGTTGACCGACTGGCGGAGATCGAGTCGCCCAGCCCGTTGAACAGGGAGACCGACGTGCCGTTGGGGCCCACCGGGTTCGCGCGACACCGACGTTGACGTCGAAGCTTGGCGTAGGTGCTGAACATCCGCGAGCCGTTGGTGCACTGGCGATCTTGCCGCTGCCAGGCTGGACGTCGGTGCTGGTTTGATGGAGGAGAGGCCGCGAGGAGCCATGTACGCCCTTGTCCGCAGGCCGAGTACCGAGTCCGCTGGCGTCCTGGAAGACCCTCTCGTCGTAGCGGTAGTGGTTCCCCAGGTCTTCTTGTTCGTGTAGAACCGGTCGCCGGCCGAGCCGGTGAAGGGGACTCCACTGGATCTGGCCGTCCCCGCGCGCGCATCCTGGATGCCCAGGCCGTGAACGCTACGCGCAGTTCTTGTCGAAGCCGGGCTCGTCACCGCCACGCGCGTTCTTGTCCACGGTCAGACGGGCGAGGACCTTCTCAAAAAGGTGCCGCCGTCGGTCGGTTCAGGACCAGCCGTCCGGGTCGGCCTCGGTCAGGCCTGCCTGGGCGAGCATGTCCTGGTTGTAGAAGACCGCCGCGGTGTCCCGGTCATGGGAGCAGCCGTACTGGTGCCAGTCCTCCCCTTCCACAGGTCGAGTGAGGCCCTCCTGGAAGACGGACTCGTCGGCACCAGCCCAGGCGGCCTGCTTCTCCAACAGGACCAGGACCTCCAGATCCGCGAGACTGGGCGAGACTTGGAGATGTGATCAGTGAAGGCGTCCGGGGCGGTCCCGGCGATGAAGCGGCCGTCAACGGTCGGTAGTCGACCCAGGCGATCTGGGTGATGTTAGACCTTGATGCCGGTCTCGGCCTCGAGAGCCTGGCGCAGGCCTCATGGGCGGGCAGCTGGCTGGCGTCCCATCAGACTCACGGCGCCTGGACGAGCGTCCGAGGCCCGAGGCAGGCCGCCAGGGGTCAGGGCGGCCGCGCCGGGCCAGGCGCACGGGAGGCTGCGGCGCGACGGCGAGGGGAGCGAAGAGGCTGATCGGTTGAGTCGTCATCTCGTGCCTCCGCGGTTCGGTAAAGCCGATGGAGTTGAGCGATGCGCCGGGCGAAGGCCAGTGAACAGCAGGAGCATCGGGAGGGCGGCCACCAGGTGTGACCGCTGAGCCCAGCAGTCGGGACCGGTCTGCGGGGCCTGGGGCGGAAGACCGCCAGGGCCACCGTCGGAACAGCCGCGAGAGGTCCGTGTAGGGGACCAGCAGGGGCCGGAAGTAGTCGTTCAGGCCGTGATGTGGGTCAGGATCGCCAGCGTCGAGATCAGGGGCCCTTGGCCATGGGCAGGATGAGGGTGAAGACACTCCCGGACCTTCGAGGCGCCGTCGAGAGCAGCGCGGCCTCCTCCAGCTCGCGGGATGTTCATGAGCAGCCTGGGGAAGAACTGCCGCGAGGGGCGTCATGAACATGGTCGGCAGCGCGCACTCCCAGGAAGGTGCTCGATGAGGGTGGGCTGCTTGACCAGCACGAAGTTGGGCAGGAGCGTGAAGATCGAGGGGACCGCAGATCCCAGGAGCACCGCGAGACGTGTCCCGCCCCTTCCAGCGCAGGCGGGAAGGAGTAGGCGAGCCATCGCCGAGAAGAAGACCTGCCCGACGGTCGACCATCGTGGAGATGATGACCGAGTTGCACGAGTGAGCCAGAAGTTGAGGGCGGCGCCGCTGCCGCCGTCTGCCAGCGCCTCCTCGGTGGACTGCATGCCGAAGACGCGGGCGAGACCGCGCGGGTTGATGTCCACCGGCGCAGCAGGCTGGTGGGGTGGGCCGATGATGCCCGCGTTGGAGGACGGACCGTGCGCACGCACGGTAGAAGGGCAGCAGCGTGAACAGCATGATGAGGATCATCGCCACGGGCAGGAGCCTTGCCCACGGTGAGCCTGCGACCGAGGGCCTCGAAGAAGCATGGCGACCGCAGCTGGGCACGACTTCACGGAGGACACGGATGCGGTTGTCGTTGTCATGGGTGCTCCTCCTCGGTCAGGTCCGTCTCGCGCACGGGTCGCCTGCGGTACTGCAGGATCGTGATCGCCGCCGGGACGAGCAACGGCCCACCGCCATGGCGGGCGTACGCGAACTGGAGCGACTGAGGCCATGTCGTAGATGTGAGTGACTGCAGCGCGCGGGTGGCGTTGACGAGGGCCGCCTGGGTGGCACCGGACAGTGTCGAAGACTGGAGGCCGATCATCGTCGTGATGATACCAGCGCCAGGATCGGGCGGCAGAGGACCGTGATCCTCCAGAACATCCGCCACTCGCTGGCGCCGTCCATCTTTACCGCCTCGTAGACCGTGTTCGGGATCGACTGCGACCGGCGAATGAGCAGGGCCCGATGTGTCCACGTGCCTCCACGTTGATGAGTCGCGATGGTGGGAATGTGCCATCGAGTGACGAAGAAGTCACGGCGAGCCCGTCAGGGACTCCAGGAGCTGGTTGGTGATGCCCAGCGTGTTGCCAGGATCACAGCCACGGCATGGCGGCGACCACGTTGGGACCAGGTAGGGAGTCAGCGCGATGGATCGCACGAGGTGGACTGGGTCGAGGCGCTGCGCGGACGGCGATGAGGACGCGGGATCGTCTGAGCCGATGTTGATGACCGCGTACTCCACGGTGACGACGACGGCGTTCAGAAGATGTCGTCCTGGACCATGCGCTTGTAGTTGTCGAGCGGTGAACTCCTCGGGGGTCAGGAGGTTGTACTCGGTGAAGGACAGCCAGATGCCTCGGATGAGGGCCAGATGTAGAAAGGCGACGAGGCCCGATCGTCGCCAGGAGGATGAGGGCGAGCCGAGCTTGATATCGGGCGCGGCCTGCGTTGCCGACGCGGTGGTTGCTCGACCAGGGTCGAAGTTGACATCGGTCTCATCGACAGTGATGATGGGACAGGAAAGATCGAAGGGTGGATGGGTGGATGAAGGAACGGGTAGGGAGGGATCAGCGGGTCATCGAGGGGCGAGGGCCGTCGAGTCGACGGCGCTCACGCAGACAGGACGAGATGGTCGGGTGGCACCGGAAGTGCCAGACCCGTCGTTGTCAGGTGGGAGCCGGGCAGGGTGACGCTGGGTCATCAGCCCGCTGTGAGAAACTCAGCTCGGGGTGGGTCGGCGCCGCCAGGCTCACGTGAGCACCGGCGCGAGGGGTCCAGGCCGGGAAGTGGGCGCGGCGCCGTGGGCCAGGCCGGGGCTGGCCAGCGAGGGCGATCTCGAACAGCGCATCGGAGCGGTCGAGGGCGACGACGCCCTCGATGCGCAACATGTCGTCGTCAGGGCGGGTCCGCGTGGACCGTCACGCCCAGTGCACAGAGACCGCGCAGCTCCTTGTGCCGGCGCGATGATGGAGGCCGAGGCGCTCGCGGGTGTGCGGCGTCGGCCTCGGTGAGGTCCCTCCCACCATGATGGCCCCTGGGGCGGTCCCGGCGAGAGTCGAGGTCGAGGTCGCGCAGGGGTGGTGTGGGCCCGTCCCGGAGCCGACGTGGGTGCCCACGAGCTCAGGGGAAGCAGCAGCATGGTGCGCGCTGGATGTTCTGGCGGTCGTGGGCGTCGATGCGGTCCGAGGCCCACCGCTGGGTGCGCTCCATGATCCCCAGGGTCGACGCGGCCGCCGCCGCCGGCGCTCGGACTCGATCTCCAGGGCGAAGCGCTCGTGGAGCGCGTCCAGGAGCCGGTGAGAGGGCCAGGGTCTGGTCGTGGACGGCCGCCCCCTGGCGCCCGCCGTGGGGTCCGGCGACCTCGTGGCCCGTGGCCCAGCAGGGGCGGTGTGGTCCCCGCGGGTAGGCGATGTCGAGGCGCTCCACGGAGGAGACGGCGTCGAACAGGTACTCCCAGGCCCCGGGGGCGCTCAGGTCCAGGACCCGCTGGTGGCGGTGCTCAGGTGCCCGCCGGCACCGTCGGACGAGGATCCACTCGGGTGGGCGCGGGCCAGCTCAGGTCGACGTTGATCATCTCCGGCTCAGAACACAGGGCCGGAACTCCATGCCCAGGGCGTGGACGTGCTCCACAGGCGGTTCGAGCCGTCTGGCCAGGCCTCGGGGGAGACCTGCCAGTCGCGCAGGCCCAGGTGTCGTCGCGTCGGGGGAGCCGAGACCAGCCGTCAGTCAGGACGTGGCGCTCGATGCCGATCTGGGCCGCGGCGTCGGCAGAGGCCTAGAGCTTGTCGAGTTCGTGGTCAGTAGACGGCCTCCCAGGTGTTGAGCAGTACCGGGCGGGGGCGCTCGGGATGGGCGGGCGACGAGCGCAGCCGGGCGTGGCTGCGGTGGGCCAAGAGCGTCGAGTCCCTCACCCCAGGAAGACGGTCCACGGCGAGGTGTAGGTCTGGCCGGGGCCAGCAAGGACCTCACCCGGCTGAACAGCTCCCGGCTCCCAGGGGCTTGCGCCCCAGGCCGGGTTCATCGCCAGGTGGCGGACGTTGCCGGACCAGGCGACGTGAACTGCGTGGACGCGTCCGCTGCGCCAGCCGAAGCCGGTGGGACCGGCGGCCAGCCAGGTGACGGCGTCGTGCCCAGGCGCCCCTCCAGGACTCGCGCGGGCGAGGTGCCCGGTGAAGGAAGTGCGCACGAGCCTGCGCTCCTGGACGTGGTGGCCGGTGGTGTCGAGCAGCTCGTCGGCGCTGTCGGGTGCGCAGCACCGAGGGTCAGCTCGCCGACGACGAGGTCAGCTCCCTGCTCGCTGCCGGACTCGGGGCGGTCGTCGCGGACAGGCGCGCACGCGCACCGAGTCCGCAGGGCTCAGGCGCAGCTCGGTTCCCAGGGTGAGCTCGTGGGCGGGGTCGGTTCCGCTGGAGCGGACCCGCGGGTGGTGCCGGCAGGTGTCCTCAGCGCCCTCCTCGTGGGTGAAGGCGGTGGGGTGGGGCGAGAAGGCAGAGCCGTCGGTGCGCGAGAGCGCCACGGCGGGGCGCGCGTTCCAGCCCAGGTGGGCCAGGGGCAGGATCGGCAGGTCGTTGGTGATCCAGGCGGTGTTGGTGCCAGAGAGGTCGCTGCGGCCAGGCCCGTGTCAGCCAGGTCCTCGCCGCTGACATCGCCCGGGTCAGGGCTGATGGCGCACCACCGGAAAGCGGTCGTCAGGCAGGTCGAGGACCACGGAGGTGTCGGCGCATCGCAGATGGAGGGTCATCATCGTCCTTCCGGGAGGGGGAGTCCGGAGCCAAGGTGATTCCTTGTAGAATGAAAATAATTGATGATGCCAGATTTCGCAAGGGTTTGCCCTACGGTGTCGGTACAAAGCGGATGGCGTCTGGCGTCGTCCCAGGTCACAGGCCCTGCGGCCCGTCATGAAGATACGACGGCAGGGAACAGGAGCCGGCGATGGATGGTGGTGGACGCAGCCTCAGGCCGAGTCGCTGCTCCCCTGATCTCTGTCGGCGCTATGGTCGCGAGTGACCTCGGGAAGGCGTCTGGGGCTTGTCCCCTGCGACGACGACGCGCACGGTGCGCCCACTCATCGAGGCCGGTCTCATCGAGGAGCAACCGCCGGTGGAGATGGGCGGACCGAGCGGCGCACCCGCCTCCTGGCCGTCGCTCGAACAGCGCCACCGTCGCGGGTATCAAGCTCACTGCCGACCGCCTCTACGCCGTCCTGACCGACCCGCTGGGCGGGTCCTGATCGATGACTCCCTGGCGCTGATCGAGACCGACGCCGAGGTCCGTCACCCTCCCTCATCGCGTCGGTGGTGATGCGCCTGGCCGAGCGCAGCGACCGACGGCCGGACGCCATCGGGATCTCCCCTGGGGGCGGCCGTCGTCGGAAAGACGGACCGTGGTGGTGGCCGCCTTCCTGGGAGTGGCGCGATGTTCCCCTGGCCGCCATGATCACCGAGGCCACCAGGCTGCCCTGCGCCGTGGCTGACGACGTGCGCGCCTTCGCCTACGCCGAGGCCTGGTTCAGGAGGCGGGGCGGGGAAAGAATCCCTTCGCCCTGGGTGCACTTTTGGGGGCCGGTATCGGCTGCGGCATCGTGGTGGGCGGCAGATCCTCTCCGGGGCGAAGGGGCGGCCGAGGCGTCGGTCACCTCCCGGTGGATCCGACCGGACCGAGCTGCGAGATCGGGCACCGGGTGCGCTCGGGCCTGGCCTCGACGCAGGGATCCTTCGGGCGTCAGCCGAGCATCTGGGGTGCGCGGTGGAGGAGCTGAGCCTTGAGCGGCTCCTGAGTCCCGGAATGCGTCGGGGCAGTGGTGTCGACGACGTTCTGCGGCGTGCGGCACTGGCGGCCGGGAGGGTCGTGGGGACCCTTATCGCCTACGTCGACCCTGAGCCCGTCGTCGTCTCGGGGGAGGGATCGCCGTGGTGGAGCCTGCAGGAGACCTTCGGAAAGGAGGTGGACGGCCTGCGGCACTGGGCGGCCGCGGTCCCCGTCCTGCTGCGCCCTTCGAGTTCGACGAGTGGGCGCGGGGCGCAGCCGCGCTGGCGCTGGAGCAGTGGACGGTGGTGGCGGGCGACAGGTGAGGGCCGCTCGCGGGCGCGCAGAGGCGCACTGTGATGGGAACCATGCCTGGGAACTAGGTCCTAGCGTGGTCTTGGAATAAGGGTGCCCTTAGATTGTGCGCATGAGTCGCCGCACCACCATTGCCCTGTCGACCGCCGGCCTCCTGACCGCCGGGCCGCCCTCGCACTGGCCGTACGTCCGGCCCGCCACGACGTCCCCGACGTCGCCGCCGGCACGGACAGCCGCCGTCCGCCCCGCGTCGTCATCGCCGGCGGCGGCTACGTCGGCTTCTGCGTCGCCCGGGCCCTGCGCGCCCAGCTCAACCTCGACCAGGTCGAGATCGCGATCGTCGACTCGCGCCTACGCGACCTACCAGCCCTTCCTTCCGGAGGTCGCGGCCGCTCCATCCAGCCGCGCCACGTCATCGCCCCCACCGCCGTAACCTCGACGGCGTCACCATCATCACCGGCGCCGTCACCGCCATCGACCACGCGGGCCGCACCGTCACCGTGCGTCCTCCGACCCCAGTCCACGCACGAGCAGGGTCAGCCCTACACCCTGACCTGCGACCACCTCGTCATCGCCCTGGGCGCCGAGGCCCGCACCCTGCCGATCCCCGGCCTGGCGGGCCGGGCCATGGGCTTTCAAGCAGGGTCGAGGCCACCGCCCTGCGCAACCGGGTCCTGACCCGCATCGAGGGACGCCGCCTCCACGCTGGGACACCGAGCGCCGCAGGCTCTGCTCCTGCTCGTCTTCATCGGAGGAGGCTTCGCGGGCGTCGAGGGCCATCGCCGAGCTCGAGGACATGGCGCGCGACCGTGCGCACCATCCCTTCCATCGAGCAGCGCGACGTCCGCTTCGTCCTCGTCGAGGGCTCGCGCCGCATCCTGCCCGAAGCTCACCGAGGGGCTCTCCGGCTACAGGGCTGCAGCAGCTGCTTGAGCGCGGCATCGATGTGCGGCTCAACACCTTCCTCAGCTCCTGCGTCGACGGCCACGTCGTCCTGTCCGACGGCACCGAGTTCGACGCCGACACCATCGTGTGGACCGCCGGCGTCAAGGCCGCCCCGTGCTGCAGACCGCCTCCGACCTGCCCATCGACGCCCGCGGCCCGTGTCGCCGCGCTACCCACCCCTCCGGGTGGCGCGACGGCGCAGCGCGGTCGAGGGCGCCTGGGCCGCCGGCGACTGCGCCGCCGTCCGGACCTGACCTCCGAGGGACCCCGAGGCCACCTGCGCCCCACCGCCCAGCACGCGGTGCGTCAGGCAAGCTGCTGGCCGACAACCTCGTGGCCGTCCTCGCCGCCGGGGACGAGAACGGTGTGCCTCTGAAGTCCCTACGCGCACGCGAACCTGGGCACCGTGGCCTCCTGGGCATCGGCAGGGCGTCGCCACGCATCATGGGTCAGGGACCTGCGCGGCTTCACCGCCTGGACCGCTCACCGCGGCTACCACGTCTGCGCGATGCCGACCCTCAACCGGAAGGTGCGCATCATGATGGACTGGTTCGCCGCCGTCGTCTTCCGTCGCGACCTGGCCTCCTTCGGCTCCATCGCCGAGCCCGCGCGGCCTTCGCCACGGCGGCCCGTCACGACGCCGACCTCGCCGCCCGCCGCAAGGCCGCCGACAGCGGGGTCCTGAGCGCTCAGCCGTCGACGACGGCGTCGAACTTGTCTGCGTAGTCCTGGGCGCTGAGCAGATCTCCCTCAGCGCTGACCGTCACCGTGAACAGCCAGCCGGCGCGTACGGGGTCCTCGTTGATGGTGCCCGGCTCGTCGACGACCGCCTCGTTGACGTCGACGACGGTGCCGCTCACGGGTGAGACGAGGTCCGAGACGGACTTGGTCGACTCGAGCTCGCCGCAGGGCTCGCCCGCCTCGACCTGGGCGCCGACCTCGGGCAGGTCGACGAACGACCTCACCGAGGGCGTCGGCGGCGACGGTGAGTGATGCCCACGCGTGCGGGCTCACCGTCCTCCAGCCACTCGTGGTCGATGCTGTAGCGCAGGTGAGCGCGCACGCTCTGAGCCATGATGGGGTCCTTCCTGTCAGGGTGGTGGTGGGTGGTGCGGGACGCCTTATCGGGTCCGCTTGTAGAAGAGGGGTCGACGACCGTGACCTCCAGCGGCCTGCCGCGCACGTCGGCGACGAGCGCCGTGCCCACGAGGCCAGGCGGGGGCGTCCTCACGCCAGGGGACGCAGGAGCGCCAGGGCCACGGGGTGACCCAGGGTGGGTGACAGCAGGCCGGAGGTCACCGTACCGAGCACCTGCCGTCGTCGCCCAGCCGGCGCACCGGCCGGGCAGCACGCCGACCCTCAGCGGTCAGGAACCAGCACCGAGGTGCCTCGGTCGCCCTCCTGCTCGGCCCGGGCGGCCAGGGCGTCGTCCGACAAGCGCCCTTGTTGAGCCGCACCACCGCGCCCAGGCCGGCGTCGTGAGGGCGTCATCCCCTCGTGGAGCTCGTGCCCGTACAAGGGCATCCCGGCCTCTAGTCGCAGAGAGTCGCGCGCCGCCAGTCCCGCAGGGGTCAGCGCCGGCACCGGCTCGCCGTCGATGACGGTGGGCTCCAGAGCCGCCGCGGCACTGGTGATGACCGTCCACAGGTCCACGGCGTCCTCCGCGCCGCAGAACAGCTCGAAGCCGTCCTCACCCGTGTAGCCGGTACGGGCCAGCAGCACCGAGTGCCCCGCCGCCGTCGCTCTGACGGCCGCGTGAAAGCGCAGGCGCTCCAGAGCGTGGGACCGCACAGCACGTCCGGTCCGCAGTCTTCCTCCTCCGAGCCCTCAAGGGGCCTGAGGGCTCCGGGCATGGCGGCACCGGACTCGACGACGCCGACGAGCACCTCCTGCGCCCGCGGCCCCTGGACGGCGATGAGGCGGGTGCGCAGAGGAGATGTCCTCGACCGTGCGGTCGAAGCCCGCGCAGCGGGCGACCAGCTCGGCGGCGACGCGCTCGCGGTTGCCGGCGTTGGGCACCACGGTGCTCCTCGTCGCCCGTGGTGAACGATGGGGTCATCGATGACCCCGCCGGAGGGGAGACGATCATCGTGTAGCGAGCGCGCCCACCGCCACGGCCGACAGGGGCCCCCACGAGCGCGTGGTCCGGGCGGCCCCCGCCTCGGGGCCGGCGACCTGCCTCACCCATGTGGGACAGGTCGAAGATTCCCGCGCTGCGGCGCACCGCGTGGTGCTCGGCCAGGTCAGAGGTGTAGCGCAACGGCATCTGCCAGCCGCCGAAGTCGGTGAAGGACGCGCCCAGGGTCCGTGTGCACGCGGTGCAGGGGCGTGGTGCGCAGGACGGCTGCGCCGGTCTCGGTGTGCTTGCTCATCGCTGTCTCCTCGTCAGACGTGGTCTCGGCTCAGGCCTCGTGCGCCTCGAAGGCATCGGGTGGCGGGCGAGGTGACATCAGGTGGCGGTCGCCCCCGCGTTGTCCACCCGCGAGACCGGGAAGTACTTGTCCGTCTCCATGCCCGCCAGCGGGAAGGCCGCGGTGGCGCGCGAGTGGGGCCGCTGCCACGCACTCGGCCGTGACGGCCCCGCCAGCGTGTGCGGCGAGCGGCGCAGAACCGGTCCTCCAGCGCCACGGCCCCGAGGCGACCTCGTCGATCTCGGCACGGATCGAGCGCATGGCCGCGATGAATCGGTCCAGCTCGGCCAGGGGCTCGGACTCAGGTGGGCTCGACCATGAGCGTGCCGGCCACGGGGAAGGGAGGGTCGGTGCGTGGAACCCGTGGTCGATGAGCCTCTTGGCCACGTCCTCGGCGGTCACGCCGGTGGCGGCAGTGAGCGCACGCAGGTCGAGACGCACTCGTGCGCCACGTGCCCGCGGTGGGTGTACAGGGTGGGGAAGACGTCGGCGAGCGCCTGCGAAGGTAGCTCGCGTGGGCCAGCGCCGTGAGGGTGACCCGGCGCAGATCGGCGTCGGTGAGCGTGTCAGGTACGTCAGGCCAGCGGCATGACCCCCGCCGAGCCGAAGCGGGCCCCCATGGCCGCTAGCCCGCCGAAGCCCCGGTCATGGTCCTCGTCCGTCGGGACGGCCGATCCGCCAGGGGACCGGCCGGGAGGTAGGGGGCCAGGTGCTCCTTGACGACGACGGGGCCCCGACCCCGGACCACCGCCGCCGTGAGGATGGCGAAGGTCTTGTGCAGGTTGAGGTGGGACACATCGCCACCGAGGTCACCAGGCGCAGCAGCCCCGTGAGGGCGTTGAGGTTGGCGCCGTCGATGTGAACCTGGCCGCCGGCGTCGTGGACGAGGCGGTGACCTCAGTGACCTGCGGCTCGAAGACGCCGTGGGTGGACGGGTACGTGAGCATGATGGCCGCGACGCGCTGACCGTACTCGACCGGGAGCCCGCGCAGGGTGGTCGACGTCGATGGAGCCGTCCTCGGCGGTGGCGACCACCTTGACGCTGAAGCCGGCGCCGGCGGCGAGGCGGCGTTCGTGCCGTGGGCGCTGGCGGGTACCAGGACGGGTCGCGCTGCTGCCCGGTGGCCTGAGGTGGCCGCGCACCGCCAGCAGGCCGGCGAGCTCGCCCTGGGCGCCGGAGGCCGGGCTGCAGGCTGCACCGGTCGTAGCCGGTCAGCCGCGCCAGCCGGTCGGCGAGACCGTCAGCAGCAGGGCGCCAGCCGCGCGTCTGGGTCGCAGGGGGCGTAGGGGTGGATGCCGGCGAGCCCTGGGGCTGAGCCCACGGCCGACTGCGCGGCCGCGTTGAGCTGGTGCACAGGCCCAGCGGGATCATCGTCCGGTCGAGGCGAGGTCGCGGTCCGCCAGCCGCCGGATGTCAGCGCACGAGGCGGTCTCGCTGCGGTGGCGGTGGAAGCTCGGGTGGGTCAGGAAGGTGCTCGTGCGCGCCAGTGACGCGGGCAGGGGGAACCGGGAGGCGCCGTCGGTGCCCAGGGGCGGGATCATGCGCGGCGCGGGGGGGGCGTCGGCGAGCGCCCGCAGGACCGTGGTGACGTCGTCGTCGGTGGTGGTCTCGTTGACGCTCACGCCCACGTGGTCGGCATCGAGCAGGCGCAGGTTGTAGCCCAGCGCCTCAGCGCGCTCGATGGTCTGGCGGGCGGCGCCGGGCGAGCGCACGCTCACCGTGTCGAAGAACTCCTCGTGCTCGAGGGCGAGCCCGAGCGCGCAGGCGCCGACGGCCAGGTGCTCGGCCCTGGCGGTGCACGTGCTCGGCGATGGACGCCAGGCCCTCAGGGACCGTGGTGAGACCGCGTAGAAGGCCGCGACGACCGCCAGCAGGGCCTGCGCGGTGCAGATATTCGGTGGCCTTCTCCCGGCGAGATGTGCTGCTCGCGGGTCTGCAGGGGCCAGGGCGGTAGGCCTCACGGCCCTCGGTGTCCCGGGAGACGCCGACGACGCGTCCCGGCAGCTGGCGCCGCAGCGCCTCGGTGACGGACATGAAGCCCGGGTGGGGGCCGCCGAAGAACAGGGGCACCCCAGGCGCTGCGCGGTGCCGACGGCGATGTCCGCGCCGACGGCGCCAGCTCGGTCAGCAGCGTCAGGGCCAGCGGGTCGGCATCGACTGCCACCAGGCCGCCGCGGGCATGGACGGCCGCGACGGCACCGGCGAGGTCCTGGACGAGTCCGCGGCTGGTGGTGTGGGCGAGGACCGCCCCCGGTCGAGGCGCGCCGTCTTCGGTGATCGTGGAGATGCAGACGACCTCGACGTCGATGCCCAGGGGCCTCGGCGGGCCGAGGCCACCTCGATGAGCTGGGGTGCAGGCCGGGTCGAGGAGCACAGGGGCGCCAGGGGCCGCGGTGCGCGCGCGCCATGAGCAGGACCGCCTCGGCACGGCCGTGGCCTCGTCCAGCAGGAGGTGCAGGCCACCGGCGAGGCCGGTGAGATCGGCCACGACGGTCTGGAACAGCAGCTGGGCCTCCAGGCGCCCCTGGCTGATCTCCGCCTGGTAGGGGGTGTAGGGCGGTGGTCAGGCGGGGTTGGACGGGACGTCGCGCACGATGACGGCAGGGGGTGACGGTGGGGTGGTAACCGCGCCCGATCATCTCGGTGTGCGGGTCGTTGAGGCGGCCGGGGACCTGGGGCGCCGACGGCCTCGTCCTCGCTCAGCCCGCCGACGACGGCATCGGGTCGCTCGGGCTGCTGCGGGAGGTCGAGGACGGGCAGGGGTGGCGGGGACCACCCTGGGACGGCCAGGGTCCTCAGGCTCCGAGCACCGATGCTGGGTCAGGACAGTGTCAGGGTCCGCTCCCGTCGTGCCCAGGTGCCGGTCCAGGAAGCGCGTGGGTGTGTGGGGCGCCGTCATGACCCTCCCTCTCGTCGTGTGGCGCGTCACATCCTGGTGAAGGAGTCTGCATCCGCGCAGCAGAATGGAAGCGGCGCTCCGTGAGGCTCAGGTCGAGGACCATCAGCCGTGCATCTGGTCGACGCTGCGCCAGGGGACTGGGGCGGGGCCCGCCGCCACCTACACTGCTCGGCGATGACCACGCTCACCGCTCCGCCCCCGTTCTCGACGCCCGAGGGCGCCCTGCCGCGCACCTACCACGTGCGCACGCTCGGGCTGCCAGATGAACGTCACGACTCCGAGCACATGGCGGGACTGCTGGAGAGCCGGCTACCTGCGCGTCGAGGACGTGCCCGAGGCCGCCGCCCGCGCTACCGACGCCGGTGACGGTGGGGCCGACGTCGTCATCATCAACACCTGCTCGGTGCGTGAGAACGCCGCCACCCGGCTCTTCGGCAACCTGGGCCAGCTCGCCGCCGTCAAGCGCGAGCGCCCGGCATGCAGATCGCCGTGGCCGGGTGCCTGGCCAGCAGATGGGGAGGGATCGTCGAGCGAGCCCCTGGGTCGACGTCGTCTTCGGCACCCACAACCTCGACGTCCTGTCCCGCCCTGCTCGAGCGCGCCCGGCACAACTCCGCGGCCGCCGTCGAGCTCGAGGTCCCTCAAGGTCTTCCCTCCACCCTGCCCACCCGCCGCGAGGTCCTCCTACGCCGCCTGGGTCTCCATCGCCGTGGGCTGCAACAACACCTGCCTTCTGCATCGTGCCCTCCCTGCGCGGCAAGCAGCGCGACCGCCGCCCCGGCGACGTCCTGGCCGAGGTCGAGGCCGTCGCCGCGCAAGGGGCGCCATCGAGTGACCCTCCTGGGGCAGAACGTCAACTCCTACGGGGTCGGCTTCGGGGACCGCGGCGCCTTCGCCAAGCTGCTGCGAGCGGCCGGGTGCAGTCGAGGGCATCGAGCGCGTGCGCTTCACCAGCCCCCACCCCGCCGCCTTCACCGACGACGTCATCGAGGCCATGGTCACCACCGAGGCCGTCATGCCCAGCCTGCACATGCCCCTGCAGTCCGGCTCGGACCGGGTGCTGCGCGCCATGCGCCGCTCCTACCGCACTCAGCGCTTCCTGGGCATCCTGGACAAGGTCCGCGATGTCATGCCCGACGCGGCCATCACCACCGACATCATCGTCGGCTTCCCCGGCGAGACCGAGGAGGACTTCCAGGCCACGCTCGACGTCGTCGAACGCGCCCGCTTCGCCTCGGCCTACACCTTCGAGTACTCCCCGCGCCCGGGCACGCCCGCCGCTGACCGCGACGACCAGGTCCCCGTCGGGTCGTCAAGGACCGCTACCGGCGGCTCGACGCGCTCGTGCGCCGCATCGCCCACGAGGAGAACGAGCGCCAGGAAGGGCGCGTCGTGGAGGTGCTCGTCGCCGAGGGCGAGGGGCGCCGGGATGCGGTCACCGCCCGCATCTCCGGGCGCGCCGCCGACAACCGCCTCGTCCACGTCGCCCTGCCCGAGGGCCTGGCCGAGGGACGACTACGCCGGTGGGGCCCGCGTCCCCGGCGACATGGTCACCGTGCGCGTCACCCGGCGCCCCCCACAACCTCATCGCCGACTCCGCCCGCTGCGGGACGCGAGCCGGACCCGCGCTGCCGCGGCCGCCAACGAGGCCCTCAAGCCCGGTGACCGCCTCTGGCTCGACGATGGACCCGCCCTGTTCCAGGTGCGACGCACCCGCGCCGGGGACGCCTGGGAGCGCCGCCAGGCTGAGGCCTGCGCCGCTCCCGAGCCGACACCGCCCCGGTGAGCCTGGGCCTGCCCACTCTGCGCGTGGGCGCACCCAGTCTGAGCTGGTCCCCGTGAGGGCTCTCCGTGAATGGTGCCTTGTGTTCTGTACCTAGACCTATGTACAGTTCTGGTGTCAGTTTCAGGGAGGAGCAGACTCGCGTGTGCCGTGCCTCGGGGTATGTCATGGTGAGTATGTACAGTTCTGGCGTGGACTCGAGAGAGAAGCTGGTTGAGGCGATGGCAGAGCTGATGTGGGAGCGTGGTTACAGCGCCACGAGCCCGCGAGCGGTTCGCGAGCTCTCCGGCGTCGGTCAGGGGCATGTCACTACTTTCCCCGACCAAGCGGGACCTCGGGCTGGCAGCCCTGAATCACAACTGCCGGGTCAGCTGGATTCCTGGAAGGCCGCGCTCAAGGACCTCGAGGATCCGCTCGAGATCCTCACTGCCTACCTCACCCTTCCCGCGTGATCCCGCTCAAAAGGGCTGCCGAGTCGGTCGGATGGCGCAGGACAAAGGCGGTGGTGGCCGATGACGGTCTTCGTCGAGCCGGTCGCCGAGGCCTTCGCTCAGCTTCGCGAGATGCTGGTCGCTGTCATTCGCGTGCGGCCAGGTCGCAGGGGCGTCTGCCGGCAGACCTTGAGCCGGACCACCTGGCTCGCACGATGGTCGCCGTTGTTCAGGGCGGTTACGTCCTGGCCATGGCCGAGCAGGACAGGGCCCCGTACGACGCGGCCTGTCAGGGTGCCCTCGAGCTGCTCCGTGCCGCAGCCGGGGACCACCGGCGCGGCTCCGGTGGCGACAGGGTCCGCTTCCTCCTGATCCTGACAAGTCGGCGTCGGTGTCCTCCGGCGCCTCCCATTCACCGAAGGAGAAGGATCATGACTATTCGTATCGGTATCAACGGCTTCGGACGTATCGGGACGCACCTACCTGCGTGCTGCGCTGGCCGGCGCAGCGGACGTCGAGTCGTTGCCGTCAACGACCTGACCGACGCAGGGCGCGCTGGCCACGCTCTTGGAGTGGGACTCGGTGGCCGGGCACCTCGACGGCGTCCTTGCCGACGGCGGCGACCTCGAGGTCGGCAGGGGCGGACCATCAGGGTCTTCTCCGAGCCGGATCCGGCCAAGATCCCCTGGGGCGAGGTCGGGGCCGACGTCGTCATCGAGTCCACCGGGTTCTTCGTTGACCGGGACAAGGCCGCCCAGCACCTCAAGGGCGGTGCCAAGAAGGTCATCGTCTCCGCACCCGCCAAGGGCGACGTCCCCACCTTCGTCCTGGGGGTCAACGACAACCAGCTGGATGTCTCCGCCGCCGACGTGTTCTCCAACGGGTCGTGCACCACGAACTCCCTGGCCCCGCTGCCAGGGGTCCTCCACGACGCCTTCGGGGATCGAGGCGGTCTCATGACGACGATCACGCCTACACCGGGGACCAGCGGCTTCGACGCGCCTCACAAGGACCTGCGTCGGGCGCGCGCTGCCGCCGCCTCCATCGTTCCCACCTCCTCGGGGGCCGCCCGGGCCATCGGTCTGGTCATCCCCGAGCTCGACGGGCGTCTGACCGGCGCTTCCATGAGGGTGCCGGTCCCGGTCGGCTCGATCACCGACCTCACCGTGGTCACCTCCCGCCCGGCAACGGTCGAGGACGTCAACGCGGCCTTCCGCGAGGGCTGCCGATCACGGACCGCTGGCCGGATACCTGCAGTACTCCCAGGCGCCGATCGTCTCCCGACGATATCGTTAACCCGCACTCCTCGATCTTCGATGCGCCTCTGACCGAGGTGATCGACGGCCAGGTCAAGGTCTTCGGGTGGTACGACAACAGTGGGGACTTCTCAACCGCCTCGTGGAGTTCTCCCAGAGGATCGGTGAACAGCTCTGACTCATGTGCGGCCTCAAAGCGCAGTGCGTGCGGTGCGGGCTCAGTGCCGATTCCGGTCGCACAGCCCGCACCCGTCGCCTCGGCGGCGAGCGATGGGAAGCGGACGGGACGCCGTCTCGAGGATCCCGTCTGTTTTGCGCTGACGGTGGAGCGGGCCGAGTGCGGTGAGGAGGCCGCTGCACCCAGCTGGGCTGGGAAGCATGCCCAGCTTCCGACGCCAGCTCTGCTGCCGCCGCCACGGTCCCCAGGCCCGTGGACGTCGACCATATCCACGAGTGCGTCAAACGACTGGGGACTGCGCTACTTCATCGACGACGAGGGCGACATCGGCATCCCGTGGCGACTACGTCACCGTCACGCCATCTTCAGGACACCAGGGCCGTCCAGATGCGCGGGATCTGGCACCGCATCGCCGATACCGAGCACCTGACCCAGCTACGCGCCCTGGTCGAGGACTGGAACACCACCCGGATCGGCCCCAAGGCCTACCTCACCGTCGCCGACGGCGGCGTGGTGCGCCTTCACGGCGAGTACACCTACCCCCTCGAGGCGGGGAATGACGGACCGACAGCTCGAGGACTTCGTCTTCGGCGGCTGCCGGCTCATCGTCGCCCTCATGCACGAGGCCGAGGAGCAGTTCCCCGACGAGCTGCGAGGAAGCCTGGAGCCCTGATGCCGCGACTGCAACGCCTCACCGACTTCATCGCGCGCCTCCTGGGCAAGAGTGGGATGTGCGGGCGCTGGACCGTCAGCGAGGGATCGCAGAGCCACGTCAGAGCCCCCAGCAGTCGACGCTCCCGACGACGCGGGACCCCGTCCGCCCAGTCGGGAGCGCCGTACGTCTTCGGGTCGCCGGCTCACCGGATCCAACAGCTCGGCGGACTCAGCCGACTCAGCCAGCTCAACGGTCACCCGAGGACTCGCAGCCCATCGGGTCGACATCGGGATCAGGGCCAGGGACAACCGCCTCGGCACAGACCTGGACGCCTCGCGCAGCTGGTCGAGCACATCAGGCCGGTCGGATGAGCCGGCAGCGGGAGGACGGCGCCGATCGCTCTCTCGGACGCTGGAGCCGACCGATGAGGGCCACCGATCCGCTGACCCTGGCCGGGATCGAGTCCATGCTCACCGGCCCCGATGGATTACAACGTCCAGCTGGCCGACGACCGCGAGCACCCCTGCCTCCCTGGGCACCTGGGACTCCTTCCCCTTCGTCATCGAGATTCCCCGAGGGGCACGACGGCTGGCTCCTGGTCTCCGGGTGACTGGGAGGGAGCCGCCCGCCTCCTCAGAGCGACGAGATCGCCGCCAGCGTCAACGACTGGAACCGAGACAAGTTCTTCCCCACCGTCGGCGTCGTCGACACCCCCATCGGTCCGCTGGTGCGACCACCTACCTCACCGACCTGTCCGCCGGGGATCTACCGACGCCCAGCTCCGCCTCCACCTGGACACGGCGCTGTCCGCCTGCACCCAGGCGCTCAGCCTCGTGGGCCCCTCCTGCCGGAGATCTGGGCCCCGTGAGCCCAGCGTCCAGCCGCCCGCCCGGCTGCGCAGAGTGGCGGTGGTCGGCCCACCGCCACCGGCAAGTCCGACCTCGCCCTCGACCTCGCCGAGCAGGCGCCAGGCGACGAGCCGAGCGACCCGCGCCGAGATCATCAACGCCGACGCCTCCTGCTCTACGCGCGGCATGGACATCGGCACCGCCAAGCCCAGCCCCGCCGAGCAGGTCCCGTCCCCACCACCAGATCGACGTCCTCACCGTCGGGGACCGGGCGTCCGTGGCCGCCTTCCAGCGCAGCGCCCGCGAGCGACATCGACGCCGTCGAGTCACGAGGGCCACCTGCCGATCATCGCCGGAGGCTCCGGCCCTGTACGTGCGGGCCCTGACCGACGACCTCGACTTCCCCGGCACCGACCCGGCCGTGCGCACCCGCCCTGACCGAGCGCGCCGAGCGGAGGGGACCGCCGCCCTCCACGCCGAGCTGGCCCGCCTCGACCCGTCGCCGCCGAGCGCGGATCGGGACCTCCAACACCCGCACAGGATCGTGCGAGCCCCTGAGGTCATCGAGATCACAGGCCGTCCTTCTCCGCCTCCTGCCCCGCTACGAGGACGTCGCCCCCACCGTCCCACATCGCCCTGCGCTGCGAGCGCCGGCTCCTGGATACGCGCATCATGCGCGCGCGCCCGCGCCATGTTCGAGCGGCGGCCTCGTCGAGGTCGAGACCCTCATCGACCAGGGCCTCCGGGAGGGAGACCGCCCTGCGCGCCATCGGCTACTCCCAGGCGCTCGCGGTCATCGACGGGACCATGAGCGTGCCCGGGGCGGTCGCCTCACCGCCCTGGCCACCCGCCAGCTCGCCTCCCGCCAGATCAAGTGGTTCCGGCGTGACCCACGGGCTGCAGTGGATCGACGTCGCCCTCACCGAGGAGGGCCGCTGCACTGACGCCAGCGCTCCCAGGTGACCCGGCGGGCATGGGAGCTCGTCTGCGCATCTCGCGGCGTCGCTTAGGCTGAGGGCCATGCCGCACTCGACAGGTCTTCGCGGTCGTGAGCTCATCCAAGGGCCACGCGACCCTCAACGACTTCCTCATGCTGGTCGACGGCTGCGGGTCGCTGTCAGCAGCGCCGACATCGCTGCGGTCTGCGACCGTCACGGAGCATATCGGCGCCGACAGCTTCGTGCGCGTCGTACGGACCACCGCTCTGCCCGGTGCCGGGGCCTTCGCCGCCTCCGTGTCCCGAGGCCGAGTGGTTCGCGGACTACTACGCGCCGACGGATCCGTGGCCGAGATGTGCGGCAACGCCGCCGCCTGTTCGCCCACGTCCTGGACCGGGCGAGGCCTGCGACCCCATCGCCGATGGCGGTCGGTCACCATCGGCACCCGCGGCGGGGCCGCACCGTCACCGCCTGGGGAGACCTGTGGACCGTGGACATGGGGCCCTGCCCGTCTCACGCAGCCCGTCAGGCCGAGGACGAGGGGCTGGGACATGACCGTCGTCGTGCCCCGGCCTCGGACAGCGGGCCGCCCTGGCGTCGAGGATCGCCGGCCCTCCCACACCGTCGTCGCCTGGGGGAGGAGGACGAGCTCGAGGCGGCCTCCTTCGCCGGGCTCACCGACTCCGCGGCCCGGTCGCTCTACGACCCCCGCCCCTCGAGATCGCGTGCCAACCTCGAGCTCGGGTCGTGCCGCTGGGGAGATCGACCCCGACACCCAGGCACCGGTCGGCATCGCCCGCATGCGCGTCCTGGAGCGCGGCGTGGGGAGTACCCTCTCCTGCGGAGCGGGGTGCTGCGCCGTCGCCGTCGCCCTGCACGCCTGGACCGGACGCGGGCGCTCCCGAGACTACCGGCTCCTCGTTCCCCGGCGGGCAGATCAGGGTGCACGTGGGCGCCGACCCTGGCTGAGACGGCACCGTGCTGCTGACCGGACCCGGCCACGATCACCGACGGGTCACCGTCGCCTGAGCGCCCTCAGACCCGCCCGCCACCGCAGTTCCGGACGTCGCACCGACGCCGCATCCGAAGAAAACCAGCCACTATGAGCCAGCCATCCGGTCGCTCTGCGTCAGCACCATCCTGCCGACCGGCCTGATCTCTTCGCCCTGTTCTTCGGGGCCGGGCAACCTCATCTTCCTCCCCTGCTGAGGGAGCGGCCTCAGGGCAGGTCCTTCATTCGGTGTGGTGGGCTTCATCGCCACCGGGGTCCTCATGCCACTCATCACCGTGGTGGCCGTCTCCACCTCCGGTGAGGATCCTGGGCCTGGCTCGCAGAGTGGGACGATTCCGGTCTGCCGTCATGCCGCTGGCGGTCCTACCTGGCGATCGGCCCGCTGACGCCATCGCCCGCGTCACCACGGTCGCCTACGAGCTGGCGACCCGCCCGATGTCTCGAGCTGCTGGGGCTGCAGGACTCCCGCCTGGCCCTGCTGGTGCACGTGACGCGGTGTTCATGGGGTGTCCTTCGGCATCGCCCGCAGCCCGAGCCGCCTGGCCGACCGCGTCGGGCCGCTGGCTCACACCCGCCCTGCTGGCCCTGCTGGCCCTGCTGTGCGGGGTCGCCCGTGCTGATGTCCCCAGGGGTGGGCGCGAGGCCATCGAGCCCTACGCGAGCGCTCCCCTGACCAATGGGCTGACTCAGGGCTGCCTCACGATGGACGTCCTGGCAGCCAGCGTCTTCAGCATCGTCGTCATCACCTCCCCTGCGCGAACGCGGCCTGGCCTCCCCAAGCGCCTGGTGCGCGGCACGAGTCCTGTCGGTGCATCGCCGCGGCGCTCCTGGGGCTGGTGTACGTCGGCCTGGCCGTGCTGGGACCCGCACCGCGGAGCAGATCACCGTCGACACCAAGGACGGCACCGAGCTGCTGCGCAAGCGCCGCCTCCTCGACGCTGGGGACCTCCGGCGTCGTCATCTTCGCCGCCATCGTCATCCTGGCCTGCTGACCACGGCCGTGGGAGCTGATGGCCTCCTGGGCCGGCTACGCCTACGCCGCCTGGCCGGCCGTCTCCTTCAACCGACAGCTCGCCGCCTGCGCATCGTCTCCTTCACCCTGGCCAACCTGGGACTGAGTGCCATCCTCAAGATCGCTTGGGACCGTTGCTGTACCTCCTCTACCCTGGCCATCGCCCTGGTCGCCGTGACGCTCGTCGACGCCCTGGCCCCGGACGGCTCAAGGCCGCCTACCAGTGGTGCGTGAGCACGGCCAGGGATCCTTCGGATCCGTGCCCGCCATCACCGCCGCCGGCTGGGGATGGCCCCGACGGGCTGCTGTCGCAGCACAGGCCTGTGGAGCGACTCCACCGGATGGATCCGCCGGCACTCCTCGCCCTGGGGCATCGGCATCGTCCTGGACATCCGCTCCGGAGCCTGGTCCGCCCGCCCCGGGGAGCCTCCCAGCAGTCCAGCAGGGACGTCGAGCACGCCGCGGCCTCACAGCTCTGAGCGGTCCGGCAGCAGGCGCGGTAACCTCTCGGCGTGCCCGCCTCGACCCTCGCAGCCTCAGACGCCGCGGCCCGAACCACGAGCGGCTTCTGCCGACGCTGCTCATCCGCCTTCGTCTCGCTGCTGGCCGTCTCCTCGGTCAACGTCATCCTGCCGGTCGTCTCCCACAGCCTGCCGCCAGCACCGCCGAACTCCAGCTCGTCGTCTCCGGTTACGCCCTCGTCTTCAGGGTCGTCCTCGTCCCAGCCGGCCGCGCCAGCGACGTCATGGGACGGGGACGGCTCTTCGTCATCGGCATGCTCCTGTTCGGAGCCGGGTTCGTCGCCTCGGGCCTCGCCCCGACGTCGTCACCCTCAACCTGGCCCGGGTCGTCATGGGGAATCGGGCTCAGGGCTGCTCAACCCGCAGGTGACCGGCATGATCCAGCAGTACTACTCCGGTGAGGCCCGAGGGACGGGCCTTTCGGGCTCTTCGGCGCCGTCATCAGGGGGTCTCAGTGGCGGTGGGCCCGTGATCAGCGGCGGGCTCATCGGCTGGCTCGGGGACGACTGGGGCTGGCGCCTCCTTCCTCGTCAACGTCCCCCTCGCCACTGCTCGGAATCTGGGCCGCGCGCCGCCTGCCGGACTCCGCCTGGCGCATCGGGACGAGCGACGGGCCATAACGGTCGGCGGCGGGATGGACGCGGGCCGGGCAGGCGCCCACGCCGGGCAGGATCGACCTCGACCCGGTGGGGATGGGGCTGCTCGCCGTCGGGCACGCTGCTCATCGCGAGTCCCCTTCATGGAGGCCTCGGCCGGCGCCTGGGTCTGGAGCCTGGAGGTCGCCGGCATCGGCGTCATCGGCGCCTGGGTGGCCTGGGAGAGGCGTTACCGGGCCAGGGCGGCGCCCCCATGGTGGACCTCGGCCTGCTGGCCATCCCCTCCTTCGCCTGCAGCAGCCTGGCCCATCGCCATGTGCTTCCTGGGCTACACCAGCGTGTGGATCATCGTGGCCCAGTACGTCCCGAGGCGGGACTGGGCTCCACCGCTGGCCAGCGGACTCATCGGCGTCCCGCCGCCCTGGCGGGATCGGTCGCTACCGCCGTCGCCGGCCGCCGCGTCATCCGGGTGGGGCGCGCCATGGTGCTCGGGGGCATGGTGCTCGGCATGGTCGGGCTGCTGGGCGAGCATCGGGCATCATCCATATGCACGCGGGCCGGCTGGAGCCCCTGGTGGCTGACGCTCACGCTGCTCGTGCTCGGCGTGGGGCAGGGCCTCGTGGTCTCCCAGACCAGACCCTCTCCTGGCCGACGTCCCCCTGGGTACGCCGGGGCCGCGGGCGGCATCCTCCCAGACCGGCGAGCGCATCGGCGCCTCCATCGGCATCGCAGCCATCACGGGCCTGACCTTCCGCGTCTCGCACTCCTCAGGCTGGGACGCCGCCCAGCCAGGTCTGCTGGCCGTCGTGGCCGCCATCGCCGTGGCTGCCGGGTCGCCGTCATCGACCTGCGCCTGGCGGCCCGACGACGGCGGTAGACGCTGGTGAACGGTGATACCGTCCGCGTCGCGAGCGGTGGTTCGGCGTCGGCCGACTCGTTCTGCCCGCGGCGCACCCGCAGTACCCGGAAGCCCTTCGACGACGCCTGCCGGCTCACGTCCCAGTTCTGATCGGTCAGCCACCTCGCCAGCGAGTCGGCCCCCAGGTTCTTGAGGACCACCAGCCAGGCCTCGCCGTCGGCTGACAGGTGTGGCAGCCAGGTGAGCAGCAGCTCGTGCAGGGGCCTCCTTGCCGATGCGCACCGGCGGGTTGGACCAGATGAGGTCCACCGTTCTGGAGTCTCTCGCAGCTCGGTCAGCAGCTCCTCGGCCGGGGATGTGCGCACGTTGTCCAGGCCTGCGGCCTCGGCGTTGCGGGCCGTCAGGGGCCAGCAAGCGCTCGTGACATCGACCGCCAGGACCGTGGCTCCCGAGGCAGCCTCGGCCAGAGCCAGCGTGATCGGTCCCCAGCCGCAGCCCAGGTCGAGAAGGTCCCGGCCTCGAGGCGGATCGGGGACGTGGTCGAGGAGGACCTGGGTGCCCTTGTCGAGGCGGTCGGCGCTGAAGACGCCCGAGGCCGTGACCACCGTGTGCTCGACGCCGCGGATCGAGAACCGGTGAGTGCGTTCCTCGGCCTCGACGGCGGGGGAGGCGGTGAAGTAGTGCTCGCTCACGCCCGCCAGGCTACCCGCGTACTCTGACGGGCATGACCGCCCCGCCCAGATCCTCGACCAGTCCGTCGATCAGGGCGCTCCTGGGCTCGCGGGCGGGGCACCTGGCGATGGCGGTGCTCGTCGTCGAGCTGCTGGCGGGCATGCAGGTCTACCTCAACCAGACGGTCCTGCCGCTGCTGGCCACCGAGATGGACGCCCGCAACACCTACGGTCTGGTGACCGCCGCGGCCCAGGTTCCCGCCTTCCTCACGATGCCGCTGGGCGGGGCCATGCTCACCCGGTGGCGGCCGGCCCGCCTCATGACCGCGCTCACCGTCCTGCTGGTGGGCGGCGCCGTCGTCGGAGCCCTCGCCCCGAACGTCTGGGTGTACGTCCTCGGGGAGATCCTGCGGGTCTGGCCGCCGGGGCCCTGGCGACCGCGACCATGGGGGTCACGGTTGCCGGCCTGCCCGACGCCTGGAGACGACTGTGCCTGGCGGCGGGCTCGGGCATGTGGGTCGTGGCGGCCCTGGCCGGCCCCGTCTACGCCTCCGGTATCAGCGCCTCCTGGGGCTGGCGCTGGGCCCTCGTGGCCTACCTGCCCGTGCTCGTCGCGCGGGCCGTCATGGCCCGCTCAGATCCGCGACCTCCAGCCTGGATGAGGGAGACGGGGCACGACGAGGCGGTGCCATGGCTGCCCGCCCTGGCCATGGCCGCGGGCGTGGCGCTCATCGGGGCGCTGCGCGCCTCCAGCCCCTGGTTCTGGCCCGGCGTCGTCGTCGGCACCGCGTTGGTGCTCTGGTCCTGCTCACGCGTCCTGCCGGATGGGACCCTGCATCTGGTACCCGGCCGGCGCGCGGGAATCGCCACCCTGATGTGGGTGTGCGCCTTCTTCCTGACCCTGGACTACCTGGTGGCCCCAGCGCCCACGACGTCCTGGGCGTGACCCCGACCCAGATCGGCTGGGCGCTGACCGCAGGCGGCATCGGCTGGTCGGTCGTCGCGATCGCCTGCGGGACCCGTCCGGCACGTGAGCCGAGGCCTATCGGCGCCGCACCACGCTGGCCGCGGTCTTCTTCGTGGTCGGAACCACGCTCATGGTGGTCACGGTTCTGGGTCGACCGGACTGGTGGGGGCTGTCCGTGGGATACGGCGTGGCCAGCATCGGCATGGGCCTGACCCACCTGGACACCATGAACCGAGTCGTCACCGATCCCGCCCGGCCCGACGGCATCACCCACGCCCGAGCCGCCACCGCCGTGACGATCGCCGGTGCGGCCGGCGGCGCCGTCCTGGGGACGGCCGCACGGCCTTCGTCGCCCCACAGCATCCCGGCGTCGAGACGGACCGGCTGTGGCCGACACTCATCGTGCTCGCCGTGGGGCTCCTCCTCACCCCGCTGCTGGCCCGACGCGCCGCCTGAGCGCTCGGGTGGCCTCGCAGGCCCGCGGGCAGTAGCATCGCCCCCATGTGGATCCTTCGTATGCGCTGAACCGGTAGCCGACGTCGCTCCCGGAAGAACCACCGCGCCCCATCGAGGGGCGCAGGCACTCGATGAAGGACTTCTTGTGACCCAGTCACCCTGCCAGCACTCCCTCGACCCCGACGACGCAGACGTCAGTGACGCTCCCAACGGCCGCGATATCGCGACGTCGTCGCTTGGGTCCTCTCCCGGACCGGAACCGCCCTGGCCTCACGGCCGCCCAGCACGAGCAGGCGGACGGCTGCCAGACGGCGCCGACGACGGCGCCCTCGAGCGCGAGGCCCGCGCCGCCCGCCGTCGCGTGGCCGGACTGTCCACCGAGCTCGAGGACGTCAGCGAGGTCGGTACCGCCAGGTCCGCCTGGAAAGGTCGTCCTGGTCGGCCTGGAGCTGCCCGCCTCACGCCTCCTCGCCGGGCGGCAGCGGCCTTCAGGTGCGCGACTTCCAGGACGCCGACACCTCCCTGCGTGAGCTGGCCGCCCTGGCCGAGACCGCCGGCAGCCAGGTCCTCGATGCCCTCATCCAGGGCGCGACCACCCCGACCCGGCCACCTACCTGGGCAGCAGCAGGGCTCGTGAGCTGGCCGACGTGGTGGCCGCCGCCGGAAACCGACACTGTCATCGTCGACGGCGAGCTCGCTCCCTCCCAGCGCCGTGCCCTGGAGGACGTCGTCGGCGTCAGGTCGTCGACCGCACCGCCCTCATCCTGGACATCTTCGCCCAGCACGCCAGGTCCGTGAGGCCAAGGCGGTCGAGCTCGCCCAGCTCGGTACCTCCTGCCGCGCCTGCGCGGATGGGAGCGAGTCCATGTCCCGTCAGGCCGGAGGTCGCGTGGCCGCCGGCCGGGCATCGGATCACGCGGCCCGGAGAGACCAGATCGAGCTCGACCGGCGCCGCATCCGCCAGCGCATGGCCCGTCTGCGCCGCGAGATCAGAGCCATGCGCTCCTCCCGTGAGACCAAGCGCGGTTCGCGCCGACGCAGTGCCATCCCTCGGTGGCGATCGCCGGCTACACCAACGCCAGCAGATCCTCCCTCATGAACCGGCTCACCGAGGCCGGCATCATGGTCGAGGACGCCCTGTTCGCGACCTCGACCCCACCGTGCGGCGGGCCGAGACCTCGAGGCACCACACGCTCACCGACACCGTCCGGCCGTGCTGCTACCTGCAGGGCTCATCGAGGCCTTCGCTCCACCCCTGGAGAGTGGCCGAGGCCGACCTCGTGCTCCACGTCGTCGACGCCGCCACCCGACCCTCTCAGCCAGGTGGCGGCCGTGCGCTCGTCCTGTCCGGATCCCGGCGCCCTGGACGTGCCCGAGGCTCATCGTCCTCAACAAGATCGACCTCGCCGACGCCGTCACGCTGGCGGCGCTGCGCACCCGCCTTCCCGGAGCGGTGGCCGTCTCGGCCCGTACGGGGAAGGGGATCGAGGAGCTCCGGGCCCGCATCGAGCAGATGCTGCCCGACCTCAGGTGGTATCGACGTCGTCGTGCCCTACTCGCGCGGTGACCTCGTCTCCCGGGTCCATGCCGAGGCGGATCGACACCGTCGACTACGTGGAGACGGACCGGCTCGTGGCTCGCGTCGACGCCGCCCTGGCAGCCGGATCGAGGACGCGCCGGCGCCCGTCGCTGAGCCCACCCTGTGACGAACCGAGCTGAGCCAGCCAGAGCCGGCCTGCCGCTGACGGATCCGGTGACCGGAGCGTCCTGGACGTCCTGGACGCCGCGGTCCGCGCCATGGGAGGTAGCCCCCGCCAGGGCCAGATCACCATGGCGAGCGAGGTCGCCCGGTCGGTGGCCGATGGCACCCATCTCCTGGTACAGGCCGGTGCCGGAACGGGAAAGTCCCTCGGCTACCTGGTGCCGGCCGGGTCACGCCGTGGAGACCGGCGGCGGGTCGTAGTCTCCACCGCCACCCTGGCCCTCCAGCGGGTCCTCACAAGGATGCGCCCCTGGCTGCCGACGCCGTCGAGCGGGTCACCGGCACCCGCGGGTGACCCTGCTCGAGGGATGGCAGAACTACCTGTGCCGTCACCGCCTGGCCGGCAGCTGCCGAAGGATGAGGACGAGTCGCGCTCTTCGGCGTCGGCGACGCCATCGCCCAGCCAGCCGCGGGTGCGGGGCCGATGCGGGCCTGGGGGAGCAGGTGGATGCGCCTGCGCGAGTGGGCGGCCAGAACGGACACCGGCGACCGTGACGACCTCGTCCCGCGTCTCCCAGCGCGCCTGGGCGCAGGTCTCGTCTCCCGTGCGGGTGCCTGGGGCAGTCCTGCCCCTGAAGGCCGAGTGCTTCCCCGAGCTGGCCCGCGCCGCCGCCATCCCGGGCCGACCTCTGTCGTCACCAACCACGCCATGCTCGGCGTGGTCGTCGCCAGCAACGGGGTCCTGCCCGACCACCAGGTCCTCATCGATGGGCGCGCCCTAGGCAGACCGGGGTCGCTCAGGGAACCATCGCCCTGTCGGCGTCCGCCGTGGCGCACCGCCGCCACCGCTCGTAAGCACGCCTCCGTTCTGGTCAGCGGCTGGAGGCCGCCGGGCAGACCCTTCAGCTCGTCCTGTCGAGCCCGACAACCGGCTGGAGCGCCCTGCCCGCCGCCCTGCGACGCGCTCGTGGTCCTGGGCAGCGCCGCCCCTTACGGTCGCCTCCGACGTACGCGACAGGCCCCACACCTGGGCCGCGCAACGCTCCAGCAGCTGCCGGGGACTCGCGATCGCTCGCACCGCCGTCAGCGATCTGGTCAACGCGCTGGACCGCATGACCTCGGACTCGGTGGCCCAGGGACGCGATGTCGCCTGGATCGAGCGTCCCATGGGCGCTGAGCCCCAGAGTCCTCCTGGCCCCCATCGAGGTGGCCGGCTCGGTGGCAGGCCACCTGCTGAACAGGCGCGCCAGTGTCGCGGCGTCATGCTACCCTCGCCTGGGGAAAGCTTCGACCCATGGCGGGCCTGGGACTGACTTGCAGCCGAGGCCCTGGAGGGAATCGACGTCGGGTCGCCCTTCGACTACCGCGGGGCATCCTCTACGTGGCAGCCTGCCCCGCCCCGGCACCGGTATCTCCGGGCGCCCTGGACAGATACTCGCCCTGGTCGAGAGCCTCCGGCGGCAGCATGCTGGGCCTGTTCTCCTCCCGGCGCGCCGCCCTGGAGAGCCGCCGGTGCTGCGCGGAGCCGCCGACCTGCCCGTCTACGCGCCCGGGGGACGATCAGCTGCCCACCCTGGTGCAGGCCTTCGCCGACGACGAGGCAGACCTGCCTGGTGGGTACCCTCTCGCTAGCAGGGGCGTGGACGTGCCGGACGCACCTGCCGGCTCGTCGTCATCGATCGCATCCCCTTCCCCGCCCCGACGACCCGGTCGCAGGCCCGCACCGACGCCGTCGTGGCGCCGGAGCAACGGCTATGAGCGTGGGCGCCACCCATGCCGCCCTGCTCCTGGCCCGGGGGCAGGGCGGCTCGTCACCACACAGCCAGGACCGCAGCGTCGTCATAAATCCTGGACTCCGTCCACGCACCGCCCGTACTCGGGGTTCCTCGCCGTTCCATGCCCGCCCTGTGGCCCGACGACGAAGCCCGACGTGGTCCGCGCCGCCCTCAGGCGCCTGTCCACCAGCTCCGTGGTCCCCGGGGGGTAGCGAGCCTGCCGAGTGGGCCCTTAGGTATGTGCCACTCAGTTGGATCTGCACGTAGGCTTGCGCAAGCGGTGCTCTCGCCCCTGCAGGTCCTGCCCAGCAGATCCCTCTGAGAGAGAGAACGTGTCAGACCCCATCACCACTACCGCTGAAGGCTCCTACACCAACCGTTCAGCCGTCCCTCCAGGTCGCTGTCATCGGCGCCAGTGCTGTCAGCTCCACCCTCGCTTACGCCTGCGTGACCGAGGGCGTTGCCACGAGTCGTTCTGCAGGACGTTGTCAAGAGAAGGTCGAGGCCGAGGCCCTCGACATCGCCCAGGAATCAGTTCACCTCCGCCGGCTCCGTCTCAGGATCCAGACCCCGAGATCTGTCGCGACGCGGATGTCATCGCCATCACCGCCGGCGCTAAGCGAAACCCGGCCAGTCCCGCCTCGACTCGCCGGCGCCACCGTTGGCATCATGGAAGATCCTCCCCAAGCTCGTGGAAGTCGCTCCCAATGCCATCTTCGTCCTCGTGGCCAACCCGGTGGACGTGGTGACCTACTGCGCCAAGAAGATCACCGGCCTGCCCGAGAACCAGGTCTTCGGCTCCGGCACGGTGCTGGACACGGCCGTATGCGGTACCTCATCTCTCTGGAGACCGCTGCCGTCCAGAACATCACGGTTACATCGCCGGTGAGCACGGCGACTCGAAGATGCCCTGTGATTCCTCCACCGAGATCGGCGGTGTGCCGATCGCAGTGAGGGCACCACCCTCGACAGCGGCGTGTTCGACGAGACCAAGCGCGACCGCATCGCCCGCGACGTCGTCGCTCCGTCCGCATCATCGAGGCAGGGCGCCACCAACTACGCCGTCGGCCTGGCCGTGCAGCGCATCATCGGCGCCGTCCTCAACGACGAGCAGCGGGTGCTCACCATCTCCCCGCTGCTGGACAACTGGCACGGCATCTCCGACGTGTGCATGGCCGTCCACGATCGTGGGCCGCGAGGGTGCTGAGCGCCCTCTCGAGCTGCCTGACCTCGGATGAGAAGGGCGCCTGACCGCCTCCGCCGACCACCTGCGTGGGGTCGCCCGCGGTCTGGGCTGCAGGCGATCAGGCCGACCTGAATCGTTGAGGCCCGCCCGGTCCGGGCGGGCCCTCCGCTCATATCTGTGGAGCCGGGTTCGGTCGCGAACAGGGGCTGACAGTGAGTTCTGCAACGAGCCCTACAACGACCGCAACACCGTGACCACCTTGCCCACGATCGTGGCATGGTCGCCGTCGATCGGGGCGTAGCTGGAGTTGCGGGGAGCAACCACTGGTGACCGTCGGCGCGAGGCACCGCTTGACCGTTGCCGAGCGCCGTCGACGTCCTCACCATAGCTGCCACGATCTCGCCGTTGGCCGCGTCGGGCTGGGGCGGACCACCGCCCAGTCTCCGTCACAGATCGCCGCCTCGATCATCAGGTCCGTGCACCTCCAGCGTGAAGACTCACCCTCACCGGTCAGACGGCGGGGCGGGGCCGCGACGTCAGTCACGTCCTGCTCCGCCGGATCAGGGTTCCGCGGCGATCCGTCGACCAGTGGTACGGCGACGGCATCCCGTCCTCGATACCCGCCAGCCGAGGAGCTCGCTCCGGGACAGGCCGGCCGGTGTGCGAGGGCGGGTTCATACCGCTGCCGGCGCACGACCTCCATCGCCCGAGGGCGCTTGGGATCCCGGCGTACCGGGCCGAGGCGCTCGAGCTTGTCAGCTGGTGCTTGACGGAGGAGGGGCTGGTCAGGCCCACCTGCTCACCGATCTCCCGCAGCGAGGGGGGGTAGCCGTGCGTGGCGACCGCCTCCCGGACCGCCTCGTAGACCGCTCGGGCACGCCTGTCGAGACCGTCGACAGCCTCAGTGATCTCCTCGTAGACGCCGGTGCCGGCGCAGAGTCCAGCACCGGTGAGGGCGCCGGTCTGCTGCGGTGCTCATGATCCTGGCCCTCCTTACCGGGCCGCCCGCACGCCTGAAGGCGTGTAAGGGGGCGACATAGATGTCGGTGGCCCGTGATTGTCTCGGATGCAGCAAGCCTAGCGGCGAAACGAGCACGATTCAAACACACGTTCGAAGAAGTGGTGGACGTGTTGCCGTCGAGGCGCTACTGTGTCGAACAAGCGTTCGTCGAACATACGTTCAGGAGGAAGCTATGAGCGCCATCGCCAGTCCGCCCTCACCCCCGGCGTCTCGTACGGGTTCGCGAGCGCACCGCCGAGCGGTTGCCGAGCAGACCGGTGTGCGGCGTATCGGACGTGCCGCCGGGCAGGTGCCTCCTCGGCCTCGGCTGCGGCTGGTCACTGATGACTTCGTTCCCGAGGTTCCGTCGTGCCGTGCGGCCGATGTCGTCGCACGACGCCCCGCAGCAGCGTCGGCCCTCACGATGCCGGCCGCCGATGCGTCGCCCCGCCCGGCCGGCTGCCCTGCGTGGTCGTCGGGCCGAGCTGGAGAAAGCTGGCGCCTCAGCGCGGCTGTGCGGGCGTCCAGGCTGCGTGAGGGGTCAACGTGGCGGCGCTCCGCAGAAGAGAGGACGAGGACTTCGTCGGCCCGGCCCGGGAGCCTCAGGAACGCGCCGTCCGTTCCGGTGCCGGTCCTCGTCTCCTCCGTGGCGGGTCCCGGGCCGTCATCGCCGCGATCGTGCTCACCTGCTGCGGGCTCATGCTGGGAGGCCTGGTGGGCCTGACCTCTCCGACCTCCAGCGCATCAGCCGCCCAGGGGGCCGTGAGGACAACCACCACCGTGGTTCGTCCCGGTGAGTCCCTGTGGGAGATCGCCGCAGCCAGTGGGACCTCGGACGTCTCCGCGATGGTGACTCGGATCGTCGAGCTCAACGATCTGGAGAGCGCCACCGTCCATGCCGGGCAGCCCCTCGAGGTTCCGGTCGGCTGAGGATCTATCGACGGAACGGTCACTGCAGGGCAGGCTTGCGGGGGTGGCCTGCCGGGCGTTTAGTCTCCGATGGATGAGCAGGTAGTTCAGTGAGATCGAAGGTCGGAGGCGTGCACTGCCCCTTCTGCCGTCACGACGGCTCGCGTGTCGTCGACTCCCGGACCGCGGAGGATGGCACCTCGATCCGTCGTCGTCGCGAGTGCCAGCAGTGCGGGCGTCGTTTCACCACCCTGGAGACTGCCAGCCTGTCGGTCCGCAAGCGCTCCGGCGTCGTTGAGCCCTTCAGCCGGGACAAGGTGATGGTCGGGGTGCGGCGCGCCTGTCAGGGCCGCCCCGTCTCCGATGACGACCTCGCGCTCCTGGCCCACAGGGTCGAGAGGCCATCCGTGCCAGCGGTCAGGCGCTCGTCGACTCCCGCGACGTCGGCCTGGCGATCCTCGGTCCTCTGCGCGAGCTCGACCAGATCGCCTACCTGCGCTTCGCCTCGGTCTACTCCTCCTTCGATTCCCTGGAGGATTTCGAGACGGCCATCGCCGAGCTGCGCGGCGCCGGGGTCGCCTCCTAGCCGAGGCTGCGTGGCCCCGTGAGGAAACGGACGTGGCAGACTTGAGGTCATGCGCGTCCTCATCGTCTCCGACTGCTATGCGCCGCGACTGGGCGGCATCGAGACCCAGGTGCGGGACCTCGCTCGCAACCTGAGGCTGGCGGGGCACAGGCCCTGCCGTCATCACCGCGACGCCGGTCGGTGAGCATCGCGGCCGCAGCGTTGAACGTGTCGATGGCTTCCCGGTCTACCGCACGACCGCGCACCTGCCCAGCGAGCTGCCCGTTCATCCACAGGCGGGCGTGAGCTGCACGATCTCATGCCCGTCTGTCCAGACGTCATCCATGCCCATGTCGGCATCGTCTCGCCTTTGCCTGGTCGGTATCGGTGCGGCGGCAGGCGGGACTCCCGCCCGTCACGCTTCCTGCGTGCTGGGTCCCTGGGCGTCGGTGGCCGGGCACTCGGTCCCGTCGGTCCAGTACGAGGGTGGCAGCGCGGCGGTGCCGACCTGACAGCGGTGTCCTCCATGCTCGCCGCCGAGGTCGGCGTGTAGCGCGCCCATGATCCGGTGACCGTCCTGCCCAACGGCATCACCATCGCCGACTGGCGCCTGGCGAGACCGGACGCCCAGGAGTACAGGCCTCACCGGCCGGTCACGGTGGTCGCCTCCCTGCGGTGGATCGAGCGCAAAGCGCCCCTGCAAGTCGTGCGCGCCTTCGCCCAGGCGGTCAGGGGAGCACGCCCGGAACCGTGCCGTCCTCACAGATCTACGGGGACGGTCCGCTGCGTCGACAGGCTCACCAGGAGGTTGCCGACTCCGGCCTGGCTGACCGCATCGCCCTCGTGGGGCGCGTTGAGCAGCGAGCTCGCCGAGGCCTTCACCCGGGCCGACATCTGCCGCAGACTTCTCCCGCCGACTCCTTCGGCATCTCACCTCGAGGCCCGCAGTGCGGGGCTGGCAGTCGTCGCCCTGCGCTCCAGCGGGGTCAGTGACTTCGTCACCGACGGCATCGACGGTCTCCTGGCCGACGACGACGCCGGCCTGACCCGCGAGCTGGCCGCGCTCCTGGGGGACGACAGGCTGCTCCAGCGGATCAAGGCGCACACTACGGGTCGACCCCGCTGCGAGTGGGAGGCTCGGTGGTGCCGATGAACGTCGAGGCCCTACCGGCGCGCCATCGCCCTGGCGAGCGCGCACCGGCTCAGGAGACGAGGGCCTGGTCGCTGAGCACCTCGGACGAGGCGACGCGCCGCCGCCATGACCACGTGACCGTGGACGCGGCCGGGCTGGCGGCCCATGCGCTCGATGGGCCCGGAGATCGAGATCGCGGCACACCTCTCCCCAGGTCCGCACCGCGCGCTGCGACACCGAGGCGACGCCCGCGCTCTCGACCGACTGGGCCCAGCCCCGGCGTCGGACCGCCAGCATGGTGGCGGTGAGCGGGCGCCCACGCAGACCGCGGTGCGAGGCGGTCGGGCTCCTCCAGGCGAGCACCTGCCGCGGATCCCCCTTGCGTGGACATGGTGGCGCCCACGAGAATGGGTCGCGCAGGCCGATGAGGCGCTCGGCGTTGGCCACGCAGATGCGCACATCTCACCTGACGGCGGTAGAGTTGCGCGGACTCATGGGTCTTGTCACGCATGCTCGCCAGCACCGAGTCCGGCGGCGGCAGGAGGTGGTCCTCGCCCGCGGCGCTGGCCAGCTCGGAGAGCCTGGGGCCCAGGACGAAACGTCCTAGGGGTCCCGGGTACCAGCGGTGGAACTCCAGCGACCGCGATGCGCGGTGCGCCGTGGGGCGGAGCCAGGTGGGTGGCGGACACGAGCTGGGCCAGGGTTGCCAGGCCCGACTCCAACGCGCTCATCACCAGGCCGCCTTGTCGATCACGCCGACGCCGCTGCTGTCGTTCTCAAAGGAGCTGTCCATACTCTGATACTGGCATTTCAGGGTAGTGAGATTTCAAGTTAAGGTCGGCGTCGGAAGCGGCACTGT
>BNJU01001501.1_pt1 | contig 81965 bp, 98 predicted proteins | sample 8539281 | NCBI WGS metagenome assembly BNJU01 (sample SAMD00202456, study PRJDB9452) | human saliva metagenome | isolation source: human saliva | place: Japan | reverse complement strand
AATTCATATGGTTGGTATACAAGACCTATAGCGCCTTTACCTTTCAAGTAGTAGTTGTCAGAAACATATTCTACATTCCAGTTAGGTAGTAGGTCTGCTTTTTTATGACCTTCACTGTAGAAGCGCAAATATACCAGAGTTAATGCCTCGTTCTATTTGTTGTGGATTAGCAATTTTTACATAGTTATATAGTGGAATTCTTTGGCCCGTTATCTTGTTATATACTAAGCCTTTAGTGTTATACATACCATGCGCACTACCAGCATGATAGTGATATGTAGTTAACAAAATAGATACTACTTGAGCATCTTCATAGGTAACTTTATAATTTTGCTTTACTTGGTACGCATGTTGATCGTAATAGACTGATTTTCGCATATAAAACATAGTTAGCAATGTCTGTATTAATTGCCTTTTGTGCAAACATATTATTGGTATATACCAATGGATATTTTAATTCCATGTTTACATCGGACTGACTACCTGTAACAACAGTTGCATACGTAGGTACCGCCAACATAACACCTAACATAGAGGTCATACATAGCTTTTTAAAGATTCCCATAATACTGTCTCCTTTTAACAAACACCTTTAAATAGGTTCATTACTGTGTTAGTTCTACAAGCTATGATAAAACTCCTCTTTTACTATTTCACTTTTCTGATAATTTATTCATTATATAAAATAGCCAAAACTATCTACTATTTCACACTAAAGTGTTAGGAAGAACTCCGCCTAATACAGCAATAATAAGTCCAAGTACAATCATCCAAATTGATATAAACCTTAAAACAAAGGACGTATGTGTATAGATTTGTATAGTAAATTGATTATAATCAATAGCACCTTTAATCACCTTATCGCCTACTTTTTTCATAACTGCATCTAGTACAAAGGGATCTTCTGTAACAGACAGTCTATAGGTGCCTGGACCCGCATCAAAGGTATATAATTCCATTCTAGAGTGAGTAATGCCATTAACTCGGGCGCGCATAATAGATAGAAATAAAGGAATTGTCCTTCCCGTTTTTTCATCAACTAAGTTAAAACCAAATTCGCCAATAGGCGCCTTTGTAAACATTTTTCCACTAAGCCATAGGCCATAAGTACCTGCTCGCTCTAACGTAAAAGTGCCTTCTTTATTTACATAGGGCATTTCATAGAGCATCTTAGCTCTACCAAAGCGAATCGTGTATTTAATACCTAAATAAAACAAACAAAGTCCTAAAGGTATCAACAGATAAAATAACTGTTCCATTACCTACTCCTCCTCTATTCTCCCGCTTTTACACAACACGATATGTATTTTCACTATATCATACTTTCACCATACAAAAAAGGACCCTCCAAAGAGAGTCCTTAATCTGTATTGTTATGCTATTAAGCGTTTTTAGCTACTTCAACAAGTTTAGCGAATGCTGCTGCATCGTTAACTGCCAAGTCAGCCAACATTTTACGGTTAACTTCAACGCCTGCTTTAGCTCAAACCAGCGATGAAACGGCTGTAAGTTGTGCCATTGATGCGAGCCGCTGCGTTGATACGAGCGATCCACAATTGACGGAATTCGCGTTTTTTCGCACGACGGTCACGACGAGCGTAGTACAACGCTTTCATTACTGTTTCGTTAGCTTTTTTGAACAAACGGGAACGTGTACCGCGGTAACCTTTAGCTAATTTTAAAATCTTTTTATGACGTGCATGAGCTGTAACGCCCTTTTTCACTCTTGCCATTGTATATTCCTCCTAAATTACGATATATCGATCTAATAGTTAACGATTAAGCGTATGGTAAGCATTTAGCTACGCGTTTGTGGTCAGCTTTTGCAACCAATGTAGCTTTACGCAAATTACGTTTACGAGCTGGAGATTTTTTCTCAAGAATGTGGCTTTTGAAAGCTTTTGCACGCTTGAATTCACCAGTACCAGTTACTGCGAAACGTTTAGCCGCTGCGCGACGAGTTTTAATTTTTGGCATAATTATAATCCTCCCAAAACATTATTTACTTACTAAAATCATGGTCATGTTACGACCTTCTAATTTAGCTGCTTTTTCAATAGACGCTGTTTCTTTGAGTTCTTCAGCGAAACGTGTCAACACTGCCATGCCTAGTTCTGGATGTGAAAGTTCACGACCGCGGAACATGATAGTTACTTTTACTTTGTTACCTTCACCCAAGAATTTGGATGCGTTTTTCATTTTTACGTAAAAGTCATGGTCTTCAATATGTGGACGTAACTTAACTTCTTTTAAAGTTACGATTTTTTGTTTCTTTTTCGCTTCTTTCTCGCGTTTTTGTTGTTCATAACGATATTTACCGTAGTTCATAATGCGAGCTACTGGTGGTTTAGCGTTAGGTGCAATTTCCACAAGATCAAGATGCTTTTCTTCAGCCAATGCCAACGCCTCACGGCCAGACATAATGCCGATTTGTTCGTTTTCAGGACCTACGACACGAAGTTCACGAGCACGAATCTCTTCATTAATGCGTGGTGTATCCTTGCTAATAGCGTTCACCTCCAAGAGAATAAAAAAAACGGACGGCAAACACCATCCGAATAGAGTTCTCTATATTAACCTCATACTTCTCGGTATTAGGTGAGTGGCGGATGGCCTCTGCTTCATAAATTACTTAATTATAATAACAAATCGTATGGTGAAAGTCAACAAAAAATATTGAGCTTTTAACAATGAATTTGTTATTACAACTCTTATAGTATAACAGACATTATAAGTTCTGTATATAGGTATACTTACTGACACCGCTCTCTCTTTATGTATACAATATTCTTATAAATTATACAACTAATTCTATAGAAAATACGATACAATAATATTTATAGAATAGTCTAGCTTATATAGTGTACTTTATAGAATAGCGTATATTATAGGATAGTGTACTTTATAGAATAGTATACTTTATAGGATAGTTTAGCTTATATAGTTTACCTTATTTATTATTATACAGTAATAGGTATTACACAAATTGAAAGGAGTTTTATTATGAGTGTAACAACCACTGCCCCTCCACAAAAGGCGCGTACAACTGCTCAAAATATTGGACTTATTTTATCTTTCATTGTTCTAGGTGGCATTTTATTATTGCCTACACCAGAAACATTATCTACCGGTGGTCATCGTATGATTGGTGTACTCGCTTTTGCCATCATCTTATGGATGACCTCAGCTGTTTCCTATCCAGTAAGTGCTACAATGATTACTGCACTTACAGCTCTACTATTAGGGATTCTCACCGAATCCCGAAGCACCTGCTAAGGCGATGGGCACAGCCAATGCTTTGAAAGCTGATCATTTCTGGTTATTCTTCACCAGCCATGATTCTTGTAGGTGCTGCTATGTTTATCTCTGTAGCTATGCGTAAAACAGGTCTCGATCGTCGTATCGCCATGTTAGTACTATCTAGCGTTGGTACTAAGGTTAGCCGTATTTATTTAGGTGTTATTATTACAGGGCTTATCCTCGCTTTCTTCGTACCCAGTGCAACAGCTCGTATTGCTTGCTTAGCACCGATTATCATTGGTATTGTTGAGAACTTAGGCATTGAACGTAAAAGCCGCGTAGCCGCACTACTCATGGTAGGTGCCGTACAAGCCGATACGTTCTGGAATATTATGATTCAAACAGCTGCCGCTCAAAATCTTGTGGCTGTAGGCTTTTATACAAACTCAGATGAATACATCTATTAGCTGGATAGATTGGCTTACTGCAGCGGCTCCATTCTCCATCATTATGGTTATCATCGCCTACTTCTTAACACAAGCATTAATTAACCAGAGTTTAAAGAACTTGTAGGTGGCGATGTACAACTCGCTAAAATGCGCCAAGAAATCGGTCCTATGAGTACTGATGAAAAGAAACTGTTATGTATCTCTATCGGTCTTCTCGCATTGTGGGCTACTGGTGGCAAGCTACATTCTATCGATACAACAACTACAACAATTGTTGCCATTGCATTGTTCTTCTTCCCTAAAATCGGCATTATGGATTGGAAATTTGCACAGCCAAACATCGACTGGGGTTCCATCGTTATGTTTGGTGCTGGTATCGGTCTTGGATCTGTATTACTGAAAACAAAGGCAGCCACTTGGCTTGCTCAAGTATTCGTAAACGCCTTTTCCCTTGAAAGCGCCAGCGTATTTATATTAATTGCCGTAATGGCTGCCTTCCTTATTGTCATCCACCTAGGCTTTGCATCTGCTACAGCCCTCTCCTCTGCTATGATTCCTATTGTAATTTCTATTGTAGTTGGACATAATGCAGAAGGTCTTAACCCAATCGGCGTAACCATGCTTATGCAATATGCGATCTGCTTCGGTCTAGTGTTACCAGTAAACTCTCCACAAGGTATGGTAGCTTACGGTACCGACACATTCGACGTAAACATTTATGACTACAGGCATTCCATTGACTATTATTGGCTATGTAATGATGCTCGTATTTGCTCTTACATATTGGCACTGGATTGGAATCGCATAATACTGTACTTTCATAACAATCATATATAAACCAAAAGGCTCTGTCATGAGACAGAGCCTTTTAGATATTCACTATATTATTCTAATTCTTTACCTTTAAGTTCAGGGATTAAGAATACAGTTGCTAGAATATCTAGTACGTAGATAATAGCTAGGAATGCAATTGCTACTTGGTAGGAGTACATAGAGATGATCATGCCTACTACCATTGGGCTAAAGCCGCCTACAGCACGACCGATATTAAATAGTACGTTTTGAGCTGTTGCACGAGCAGTTGTTGGGTAGGCTTCTGCCATCAAAGCACCATAGCCACCCATCATACCATTTACAGAGGCGCCTAAGATAGCACCGGCAAATAACATGGCTGTTGGATCAGATAGTTGAGAGTAGATTAAAATAGATGCTACAGCACATACTTGGAATAGGATGAATGTAGGTTTACGACCTATTTTATCGGCTAAGCGTCCAAATAACCAAATACCTACCATCATGCCACAAACAGTAACCGCTGTCCACAAACCAGATTTTGTGAGAGAGAAACCTAATTGCTTACTTAAGAAATTAGGTAACCAAATCATAATACCATAATAACCAAAGTTTTGAACTGATGTTAAAATAGCAACACCAATAGATGTCTTTGTAGTTCTTACATCTTTTACTAATAACTTGAAAGAGTTTGTATGTGAATGCTCTTTATCTTCTTTACTTTGTACAAAGATTTCTGGTTCATGTAGTTTCGCACGGAATACCCAAGCAACTAGTGCTGGAATAATGCCAACCATAAACATACCACGCCATCCAATGATAGGAATGAGTAATGGTGTTAACAAAGCAGCAGCCAACACGCCTAATTGCCAACCAAGAGCAACATAACTTGTCGCTTTTGCACGATGTTGAGCAGGCCAAGCTTCAGCAGCGAGTGCCATACCAATACCAAATTCACCACCTAAACCAATACCTGCGATTGTACGGTAGATAAGAAGATCCCAATAGCCTTGAGCAAAAGCACAGAGGCCAGTAAATACTGCAAATAGCACGATAGTCCAAGTCAATACGCGAACGCGACCAAATTTATCTGACAAGGTACCGAAGATGAAACCACCAAGTACGGCACCAACCAAGGTCCACGTAACCAAAGAACCTGCTTGACCAGTGGTCAAGCCTAAATCTCCAGAGATTAAGGTCAACATAAAGCCTAAAATCAAGAGATCAAAACCATCCATAGCATAACCAATGGAGGAACCAATAACGGCTTTCCAGCCATATGAATTTACTTCTTTCATACTATTTCCTTTCGCTACTCACAGGTAACAATTAAAGAGATAGTCCCCACTATACAAATGGCCAACGCCTAGACTTAAGTCTAATGAAAGGCTTTAGTATATGGAGGCTAAATTTATATCTGTTTATTTTGATGCATATAAGAAATTAAATCTTATTTTGATGCATATAAGAAATTAGATTATAACAATTTCAAACATGACAACTCATCCATCGGTAATATTGATGGATGAGTCATAATAGTCAATTAGTTGCGTTCTTTAATTTCAATTTTAATGGAGTTGAAGAATTCGTCGAATGGAACTGTACCTAATTCGTCGCCGCCGTGTTTACGTACGTTAACGGAATTATCTTCCATTTCTTTATCGCCAACAACGAGCATGTATGGAACTTTTTCCATTTGTGCTTGGCGAATTTTGTAACCAATTTTTTCGTTGCGATCGTCTACTTCTACGCGAACGTAGTCATGGCGCATTTGTTTTGCCAATTGGTTAGCGTATTCCACGTGTTTCGGAGATAGGTAATACTTTCACTTGAACAGGTGCCATCCAAGTTGGGAATGCACCAGCATAGTGTTCAGTCAAAATACCGATGAAAACGTTCCATAGAGCCAAAGCATGCACGGTGAATCATGATAGTACGATGTTTTTGACCATCTTCACCGATATATTCTACGTTGAAGCGTTCAGGCAAGTTCATATCCAATTGGATAGTACCACATTGCCATGTACGGCCCAAGGAATCTTCGATATGGTAATCGAGTTTAGGACCATAGAACGCGCCGTCGCCAGGGTTGATAACATAATCGATGCCTTTTGCTTCGATAGCGTTACGCAATGCTTCTGTAGCTGCTTCCCAAATTGCATCATCACCCATTGCATTATCTGGTTTAGTAGACAATTCAACATGGTATTTCAAACCGAATTGGCTATAGATACGATCGAACAATTCGATAACTTTCATCAATTCGGATTGCATTTGTTCAGGCAACATAAATACGTGCGCATCGTCTTGTGTGAAAGCACGAACGCGGAATAAGCCGTGTAGTGCGCCAGATAATTCATGACGGTGAACTAGCCCAAGTTCTGCATAGCGAAGTGGCAAGTCACGGTAGGAATGCATTTCGTTTTGGTAAACCAAGATACCGCCTGGGCAGTTCATAGGTTTAATTGCATATTCTTCGTCATCAATGATTGTAGTATACATATTTTCACGGTAATGTTCCCAGTGACCAGATGTTTCCCACAATTGTTTATTCAAGATGATTGGTGTGCGGATTTCATCATATTCGAAATCATGATGTACTTCGCGCCAGAAGTTTTCTAATTCGTTACGAAGAGCCATACCTTTTGGCAAGAAGAATGGGAGCCAGGACCTTCTTCTTTGATAACGAACAAACCAAGTTCTTTACCAAGTTTACGGTGGTCCCGTTTAGCCGCTTCTTCAAGCATATGAAGGTATGCATCTAGTTCTTCTTTCTTTTCAAATGCTGTACCGTAAATACGTTGCAACATTTTGTTCTTTTCATCGCCGCGCCAGTATGCACCTGCAATACTTTGTAATTTGAAAGCTTTTACCTTACCAGTGGATGCCACGTGAGGGCCTGCACAAAGATCGATGAAATCGCCTTGCGCATAGCAAGAGATAACAGCATCTTCAGGAAGATCTTCAATTAATTCTACCTTGTAGTCTTCATTTTTAGATTTGAAGAACTCGATAGCTTCTTGACGAGACATTACAGATTTAGTGATAGGCAAGTTTTCTTTCACAATACGGCTCATTTCCTTTTCGATTTTGCCTAAATCTTCAGGAGTCAAAGTATGTTCCATATCGATATCATAGTAGAAACCTTTATCGATAGCAGGACCGATAGCCAATTTAGCTTCAGGCCATAAGCGTTTAACCGCTTGAGCCAAAATATGAGAAGCTGTGTGGCGCAAAGTATGTTTACCACCATCTTCTTCGAATGTTAAGAACGCTACTTCAGAACCGTCGACTAATTCTTCCCGAAGGTCTGTTAATTCACCATTTACATTAGCAGCTAGTACTTTTTTAGCCAAGCTGTTAGATAATTGTTTTACTGCTTCCCCAAGAGTAGTGCCAGCAGCGTATTCCTTTGCACTACCATCAGGTAAAATGATTTTTACATCTGCCATTTTTCTTTCCTCCAATTTATAAACTAGGATAGTTGGATTTTGGTAATAAAAAAAAGACCCTCTATCCCTACAAACAAGGGACGAAGATCATTCGCGGTTCCACCCTAGTTAACTACCTATACAAATATATATGTATAGTAATTCACTTCATTAAGCCCGATAACGGTGGCGGCCGTATTTGCCTACTTAGGTTCGACAAATCAGTTTAAAGGGGGTAACTCTAATATATGTGTAAGGCATTTCCAGCATCTGCCTCTCTCTGGTACACAGGGATATGAGAATCATGTCCTTTGCATAACTTTTACTAGATTATAGTATCACAGAGAATTAAAAAATTCAATACGGTTCAATAGTAAATTTCATAAATTCTATAAATTAAAGAAACGCCTTCAAACACATCATATAAAAACGGCCCAATATAACTGATATGTACCCCCATTACGGGTTGTCCATTAAAAGGGGGTACATATGAAACTCAAGCCGTTTATTAAGATTATCATATATACGCTAACTAATGTGGCTGTACTATAGCACATTGTACATAGACTAGATTATTAGCGTTTGAAGTTTGTAGATAACATAGCGCCAATTACTTTTTCCAATTTGCTATTGGAAAGGTCTGGGCCTTTGTATAATGTTAAGAGTACATCGTTAGAGTTATCTTGTTTAGATACCATCATAACACCACTACCACGAGCACCGTTATCGTCGTAATCTTTTGCTACGATAACGAGGTTCAAATAATGATCCTTCATATATGTGTACACTTTACTTGTACGTGCAGAGGAACCAATCATTTTTGCCATGCTCATACCACGGTTGAATACGATTGTATTTGCATTATGTGGGTTTGCCGCTAATTGTTGTTTTTCCTCTTCATTTAAAGGCATGAGATTCACCATGAGGGAGTCACCCATTTTACCACGGAACATAGCTGGCATTGTTTCGCGCACATCTTCAGGAATACCTGTATCAGCAGTCAATTTTAATTCCTTAGGAACAGTCATGTATAGAACGCCCTTGCTGTTTCGGCCTACCTCTGTTGTACTGAGGTCTACGGCGCTAAGCATAATGGAATCTTTAATAGTTGCTACTTGATTTGCCAATGGCTTTTCAGGAATGCCACGGCTTGCCAATTGCACGTCACCAGATTTAGTTTTTTTCAAGGTTTCTACATTCCAGTTAGCACCTTTTTTGTCAGCATCGCTAGCCTCAGTGAAAGCATTCGCCCCATCTTTTGTGCCTACATACACGTAAGTTTGAGCTGGGATAATTGTATCTGGCGCACCAGTTTTATTGAACGCTGCACCATATACAACATTAGGAATCACAGAGGAACCAATTTGTAAGTTGTTATTAGTTTGGCTTTCCACATCAAAGTTAATATTGCCAGTGAAGGTCATATCAGGACCATGATTGATAACTACTACATCCCCTGCTTGAGGAATGACAACTGGACCTACTGGGCCAGCCATAGCTACGCCCGCCATAGAAACACTAAGGCAAGCTGTTAATAATGCACGTTTCAACATAGATTGTTTCATAGATATACTCTCATTTCTCTACTAGGTCTAAACATTTTGATGTAATTATAAAAATATTATATTAATCATCGATAGTGACATAGTCCGATAGACTACTTAATAATTCAATAGCCAAGGGCCGTGTTGAAGGTGTACACCTTAGCATACAACGTCCATTTACATCAATAGATGTCATAACACCTAAGTATTCATAGCCTTCAATGATGCGATTGATATAGTTCGTATGCTTCGGTTCAAGATGAAAGTACACATACGCCTCTTCCCCAGAGGTTGCTAAATCTGGTACATCAGTAAATGCACCGATAGATTTACTCGGTTCTAAAGATGTACCACTCATAAGTCCTCCTACACATCATTACTATAAAATGTAAATGCTATACATGTCTCTAGTATAGGCATCCATTAGATATGTTTGTCGTTAATATACTACCTACTAAGCTTCTTTTAGTTTGCACTCACGGCGCATCATAGAATATGGCTCAAGTGGTGTATCCATGTAGATACGCACTTTCATTTGCGCATGAGGCGCTACGTCGATTGGGTTACCATCTTCGTCTGTCATTTTTTCAATTACAGTTTCCACAAGGTCCCCTTTAGGTTGGCAGAATTCTACTTTATCTCCTACCTTGAAGTTATTACGTTGTTCAAGATCAACGTATTTTTCTTCTTCGTTGTAGCCCATAACTAAACCGATGAAGTCATGGCTTTGTGTATTGGTAGATTTACCATAGTTTTGAGCTGTTTCATCAGGACGACCTTCTGCAAAGCCATCAGTATATGGACGGTGAGAAATTTTTTCTAATTCTGCAATCCATTCTGGACGAACATACCAATCTTTACCTTCTTTAAGATATGTATCGATAGCTGTACGATATACCTTTGCTACTGTTGCACAATAGTGAACGGATTTCATACGTCCTTCAATTTTAAGGCTATCAATACCAGCTTCATATAAATCAGGAATGCGGTGAATCAAGCACAAGTCTTTAGAGTTAAAGATATATGTGCCATGCTCATCTTCTTCAATTGGATAATATTCACCAGGTCGGTTGGATTCAACAAGGGAATATTTCCAACGGCAAGATTGAGAACATTGACCGCGGTTCGCATCACGGTTGCCTGTCATGTAGTTAGACAAAAGGCAACGACCAGAGTAAGAAATACACATGGAACCATGTACGAAGGATTCGATTTCGATATCTACATTATCCTTCATTTCTTTAAGGTCTGCTAAGGATACTTCGCGAGCCGCTACGACGCGTGTAGCCCCCAGTTCTTTCCACATTTGCACTGTATGCCAGTTTGTTGTAGATGCTTGTGTACTTACGTGAAGCTCAAGGCCTGGAGCCACGCGTTTAGCAAGGCTAAAGATACCCATATCGGCTACGATGATTGCATCAACGCCGATGCTTTCAAGGAATTTCAAATAGTCCTCTAAACCTTCAAAAGTCCTCATTATGAGGAATGATATTACATGTAACATGGAGTTTTTTACCATGAGCATGTACGAATTCTACAGCTTCCTTTAATTCCTCGTCGGAGAAATTAGAGTTACCTGCGCGCAAGCCAAAACGTTTGCCTGCACAATATACAGCATCCGCACCATAGCGAATCGCCATTTTAAGCTTGTCCATATTACCGGCTGGACAAAGCAATTCCATAAAATGTTCTGCCATTATTTGTTGTGCCCTTTCCACACACTCACACTCATACCATCACCCATTGGATAGATGGTGGTGTTAAACAATTCTTTATTTTCAACATACGTTAAGTATTCCTTTTAACCGTTTTACGATAGTCTTAAACCGTTTTGGCGGCTCCTTATCGCCTCTTACATAGCCTCTAAAAAGTACATTGTCTGCAAGGATAACGCCTCCTTCTTTCACATGAGGCAAAATGAGTTCTAATTGTTTAAGATATTGTCCTTTGGGACCATCTAAAAATACTAGATCATATTCACCGGTGAGTTCCGTTAAGACTTGAGACGCATCGCCTTTCAGCAATGTAATTGTATCGGCATAATCAGATTGGTTAATATAATATTTCGCCATTTCGTGACGCACATCATCTAGTTCAATAGATGTAATATGTCCCTCCTCTTTATCGAGTAGCGGAGCCATCAACAAAGCAGAGTAACCAATGGCGGTGCCCACCTCTAACACAGAGGTGGGCCGGTACAAACCTATTAATTCTTCAAAGAGATGAACCTCAGATTCTCGTAGAATCGGTACATCATTAATCATCGCGTAAATACGCTGTTCATTTAAAATATCATTTAATGTCATGAAAGTAGATTCAATCTCCTACATTATTTATTGCTATTACCACTAGGAACTACCAACGTAGAACGATCCACAGATTCAGCTGGCTTTACTTCAATATGAGGTACTTGTTGTGTACTTGGTACAACATTTTGCATAGATTCTGGAGCAGGTGTTGTAGTCGGCACATAAGAGTTAGAGCTAGATGATTGAGTTGCTGGTGCAGATTGAGCTGGTGCTTGTGGAGCTGGTGTTGGTGCTGGAATTTCAGCAGCTGGAACCGTTGTTGGTGTATATTTGTACGTAGGTTCCACATTAACATATTGAGAATCTGCTTCCACCGCTTCTTCAGAGCTGTAATTGTAGTTAGGCTCTGTCGTTGCCACAGCCACGTCATAGTTAGGACCAGCTTGTACTGCGGCCTCTGTATTAGAGGATGTAGCCGTATCATTACCATAGATTTTATGAACTTCCGCCAAATGTTCTTCATATGTTTTAGAGAAGTGGTTATGTCCATCTTTATCCGCTACAAAGTATAAATAATCTGTATCTTCAGAATGCAAGACTGCATCTAATGCTTTTTTACCAGGGTTCGCAATTGGACCAGGTGGCAAACCTTTGGATACATATGTATTGTAAGGGCTTTGTAATTGTGTATCACCAATAGTTACATCTTCTTTTGCATAACCTAGTACATAGGAAATTGTCGCATCAGATTGCAATGGAATACCATGGGCTAACCGTTTTTAAATACCCCTGCAATTGTTGGACGATCTGCATCAAATAAAGATTCACGTTCAACAATGGATGCCAATGTTACAAAGTCATGAATACTCATGTGTTGAGCTTGAATTTGTTTCTTCACAGCCGGTGTGAGGTAACGATTCATTTCGTCAGCCATCATTTGAATCACTTCACGTGGCGTTGCACCTACTGGAATTTCATAAGTACTTGGGAATAAGAAGCCCTCTACCGGATATGTAGCAGGTCTTGTACCTTTCATATATGGATATGGTACAAAGGTCTTTGCTTCTGCTAAGAAATCCTTTGCCTTCATAATTTGATTTTTTTCAAGAACGATAGCTATATCACCAACTGTGTATCCTTCAGGAATTGTAACACGAATAGATTCTACATGACCTTCTTGTAATAAAGAAATGAGTTCTCGCACAGTTACCTTGTTAGGAATTTGATAGTGACCAGTTTGAAGTTTATCATTGGTACCGCTCAAATATAACCAAAGCTTAAATCCTTGTGTGGAACGAATAAGACCTCGTTCATAGAGCATGTCTGCAATTTCAGTACCAGTCTGCCCCTTTTCGATGACAAGTACCTGTGTACCATCATCTTGCGCAAAGGTATTTGGCACTAAATAAATCGCTCCCAAACCACCTGCGATGATTAATACGCCTACAATAATAAGGATTAAAATATATCTTAAGGCTTTTCTCACGACGTTGAGTTCCTTTCTGTAACATAACAGTATTTATCATCTTATTATACCATAAAGTCCATATTTCCCCTATATAAAAGGACATTATCATATTATGGGCATCTTAATATATAACAAATAAAAATAGCGTATTGTCCAAAGACAACACGCTAGATTTATAAAGAAAACAACTACTCGCCATCTTCCATTTCTTCATACAATTTTACTAGAGTCTCAAAAACTTCATCTTCTTCATCTAAAGGTACGTATACTTCTACGCCTTCTTCATTTTTTTCGATGCTAGCCAAGATCATGTATGTGTCATCTTGACCTTCGTGGTCTGCCTCTTCGTCTTGTACATGTACAAGAACTGCATACTCACGACCTTCATGGTTTAGAACAACATCTTCTGTGAAGTATTGTTTATTGCCGTTTTCGTCTTCGAATTCTAAATAATACACTTCACCTTCAAAGTTTTGGTCAACCATTGGAAACCCTCCTTGTGGAAAAAAAGATTTATTTATTGAACTGCAAGCGATCTAAGTATCCTTGCAAAATTACAACCGCTGCCATTTTATCAATAACGGATTTACGCTTTTTACGACTTACGTCAGCTGCAATGAGTTGCCGTTCAGCCATAACCGTAGATAACCGCTCATCCCAATATGAAACAGGTAAATCGATGACTTCTTTCATCTTTTCAACGAATTCTTCAGTCTTTTCAGCTCGTTCACCTTTTGTACCATTCATATTCTTCGGCATACCTACTACAAGCTCATGTACTTCATATTCAGCAATGAGTTCTTGTAAGCGATTAAAATCTTTTTCAAGAGATGTTCTACGAATGGTTTCAATACCTTGTGCTGTCATGAGCAGTGCATCACTACAGGCAATACCGATAGTACGGCTGCCCACATCTAATGACATAATTCTCATTATAGTTGTTTTGCCTTTGCGTATTCTTTCAACAATTCCTCAATCAAGTCATCCCGCTCTAAACGACGGATATCAGAACGTGCATTATTATAACTTGTAATGTACGCTGGATCTCCAGAAATAAGATACCCTAAGATTTGATTGATTGGATTGTAACCTTTTTCTTGAATAGATTGATAAACACGAGTAAGAACCTCTTCAGCTGTCATCGGTTCATCGTCTACTTTACGGAATAACATAGTTTCATCAGAAACCTTCATCGTATCCCTCCTTTTTATTACATTGGCAGGTTTCACTGTAAAAGTGAAACCTCGCCTACTATTATACTTGAATTAAAGGTACAAAGTCAGTAACTTTTTATGCATCATAAAATTTTTCTATAACAGATACAAGTATAATTATAAAATTATATGCCTATTGTAACATAGATGTTAAAGCTTCACCACCAGCTTTTAATGCTTCCATCAATTTAGCTGGTTCCTTACCACCTGCTTGAGCCATATCTGGACGGCCACCGCCATTACCACCAGCTACTTGAGCTGCTGCTTTTACGATATTACCAGCTTTAGCACCTTTAGCCACTACATCTTTGGATACTTTACATACAAAGTTAACCTTGTCATCACCCATAGCAGCGCCTACAAGCACTACACCAGAACCATCTAATTTATCAAGGCCCATATCAGCCATATCACGTAATTCATCGATAGAGGATGCTTTTACAGCAGCCGCTACAAATGCTACATCGCCAATCATGACTTTACCAGCAATGATATCTGCCGCACCAGCTGCAGAAACCTCTTTGCGAATTTGTTCTAATTCTTTAGCAGTTTCTTTTGCTTCTGCCAATACTTGATGTAAACGTTCTTCTACTTGAGGTGCTTTAGTTTTAAGTTCGCCTGCCATGCGTTCGATAGTCAAGCGATCATGTTTTGCTGCATTTAGAGCTGCGCGACCTGTAATTGCTTCAATACGACGTACACCAGAGCCGATACCCGCTTCAGATGTTAAGCGGAAGGAACTAATGAAAGCTGTATTACCTACATGAGAACCGCCACATAATTCAACGGAGAAGCCAGGAACCTCTACAACGCGAACTACATCACCATATTTATCGCCAAAGAGCGCCATCGCACCTTTCGCTTTTGCTTCGTCCATGGACATTTCAGCAATAGCTAAGTCTGTAGCTTTTAAAATTTCTTCATTTACAAGAGCTTCGATTTGATCAAGTTCCTCTTGTGTTACAGGAGAGAAGTGAGTGAAGTCAAAACGCAAGTAATCTGGAGTTACTAAGGAACCTGCTTGGTTAACATGCTCGCCTAGAACCTTTTTCAATGCTGCATGTAACAAATGTGTTGCTGTATGGTTACGAGCCATAGCAGCACGGCGATTTGTATCTACTTCAAGCGTTACATCATCGCCTTCGGAAATGGAACCTTCCACAACAGTACCGATATGGTATACAGTGCCTTCAGGTAAACGTTTTGTATTATGAACCTCTACCTTACCCATTGGGCCAACGATAAAGCCTGTATCACCTAATTGACCGCCCCCTTCAGCGTGGAATGGTGTGGTGCGCACGATAACAGTAATTTCATCGCCATCAGCAGCTGTTTGCAAACGTTCAGAGCCTTTGCCGATCATTAATACGGAAGAAGCAGTTACAGCTTCATCTTCAAGAAGCTCTTCGTCTTTCAAGAATGTGATGTCAGGTGTTGCTACCTTAGCATCTTCTTTTACACGAGCTTCACGAGCGCGTTCACGTTGTTCCTTCATAGCTGCTTCAAAACCTTCATGGTCGATTGTAAAGCCGCGTTCAGAAGCAATTTCTTCTGTTAATTCCCAAGGGAATCCGTATGTATCATATAATTTGAATACTTCTGTACCAGGCACTACAGTTGCTTTTTCAGCAGCAAGTGTATCAATCAAAGAATTCAACAATTCAAGACCTTGTTCCAAGGTTTGGTTGAATCGTTCTTCTTCGTTTTGTACAACCCGTTTAACGAAGTCTTGTTTCTCAGCAATGGATTTAATACCAGGGCCAAGAATATCTACTACTACATCAATAAGTGGTGTTAAGAAGATACCTTCAATACCAAGTAACCGACCATGACGTACAGCACGACGTAAAATACGACGCAATACGTAACCACGACCTTCGTTAGATGGCAATACGCCATCGGAAATCAATGCAGTTACAGCACGAGCATGGTCAGCGATAACCTTTAAAGAAACATCAGTATTTGGATTTTCGTTATATGTAACACCAGCGCGTTTAGCTGTAGCTTCAATAATTGGGAAAATCAAATCTGTTTCAAAGTTTGTTTTACAACCTTGTAATACGGAAGCCAATCGTTCAAGGCCAGCGCCGGTATCGATGTTTTTATGTTGCAATGGTTCATAAGAACCATCTGGCATTTTATTAAATTGAGTGAATACTAAGTTCCAGATTTCAAGATAGCGATCGCAGTCACAACCTGGTGCACAGTTAGGATCATCACAACCATGTTCAGGACCTTGGTCGAAGAAGATTTCACTATCAGGACCACATGGGCCTTCACCGATTTCCCAGAAGTTATCTTCAAGGCGTGTAATATGACTTTCTTCTACGCCACAATCATTGTGCCATGTATCATATGCTTCTTGGTCATCTGGATATACAGTAACATACAATCTATTTTTATCGAGTTTAATAACTTCAGTTAAGAACTCCCATGCCCAGTGAATTGCTTCTTTTTTGAAGTAGTCACCAAAGGAGAAGTTGCCAAGCATTTCAAAGAATGTATGGTGACGAGCTGTGCGACCTACGTTTTCAAGGTCACCTGTACGCATACATTTTTGGCTTGTTGTAATACGATGACAAGGAGGTACCAATTTACCTGTAAAGAAAGGCTTTAATGGCGCCATACCTGCCCCAATCAATAATAGAGATGGATCGTTTTCTGGTATAAGAGAAAAACTATCTAATTTTAAATGTCCTTTGCTTTCAAAAAACTGCAAGTATGCTTGACGCAGTTCATTACCCTTCATGTGTATATTCCTCCTAAAATTATTTACTCTTCATTATATCGTAAAAATGACATAAAATCTATTAAAAACATTGAGATTATGCGGAATTTACCGACTTTCACAATAGCAAATACAAGGATAAAATTCAATATTTCTAGAAATGAGAAAAAGAGGTTATACAAATCAACAGAACATAATTGATTCGTATAGCCTCTTTTAAAGCTAATATGTATTGGTTTATACAACGCGTTTTGCGCCGATATAGCGTTCACCCCAATAGCCAGTATCAAGATCTGCTACTGCTACACCACGACTGGAAGTGGCGCTGATGAACTTGCCATCACCAATATAAATACCGGAGTGAGATGGACCTGGTTCATATGTTTCAAAGAATACCAAATCCCCTGCTTTTAAGTTCGCACGAGAAACCTCAACACCTACGTTATATTGTTCATCTGCCAAACGTGGTAAAGAAATACCTTGTTTTGCAAATACATATTTAACGTAACCAGAGCAGTCAAAACCACTTGGTGTAGTACCACCAAATACATATGGTACACCGCGATATTTGTCTGCTTCCGCCAAGATAGCATGAATGCTACTTGGTGTTTCGTTTTTCGTAATATTATTTAATTTAATATTTTTGCCAGTAATGGATTGACCAGCAACACGCCGAGATGTCGCATTGTTGTTTGTGAAAGCGGATTTTGTTGCTACTGCTTTAGTCGCAGCATTTTGAGTCAATACTGCCTTCGTAGAACGAGGAGCACTCATCAATGCATTATACGTAGCAGGACCTACAATACCGTCCACTGGTAAGCCACGATCTTGTTGGAACAGACGAACTGCCCATTTCGTTTCTTTACCATATACACCATTTTTATCTGTAGCATTATAACCGTGTTTAATTAGTTGTTGTTGAACCGCTGTAACACTTTTGCCCTTATCACCATATTGTAATGTTGTTGCACCTACCATGGCTGTTGTGGCACACACAAAAGTTAATGTTAATGCCGTTATTTTAACCTTACTATATTTTGACTTCATATGCTTCCTTTCCAAAACTTTTAAAGTAAGTTATTTATTCAAAATATACTAACCGTCTATTTATTTGCATTCACAAATACAGCTAGTCTTCTTTGCTTTTGTTAGTATAAGTCTCAGGTGCCATAAACACATCTGCACTACTTGGTCCAAGTAATGGAGCATCTTCGTGCTCATCAAAGTTTATAGCTGACTTAACCCAATACAAAGGCCGTTGCTTCACCTCTTCAAAAATACGACCTACATACTCGCCAATAATTCCCAGTCCGACGAGTTGAATTCCACCAATAAACAAAATTGATACGCCCAAGGTAGTCCATCCATTCAAGGCTTGTCCCGTAAGATATACATACAAAAGGTGTAATATAAGCAAAAAGCTCAACCCACCACATAGTACACCGACGTACAAGGCAGCCCGTAAAGGAACTCTTGAAAAGGCGGTTACCCCATCGAGAGCAAATCGTATCATTTTACGCACACTAAACTTTGAGACACCTGCAAAACGAGGTGGTGCCACAAAGTGCAACTCAGCTTGTCTATACCCCAAGGCACCGACAATACCGCGCAAGAAACGACCATGTTCTCTAAACCGTTTCAATGTGCCCAATGCTTTACTATTCATGAGACGGAAATCAGATCCACCTTCAACAATAGGAACATCGGCCATTTTGTTCATTAGTTTGTAATAATACTTAGACGTGAAAGATTTAGCCCAACTAGCATCTTCAGTTGAATCGCGTATGGTGCGCACCACATCATAGCCTGACTCCCACAACCTAACAAGTTCAGGAATCAAAGCCGGTGGATGCTGCATGTCACCGTCCATTGTAATAACTGCATCTCCATGAGCATAATCAAGACCACAAGTAAGCGCAGTCTGATGCCCAAAATTACGAGCAAGCAATAACACTTTGACATGTTTATCATTGTAAGCAATTTCACGCAATATCATAGCTGACGAATCACTAGAACCGTCGTCTACGAAGATTAGTTCATAATCGTACGTGAGTCCTGACATAACATCAGTTACAGCTTTATAAAAATTCGCTATGTTCTCTTCTTCGTTATATACAGGCACTACAATAGAAAGTAACATAAATCCTCCAAAGTATTTTACTCACATATTTTAAAGTTAATTAGTAAATTAAGGCAAATCATCAAGGTTAACAATAGGAAAAATAATATCTATAACCCCAGTAAACATGCGATTTCTACAAACTCTATAGACATTTGCTCTTCATTTATCCCTATATATAAGCATGATGAAATAAGTTATTATTTTTACTTATCTAAATAACTACTCAATAAACCGTGTTATAAAAACAAATTTATATCACTAAAAAAATCAATGAAATACTGTTAATTACTGATTTAATCGTTAATTAATCAAAAATATCAAATATATTTTTCGATATAAATATAAGATCTCAACTCGATTTCATCTTAAATTCATAAAACTTTGAAAATAATTTTACTAATCACTCTGTGCATAAATCAATCATATATGCCCTAAAAGATGCATAAAATACTAATAATATAAAAAACTAACATTATGGTATTAACAAAATAGATTTTCTAGAATCTTTTCATCAATAGAGAAGAAAGAGACCCTTATCAGGGTCTCTTTTATTATAGGCCAGCAGCATCAATCCAAGATTGTAAATCTTCCTCTGCAAGCTCCATATCCTCTTCATATGCACCAGCCACTACAGGATACTTCGAAACCTCTACGGTGTGCAAAATTGAATCATCTCGACCATTTTTAAAGGTTCCAATCCAAATTCCAGAGAATTGAGATTCATACCACTCTACAGGCTGATCAGTTTCATTGAAGTTAATCGTAATATGACCACGGCCAAGTGTTTCTAATACTTCCACTTGTTCTTCTTCTGTGAGCCCTGTTTTCTCAATATAAATTGAATATGTCTCACCCGTTTCTCGCAAGTTTTTAAGAGCTAAACGCAACTCATTTAAAACAGCGCGAACATTACTATAATTCTCAATCATAAATACTCCTATTAGAGATACTCTTTATATCCTATAAACGCATTATTTTAAGTATTAAGCTCTGCAGTTACGCCCCATTCTTGTAGAACATGTAATACCCGCTCTTTTACCTCTGGTAATGCTCGTTGTACAGGCGCACTAGGTTCAAAGCCAATTTCTAATGATTCTGGTTCTACGCCAATAACCACTGCATCCTCTAATGGATCCTCTTGAATAGCACGGATACGTAAAATATCTTGCATCCCTACTTCATGTACAGAAATATGCTCTGTAAAATATCGTTCTAATTCCTTATGAGGAAACTCATATATAGTTCCTGGTGCTTCTCCACCATTGATAGCATCTACAAGAAGAATTTTCTTCATTCCACGCATATAGGTAAGTAGCTCCATCCCCATTGTGCCACCATCAATAATGGAAATGGCTGGTGTAAATGTGAAAGATTCTTTCAACTCTTTCACTACGTGAACACCTAATCCCTCATCAGTAAGCAATATATTCCCTACGCCAAGTAGAACAATTTCATTATTCCCATCATCATAAAGGCTATTTAAATCAATACGCGGACCCTCAGAGTCCGCGTATTGTTCCAAGCCACTGATGATATCAGTACTTGTATTAGTCATTATCTTGTAATTCTCTTTCTCTAGGATCGTTAGGATCACTTGGACGATATGTAGTACCAGATGGTTTATCGATACGTTCACCACGACGGCGTTTACCGTTTAGATCTTCAATATCGATTGGATCATGCGCATAATACTTCATGCCGGAAACCATAGCAGATACTTCGCCGGATTCCTCCATAACGTCTTCTCGGAATGCCATGTACACGTGAACGATAGTAAAGAACAAGAATCCCCACGCAATATAGTGATGAATAATGTGAACCTTATATTCACCACCAAATAATGTAACAACTGGTGCGAATAGGGTTCCTAGAATACCATTAGGATCCACCATAGAATACATTGTTAAACCCGTTAAGATTTCAAAGAAAAACATTACATATACCATCATATATGCAGTTCTTGCTAAGGAGTTACGAAGCCAATGATGTTCGTGTTTTTGTGGAATCATCAAATAGTGCAATGTAGTCTCTTTAAGACCATACCAATACCGTTTTTGGCGGAATTTAGGTAATAATCTATCTCCTCGATTCCAAAGAGCTCCTGCAAATCGGAAAATAAAGGAGCATGTTAAGATAACCCCTGCAATGAAATGGATACGACGCATAGTTTCCATAGAGAACCAGCCATCAATAGCAAAGGTTGGCTCTGGATTACCTGTGATAGCCGCAAATCCTGGATCACCAATATATAGACCTGTCCAGAATAATGCAGTTACGCTTAGCACCATAGTCCAGTGGAATATGCGCAGCCATAGACTAAATACGACATACGCCTTTTTGTCAGTATGTATTAACATAAGCCCACCACCCTTTATTTACACAATGCATCTGTATTGACGGAAACAATTTTTTCGCCTTTTTTATTGTATAAATGGGTTGCACATGCGAGACATGGGTCAAAGGAGTGAATTACCTTCAAGATTTCAAGTGGTTTATCTGCAATTTTTACATGTGTATCAATCATGGAATCTTCGTAGGCACCATGTTCATTTGCTGCAGTCTTAGGACATGCATTCCATGTGGATGGTACGATACATTGATAGTTTGCAGAGCGTCCATCTTTAATGTGAATCCAGTGGCCCAAACCACCACGAGGTGCATCTACAAGGCCAACGCCTTTAGCATCTTTATCCCATGTATTTGGCTCAAACTTAGTTGTATCAGCCACTGTAGTATCACCATTTAATGTTCGCTACAAGTTTATTGAAGAAGTATTGGCTCATATTTGTTGCTACTTGTGCATCAAGGCCACGACAAGCTGTTCGACCAACCATAGTAGTCATCCATACGTGAGCAGGTACCCCTAATACTTGAGATACTGTATCGATTTGACGAACAATCATAGACTCTGCCCAAGTTGGGTCTTTAATGATACCTTGTTTTACTTTTGTATATACAACGATATATTTTGCTAATGGGCCAACCTCTGCAGTTTTACCTTTGAATGTTGGGGATTTAATCCAAGAGTATTTTTTATCTTCATCAAGGAATTCCCACTTTTCTTTTGTACCAGATTTAGGACCTGTAAACTTAGGATCTGTAACACCTTCGATAGGATGAAGAGAGCTTTTACCATCTGGATATGTGAACCAGGAGTGATCAACCTCTTCACTAAGGTATTGAGGATCCATAAAGTCTTTACCTTCTAATGGAATAAATGTAGCTTTATCTACGCCTAAAGCAAAGTTTTCAACTACACCATTGGAGCGAACCACACATTTCTTATGGTAATCACCATTAGAAATGCCAGAATATGTATCATCTGGGTAATCACCATAAGACATAACACGTTTTTTCGCTAGGCCACCACCATCGACCATGCCCTTTTCTACATACATTTTGCCAATAGCCAATAAATCTGGAACATAGAAATTATCTACTAGATCTTTAGCCAATGCAATAGATTGTTCTACCGCAGCAAGACGTTGTGTATTAATAGGTGCATTCATGTCATTCATTGAAATGGCGCATGGCATACCACCAACAATGTAATGTGGATGAGGGTTTTTACCACCAAATACAACGTGTGGAATAACGATATCACGTTGACGGTCAAGAATATTCAAGTAATGGGATACGGCCATCAAATGAACCTCTGGTGGCAATAAATTATAATCAGGATGATCCCACCATTGAGCGGAGAAGATGCCTAATTGACCAGATTCTACGATTTTCTTAACCTTTTGTTGTACCGCTGCAAAATAGGCAGTGGTAGCTTTAGGGAACTCTTTAGGATATGCAGAGTCTTTAGACGCAGTTTCAGCTGGCGCCAAACCACTTACATTATAAGTAGCTAATACATCATTTTGTAATTGTGCAGTTTTAGCTGGATCTGCACTAAGAGCTGCTACTGGGCTAACCCAGTCAAGAGCATGCAAGTGATAGAAATGTACGATATGGTCATGTACATCTAAACAGCTATGCATGATATTACGAATATAGTTTGCATTTTTAGGAATGGTAATACCAAGTGCATCCTCTACAGCACGTAACGCTGCCAACGCATGTGTTGTAGTACATACGCCACAAATACGTTGTACGAAAGCCCAAAGGTCACGAGGATCGCGATCTTTAGCAACAAGTTCGATACCGCGCCAAGCAGTACCAGAAGACAATGCGTCCTCTACCTTACCACTCGCTTCATCAACTTTTATTTCTACCCGTAAATGACCTTCAATACGGGAAATCGGATCTACTACTACGCGTTTCATTAGTGACCTCCTCCATTATTATGTTTCTTTTCGTCCCATAAGCCTTCTTCTTTTAAGCGTTTTTCTTCTTTCATATCAAGAATTTTATTACGCGTAAGAGTTGCAGCACCATGAACAATAACAGCTGCAGTGGCACCAACAGCAGCTACGGTACCGATCGTATCAGCAGTTGTGATGGTTTTAGCCAATGGAATATCTGGTAAACGTTTATAGAATACGTCATTATCCCAGAAGCCCTTTTCAGAGCAGCCAATACAACCGTGACCGGATTGAATTGGGTAGGATAACCCATTCCACCAACGCAAGTTACCACAAGAATTATATGTTTGAGGTCCACGACAACCTACTTTGTACAAGCACCAACCAGATTTGGATGCATCATCATCAAATTTTTCAACGAATAGACCAGAGTCAAAGAAGGCACGACGATAGCATGTATCGTGAATACGATTGCCATAAAATTGTTTAGGACGACCTTGAGAATCAAGAGGTGGGATTTGGCCGAATAATGCATAATGCATAATTACACCAGTCATAACCTCTGGAATTGGAGGACAGCCAGGAACTTTGATAATAGGCTTACCAGATACAACAGAAGATACAGATACTGTATTTGTTGGATTTGGTTTAGCCGCTTTGAATACCACCCCAAGATGCGCAAGAACCATATTCAATGATTGCTGCTGCACCTTTAGCCGCTTCTAGTAAAGACTCTTTAAATGTACGTCCACCTACTGTACAGTAAACACCATCTTCATCGAGTGGTACGCCACCTTCAACAGCCAAAATATATTTGCCTGCTTTTTCTTTAATGATTTTCTCTAAATGTTCTTCTAATGGTGCACCAGATGCAGCCGCCAAAGTATCATCATATTCAAGGGAAATCATGTTCAAAATTACATCGGATGTAAACGGAGAAGATGAACGAATGAATGATTCACTACAACCAGTACATTCATGACCATGTAACCAAATCACTGTAGGCAATTCAGTTGTTTCAGCTGCCTTAACAACGGTATCTAACATCGTTGGTGGCAAACCGAGAATAGCGGTGAGTGCTACACAGGATTTCATAAATGTGCGTCGACTCAAACGTCGCTCTTGGAAGAGTGTCCATAAACTGTTTATACGATTCTTCACGGAATATAGCCTCCTTACAACAACTTTGCGCAATATATCAATATTACTTAATAAACTACAACCATTATGATAATAATCATACTATGATAATTAATTTTACCATTCAATATATCATAGCTATTATGATAACAATCATATTCTTACAACTTTATTATATCACTTAATAAATGTTAAAACTACAGATTTCAAACAAAAAAGCTGTATACAAGAAAATTTATTCAACTTGTATACAGCCTTGTATTATATGATATTGTAAAAAATTTCAATTATCACTAAATTAGATAACTTCCTTGATTAGAGACTCAAGCACATCAGCTTTCTTGTAACCTACAAGGGAATCAAGCATTTTGCCATCGCGATAGAATACCATGGATGGAATACCATCGATGTCTTCTTTCAACAAAACGCCACGAAGATTTTTATCTTCTGCATCAACACTAAAGAACGTTACTTGTCCTTTCAAACGTTCTGCTACCGCTTCTACCTCTGGACGCATAACAGTGCAAGGTTCGCACCAGGCAGCCCAGAAATCAACAATAGCTAAACCTTTAGAGCCAAGTACTTTTTCATCAAATTCTTGTACACTAGTAATCGCTGTAATTGCCATGAAGTTCTCCTAACAAAGATCTACAATCTTATATACTATAAATTATATCTTAAATATGGAAGCAAGCAATCAATAAGCCGAGTTCTGTTCCGCTTGCGCGGTGACGATTATCTTTCTAGCGTACAGTCGCCTGCACGCTCGAGCGACACAACCCGGAAGGTAGGCGGGACCACCCTTAACCCTTCCCTATTCGGTCTTGCTCCGGATGGGGTTTACCGAGCCAGCCTGTTACCAAACTGCTGGTGAGCTCTTACCTCACCTTTCCACCCTTACCACTGACGTGGCGGTTTCCTTTTCTATGGCACTTTCCCTAAGGTTACCCTCGCCAGACGTTATCTGGCATCCTGCCCTATGGAGCTCGGACTTTCCTCGAGTCCCATGGACTCGCAACCGTCTTTCATACTTGCTTCAATTCAGTTTATCATAGCTAGCCTATTTGTTGCAAGAAAATGCAATATTATAAGAAAAAGAAATCATTCTGTTCTGTAAAAGCGTTTCACAGGAACAGATATATCTTTACTAAGTAAATAGTCACGTAAACCCCTAGCAACAATAGATTCTGTGCCAAAATGTCCTGCATCAACTACAAGCAATCCAAGCTCTTTAGCTAATTGTGCATCATGATATTTCACATCGCCTGTAACATATGCATCTACACGCAAGCGAGCTGCATCCTTAATAAATTCAGCACCGGCACCAGAGCATAGTGCTATAGATTGAATTTCTTTAGGCGCTATGCCAGCAAAACGAATATTAGCCTCTGGTAATGCTTCCTGTACCCATTCACGGAATGTATCTAAATTTAAGGCGTTTGGTAATCTACCAATACGACCTAAATATTGAGTTGCCCCTTTCGGCTCAAATAAGGATAGCACCTCATAAGCGACCTCTTCATAAGGATGTGCATCTTTCATAGTTTTAATTACGCCTTGTAAATGCATTCCATCCACTAATGCATTAATTTGTACTTCTGGTACTACTGTCATAGATCCCGCTTCACCAATTACAGGATGAGAGTTATCATTGCCTACAAAACGACCTTCACCATGAGCACTAAAACTACAGTATTCATAGTTACCAATGCGTCCAGCGCCAGCATTCCCCATTGCAATACGGACCGCATCAGCAGCATTTTCGGGTACAAAGGTGGTTATCTTATACAATGTATCTTCACCAGTTTTGATAAAGCCTTTAATATCTATAAGACCTAATCGTTCTGCCAACATATCATTCAAGCCACCAGATGCAATATCAAGATTTGTATGTGCACTGTAAACGGCAATATTATGTTGAATCAGCTGATTAATCATTTGCCCTTGTGCCGTATCACAAGACAATTGTTTTAAGCCCTTAAAAATCAACGGGTGATGACTAACAATTAGATTACAGTCATGTTCAATGGCATATGAAATGGCCTCCTCTGTTACATCTAATGTAGTTAACACGCCTGTAACGATAGCATTTCTATCCCCTACCATGAGGCCCACATTATCCCAAGACTCTGCATAAGAACGAGGGGCCAATTGTTCCATTAAGGTAATAACTTGTTGAACTGTTGTCATAAAGCTCACTTCTTTCTATCTTCTAAAAGTCCGTGCAGAAATTCTACTTCACGCTCTAAATCCTTATATTTATCTGTATGGCTCAATTGCTCAGTCATACCGTCTAGTGCACATTGCCGTTGATATATTAAGTACTCAATATATTTCGTCCAAAGTGATGGTCGTTCCTGTTCTAAAAGAGCACCTACAGACCATAATAACGAATCCTCTGGTAATGATTGATAAACATCTACGTATTCAGTCATGCCCGTATACGCTTCTACCTGATCATTACGCACTGCTAAAAAAATGCAGTGTATAGCTTTCCTGCATCTTCAACGATGATTTCAAGGACGATAACATAGCCCTTTTGTACCATATATTGACGTAATTCTTTTTGTCCATTCTGTGGTTGTAATACGTAGAACTCTAAAGGCTCTGGACCAGCATCTACAATATCGCGCATGAGGTATCCACCCATACCACAGCAAATAGCACCATTTAATTCGCCCTTCTCTGTTACCTTTAGACCATCCCCTAATCGACAATCTACTTTAGAAGTTAATCCACAAGATTGAACATATTCTTTTGCAGATTCTAAAGGTCCTTTATGCACGTCGCCAGCAATAACAAATTCAGCACGATTACGGTTGATGAGTTCTACTGCTAAATATCCATGATCAGTACCAATATCAGCTATAGCATGAGCTTTTGGTACGATTGAAAACACCGCCTCTAAGCGATCCATCATAGGTCTAGGTTCCATAATTCCTCTATTATTATATATAAAAATAACCGCCCTTGAATCCTCAAGGACGGTAGATATCAACATAATTGGTGGGCCCACCTGGGATCGAACCAGGGACCGACCGGTTATGAGCCGGTTGCTCTACCCCTGAGCTATAGGCCCACAGTTAGTTTCTAGCTCATTAATTATACCGAATAGGCTAGTACTAAGTCAAGGCACACCGTATTTCTATGACTGTTTCATGAGCATAAAACGATGAATCATATTGTCTTCGTTGAACACACCTTTTGTAGCCAGTGTCGTCGTTTGACTATCGGTAGATTTAATGCCCCGTGCACTCATACAGCTATGAGAGGATGTAATATGAACAATCACATCTTTAGAGCCTGTTGCTAAAGAGATTACCTCAGCTATATCTTCTCCGATTTTCTCTTGCAATTGCAAACGCTTACAACACATTTCTGCAATGCGAGGAATCTTAGATAAGCCAATAACTCGACCTTTCGGAATATAACCGATACTAATGCTCATATCATACATAAGCGCCATATGATGCTCGCAATGAGAGAAGCAAGTAATATCCTTTACTACTACCATTTGATTTGTATCAACTGCAAAGGTCTTGCCATACATCTTCAGCAATCTCAGCATTTGTATACTGAATCCCTTCATATACTTCTTCCATCATTTGTGCTACGCGCTTTGGTGTTTCCAGTAAGCCTTCTCGGTTAGGGTCCTCTCCCAAGGCTTCTAGCAATTGATATATAAGTGATTCTATTTTTTCTGTATCCATATTTTCCCCTTTATATCAAGATGTCATCATATCTCAATGCATCATACTATGATTACATAGGATACTGATTCAATACATCCTAACTACACTATACACCTTTCGCATCTGGATCCCATACAAATTTATGAATTTGCAGTTGGAATCGTACATTCTGTAAATTATATGTTTTCATATAATCGATAATGGATGCTGCTTCAATTTTTCCCCACACAGGGGATACATAAATTTGAGCCTGTGTAGGATGTTCATTAATGATACGACGCATACAGTCCAAGTCCTCTACAGAACCTACTACAAATTTAATTAAAGATCTTGTCTTGTAGAAACTTTGAATATATCTAAATCCATAGACTCTTCTGCCAAAGATGATGGCGTCTTGTAATCGTAGGTAAACCACACATTGTCTCTGTGAAAGCTCGGTATAATGGTGCCATTCGTTTCAATATTGAAATCGTAAGGACTTTCATCAGCTAATACACCTTGAGTGCCTTTAGATAATTCATTTCTCACAGTCGATTTTTTAACAGTACACGGTTTATCCTCTAGTTTTGCAGATTTACGACGATTTAATTCATCGATTAGCTCCACTACAGCAGCTTCTTGTAATAATGGCTCACCACCAGTAATGGTAATTCGATGATTGCCTAAACTTTCAATAGCATCAGCTACCTCTTGTACGGTCATATCTGTGAAAGTACTATCAATGCCATAACTATAGGTAGTATCACAATATGAACAGCGGATATTGCAGTCATGAAGACGCAAGAATGTTGTCAATAAACCTTGTCGAATACCTTCCCCATCAATGGAGCCGAAAATCTCAATCACGTTCATAAATAGCTGTGTTTCCTTCAGACTCTTGAACCTCTACTTTAAAACATTTCGGGCCTAACTCATCGGCAATCCATTTCGCCATATTTTCAGCCGTAGGATTAATGTCACCTAATACATCATTGATATGACGATGATCTAAGCGGCCGTGAATCTTTTCTTTAATAATAGTAAAGTCAATAACCATGCCATTATGATCTAATTCTTCAGAACGAGCATGGACAGTAATAATCCAATTGTGTCCATGTAGATTTTGACACTTGCTAGGATAATCTAGTTTTAATTGATGAGATGCACTTACCTCTAAACGTTTAGTAACTGTAAACATTATATCTCCTAAATCCTTCATTACATTTCAATATATTACTATCAGATTATATCGATGATTCTATAATTGTATAACTCTAGCGCTAGTAAAACTAATAAAACTAATAGAGTCATTAGAACTATTAGAAATAATCATAATTTTAAACATTACTAACCTTTATTATAACACAAAAGGGCTGTAACACAGTGCTAGAGAACACTGCATTACAACCCTTAAGAGATTCAATATCTTATAAGAAGTCTTTAATTTTATCGCGTTTACCACGATTGCGCAATTTAGTAAGCGCTTTGCCTTCTATTTGACGAATACGTTCACGAGTTACATTGAAATGTTGACCTACTTCTTCCAATGTACGAGGTTTGCCGTCCTTTAAACCAAAGCGCAAGATCAATACTTGTTGCTCACGGTCAGTTAAGCATGTAAATACATCTTCAATTTGTTCTTGCAATAAGATGTAACTAGCTGCATCGTCTGGAGCAATAGCATCTTGGTCCTCAATAAAGTCTCCCAAGTGAGAGTCTTCCTCTTCACCAATTGGAGTTTCCAATGATACTGGCTCTTGTGCGATTTTTTGAATTTCACGCACGCGCTCTACCGTAATGCCCATACCTTCTGCGATTTCTTCTGGTAATGGTTCACGACCTTTATCTTGCAATAATTGTCTGGAAATACGAATCAATTTATTGATTGTTTCTACCATATGTACAGGAATACGAATCGTACGAGCTTGGTCCGCAATAGCACGAGTAATAGCTTGACGAATCCACCATGTAGCATATGTGGAGAATTTATAACCCTTTGTATAATCGAACTTATCTACAGCTTTAATAAGGCCCAAGTTACCTTCTTGAATCAAATCCAAGAATAACATGCCGCGACCTACATAACGTTTTGCAATACTTACAACTAAGCGCAAGTTAGCATCTACCAATTTTTTCTTAGCCTTTTTGGCAAGTTGAATATCTTTATATGTAGCATCTTCTGCTGCGCCAGCTTCAATTTGCTTTGCTAAAACGATTTCTTCATCTGCAGAAAGCAATGGGACACGACCAATTTCCTTGAGATACATACGTACAGGATCATCAATGTTAACACCAGAGTCTACACTTAAATCGATGGAGATATTCTTTTCATTAGGAGTATCTTCTTCATCCTCTTCTTCTGGTTCTATTGGCTGAGCGTCCGCATCCTCACTGTCGATATCAGCCACTACTTCAATATTTAATTTACCAAATGTAGTATAAATATCGTCTAATTGTTCCGCAGTAAGTCCAGTTTGCTCATGAAGAGCATCTGAAATCTCTGATTGTGTCAACACGCCGGTTTTTCGGCCTTTTTCAAGAAGTTGTTCTACAATCTCCTCTATTTGACTTTTTTGTACTTTCTTAGCCACAGCGCTCTCCTTCTTACATTATATTACTTAGACCATTCTCTAATTAAGTTCTGTATTTCCTGACACTTATGTAATTCGCTAATAAATGTCGAATCTCCTGCCCGTTTTAATTGATCCGCCATAATTGAATGCGCTTATACTGTTCACGCAATGAATGAAGCCTTATCTTGCGGATTAATCCAGGCACTTGTACCTTATATTCATCGTCACTCATAACAACCAATCTAGAGTAAATATCATACTCCGATGGGGATAAAACAGATTGAATGGCAGTATCATCTAGACGACCTTCTTGTTTAAATAAGGTGAATATCTTTTCTATTATACCTCGATATTCAATTTTTTCAAAGTCTTCTAATGGCAAATAGCTCATCATATGTTGTAACACTTCACCATCTGTAAAGGCTAAGGACAATAATTTTTCTGCATCACCTTTAGGTAAATCCTGTGTTGGCAACGGTGCAGACGCAGTATCAACCAATTCAATTTGTCCTTTTTTTACATAGTCTCGGAAATATCTAAAAATACTACTATTATCAAGCCATAGTGGTAATGCCAATGTCTTTAGAGCATCATCCCGTTGTGTTTGACTATCTATATTAGCAATATATGGGAATACATCAGCCATAACAGCTTGCTTCCCTTCCGTATCATTTGTGTCGTGTTTAATTAAAGACTCACTTAATAAATAATCAAGAGGCTTAACCGCTTTAGCTACTAAATCTTTAAATGCTTGTCCTCCATGATTACGTACATAATCATCTGGATCCTTACCATCTGGCATAGCCAGAACACGCACCTTAAAGTCCGTATTTTGTAATAATTCTATAGCCCTAGCTGCTGCTTGACGACCTGCGCCATCCATATCATAGGCCAGTACAATTTCATCAGCCTGCCTCATTAAGATATGACCATGATCTCGTGTATAAGCCGTCCCCAAGGATGCTACTACATTAGTAACACCATGGTTATGAGCAGATATAACGTCCATATACCCTTCTACAAGGATAGCCTGTCGCTCTTGACGAATAGATTTATAAGCCTTATCAAAGGCAAATAATAGTTTTCCCTTTTCAAAGATGGCTGATTCTGGTGAGTTTAAATATTTTGGCGTGCTGTCATCCATAACACGACCACCAAAGGCAACTACTCGACCTTTACCATCCATAATAGGAAACATAATTCGGTTTCTAAAGAAATCGTAAAACTGTCCCTTTTGGTTTTTACGGACCAAATTCAACTCCAAAGAGAATAGAATCATCGATACCACGTTCGTGAAAGGCGCGATACAACTTATCCCAACCATCTGGAGCAAAGCCTAATTTGAATTTTTCAATCGTATCTTTTGTAAGGCCCCTTTTTTTTAAGTAATCAAGGCCCACCTTTACCAATCGATGTTTGAGTGAGACAGTTATGGAAAAATGTAGCTGCTAATTCTGAAGCTTCATATAGTTTTTTTCGTCGTTCATCTCGAGCTCGTTGTTCTGGTGAAAGTTTTGCCTCCGGCAAGGGAATATTAGCACGATTTGCAAGCCGCTCTAGAACCTCTACAAAGCTTAAATGCTCTAGTTCCATGAGGAATTTAATGACATTCCCCGATGCATGACAGCCAAAACAATAATAAAAGCCCTTTTCAGGGGCAACACTAAAGGACGGCGTCTTTTCATTATGAAATGGACAACAACCCCAATAGTTCTTGCCCCGTTTCTTTAAAGCTACATGCTCGGATATTACAGATACGATATCATTTAGCATCTTTGATTTGTTCAATCAATTCATTTTCAAAATATCTGCTCATAGCCAACGCCTCCTTCCCCATATATATATATTAATTCGATATACAAATAAAAAATCCTCTATTTGTAAAAGATTTTAATTAGTTAAATTATTAAATTAATACAAAAATCAAATACGAATCATAAGAATCCTTATCTATGAAACTAAATACATAAGGATTCCTATACGCCGTATCTTTAAACGATTACCATGACCAAATGAATTTTGATAATAATAGGCTGCAATGAAATCATTGCAGCCTATACTTATCGCTTATAGCATATTATTTTGCGTAATCCACAACGCGAGTTTCACGAATAATTACGACCTTAATTTGGCCTGGATATTCGAGTTCAGACTCGATGCGTTTTACGATATTCCGAACAAGTAATGTAGACTCAGCTTCATCAATCTTATCCGGTTTTACTACAACGCGAATCTCACGACCTGCTTGAATAGCAAAGCATTTTTCAACGCCTTCGAAGGATTCAGCGATTTCTTCCAATTTAGATAAACGTTTTAAGTAGTTTTCTAATGTTTCTCGACGTGCTCCTGGACGAGCCGCAGAGATAGCATCAGCAGCTGCTACTAATACAGCTTCTACAGATTGGAACTCTTCATCACCATGATGAGCGCCAATGCAGTTAATTACTGCTGCGCTTTCACGATATTTACGAGCTACATCAACACCGATTTGAACATGAGAGCCCTCAAGTTCACGGTCCAATGCTTTACCAATATCATGAATTAAGCCACCTCGTTTAGCCAATGTTACATCACAGCCAAGTTCAGCTGCCATTAAACCTGCTAAATGAGATACTTCGATGGAATGTTTCAATACATTTTGACCGTAACTAGTACGATATTTCAAACGACCTAAAATCTTAACAATTTCAGGATGTAAGCCATGAACATCAGCTTCAAATGTTGCTTGTTCACCAGCTTCTTTAATAGTTTGGTCAACCTCTTTGCGAGCTTTACCAACCATTTCTTCAATACGAGCTGGATGGATACGACCATCTACAATCAATTTTTCTAAAGCAATACGAGCCACTTCACGACGAATTGGGTCGAAGCCAGAAAGAATAACTGCTTCTGGTGTGTCATCGATAATCAAGTCAATACCTGTTAATGTTTCGAGTGCGCGAATATTACGGCCCTCACGACCAATAATGCGGCCTTTCATTTCATCATTAGGCAATGCCACTACGGATACGGTAGTCTCCGCCACATGGTCAGCTGCGCAACGTTGGATTGCAGAGGAGATAATTTCTTTTGCTTTTTTCTCCGCATCATCCTTAGCTTGCTGCTCCATTTCCTTTAACCATAATTGCCGTTTCATGACGAATTTCTTGTTCTACATTTGTTAACAAGATATTCTTAGCTTCTTCAAATGTCATGCCAGAAATACGTTCTAACTCTGCCATTTGTTTTTCATACAAAGCTTCAATTTTTTCACGGCTTTGGGCTAAGTCAGCTTCTTTGCGATGTAAAGCTTCCTCTTTGTGTTCAATATTGTCTAATTTTTTATCCAAAGATTCTTCTTTTTGAAGAATACGACGTTCCATACGTTGAAGTTCAGAACGGCGATCTTTATTTTCTCGTTCTACATCAGAACGGAGCTTATGAATTTCTTCTTTCGCTTCTAATAAAGCTTCTTTCTTTTTAGACTCAGCTGTGCGCTCACCATTTGCGATGATGCGTGCAGCCTCTTGTTCAGCTTGATTCAGTTTTCCTTCAGCAATATTTTTTCGTAAAAAATAGCCTACCCCTAGTCCAATCAGTACCATTACCACTGCAATTAGACTATACTCTAAAATCAGTCTCACCTCCTCTTAAATTCTCAAAATCGAGCTTTCATGCTCCTTTTTATGCCCTTTATGCATTAAATTATCATTTAGCCATATCATCATATAAATAAATAAGGCTATTATTAATTTTAGACTTGAAAGCCCTTTCTGTCAAGATTTTACAAGCCTGGTAAGGCCTCAGAAAAAGTACTATCTATTCATAAAAATCATTGCACACAACTTGGATAGTACTCGTTGAAAACCCTCTATATTTGAGAAAATTAAAGACTTTTACACGAGGAGTGCAGTCCTCATTGAGAATGGAACCAAACTTTTTTTCTCCACTACACGATAAGCGGCTTTCACTTCATCATACTCAGAGATTTCCGGAGGCACAGTAAGACCTCTAAGTTTCATCTTTTGCTTAATCATGTAGGCGCCGTATTTTTGTTCTTTCATCAAATAGTCTAATACTTGTTCTAGACAGGCGCTCATCATTGATATAATCATAGTCTCTAAGGCGTTCGAGGACCCGCTCAATGATTGGGGTCCTCGATTTGTTTACGTCTCATTTTTTGTGTCAGTTCATAGGAACTTAGAAATCGTTGAGCTAGGAAGCGATACGCTTGATCCATAGCAGCTTGCATCGTTTCTTCACTCATGATTATACTTCTTCAGTTACTTCTTCACCGATTACATCGATTTCTTCAGTACCAACCGCTAATGTATCGCGAATAATACGATCGATTTCATCTGCTACTTGTGGGTTATCAAGCAAGTACTGTTTAGCAGATTCTTTACCTTGACCCATACGCTCCCCATTGTAGGAATACCATGCACCAGATTTATTGATGATTTCCATATTTGTACCGATATCGATAAGCGTACCTGCTTTGGAGATACCTTCGCCGTACATCAAGTCAAATTCAGCTGTTTTGAATGGAGGTGCTACTTTGTTTTTAACTACTTTAACTTTAGTGCGAGCACCAACGTTTTCGTTATTAGCTTTAATAAGTTCACCCTTACGAACATCAAGGCGTACAGAAGAATAGAATTTCAATGCACGACCACCTGTTGTAGTTTCAGGGTTACCAAACATTACGCCTACTTTTTCACGCAATTGGTTGATAAAGATAACAACCGTTTTAGATTTGCTGATGATACCTGTCAGTTTACGCAATGCTTTACTCATTAAACGAGCTTGTAAACCTACGTGAGCATCGCCCATTTCGCCTTCAATTTCAGCTTTAGGAACTAAAGCTGCAACGGAGTCAACTACGACAATATCTACAGCGCCACTGCGAACAAGAGCCTCTGTAATTTCAAGAGCTTGCTCACCATTATCTGGTTGAGAAATCAATAAATTATTGATATCTACGCCCAAGTTACGAGCATATACTGGATCCATCGCATGCTCCGCATCAATAAATGCCGCAATGCCACCTTGTTTTTGTGCTTCTGCTACAGCATGAAGTGCTACTGTTGTTTTACCAGAGGATTCTGGGCCGTAGATTTCAATAACACGACCACGAGGGAAACCACCTACACCAACAGCGATATCGATAGCAAGGGAACCGGAAGAGATAACCTCTACGTTCATGCGATCAGCTGCTTCACCAAGACGCATAATAGCGCCTTTACCAAAGTCTTTTTCAATTTGTTTTAACGCGTTATCCAACGCTGCTTGTCTGCCATCTACAGCCATTATTTTATTTCCCCTTTTCTGTTATATAAGTATACACATAATATAGTGCTAGCTCTGCTGCACTTTGTCTAATATCATCTCGATTACCAATTAGATTTGCTTTGTGAGCTACGGTCCCATGTGGTCCAGTTACACCGAACCACACAAGACCAACTGGCTTCTCAGGACTACCGCCGCCAGGACCAGCTATGCCAGTCGTAGAAACGGCATATGTTGTTTGACCAATAGTTCGTGCTCCCTCTGCCATAGCCTTAGCGACTTGCTCACTTACGGCACCATACGTATCGAGCATGTCTTGTGGTACCCCTAGCACACGATGTTTTATGTCGTTGCTATACGAAATAACGCCACCCATGTAGTATTCACTACTACCGCTGACATTAGTCAATAACTTACCAACTAATCCAGAAGTACAAGATTCAGCAGTACTAATCGTGCTATGCTCTTCAAGTAATACATGACCAAGTGTTTCCTCCATAGAAACTGTCAAGTCACGTCCTACACGAGCTCCTAATCGGTCTCGAATAATAATATCCCAAGGATTGAGAAGCGCTTGTGCCGCTTCTAAGGTGTCAGCCTTAGCAGTGATACGAACCTCGATATAGCCCTTTTTAATGAGCAAAGCTATGGTCGGATTTGATTGATTCTTAATGAGGTCCATCAAAGTGTTCTCTAGGTCGATTTCACGGATATCATATACGCCATATCGATAGGATGTAACAACACCTTGCGAACCAAATCGATTATCTAAATAAGGTACTACGCCCTCTTGGAACATCCCCTTCATTTCTCCAGGAGGTCCAGGTAAAAGTATATATGTAGTGTCCCCATCTTCTACGACAACACCAGGAGCTACGCCTACAGGATTTTTAAGAATCTTAGCACCTTCAGGCAACTCCGCTTCCCGACGACTTGCATCGGGTACAGTTCGTTTTACACTTTCAAAGAAATGTTTAACCTCATCCATAGCCTCTTGATTAAATACAATAGGTCGTCCAATAGAATCGGCTAATACATTTCGTGTAATATCTCCTTGCGTTGGTCCTAATCCGCCAGTACTAATAACGATGTCCGCTCTAGTGCTAGCTAATTGAAAGACCTCTGCCATGCGCTTAGGATTATCCCCCACTACAGATTGATGAGCAATAGTATAGCCTAATTTATTTAATTCTTGTGCTAGCCAAGATACATTTGTATTCACTGTATCGCCTAGCAATAATTCTGAACCTGTAGAAATAAGTTCTACAATCATCAGATCACCTCCACAATCGAAAGAATCGAGCTGTGTTTTATTCTACAACCGTAGCTACTACATCGTAAGCAAAGCCTTGCTCTACCTGTACCTTAAGAATATCACCAGGTTGAACATCTTCACCACAGTCCTCAATGTACATATTACCGTCTACATCAGGTGCTTGAGATTTCAAGCGTCCTTTAGCTAGTAATGTACCATTCTCGCCGTCCTCGATTTCTTCCACCATTGCATAGTCAACAGTACCTTCTAAATCGCGATTATTTTCTTCAGAGATAGCTGCTTGAATGGACATGAGAATATGATAACGTTCGTCTTTAACCTCTTCTGGCACTTGGTCTTCACGAGCACCTGCAGGAGTACCTTCCTCTTGAGAGTAGGTAAACACGCCCATATTATCGAATTTGATTTCTTTTACAAAGTCGCAAAGTTCTTCAAATTGTTCATCTGTTTCACCAGGAAAACCAACGATGATAGATGTGCGCAATGTAATATGGGTCGGTGCATTTCTAATCTTCTTAAGTAAACGTTCAATATCATTGCGATCATCACGACGATTCATTTGTTTTAAAATATCGTTATTCACATGTTGCAATGGAATATCTACATATTTACAAAGTTTTGGCTCATTAACGATAATATCTAACAATTCATCGGAGAAGAAAGTTGGATATAAGTATAACATGCGAATCCATTCGATACCTTCTACGGCAGTTAATTCTTTTAACAACGTAGTCAACAATGGTTTACCATCATTTAGATCAATACCGTAACTAGTCGTATCCTGAGCGATAAGAACGACCTCTTTAACACCGGATGCAGCCAATCGTTCTACTTCGGCCTTAATAGACTCGATAGTACGACTGCGGAATGCACCACGCACCTTTGGAATAATACAGAAGGTACAACCATTATTACAGCCTTCAGCAATTTTTACATATGCACTGTACCGAGGCGTTGTTTGAATACGCGGCATACGCTCATCATAAATATTTGTAATATTTTCCATGATACAACTGCGATTGCCATGCTCAATAGCATCAACGGCTACCATAATCTGGTCCCATGCACCTGTACCGATTAAAGCATCAATTTCAGGAATTTCTTGGAATAATTCATCTTGATATTGTTGGCTTAAGCAACCTGCTACAATAAGACCTTTACATTTACCATCCTCTTTATATTGAGCCACCTCAAGGATGGTATTAATAGACTCAGCCTTTTGGCTTTCTCAATAAAAGTGCAGGTATTTAACAACGATAAGATCTGCTTCGCTTAGGTCCTCTGTAATCGTATAGCCATTATCTTTCAATAAGCCTAACATTACCTCTGTATCTACTAAGTTTTTAGCACAACCTAGGCTAACATACCCTAATTTCTTACCCATTCTATATCCTTTCTTCACTCGATTCTATCTCTCATCTACTTTCCTGTGCTAGGATCTATATCAACGGACTTAGTCTTTACGGAATCGTACTTGCTAACCCAGTGATTTAACAATGACTTTTTACCTTCCATAGTATAGCCACCATTCACAGGCCATAGCACTAAATCTTGTCCCCATAGAGTCTTTTCGGCTCATCCATTTCAGGATTGGTGAACATATAGGTGAAAATTATTTTTCAACCATATATTTTCGCAGTCTTTTGTAGATAACAACCAATTAATAAATTCAACACTATCTGCTTTTATGCTTTTGAGTTTTTTTAACACAGCAGCACCAGTCACATAGTAAGACGTTCCATCTGTTGGGTATATGAACTTTAATCGGATATCCCATGACGATTATACTGAGCTGCATCAGATAAGTTACCAATGCCGATGTTTGTCTCCCCTAATGCAGTTAAGCGTACTGGAGTAGATAGAATTTAGCATGTTGTACTATATGTGGTTTCAAGCTATACAAATAGTTCAAGAGCCTCTGTCTCTCCTTTGTACTCCACCATATTGTATAGCAAATTCGCTGCATTCTGAGACGCTACAAAAGTCCGTCATAATAATAGACCAGTCACCTTGTTTTTCCCAGTGTCTCCCAAGTAGTAATATACTTTACCTATACCCATTATAGAAGGTATCATTTCTGAACAAATACGATAGGATCATACCAAAGACCCAACCCAGTAGCCCATTTATGATCTTTTAAATGTATCTCGTACTTCATCAATTCGTTTCATTAACGATTGGTGCATATTTACCAGTATTTAGCACCCTACAACGAGATTATCCTCAGAGGTAAGTACTAAATCGCCAGATGTGTCAGCCACAGTTTGACGCTGACCGTTGTGCCATTTGATCCTCTGTAAGAGGCATAACTGTAACCTTTTTACATTTTTGTTCCTCTTCATAACGTTCAGCCAGCATTGTAGTTAAATTGTTTGGCAAGTCTGTATAGACTGTGATTTCACCACGAACTGGCTCTTTTGCCTGTTCGATTTGTTCTTGATGGTAAAAGTTTCATGCCGTAGGTCAACATCCCTACTAACAAAATAGGGCTAAAAACGCCCGGAGCAATCCACCGTTTTCATATATGCCTCCTATAAGACATAAACGTATCCCCAAACCAGAACTAGTAAAACTAATCTCCATAATTAACGACCACCACGGCTCGATTTCTATTAGGGCGAATGACCTTTAGTCATGCCACTACGAGATGGTCTCCCTTACTAACACTAGATTGACTCACTAGAAGATCCTCGTACATTAGATTTGCTATTCGACGTACGTCTTAGTTTTTCAGATTTAGAGCGTAGATTCCCCACTACGCTGTTCGACTTAGCTCCGACCAATTGGGCGTGGCGGAATCAAAGATTCTGGGCCAAAACCAATTAAAGTCACGTCGATTAGCCTCTATGAGCGCCTCTTTTAACAAGGTCATAGTTTTTCAATATTTTTTTATACTGCATCAAAGCGCGTTGCTTAGCTTTATCTCTACCCTTTTTAGCTACATATACAGGCTTTTCCATCTAAAGGTTAATGCCCTGTATAGTACATACAGTCGACAGACTACCCGGTGTAGGAATAAAGTCTTGCACTTGTTCAGGATACATATGGTGATCACGCAAAGAACTCCGCTAATTCGATAGCATCTTCCAAGGCACAGCCTGGATGAGAGCTCATAAAATATGGTACTAAATATTGCTTCTTACCAAGCTTTTTATTGGCCTCTTCAAACCAAGATTTGAAGGTGAGGAACTCTTCCTTACCAGCTTTGCCCATCATATTGGTAACGCGTTTAGAAACATGTTCTGGCGCTACTTTTAATTGTCCACTTACATGAAATTCACAAAGCTCGCGGACAAAATCTTTATTGTTATCCGCTAGAACATAGTCATAACGCAAGCCAGAACGAACAAATACCTTTTTTACGCCTTTTAGCTTACGTAATTTACGGAGTAAAGCAATATAGTCATCATGGTTTGTATTTAGATTTTCACAAGGCTCTGGAGCCGCACAAGTACGACCTTTACAAGCACCATATACAGCTTGTTTGTCACAAGCTAAATGACGGAAGTTCGCCGTAGGGCCCCCAACATCATGAATATATCCTTTAAAGTTATCCATATTAATCATAGTTTGAGCTTCATCAAGTAAAGACTCATGACTACGATTTTGGATGATACGACCTTGATGATTTGTTATTGCACAGAATGAACAGCTACCAAAGCATCCCCGTTGACTCACAAGGCTAAACTGTACTTCGCTTAAGGCTGGTACGCCACCTTTATCATCGTATTTAGGATGCCATTTGACGAGTATAGGGCAGATTATACACGCCATCCATTTCCTCCTGCGTAAGTGGCAATGCAGGTGTGTTTTGAACAAGATATCTATCGCCATGTTTTTGTACTACTATACGACCATAGAATGGATCTTGTTCATCATACTGCATACGGAATGCATCAGCAAAAGCCATCTTATCCGCTTTAATTTCCTCAAAAGATGGACACTCAACATAGTCTATAGTAGGGATTTCCTTGGCCATATAACAAATACCACGAATAGATGGCAAGGACTCTTTAAATCTGCCTTGATCTAACGCATCAGCTAATTCTACAATTTGAAGTTCACCCATACCATAAATGAGTACATCCGCCTTTGAATCAACTAAAATAGAACGACGCACAGTATCTGACCAATAATCATAATGACCAAATCGGCGTAAGGACGCCTCTATGCCACCTATAATAAGAGGCACATCACTATAAGCCTCCTTCATACGATTCGCATATACCAAGGTAGCTCGATCTGGGCGATGGCCCGCTTCACCACCTGGAGAATAGTCATCTTGTCGACGAATTTTCTTTGCCGCCGTAAATTTATTGAGCATTGAATCTAGATTCCCTGCCGTAACAAGGGATGCTAGACGTGGTTTACCAAGTTTTTTGAAAGCCTCTACATCATTCCAATCTGGTTGATCTATAATACCTACACGATACCCTTTGGATTCTAAGTATCTGCCGATAACTGCAGGTGCAAAGGAAGGATGGTCCACATAGGCGTCCCCACTAATGAGGACAAAATCTAATTCGGCCCAACCACGTTTCTTCATATCCGAAGGTTCTGTTACTAAAAATCTATCCATTAATTGTGTAAATGCCTTTCTATCATTCTAATCAACTGTTAGAAAAGGAATAACCACAGTAAAAAAATAATGCCATACAGAATAAAATAATCCCTAAAATAATGCGTTCTTGTACGATAGAACGTTGACGTTTACGTTGACGCGTTTCTAAGGACATACGCTTTTTGGATGTTTGGTATTCAACGAATTCACTTTGCACCAAATTTGGCGCAGCTTGTGCCTTCTGACGCGTCACAGAACGCAAAGGAAAAAGGTATCTATATCACCTACTTGACTTTGGTAGGCTTTTACCAAGCGATCCCCATCAAGATCTAAATAATTACCGTAATTACGAATAAAGCCTTTTACGTAGACCTGACCAGGAATGATGTCATACTTACCATCTTCTATAGCTTCCAAATAGGTTGTTTTAATGTGCAGTACTTGCTCCACATCTTTAAAGGTTAAATTACGTCTTACTCGTTCACGTCGTAATTCTTCGCCTAATTCAGCCATTTTCGTTCCTCTCTTAATCTACATAATACTCATATCATAATCATTTAATTATTGCTCATCATTGGAGTCTGAGAAATATCGCGCCTTAGCTTGTTCAGGACTCATCAAAATCTCTCGAGCCTTACTGCCCATACTAGGACCAACAATTTTAAGGTCTTCCATCGTATCAACAAGGCGAGCCGCACGAGTATATCCAATGCGGAATCGACGCTGTAACATAGACACAGAAGCTTGACCAGATTCCATAACGAGATTAACAGCACGTTCTAATAATTCATCGCGGTAGATATCATTTTCTTCAGATGATTCTTTTTCGGTTTCCTTTTCAGCCTCTTGTGTAACAGTATCGTCATATTCTGGTTCACGTTGAGCTTTTACAAATTCCACAAGATGTTCTACCTCATCATCAGAGATAAACGCACCTTGTACACGAATTGGTTTATTAGCACCAATTGGAGCAAATAACATATCCCCTTTACCAAGCAATTTCTCGGCACCCGCCATATCAAGAATAGTCCGGGAGTCAATTTGAGAACCTACTGCAAAGGAAATACGGCTCGGCACATTGGCCTTAATAGAGCCTGTAATAACGTTGACAGAAGGACGTTGTGTAGCAAGTACCATGTGAATACCTGCAGCACGCGCCATTTGTGCTAAGCGACTAATAGATTCTTCAATATCATCAGGAGCAGTCATCATAAGGTCAGCTAACTCATCGATAATTAATACAATCAAAGGCATAGCCGCCTTAGGGTGTGCTTCGTTATAGCTCTTAATATCGCGTTTGCCAGATGCTGCAAAAGCTTTATAACGAGCCTCCATCTCACGAACAGCCCAACGCAATACAGCGGCTGCTTTTTTCATATCTGTTACAACTGGCGCCATCAAATGAGGAATGCCATTGTAGATAGACAATTCAACCATCTTAGGGTCGATTAATAAAAGCTTAACCTCTTCTGGTTTACGACTAAATAGAATACTTGAAATCAAAGTATTTACACATACAGATTTACCAGAACCAGTAGTACCTGCTACAAGCAAGTGAGGCATCTTCGCAAGATCAGTAATAACAGGCTTACCTGCAATATCCTTGCCAAGACCTACCGGAATACCCCCACGAGCGTCCTTGAAGTCACTACAATCAAGAACATCACGCAAATGAACGGCCTCTGTCGTCTTATTAGGAACCTCGATACCGATGGCGGATTTACCAGGGATTGGAGCCTCCATCCGAATATGTTGAGCCGCTAAGTTTAAGGCGATATCATCAGTTAAATTGACGATGCGGCTAACCTTTACACCTGGTGCAGGTTCAATTTCGTAGCGTGTAACAGTTGGACCTTGTGTAGCATTAACGACCTTAGCTGTAATACCAAAGTTACTCAATACATTTTCAAGCATCATTGCATTTTGCGCTACTTCTTCACCATTGCTTTGACTCCCCTTCCCTTTCGCCAAAATATCAAGGCTTGGGAAATGATAAGGTCTATCATAGGTACGATGAATTTGACCATCCTTAGATACTGCTACTTGTGCTGTATCTTCTGTAGTACTAATAGTAGATGGTACTTGTAAACTCATACCAGACATACCGACACCAGCACTTACAGAACTTGCAGCGGCACCTGTTCCAGGTACAGCAGAAGCTATAGCAGCGTGATTAGTTTCCAATGAACCAATCGTTGTATTTTGATATGTAAACTCTGGTTGTTCCTCATGATTATTCTCTACTGATTCAGATTCGTCTGTATATCCTTCGTCTGGAGTATATGTATAATCCTCATCTGGAGTATATACATAGTCATCACCTGTAGATCTACTAGCATCAGAGAATTGATCGAAATCATCTGCATCATAAGACTTCGCATCACCAGCATCTTCAGAAATATTCGACAATTGTTCTGCTGCACGGTTGCGCGCTTCTATTTCAGCTAATTCTTTCCAAGATGTAGGAGCCTTTGGAGATTCTACAGTCGTTACTGTATCCACCATAGGTTCATTATCTATAACCGCACTCGTTTCAAAGTTATCTCGATCGGTAGTGATACCTCGTTTTTCAAGTGTATCTAACGCTTGATCTGCAGCATCAGCAAAGCGTGTGTCCTTTTCCCTGTTATACGCTTTCCGTTGTTCTGCAGCTTCTTTACGTTGTTCATTCCAATCTTCAAAGACCTCTTTAGCTACAGCGACCTTCTCAGCAGCCACTTCTTTAGCTACATCTAAACCTACTTGTGTTTTGTCTGCTGCCTTTTGCAAGCCACTTCGCAAAGATAAACGAGTGATTAGAATACCAAAGGCTAATAATAAGAACACATCTAAAATGATAGCCCCTAGCTCACCTAATAGAGTGCGAAGGATGTAGCGATAGCACCACCTACTACACCACCTTGGTCAGCCAATTGTGTTGTGATTAATTCCTGCCCCTCAGGAACGCGCCACAATGGAACAAGGGCTAGCAAGAATAGGAAGAACAAAGTCATTACAACACCCCGTTTAGTAACGGAAATAAATGTTCCTTTATACAATAATCGCCAGCCGATCCAGAACACACCAAGGCAAGGAATAATACCACCTAGGCCAAAACCATAACGGAATATACCTGTTAAAATCTGTCCTACAAGACCGAGTTCAAACCCAAAGAATCCGAGCAAGGAAATAACTGCAAAGGCAATTACAATTAAGCCTTTAACTTCGCTGCGCAAGGAAAACCCTTGAGACTTAGTTTGCTGTTTTGTACTTGTTCGCTTTCGTCGTGTATTGCGTTTTTTGGTGGAAGTTTTTTCTTCTGCCATAAATCTATACAAACCCCTTACTTATATAACACTACTGTAAATTAACTTATCATTATATTATAGCATATATCGAAGTATTTAGTTAGCTTTTACACCGTTTCTCCCAGTCACAAAGTAACTGTTCTTCCTTGCCTCTTTTAATACCGTTGTAGTACGAAGCATCCATAAGAGGTGTTGGTAGATACTGCTGTTTTACATAGCCATTTGGATAGTTGTGAGCATACTTATAGGTGTTCCCATGACCTAGCTTGCTAGCCCCACTATAATGACTATCTTTTAAATGATCTGGCACCTGTCCACAATCCTTGTGGCGCACATCAGCAATTGCTGCATCGATAGCCAAATAAGCAGAATTACTTTTCGGTGCTAATGCTACATAACAAGCCGCCTCAGACAATATGATGCGAGCCTCTGGAAATCCTACCATATGAGCTGCTTGAGCCGCTGCATTAGCTAGAATTAAAGCTTGCGGATCTGCAAGGCCTACATCCTCAGCTGCACATATTACGATCCGACGAGCAATAAAATTAGGATCCTCACCCGCTTCAATCATACGTGCCAAATAATGCACCGTCGCTTGTACATCAGAGCCACGCATACTTTTAATAAAAGCAGAGATTGTATCGTAGTGGCTGTCACCTTTTTTATCATATGTATAAATTCGACGTCCCACAACTTTTTCAAGAACCTCTATGGTTATAGTCCCTTCATCCGGTACCATAGCTGCAGCCTGTTCTAAAATATTCAAAGCCATACGACCGTCGCCATTAACGAAAATGCCTACATCCTCTAGCACTTCATCAGTTACTTGTAAACGGCGTTTACCAAGACCTACCTCTTCATCTGTAATAGCACGACGCAAAATTTGACCAATCGCCTTTGGTGTCAAAGCCTCCAATGTTATGAGTCGCAAACGGGATAAAAGCGGTCTATTAACCTCAAAAAACGGATTTTCTGTAGTGGCACCAATAAGGATAATCGTACCATCTTCTACACAAGGTAATAACACATCTTGTTGGCTTTTATTGAAACGGTGGATTTCATCGAGGAATAATATAGTTCTTTGTTGTAATGACCGTACGCGCTTACGAGCATCCTCTATGATGTTACGCAACTCACCTATACCAGCATTGGTAGCATTTAAATTTACAAAATGACTATTACTTACCTTAGCAATGATACCTGCTAGTGTAGTTTTCCCCGTTCCACAAGGCCCATAAAAAAGCATAGATGGTATGGTATCCTTTTCTACCATAGCACGTAAGAAGGTCCCCTTCCCTACAGCCTTTTCTTGACCGTATAAATGATCCAACTTGGTAGGGCGCATACGCACAGGAAGTGGCTCATATGCATTTGTAGGCTCTAAATCAAACAAACTATCCATTCTATCACCTCAAATCACTGTATCTAAACTATTAATATCCATATTTGTAAACCATTGATGTTCTCATTATATGCCATTTTTACACGCAAAAAAGCCCCACCATGCCGTAATGTACCGCGTTTTGATCCTGCTTAGGGCAGGTGGGTGTCCTCCTCATCCTGCAGTTGTCCCATAAGGGCGTAACGTTCAGACGAGAGTTCGGACTCCCGAAGTAAATGTGTTGGCTCAAAACTGCGATATCACACGCACATGGCAGGGATATCTTATACATAAATAGTATCAGAAAGATTGGTAATAAACAAGTCTTGACATTTGAATTTTAATCAATTCTTGCCTATGTTTTTACACCAAAGATTGCTCTTCTTCTTCCTCGATATCTGGTTTAATATGCAACTCTTTTAATTGTTTAGGTTCTACTTCAGATGGCGCTTGGCTCATAACATCAGAAGCAGATTGAGTTTTAGGGAATGCGATTACGTCGCGGATAGATTGACGTTTTGCCATCAACATAACAAGACGATCAAGGCCAAATGCACAGCCTGCATGAGGAGGTGCACCATATTGGAATGCATCAAGCATGAAGCCGAATTTGGATTTTGCTTCTTCTTCAGACAAGCCAATAGCTTTAAATACTTTTTCTTGTACATCAGATTGGTAAATACGCAAGGAACCGCCACCGATTTCAACACCGTTCAATACCATATCATAAGCGATTGCTTTTACGCTGCCAGGATCGGATTCTAATTTATCAAGGTCTTCATGACGAGGCATTGTGAACGGATGGTGCATTGCAACATAACGTTTTTCATCTTCGTTATATTCGAACATAGGGAAATCAGTTACCCATGTGAATGCCAATTTATCTTGGTCAATCATGTTCATGCGGCGTGCCATTTCAAGGCGCAATTCACCTAATGCACGTGCCACAGTGGCAGGTTTATCAGCAATCATCAATACAAGGTCGCCACCTTTAGCGCCCATTTTTTCACCAATATTGCGGATTGTATCTTCACCTAAGAACTTCATAATTTGAGACTTGATGGAACCATCTTCATTGAAGCAAGCCCATGCAAGACCTTTGCACCGTAACGGTTTACATATTCAACTAGGTCATCTAGTTCACGACGTGGAATACCAGCATCGCCAGGTACAACGATACCTTTAACTACACCACCGTTATCGATTACAGAGCGGAATACTTTAAATTCTGTATCTTTAACAAGATCAGTTACATCAGTAAAGGCCATGTCGAAGCGAAGGTCTGGTTTATCAGAACCGTATTTATCCATTGCTTCATCCCATGTAATACGAGGCATAGGCAATGGAATTTCTTTGCCCAATGTAGTTTTAAATACATGAGCAATCATTTCTTCAAGCATGGAGTAGATGTCCTCTTCGTCTACGAAGGACATTTCCAAGTCGAGCTGAGTGAACTCAGGTTGACGGTCTGCACGCAAATCTTCATCACGGAAGCAACGAACGATTTGGAAAGTATTTTTCATAACCAGCAACCATCAAGATTTGTTTGAAAATTTGTGGAGATTGTGGCAATGCATAGAATGTACCAGCATTTACACGAGAAGGTACTAGATAGTCACGAGCGCCTTCTGGTGTAGATTTAGTAAGCATTGGAGTTTCAATTTCCAAGAAATCGCGGCTATCGAAGAAGTCGCGCATTGCTTTTCGTTACTTTGTGACGCAAAATCAAGTTGCGTTGCATTTCTGGACGACGTAAGTCAAGGTAACGATATTTTAAACGAATATTTTCATCTACATCGATATCATCTTGGATATAGAATGGAGGTGTTTTAGCAGAGTTCAATACGCGCAACTCTTCACAGTACATTTCATATGCACCTGTTGGAAGATTTGGATTGATAGCAGCTTCATCACGTTTTGTAATTTTACCACGTACACAAAGTACATATTCATTACGAACATCCTCTGCTTTGTGGAAAGATTCTACGTTATGATCTGGAGATGCTACCACTTGTACTACGCCAGAACGATCGCGTAGATCCAAGAAAATCAAACCACCATGATCACGACGGCGTTCAACCCAACCACATAATACGACCTCTTTACCTACCTCTTGTTCAGAGATGGTGCCACAACCGTGCGTACGGTGTAAGCCTTGCATTGTTTCCATTCTAATTGTCATCCTTTCCAATTCTATCTTTATAATACTTATTCACTGAGTATCGATCTAGTAGATCTTTAAGGGGCATACCACTAAATCTCATAGATTTTTACTAGTCATTAAAGGAACACATGTTGTTCACTAGTTTCCATATCGCGAATAATAGCTTCTTGCTTAACTAATTCATCATCACCCAATATGATAACATATTTTGCATTAATTTTGTTAGCATATTTTAATTGTGCCTTCATACTCTTACCCTGTCCGTCCATTTCAACAGGTATATTTTGACTACGAAGTTCTTGGCAAATTTTGAAGGCCTCTACCTTAGCCGCATCACCAAGAGCTACTACGAATGCAGATGGCTCTACAGTTTGTTCAGGCAATAAGTTTTGTTTTTCAAGGGCTAATAACAAACGTTCCATGCCCATCGCAAAAGCCAATTGCTGGTGTATGAGGACCATCAAGTTCCTCTACAAGGCCATCGTAACGACCACCACCTGCTACGGCACTTTGTGCGCCTAATGGAGTGTATTGTACCTCGAAATGCTGTTTTTGTGTAATAATCAAGACCACGTACTAAAGCGAGGATTTAATGTATATTGCACATTAGCAGCCGTTAAATAAGTTTTCAATTCTTCGAAGTGATCATGACATTCTTCACATAAATGTTCGTGAATTTCAGGAGCACCTACGGACAAGGATTTACATGTTTCATTTTTGCAATCCAAGATACGCAAAGGATTTTTATATAAACGTTCTTGGCAATCACTACATAATTGTTCTTTTTTAGGTTCAAAGAACTCAATTAATTTTTCACGATATACAGGGCGGCATGTTGGGCAGCCTACAGAGTTCACCTCTACATTGAGGTCTTTAAGGCCAAAGTCTTTCAACAATTGTACGACCATGCAGATAACTTCACTATCTACCACTGGAGATTGAGAGCCTAATACCTCTGCCCCGAATTGGTGGAATTGGCGGTAACGACCAGCTTGTGGTTTATCATGTCGGAACATAGGCCCCATGTAATACCATTTTGTAAGGCCTTCTTTACCATATACTTTATTTTCTAAATATGCGCGTACTGCAGATGCTGTATTTTCAGGGCGCAAGGTAAAGCTAGAGCCACCATCATCGCCTGTAGTAAATGTGTACATTTCCTTTTGTACTACATCTGTAGTTTCACCGATGCCACGCAAGAATAATTTAGTATCTTCAAAGGCAGGTGTGCGAATTTCGTTGAACCCGTATACTTTACAAATTTCACGCATACGCTGTTCAATATAGTGCCAATTTATCATTTGCTCTGGCAAAAAGTCTTGTGTACCTCTTGGTTTTCTAATAGCCATTACACAACCTCCCAAAATTTTTTACAAATTCTATGTCGTTTCTCTAATAGTGCATCTATCGTTGCGTGGTAAACATCAACATCCTTTGGCATGTGCTGTTTCAATTGACGATATTCAGGAGCTCGCATCCACTTAGATGAGCTACCAGGTCCCATGGATAGAATGCTTTGTCGCTCTTCCATGATCTGAATATTATATTCGCACGCTTTACCCGGCAAGGTATAGCCAATATTCTCTAACTGCCCTCTCATATATTGTTGGCGATATAGATAATATGGCACATAGCCAGCCGCTTCAAGACGCTCTTTACCATATTGTACCATTTCTGCTACGAGATGTTCCTCAGGAATATCATCTTGCATATTTAAATCATACAATAGGCTACCACGTTTTAATGCTAACGTATGAATTGTAACATTTTCCGGCAAATTTTGACATACATAATCCATATTCTCTATCATGTTTTGCATCGTTTGATTCGGTAAGCCTGCAATAAAATCCATATTTACCGCTAACGACGTATTATGTTTGACATATTGTAACAACTCATCAATATCACGTGCACTATGTCCACGCCCTATGCGACGTAAAATATCATCTTGCATCGTTTGTGGGTTAATACTGATACGATTGACACCTAAATCAAGCATAGATCGTAACTTTGTAGGATTAACAGAATCCGGTCGCCCCGCTTCTACAGTAAACTCATGACCTTCAGAAACAAGTATAGACAGCTGTTTCAGAACTTGGTGAAAGTCTTCGTCCCCTAATACCGTCGGTGTACCGCCCCCCATATAGAGGGTATCTACCGTTAAGCCATAAGATTCAACAATAGTTTTTCATATCCTCTATGTCCCGGGCCTAAGGCAGTTAAAAATTGGCTTTTACCAGTCATAGTCTTGATAGAGTCCCATACGGAAAGGAGCAGTAAACACAGCGGGTGTCACAAAAAGGAATGCCACAATAGAGACTCACCTTTTTATCGTCTGTATTGGCTAAAAATGGACGTTGGTATTCACCTATAGAGCCTAAAGTGGCAAGTTTTTCCATAGACACAGAAAACTCGTCCCTAATGTGACGAGTTGCTGTGTGGACAGAGCCATATGTATCTATATATTTATGTAGTAGCTTTGTAGGGCGTACACCGACCATAGTCCCCCATGGTGCATCAACTGGCAAGCCTTGATATTCACGCAAATAGCTTAACAAAGCTTGCCCTATTTGACGTCGTCCCATAGAGGAAACAGGGCCTTCAAAAGTCTGAACTGTCTCACCAGTGGTAACTGTTAAGATATACAATCCATCGACTTCGTGAGCTTCAAGGATAACATCTGGATGCACCTTGTCAGAAAACAGGCCTGCAGCACCACAATTATGAGCCACTACAGAACCAAGCGGTAATGGTCCCGTATATAGATATCCATTAAGCATGGTGATGAGCCATACGTTCTAATTTGTCAAGCTCTGCTTCAGTCATATGATTTTGGCAATCACTGCAATAACCATATACTTTCAATTGATGGTCGATAGTGCGGAAGTTCAATTTTTTAGCAATGATGGATTCTAGTGTTTCAAGCATATCATCTTCAAACTCGGATACTTTGCCACATTTTACGCAGATCAAATGATGGTGGAAATGAGCAAACTCTTCATCGTTCAATTCGTAACGATTACGACCATCGCCGAAATCAAGACGTTTCAACAAATCAAGTTCAGTGAAGAGATCAAGTGTTCTGTAAATAGTAGCCAAGCCGATATCAGGAGCCACTTCTTTTACAAGTACATATACGTCTTCTGCACTTAAATGATTTTCATCAGCATCGATGAAGGCTTGCAAAATTGTTTGACGTTGTGTAGTCAATTTGTATTTTTTGTCTTTAATGCGTTCTTTTAATTTTTCTAATGTTGTATTCATGATAACTATCCCCTTTACTTCTTACAAAATTTTTATAAAACCTACGCTCCAACGAATGGATTGTATTGTTTTTCATAACCTATATTTGTTTCCGGCCCATGACCAGGATACACCATAGTATTATCAGGCAACTTATAGAGCTGTGTTTTAATGGATTCCATTAACGTCTCATACGAGCCATTTGGAAAATCTGTACGTCCAACAGAATCTCTAAATAGTGTATCGCCTACAAATACAAGGCCGTCCATATAATAACATACCCCACCTGGCGTATGACCTGGCGTTTCAAGTACTTCAAGGTTAATAGCGCCACATGTAATATGGTCACCTTGCTGTACCTCAATAATATCAGCATTCACCTTAATGGGTGTAGGATTGCTATACGCACTGAGATTTAACTCAGGATCTGCCAAATATGGTACATCACCCTTATGAATATATACAGGCACTTGATAGGCATCTACAATGTCTTGAACGCCCCCAATATGGTCACCATGACCATGGGTTAGCAAAATTAGCCTTTTGGCTTTCAAGTCATGTTTCTTTAGCGCATCTAATACTTCCGGTGTGGCAGGGTCGATGATGAAAGCCTCACCAACCGCTTTATCGCCTATGACATAGCAATTTGTTCCTAGTGGACCTAAAGGCATGCGCATAAGCACTAATTGTTGTTCACTCATTAAGCCCCTCCTCTACTACGTTGTACCGTATACACTTCACGAATACGGCGCAACTTAGTCATAACAAAATCAAGTTGTGAAATATCTCGGATATCAACAACTACATTGATACTTACGGTTTTAGTATCTTCTTGAACCTTTGCATTGATGTTTGTAATAGTGATTTTCAATTCTGAAAGTACAGCCATAACCTCCATCAACAGACCATTTCGATCATAAGCTTGGATATCGATGCCTACGTGGAAAGATTCACCAGAAGAACCATCCCAGGAGACCTCAATCATACGCTCTAAATCTTCTGGCGTATGTCCAAGACTCGTACAATCGGAGCGATGGATGGATACCCCACGACCACGCGTGATATAACCGATGATATCATCACCAGGTACAGGGCTACAGCATTTCGCCATACGCACCATAACACCAGCTTCGCCTTTTACAAGAACGCCTGTACCATTCTTGGTCGTTTTCGGACCTTGAGCTTTTAGTTTCTCAATGATTTGTTCAGTGCTGTGTTTAGACTCTTCTGCTTCTTTAGATTTTTTATAAAGTTCAATTAACCGCAATAGAACCGTGCTTACAGGGATACCACCATAACCGCAAGCGGCAAACATTTCATCTTCTATACCTGCTTTGAGCTGTTTCGTAACCTGTTGAAGTCGATTATCTGCAATCAATTCTTTCCAGCTATAATTTAATCGTTTTGCTTCTTTTTCGAGCGCTTCTAAGCCTTTTTCAATATTTTCAGCTTTATTTTCACGCTTGAACCAGTTGCGTATTTTGCTCTTACTTTCAGAAGAACCTACGATATTAAGCCAATCAAGGCTCGGACGACCTGTTTTAGATGTAATGATATCTACGATATCACCGTTTTGCAAGGTGTAATCAAGAGGTACAATTTTACCATTTACCTTGGCACCTACGCATCTATGCCCTACATCGGTATGAACACGATATGCGAAATCTAGTGGAACAGAACCTATCGGCAATTTAACAACATCGCCTTTTGGTGTAAATACGAATACTTCACCGGAGAATACGTCTAATTTTAAAGCGTTTACAAGCTCTGTTGGATTACTTGTATCTTGCCATTCCAATACTTGGCGCAACCAAGCAACCTTTTGGTCGAAATCCTTATCGCCATTTATTGCCTTCTTTATAACGCCAATGCGCTGCAACACCGTATTCAGATACGCGGTGCATTTCCCATGTACGGATTTGAATTTCTACAGGTTGCCCCATGGTACCGATAACCGTAGTATGTAACGATTGATACATATTGGATTTCGGCATGGAAATATAATCTTTGAAGCGATATGGCAATGGTTTCCACAAGCTATGAGCAATGCCTAGTACCGCATAACAATCAGGAATTGTATCAACGATAACGCGAACTGCAAGCAAGTCATAGATTTGAGATAAATCGCGATTGTCCTTTTTCATCTTCTTGTAAATACTGTAGAAATGTTTTGGACGACCTTTGATATCTGCCTTAATATGAGCTTCGCCTAAAGCCTTAGTGAGTTGACTCATCGTATCATTTACAATGTCTTCACGAGCTTGGCGTTTTTGTTTCATTTGATCTACAAGATCATAGTATTTTTCTGGTTCTAAATACCGGAATGATAAATCTTCCAGCTCCCATTTCACATTGAAGATACCAAGGCGATGTGCTAAAGGAGCAAAGATTTCTAATGTTTCCTTTGCAATGCGTTTTTGTTTGTCGCTACGCATATGCTTTAAGGTACGCATATTATGTAAGCGGTCACCTAGTTTAATAACAACGACGCGCACATCTTTCGCCATGGCTAAAATCATCTTCCGATAATTTTCCATTTGTCGATCTTCTTTTGTTTCATATTGGAATTGGTTTAATTTCGTTACACCATCGACAAGGAATGCCACTTCAGAGCCAAACATTTCCTCTAAGTCTTCTTTTGAATATGATGTATCCTCAACCACATCATGCATGAGTGCTGCCATAAGTGTGATATGGTCAATTTGTAAGTGTGCCAAAATATCAGCTACTGCTAGTGGATGCATGATATACGGTTCACCAGAAGCTCTAAGCTGACCTTCGTGAGCCTTATCTGCAAGCTCAAAAGCCTTTAATACTTGGTTACACTCATCATCTGTTAAATAGGTATGGATATACTCCATAAATTCAGCTAAAGCTTTTCCTTTATCAAAAGTGCTTTGTTCTACTAAGCTTTGCCTTCTTCATTTACAGTTGTCATGGTGTCACCTCCTATACACTATAGGTAAGAAATGTTACGGACGTGACAAGATCTAATTTTCCTTCAATGGCATTCCATCTTAGCATTAATTGACCATCATCACTGGTATATTCTTCTATGATGCCCAACTCCTTAAATACATCTAAGGATGTAAGGGCGCTGCGATTATTTTGATTTGCCGGCTTACGGCGTAAAATTTCTTGTTCCACATTATAAACCGATTGACTACGACCACGCATAGCTTGTTTTACTATGACATACATTTGTCTAAGACCTTCCGTGGAAAGTGTAATCGGCTCTTCAGTGAGCGGTTCAATAGCTTGGATCATAAGCTGTGGAGAAACCATCCCTTTGCCATTCATTCTTTTGCAATGAAAATGCTACTTTCACCACAGTTCCAATGAATATAGTTTTAAATAAATCGGGACGATTCCAAGCAATGGCATCCAATGTGCCACTAGAGGTTTCTAAAATCACCTTGCAGTGATTTTTCAATTGTCCCATAAGCATTATATCTTGTACGGTTGCTTCCATAACGGCAAAGACCGGCGTACTATTGGCCATACCATATGGCTCAAGCGCTGATACGCGGTCAATAATATCTACATCGATATCATCAACGGGTAGTTCCGCATCAATAGCAACAACAGGAATGTATTCCTCTGCTGTTACATGCTCCTTACAATACACAGTCAAACGGTCTCGCAATTCATCTATACGATCTGCATCAATACTGAAGCCTGCTGCTGCAGCATGGCCACCAAATTGTAATAACACATCTTCGCAAGACTTCAGTGCATCGTAGATATTAAAACCATCGATACTACGACAGGAGCCTTTGCCAATGCCATCGTGGATACTAATAACCAGGGTCGGCTTATAAAACTCCTCAACCAAGCGAGAAGCCACAATACCGATAACACCAGGGTGCCAGTCTTCAGCGGCTACAACGGTTACATAGTCTGCCTTATGACCTTGGTTAGCCACATCGATACGAGCTAGTTCGTGAATATTTCTCTCTAGTTCTTGACGCTCACGATTTGTTTCATTTAATTCTTCAGCAATCGCTTCAGCCATGTCAGCATTATCAGTAACTAGCAACTCAACAGCACGTGTTGCATGGGTTACGCGACCTGCTGCATTGAGCCGTGGGGCTAAGGTGAAACCAATATGTCCAGATGTTATAGTTCGTTCATGGAGACCTGCTACATCGACTAGCTTTTTAATTCCTAGATTTGGATGACTATTCATCTTTTCAAGGCCTGCTTTTACGATGATGCGGTTCTCACCGACTAACGGCACAACGTCCGCCACAGTGCCTAATGCAACGATATCTAAATCATCTAAATACCATTCACCAGTCTTTGTAAGCCACAATGCTTGGCATAATTTAAAAGCAACCCCAACACCGGATAGTTCTTATCCTTATAGTGACAGTCCTTTTGCTTGTGGTTAATAACAGCCTTTGCTCGTGGAATCATATCTGGTGCCGTATGATGATCCGTAATAATCATATCGATACGGTCACGTACAGCCTCAACAATATCGTAAGAGCTAATACCACAATCCACGGTAATTACTAAAGCGGTCCCCTGCTCTATAAGATGCTCTAAAGCCTCTAAATTGAGGCCATACCCTTCACTTTGACGCTCTGGTATGTAATAGGTAACATCAGCACCTAGTTTCTTTAAAAAACGATATAGAACAGATGTGGCAGTAATGCCATCTACATCATAATCACCATAAATAACGATTGGTTTATGTTTTTCAATTGTCTCCTGAACTAGCGAAACAGCTACATCCATATCTTTTAATGCGAATGGATCTAACAAATCAGACAAAGAGCCTTGTAAAAACCGACGCCCTTCATCAACATCTATGTGGCGATTAACCATTAATTTTGGCCACAATAGGATTCACACCAAGTTCACGGATTAAGATATTCTCTTGTTCTTTTGTCGCTTGTGGAAATGCGCCAACGTTTTTTTCTTAATCATCATATCCCTCAGTAATTTATAATCAATATTAGTATAAAACTTCAACGTATTATCATTATCATTTTTATTTATTATACATCAAAAAAAGTGAACAAAAATAAACTATTTTATATATTTTTATTCTCATTTAAAGCTTTGTGTTTTTTTCTCAACAAAAAAAGAACCTCCCATTATCAATAGGAGGTTCTCGATCAGTGAATTACTTAGAACCGGAAGTCTCGTTCGCCGTCTTTCATCTGTGCAATATAAGCTTTAGCTTTATCTTTAACTAAATCATTTTTGATATTTTCTAACTGTTGTTCAATAACCTTAGCACCATGAGCTTTAGTTTTTTCGTCACCATAATCCATGATGTATTCGTTTAATGTCATCAATGCATTAGGTTGGCAACAGTTATGGATTTGACCGGATTTAGCGAGGGCCATAAATCTGTCCCCTGTTCTACCTGCACGATAGCATGCAGTACAGAAGCTAGGCACATATCCAAGATCTAGTAACCAATCTACGATTTCATCTAATGTACGTGTGTCACTGCGATCAAATTGAGCCGAATTATCCTCTGGTTTCTCTTCTTCTTTGTAACCACCTACGCTAGTACGAGAGCCACCACTAATTTGGGAGATACCTAATGCCAAACCGCGTTCACGCATGGATTGACTTTCACGGGTAGACATAATCATACCTGTATACGGTGTGGATACACGAATAAGAGCAACGATTTTCTCAAATATATCGTCAGGTACAGCATTACTGAAATCATCTACATCGATATCATCAGCAGGGCAAATACGAGGTACAGAAATTGTATGTGGACCTACACCAAATACTGCTTCTAAATGCTCTGCATGCATCAACAAACCTACAAAATCATATTTGTAATGTTCCAAACCATACAAAACACCAATCCCTACATCATCAATACCACCTTGCATAGCGCGGTCCATCGCCTCTGTATGGTAGGCGTAGTCGCTCTTAGGGCCTGTTGGATGTAACGCTTCGTAGTTTTCTTTATTGTACGTTTCTTGGAATAATGTATATGTACCAATGCCAGCTTCGTGTAATTTTTTGTAATCCTCAACAGAACAAGCTGCAATATTTACATTTACACGACGAATTTCGCCATTTTTATTTTTAATGCTGTAAATAGTCTTGATGGATTCCAAAATATACTCAAGCGGATTATTGAGTGGATCTTCACCGGACTCAATTACAATGCGCTTATGACCCATTGCTTCTAATGCGATAACCTCTTCTCTAATTTGGTCTTGAGTCAACTTTTTACGTTTAATATCGCGATTTTTAGAATGGTACGGACAATATACACAACCATTAATACAATAGTTAGACAAGTATAATGGTGCAAATAGAACGATACGATCGCCATAAATAGCTTTCTTGATTTCTTTAGCTAACGCATAAAGCTTTTCCTTATATTCAGGCAATGGACATTCTAATAGAACAGCTGCTTCTCTATGGTTTAACCCCTTAAATGTAGCAGCTTTTGCTAAAATAGCATCTAACAACTCCCGATTTTCCTTGTTTTCCTCTGCATAGGCAAGGGTGTCAAGGATTTCCTGATGGGAAATAAATTCCTCCGCCTTTGGAGATTTTACATCATACATAGTACTTACCTCAAATCTTTCTAGTGGCAACGCCACCCCTCTTTAGGTATATGAAAGTATATGACAACCAGTCTTCTGGTATTTCACTGATACTGTACATAGTATACCACTATTCCTACTAAAAAACATAGGAATTTGACACACAATAATAAAAGGTTACTCCCTCATAAGAGGAAGCAACCTTTATAGTATGGGAATTTCTAATTTATATCGATTATCTATATCGAATATGACTAAAATGTATGTAATTAAATTAATTCCTTATTTACTATTAAAATTTCAATAGAAATTACTTATATAATTGATTTCTAGTATTAAAAAATGTCCTATAAGACAACTGGCACGTAATAAAACAAGAAATTGATATAGTGGATAACGACATAAATGTAACGATCATTTGATATTTTACAGCTTCGAATGGAGGCATGCCTGCCAATATAAGGCCTGTCATCATCCCCGGCAGCGCTACGATACCTAATGTCTTGGCGCTATCTACAGTAGGTTGTAGACCCGTCTTTATAACATCACGAACTATTGCTTTCGAAGCTTGTTTAGGTGTACTACCCAAGGCTAATTTAATTTCCACCTCTTGTTTACGCAATTCAAAATTTGATAGCATTTGACGATAACAAAGCCCAATGGCTACCATAGCACCACTAATGACCATACCACCAACAGGAATCAATTGGTACGCAGTAAAACTAAGCACGCCAGTTACCAATAAAATAGATAAGGTTATCCATGCACCAATGGTGATAGCAAACCAAGAAATCCATAACGCATGTGGAATCCCCTGCCCACGTTTAGCGGAGTTATAAGCGGCATTAAAAGCCATAAATCCTAATAAGCCAATGATAAATATAGAGCTTTCAGTACCAAAAATATAGGATAAAATAAATCCAATAATCAATAGTTGAACTGTAGCTCTTATGGCACTAATAAAAATATCCTTTTCTAATTTCAATTCTTGCCGATAGGACATCACCATACTAATAATAACTAATATTGATGCTAGGCATAGCGATGCAGTAGAAATAGCATGAAATTGACTCATCACAATACCTCCTCTTTAGCTAATTGACCGTCTACAATAGTGATGCGGTGATTAGCAGTACGCAAGCTTTGCTCTTCATTATGAGTAATGGAGATAATGGTGATTCCCTTTTTATGAAGCTCATCAATCACATTTTCTACAATAGATGTATTCGTCGCATCTAAGGCAGACGTAACCTCGTCTAAAAGCAACACTTTAGGCTCGAAAATAAGGCTCCGAATAAGGCATATTCGTTGCATTTCACCACCAGACAACTCATCATTACGTCGCTCCATATAATTTAGTGGCATATGTAGTAGATCAAAGAGATATTCTATACGACTCATATCCGGTTTTAAACCGCGAATATCATAAGGAAATAGAATATTACGATGTACTGTTTTCGCAAACAAATAAGGTCTTTGAAAGCAGTAGCCCACCTCTCTACGATAAGATTCAGGATCTATAGCCGTTAAAGGACGATCATTATAAGTAATAGTTCCCGATGTAGGACTAATCAGATCACTACATAATTTTAAAAGTGTACTTTTACCACTTCCAGAAGGACCTACAATAGTAATATAATCGCCTTGATTTACTGATAAAGATACATTACGGATAATAGATTTGTCTTTTACAATATAAGATATATTGGATAATTCTAGCAGCGTCATAATGCCCCCTATCTCGTCATATGTATATTAAAAGCAAAATATCGACTTACTGTGGCTAGTTATTTAGCATTCTTAAGCTTAATGATTCTAATTATGATATCATTGCCAATATGATAATGCTAAGCTTAATTATAATATATCTATCAGACACATACTACAGAAAACAAAAAATCCCTAGTGGAAAACCACTAGGGATTAATAGTCTTTGTAAAATTAAGCTTCTACAGGGTATACGCTAACTTTACGGTTGTAACGACCAGCACGTTCGAATGCTACTTTACCAGGCACAAGTGCGAATAAAGTGTCATCTTTACCGATACCTACGTTAGTACCAGGGTGGAAGTGAGTACCACGTTGACGAACGATGATGTTACCGCTCTTTACGATGGAACCATCATGGCATTTAACACCAAGACGTTTAGATTCACTGTCACGACCATTACGAGTACTGGACACACCTTTTTTATGTGCGAACAATTGCAAATCAAAAGTAAACATTAAGTTCACCTCCTATATTTCGTGTATTTGGACAAACTCTGGATACTGACGGCTAATTTCCTCTAGACCGAGAAGCATAGTCCCCAGAATATCCTGTCCACTCTGGTTAATCGTCCCAGAGAGAACCATATCACATCGACCTTCGCTATTCGTATATTCCCCTTCTTGTTGAGCAATCTGGGTAAGTCCTAACATTGCCGTTGCCGTTAAAGCAGACACTGCAGCACATACGATATCGAAGCCATGCTCATCATATCCTGCATGACCGGATAGGTGACAACCAATGACTTGATCTTCACTATTCCGCTGGATTCTAATGGAAACCATAATTAAGCTTGGATAGATTCAATACGAACTTTTGTGAACGGTTGACGATGGCCTTGACGACGACGGTAGTTGGATTTAGCTTTGTATTTGAATACTAAGATTTTTTTACCTTTACCATGCTCAAGAACTGTACCTGTAACTTTTGCACCGTTTACAAGAGGAGCGCCAACTTTAACGTCGCCGTCATTCACTACAGTCAAAACTTCTTCGAATGTAACGGACTCGTTAGCAGCTGCTTCCAATTTTTCGATAGTAATTACATCGCCTTCAGCAACGCGATATTGTTTACCACCAGTTTTAATAATTGCGTACATGAGAACACCTCCTTGTTATCGAACTCGCTGAATTCGGTATCCCGACCCGAACTTCGGTCGGGCGTTTAAACCTGCTTCACGCGGATTGCAAAGTTCAGTAAACCGAACTAATACTGATATAGTATATCCTATTTACCTATCTATGTCAAACAAAATTCAATATACATAGCTCAGTTTATGATACTTTCATATATATACAAACCTTTAAAATTCTCCAATAATACCGAGGTGTTGTAAAAGTATTTTTGTACCGATGAGAATCAATACACCCCCACCTAGTATGTCTGCATATTTTCCCACGAACTGGCCCATAAATTTGCCTAGGTACACACCAATAAGAGAAATACCAAAGGTAATTACCCCTATCATAGTAGAGGCTTCCCATACATTAATAGGTAGAAAGCAAAGGTTAAACCAACCGCCATCGCATCAAGGCTAGTTGCCACAGATAGCATAATCATTTCCCAAGCACCTAAAAACTGTTTATCATCATCTTCATCGTCATCACTGAGGCCTTCTCGTATCATAGCAACACCTAAATAGCCGAGAAGACCGAAGATAATCCAATGATCCCATTCAGATATGACATCGATAAACTGGCGACCAATAAGCCATCCTATAACTGGCATGAGAAACTGGAATAACCCAAATAAGAATACCAATGTAACCTTTCGGCCATTTTCACCTACCGGCATTGATAAACCTTTACCAATCGATACACCAAAGGCATCCATGGCTAGACCAATACTAATTAATATAATTTCAAATACAGACACGAAACTCACCTATAAAAACTACTTACTTATTCTGCTACTGCCATCAAAGAATATCCTTCTCGGCTAATTTGTGAATTCACTACAATCGAAATCTTACGCCCTATAGAATCACCTAACTCCTCAAGGACAGCCTTAGTTAAGTATTGGGCTACCTCTGGATGTACTTCAATTTCTAGATTAGATTTAATGCGACCTGATTTAAACAGCTCACGTATACGACGGATAATTTGCATGTATACAGTTCTGCCTGACAACATGTATCCAGTGCCCCCACATTGAGGGCATGTATCAAACATCAACGTTTGCAAACCTTGACGGGCACGCTTTCTTGTCATCTCCACAAGACCAAGCGAACTAATACCACATACCACAGTTTTCATCTTATCTAACTTGGCTTGTGCGCTCAACAATTTTAACAACTCTTGTTGATGGGACTTATCCTTCATATCGATAAAGTCGACGACGATAATACCACCAATATCGCGCAATCGCAATTGTCGACAAATTTCCTTTGCCGCCTCTTTATTAACTGTAAAAGCCAGATCTTCTAACTTATTAGACTTACCTGTGTAATGAGCCGAGTTTACATCAAATACGGTGAGAGCCTCCGTATGATCAATACGGATAGAGCCACCGGAAGGTAGATTGATATCACGAGAGATAAGATCTTCTAATTGTGGTTCAATATGATTAGCTTTAAAGATAGGTGTGCTACCACGGTGACGTGTCACTTTAATCTGCTGTGATGTAGGCCCATGACCTAAGAGATCCAGCAATCGAGACTCGCCCATATCAGAATCTACAATAATCTCTCCTACATTGCGATGCGCATAGTCTCGCACAAGGCGGAACCAAAAATCCGCATCACTATAGAGATCAGTACCACTCTTAGCCACCTTAAATCGTTTAATACATGTTGCCATGTACGCCATAGATATTCCATATCACGACCGATTTCGTCAGCACTAGCCTTAGCGGCTGCGGTACGAATAATAAATCCACAGCCTTCCTGTACATAAGGCGCTGCTAATTCTTGTAGTTTAGCACGTACTGCTTCATCAGTAATTTTCTTAGAAATATGCATGCCTTCAGAATATGGTAAAAGCACCATAAAACGTCCTGCCAAACTCACATCAGCTGTAACGCGAGCTCCTTTACCAAGCATTTCCTCTTTTACCACTTGTACAAGAATTTGCTGTCCCACAGATAGGCGTGGCAAGATTTTCTGTTCTTTCCCCTGTTGAAGGTTCAAATACGCATTTTGAGAGCCACCTATATCAACAAAGGCCGCTTGCATACCGTTTAATACGTTCTTAACAGTACCTTTGTACATATGATTTGCCATATGAGACTCATCAGTACGCTCTAAGACAAAGTCTACTAACTGCCCATCTTCGTCGATAACAGCCATGCGAATTTCTTCTCGCATAACATTGACCAAAATTTTATGCATCCTATCCCTCCCTTCGTTCAATTTAAAATATATAGATTTTTTAAAACACTAAAGCTTATATAAAGATTTAAGATTTTTATAAAGAGTATTAGTAGTTAATTTCCAATGGGGTATAACGACCTTCTTCATTTTCCACCATAATCGCTTTACGGTGAATTTCATAGCCACTTGTAATAGGCCAATTATATTGGTCTTTACCAAGATTCCACACTTCGCTAGGTTTGATTGTACCTTGCGGATAGATGCCAATGCCCATAGTAAGGGTTACCATACCGTCCTTAACAGATGCTACGATAGGTTCTTTTACAAATTCTTTCACATCAATAGTGCGAGTTTTCTTTGGAGTTACCTTTTCATAAGAAATCTCCGTAGCTTCATTGAAAGATTTGAGCAAAGCATCCCAATCCGCATGTTCATCCGTTACAGGACCTGTTACTTCGTAAATAGCAAAGTTACAGATAGCCATCATCTTTTTAACCTTTTCAGGCATTTCCTTGCCACCTAGCACCTCAAGACCTGGAGGAGCTACGCGGTTCAAACGCTCCATAATAGACTCTAAAGAATCTTCTTCCAGTACATCCATATCAATATATTCAGCCGCCGCTGTTACACCTAGAGCAAGTGCAGAGGAAAAGCTAATTTTCATATGTGGATTAAAACCTTCAGAATAAGCCATTTTAATTTCTGCGCGGCGAATCATACGTTCTACTGCTTGTGCATAATCAAGGTGCGACAAGAATCGCAATTTTTCGCCTTTATTTAAGGCCAAACGTAACTTTTTCAACTCTGCCACCCTCCTTATAGTCAATAATTGCAGTATTTAGCTCTGGACATACGTTACAGCCCTTACATGGACCGCGACGGCAATCACTTGTTAAGTTTGCCTCTACCGCTTGTTCCCACTCTCGTTTCAAGAAAGCTTTACTTACAGTGCAATCCAAATGATCCCAAGGTAATGGCTCGTCGAAATCACGAGTACGACGTGCAAAATATGCAGGATTCAAACCACAGTCAGCGAATGCTTTCAACCAAGTTTCATAGTTAAAGTACTCAGTCCAGCCATCAAATTTACAACCTGCTTCCCATGCTTTTACAAGAACCTTAGACAATCTACGGTCTCCACGAGCAAAAGCGGCCTCCATGTAGCCAGTATAGCCATCATGATAGTGATAAGAAATATTGCGATTATTGATGAGAGATTTTAAGTAGCGTTGCTTACGATGGATTTCCTCAACAACTTGTTGACCATACCATTGGTATGGAGAATGTGTTTTTGGTACGAAGAAGGATACACTCACAGTTACAGAACCATTGCGTTTACCCGTAATATCGCGGTGTAAATCAAGTACCTTGTACGCTAGATCAGCAATACCCGCTAGGTCTTCATCAGTTTCAGTAGGAAGGCCCATCATGAAGTACAGCTTAACTGTATTCCACCCAGATTTAAAGGCATTTGTACACGCTGCCAATAAGTCTTCTTCGCTAACGCCTTTGTTGATAACATCGCGCATGCGCTGTGTACCTGCTTCAGGAGCAAAAGTAAGACCACTTTTACGTACTTGTTGCACCTTTTTCGCAATATCGATGGAGAAACTATCGATGCGCAAGGATGGCAAGCTTACGCTCACTTGTTTGTCTTTGAACTCTTCCATAAGCATGTCTACTAGCTCTGGCAATTTAGAATAATCCGCAGAGCTTAAGCTCATCAAAGAGATTTCATTATAACCAGTGTTAGCAATCGTATCCTTAGCAATTTGAAGCAAACGCTCTGGCGTCTTTTTCACGAACAGGGCGGTATAGCATTCCCGCTTGGCAGAAACGACAACCACGTGTACAGCCACGGAATAATTCTAGTACTGCCCGGTCATGCACAATATCTAAGAAAGGCACAACAGGTTTTGTAGGGTAAAATACATTTTCTACGTCCTCTACGATACGTTTCTCTACAGCTACCGGTACCTCTTCAAAGCGAGGTGTAATAGATTTAAAATCGCCTTGCTCTGTATATTCCACATCATATAATGCAGGACAATAGGTACCAGGAATTTGAGCCACTTTACGTAAGAACGCCTCTTTACCACCAGGGAAACCTTTTGCTTTTTCAGCTTTATAGAGGTCGATAAATTCATCGCCCCATTCTTCGGATTCACCGAGAGATACAATATCAAAGAAATCTGCAATAGGCTCTACATTAAATGCACATGGGCCACCACATACGAGTAATGGGAAATCCATATCACGATCTTTAGAGTACATAGGAATGCCAGCCAAATCGAGCATATTCAAGATATTAGTAAAGCTCATCTCATATTGAAGCGTAAAGGCTAGTACATCAAAGTCTTTAATAGGCGTACGAGTTTCCAAAGAGAATAAAGGAATGTTGCGCTTGCGCATCTCCTCTTCCATATCGTGCCAAGGTGCAAACACACGTTCCGCTGCTGCATCATCACGACGGTTTACAAGACCATATAAAATTTTGATACCCAAATGGCTCATGGCCACTTCGTATACATCTGGAAAAGCTAATGCCATTGTTACATCAACAGTACTGTGATCTTTTACGATACTATTATATTCGCCACCCGTATAACGAGCAGGCTTTTGGACATGTTGTAACCATGACGTATCTAATTGAATCATACATCCTCCGTCTTTTCTGAAAGACTTCTTTCACAATCGATCCTATATATAGGTTATTTAAAAAATATATTTCGTTCGTTGCATTGCGATATTTAACAAAATACCAATACTCAACATATTCGTGGTCAATGCACTAACACCATAACTAAGGAATGGCAACGGAATACCAGTAACAGGCATAATACCAATTGTCATACCTACATTTACGAGTACCTCAAAGGTAACATAGTGGCAATACCTGTAGCTAATAACATACCAAAATTATCATTGCACATATACGCCACTTTAATGCTGCGATAAATCAGCATAAAGAGCAATAACAATACTAGGATACAACCTACAAAGCCAAATTCTTCACCAATAACGGAGAAAATAAAATCCGTATGGTTTTCTGGTAAGAAGTTCAACTGACTTTGTGTGCCATTAAAGATACCTTTGCCAAAAATCAAACCTGAACCAATGGCAATCTTAGATTGAATAATATGATAGCCAGAGCCAAACGGATCAATATCTGGATTTAAAAATACGAGAATACGTTGTTTTTGGTATTCTTTCAGTACAAACCAGCCTAAAGGCATCAATAATAAACCAGTGCCCGCGATGATTTTTATGAGTCTAGTTTTAATGCCAGAGATAAATAACATCCCCACAAAAATGGCAATGTACACAAGAGATGTACCTAAGTCAGGTTGTAAAAATACAAGTCCAATAGGTACCCCAACATATAATACAGGCAATATTAAAGACTTAAATGTATCTAACTTGCCAATACGGGGCTCTAGCATTTTTGGCCATACAGATAATCATCAATAATTTAGAAAAATTCTGATGGCTGAATGGTAATAGGTCCCAGTTGAATCCACCGTTGAGCACCCAATGCAGATGTACCAACGGCCATAACGGCAATTAACATCAAAAGGGTAATGCCATAAATGATATTGCCCCAATCCTTTAACCGATGGTAGTTAAGGAATTGCATGCCTATCACAACAGCTGCATTAGCAAGGAAAAATATAAGTTGCTTTACTACTAAACTACCAAATCCAATAGGCTCTTGATTAACATGAGTTGCACTGCCAATAGCTGCTAAGCCAATACAAACCAGTAGAAAAGTACATATGATAATAGCCCAGTCGCTATCATTCCATAGTTTCCGCCACATCATATCACCTATTTCAATTTACGACGGCGCCATAAACTTTGCTTACCTTTGCACTAATAAACGCTGAGTAGTCCATCCACCGCGATTAATATACAAAACAGTATTCGAATCTTCAAAGATAGACTCACCAGCTGAAGCAAGAGTCGGTGTACATGCTTCTTCTTTAGCCGCTTTTTTCTTAGTTACATAGGCATCAAATTGTTTTTGTACATCATAATCTTCCCAACAATCGCCTGTCACAACATAGTCTACAAGAGGTGCTAATACATTACGAAACTCATGAGAAACAAGGTCTAACAAATGACCATCTTGTGTATATGTTAGGATATCTTCATCATAAGGAATCATAGCCCCTACATACTCGGCGCGAAGGACTTCCAACATATCATATAAATCTATGTCTTCACTATCTACTGGCACTGCATTAAAGGCAATAGCAAAGTCGCGAATATTATGTTCTTGACACACTTGAATCATACGCGCCCCATTGCGCAAGGATACCCACAATGGATGGGTCACAACGATACAACGACTCACAAGATCTAAAATTGACTCAATGCCCTTACCAATCCCTGCTGGTGCATCAATCAAAAATATAGTCATATACATCACAAAAGCCGACGAACTAATTTCTTATACTTCTTTCGACCTATATCTTCCCAGCGTGCACTTTGACTAGCCGGTAAGAAATCTAGATTTTCTGCAATGGATACAATAGCATCATCTGTATATTCTTTATCTTCACTCGCATCAAGTGCATCATAGATAATTTCATCTGCCACGCCTAATACGAGATCCAAATCGCGCAATCCAAAGTCCCCATCACAGAGCAATACGCGGTGCCCTGCATGACTTAAGGCTGCACCCAAGCATGCAGTGACGGTCGTTTTTACCTACGCCACCCTTGCCGGATACAACACCAATGATTTCGCCCATACTAATCCTTTCTTGGTTGCCCACTTGTTACTGCATTCTGAGGTTTCTGCCCATTAGACGTATTCCCTACAGTTGCACTATCTTTATTACTTTTAGTATTTGTATCATTCGTTTTTTTATTTAATGGTACATTGAAATATGCGGCTAACACATCTCGTACGATTGGACCTGCAGAGCCCGCACCAAAGCTACCTTGTTCAACAAGTGCAACCACAACAATTTGTGGCTTGTCATATGGTGCATAGGCTACAAACCAGCCATGATCCCGGCCATGTGCATTTTCCGCAGTACCAGTCTTACCAGCTACATTAATTGGGAAGCCTTTAAATAAGTCCCCTGCTGTACCACCTTCGTTTGTAACATCACGCAAACCTTCTCGAATAAGGTCCATAATATTTTTTGGAACTGGTAGAATACCTAATTTATCAGGACCGAAAATCTCTTTCGGAGTGCCATCTTTATTATCAATACGGCTTACCACATAAGGTTTATATTTAATGCCACCATTAGCTACTTCGCTGAGCAAAACAGCCATTTGCAATGGCGTAACTAAGGTAAAAGATTGACCAATAGCAGCATCGAAAGTTTCACCTAAGTACCAATCTTCATCATATACTTTTCGTTTATACTCAGGGCTTGCCATAATGCCAGACGCCTCACCTGGTAAATTAATACCAGTCTTTTCGCCAATACCAAAATAAGCAGCATATTTATCGAGATTTTCTATACCAACGCGATTACCCATTTCATAGAAGTAAACGTTATCTGACTTAGCAAGCGCTCTATTAAAGTTAAGCCATCCTAAGGCTTCACCTTCTGCATTTCGCTTATCGATCAACCAGTGCTTACCACTGTCAAAGATCATCTCTTCAGGAGTAACCTTTTTAAGATCTAACGCTGCTGTACCGGTAATAATCTTAAATGGTGATCCTGGTGGATATTCACCAGAAATAACCTTATTATCAAATGGATGATTTTTATCATTATTCAGCTGATTCCATTGAGCAGTTGTAATCCCTTTAGAAACCAGTTTGGATTAAATTCAGGCGCACTGACCATAGCTAAAATAGCCCCTGTATTAGGGTCCATGGCCACCACTGCTGCCCCTTGTGCTGGAATACCTTGCGCACGCAATTGATCGAGCTGGTTTTTAACAGCTTCTTCTGCAGCCTTTTGTAAATTCACATCGATGGTTAGATGAATATTAGCACCTGGCACTGTATGTTTTCTATCTACTTCAGCCACAGGACGACCTGTAGCATCTACCTCAACTTGTTTACCACCATCGGTACCACGCAAGATAGAATCATATAATTTTTCGAGACCAGAACGACCTAAAATAGTACCGCCACTTACCAGTGTATTAGGGTCTTGCTGTTTTAGCTCTTCTAATTCCTCTTCACTCACTTCACCAACATAACCAAATAATTGAGAAGCCATCGTTTCATATGGATAGTATCGAAGTGGCTCAACATCAATGGTTACCCCTGGTAATTCATGACGATGCTCTTCAATGGTTGTCACTACATCCATAGAAATATCATTAGCAATACGTATTGGCTCATAACCATACTTGTGATCATTAACCTTCTTTGTAATATCTTCAGGTTTCATTTTTAATAAAGCTGCCAATTTAGCAACTTCACCATCATCCAAAGCCTTTCCGGTAGGCATGATAGATATAGTATAGGCAGGTCGAGAGCCTACAAGAATTTGACCATTACGATCATACATAACGCCTCGTGCTGCAGTCATCGGTACCATGCGCAATCGGTTGCCTTCCGCCTTGGCTTGATAATAGCCACCAGCCAAGATTTGTAGCATAAACAAACGCAATGCTAACACTATAAATATACCCGCTACAATGTAAAAGAGTACATCAAAGCGACTCGTTTTTCTTCGTTTATAGAGGCCTTCAAGCACTCTTTCACCCCCTTACTAATTTATTACCAAATATAATCTTGCTGTTCGTCCTTACGCCACAATAATCCATGTACAATGGCAGCCAATAGACCGTTCCAAAATAGTACCGGTATAACCATATGCCACATATATAACCCTATATGTAAATCCCCGCCACTGGCCAATATCATTAAGCTGCGGATAAATCCATCAAGCAATGTACAAATGGCTACAATAGCACTGGACCAATACCAACGTTCTTCATAGAGTCGATGTTTCACTGCGGATAATAGGTAAACCACAAGAACGTAAGGGAATAAATGGAGCCCAAAGAAGTTAGATATCAATACATCATGTACAATACCACCTATAACAGCTGCCATCAGCCCCATATAACGACCTTTAAATAGTGTGACTATAACAATGGTGGTCAAAATTAAATTTGGCAACCAATTCGTATGAAAAATAGCAGGCAATAATTGCGCCTGTATAAAGTAAATTAAAAATCCACAGAGTACTAAAGCTAGACGCGTCATGGTTTAACGGCCCCCTTTGCCCCTTCAACTTGATCTCGTTGTGTTTGAGGTACCAGTTTAGGCTCAAGCCCTGGTTTTGGTGGTGCACTTACTGAAGATGATGTAAGGACAAACACCTCTTCTAAACGATAGAAGTCCACACTTGGTGTAATTACGGCATTCTTTACAAAACCTTCCGTATCATTTCGATGGACTGTACATTACCAACAGGCAATCCTTTAGGGTAGATACCACCATACCCAGAGGTGATTAATTTATCCCCTACTAATACATCACCATCACGGGCAATATTTACCATTGATGGCGTACGAGGTGAGTCGCCATCACCTTTTACGACACCAGATAGGCGAGATTCAGGACGTTGTACAATAACACCGATTGCACTACGTGGGTCAAGAATAGTTTGTACGCGAGAAGAATGAGGGTATACATCGGTAATAAAGCCAACTACCCCACTTGGTACAACGACAGCCATATTGACAGCCATCCCTTCTTCACTACCCTTATCGATAGTGAACGTATTTGTCCATGTGCCGTAATCCTTTGTAATAATACCGGCTAAAGTCATGGAGAATTCCGGATGATTGCTCTTATAGTTGAGCAATTGACGAAGTCGAATATTTTCTGCTACTACTTCATCATAGTTAACAACCTTTTGTTCTAATTCAGCCTTGCGAGATGCGGCCTCATCACTTTCAATAGTTGCAGAAATAGCATTATTGAGCACTGTAAAACCGGTTTGTACACCGTCAAGCAAACGGGCAGATCCATAAGCAAATGGTGTTGTAATACCTTCAAGAGTGACAGTAACAAAAGGAATACTAGTTCGTTGTTTCCATGCAAATCCGAGCAGAGCTAATAGGATACAGCTAATGACAACAACGATAATTAACTTTTTATCTGACTGTATCATATTAGTCTTGTCCCTTTCTATTTTTAGAATTCACAATAAAACGTGATAAGCTCACCAAGTCAGATGAAGCTCCGTTAAGGCCCACAACGACTTTTGTCTCTGGTGCATCCGGAACATGTACAGGCACACCTAACTCGCCCCCGATACGCTCAGCCAAACCCGACAGTTGCGCAGTACCACCAGTAAGATATATTCCATATTGCATAATATCTGCTACAATCTCAGGTTCAGCAGAACGAATCATTTGTTTCACTTCATCTAAAAGGCCAGCAATACAGTCATTAACAACTTGATATACCTCTGACTGATGAATAACACAACGTCTGCCTAAACCATTCATCATATCACGGCCTTGAAAGGCATATTCGGCATCTTCTAAAGGTGCCATAGCAGTGCCTACTGTATGTTTAATATCTTCTATAATTTCTTCAGAAACGATAACCCCAAAACACTCACGTACATAGCGTAGCAATGCATTATTGATATCTGAGCCACCGAAGCGAATCGTTTTACTATCTACAATGCCGCCCAATGAAACAATGCCCATATCGACAGTGCCACCACCAATATCAATGACCATAGATCCACGAGCTTCAAAGATAGGTGCACCACAACCAATGGCTGCAGCGACAGGTCGTTCGATAAGAAATACTTCGCGTGCGCCGGCCTGAATAACAGCATCCATCATCGCTCTTTGCTCAACGTCGGTCATCCCACAGGGAACACCAACAAGAACTCGAGCGCGGCGCAATGCATTAGACACTTTATTCAGAAAATAGTTAAGCATCGTATGCATAACTCGATAGTCCACGATAAATCCATCTTTTAATGGTGTCAAAGGGCGCCACATATCGGGCATACGCAATACAAGACGTGCCGCTTCATCCCCAACGGCTACTACTTTTTCTTGTTTTGTATCAGTTGCTATAATAGATGGTTCGCTTATAACAGTTCCTCGCGTCCCCCCCATGAGGCGCGTCTGTATGGAACCAATATCTATACTTACATCTTTTCCTAGAGTAGGTAAAATGGAACTCATAGTAAAATCTCCTTCATTACATCATCATTCCATTTTACCACATATAATGCGACTTTATCTATTGATATCAAGGCTTTTCCCCATGTTAAAAGCACATAAAATGCATAATTCAAGTACACTTAAGTCATACATAATTTATACACTTACAACTGATACACCTTGCTATATATAGACCATACAAAATAGAAAGCACCCCTATAATGATGTATACATCTCTTCACTGAACAAATCAGAAAGAGTGAACTCATTATTATGAGTGCTTTTACTATTAATATGTGCATTCTCTAACTAAGTTTACCAATTTCACTAAGGCTAGTGAATTCATTATCACCAATGATAATATGATCTAACACTGGTATTCCCATAAACTGACCTGCACTAACAAATAACTTGGTAAGCCGTATATCTTCGTCACTAGGCCGGCTATCTCCAGATGGATGATTATGTATTAAGATAATGGCTGCCGCATTACAAGCTATGGCCTTCTTAAAAACAGCTCGTTGCTCTACGAGGCTAGATACTAAACCTCCATTCGAAATATGTTCTAACTGAATCAACTTATTTCGAGACGTCAACATAGCTGCCCATACATGCTCCACCTCTTCATGTCGCAAGCGCTCCATTACATATTGAGCAATGACAAAAGGTTGAGAAAAATCTTCGTATGTTGCCTTAATTTTTAGTTCCCCTAATCGTCGCCCCATCTCAAGAGCCGCACACAAAGTTACCGCTTTATCTGTGCCAATTCCCTTAATTTTTATAAGCTCTTCAACGGTCATTCTATTAAGACCGTACGCCCCATCATCATAGGACTGTACGATATCACTCGCCAGCGATATGGCAGACTGACCTTTCACCCCAGTACGCAATAAAATAGCTAGCAATTCCTCCATCGCCATATGGGATGGTCCTAAAGCAAGAAATTTTTCACGGGGACGCTGAAATGGTAACATGTCTTTTACACTTACTGTTGGTACTTCCATAGAATCTCTCCATTCAAATAGATAACACCATTTGTAAATCTAACTACACACATCTACTCTCTTACTATATCAATAACGCACAGCACAGCACAGCACAGCACAGCACAGCACAGCACAGCACAGCACAGCACAGCACAGCACAGCCGATTATAGCACCATCGCCATCAAATGATAGTATTATTTAGCACCTAATGCTTTACACAATTCATCGTATACATGTTCAACAGGTAATCCTACCACATTGGTATAAGAGCCTTCTATCTTCTCTACCCATAAAGCACCTTTACCTTGTATACCATAGGCGCCAGCTTTGTCCATAGGTTCGCCACTAGCAATATAGGATTCGATTTCAAAAGGAGCTAATTTTTTAAAATATACCTTTGTTTCATTATGAAAAACTATTTCTTGACCTTTAATAAGCAAGGCTACACCAGTAATTACAGAATGAACTCGGCCTGATAAACGCTCTAGCATATGACGGGCCTCAGATTCATCATGAGGTTTACCTAGCACTTGATTGTCTAATACGACAATCGTATCAGCACCTAGTACGATGCTCCCTTCAGGTACGCCTACAGCCGCACGAGCCTTACCTAAAGCTTGTTCTTTCACCATTTCAATAGGATCATCATACCCCTTATTAGCCTCTTCATAGGCACTTGATACAACAATATGATCAATACCAACTTGTGTTAATAATTCAGTTCTTCGTGGTGATTGGCTCACAAATATAATCCAGCCATTTGCACTCCTTTATCGTATACAAATTTTAGTTAATTTCACCGTTTTATAAATAAAACCATTCCAACCAATTTAGATAATATAAATTAGAAAATATCTGTAAATTAAACAAGAATATCAGGGCCATCCTTTTCAGGTGTTGTTAACTTTTTATAGTACTCTTGTACATCTTCACCATGTTTTACCGCATCAGCACGGACTGCAGCATAGAACACAATGTCCGCTTGAGGCACACGGATACGACCTGGTACATGTTCCTCTAAGATGTCAAAAAAATTTATCATCCGCTTTCAATAAAAAGGCGACCATTTTGAACCTTATCACCCTTTACAATCGCATATACTAGAGACCAAATAGGACGTGGATCAGAAGTTGAGCATTTTCTATATTTATATCGATATTTAATATTTGTCAATAACTCACGTTCAAACTTAAAGACGCCATCAATCATATCGTAATCTACCTCAAAATGGCGCTTTCTAAAGATAGAAGATTCTTCAATTACTAACTTTGTATCTGTCAAAAATATAGGTATATCGACTAACAGCTTGTTTAACAATTACGATGATAGCCATAATTTCAATAAAAATATTCTGCTATTAGTATAGTATGCAAGTTAATACTACGATATGTAGTGTACCCAACACCACATAATAATAGAATAACAAAACATAATACTAGCCACTCTGCACTTTTAGCACGCTGAGATTTTTCTTCATATAATACTGTCATGTGTTACCCCTTTAAAAGAACTACTACTTTATAACTATACATTCTATTATAAGGTATTCTAAGTATAAAAACTACAAAAACCCCGCCTATATCTATGATATAGACGGGGTTTTATGACTCTATTAGTCACCTAGTTCAGATACGAACTATATTATTTTTTCAAGGATCCTGTAATACGTTGAGTATCGCGAGCAATCATGATTTCTTCGTTTGTAGGGATTACGAAGATTTTAACTCTGGAGCCTTCAGCACTAATTTCTTGTTCTTTACCGCGGATGTTGTTGCGTTCAGAGTCAATGCGAGTACCCAAGTATTCTAAACCGTTGCAGATTGCGTCACGGTTACCGATACCGTTTTCACCGATACCAGCTGTGAATACGATAGCATCAACACCACCCATAACTGCTGCGAATGCACCAATTACACGGCGAACTTTGTAATGGAACATGTTCAATGCTAATTGAGCACGTTTGTTACCATTAGCTGCTGCTTCTTCGATAACACGGAAGTCATTGGACACACCGGAAATACCAAGTACACCGGATTTTTTATTCATAATAGTGTCTACTTCATCGTAGTTCATGCCAGTTTTGTTCATCAAGAATGGAACGATAGCTGGATCAATATCACCAGTACGAGTACCCATGATCAAACCAGACAATGGAGTAAAGCCCATTGTAGTATCGATGGAGCGACCACCTTTAATAGCGGATACGGAAGAACCATTACCTAAGTGACATGTGATGATGCGAAGATCAGACATGTGTTTGCCCATCAATTCAGCGCAACGTTGTGCAACGTATTTGTGGGATGTACCATGGAAACCGTAACGACGGATGCCATAATCTTCATAGTATTCGTAAGGAAGCGCATACATGTAAGCTTCTTTAGGCATTGTTTGGTGGAATGCAGTATCGAATACAGCAACTTGTGGTACGTTAGGCATGATAGCTTGGCAAGCTTCGATACCTTGAATGTTTGGTGGGTTATGCAATGGAGCCAATGCGCAGCATTCTTCTAATGCTTCCATAACAGCTGGAGTGATCAATACGGAGTCAGCGAATTTTTCACCGCCATGTACTACACGGTGACCAACAGCGTCGATTTCGTCCATAGACTTAATTACACCATATTCAGCATCAACTAAAATATCAAGTAAAATACGAAGAGCTTCTTTATGATTCAAAATTGGTTCAACGCGTTCTAATTTATCTGCGTTAGGACGTTTATGAGTAAAGATAGCGTCTTGATCACCAATCTTCTCAAAAAGACCTTTTGCCAATTCTGTTTCAGTTGTCATATCAAGTAATTGATATTTCAAGGAAGAACTACCGCAGTTAACTACTAATACGTTCATCGATTAACCCTCTTTCTGTTGTGTAACTTGAATCTTGTTTTGAATTTCTTTGCTGATATCAGCACCTACCTGATCCTTTTCAGGATATTGGTAGACTATATTCCACAATACGCCATGATCTAAGAATACGTATTGAGAAAATCTAAATGTTTGTCCTTGAGTTGTATAGGTCACATCAAGCTTTTTAGCAGACGCGCCTTCTAAAGCTACAGACTCTTCTTTGATGGTGCCGCCAATTTTAGTAAACTCAGATTTGCTGCGGTTTACATACTCATCCACCGTTGGCAATGGTTTGTTTTCACCGGCACGCAAAGCCTCAACCTCAATTACCATATGGTCTGTAACAGATCCATAAATATCAATTGGATACCCATCATCAGACATATTTTTTGTACTTTTACCCATTTCATAAGGCAAAGCGATGGTAATTTCAGATTGACCAGCACGGATAACTTGATGGCCAAAACTATATGTATCCATTACATTTGTAGAGCCACATCCCGCCATTGCTAGTAGCGCAGCACCGAGCAGAGCCCCTTGTAATGTACGTTTCCAATTTTGTTTCATCATATACCTCACATCAATTCAGCATTTACAGTTAATTATAGCCTATAGAACAAATAAAATCTACAAAAAACTTTAGTTTTACACACATTTTTTACATCTATTTCTTTTACTATACGGCCTCTTAAGTTCAAAATTTATTTACAGTCTTTCTATGCTTTGTTACACTAACACTAATGAAAGGAGTCACTATGAAAACCATCGGTATTATTTGCGAATACAATCCATTTCACAATGGTCATGCACATCAACTACATACATTAGCTACAAAATACCCTGATGTATTGCGCATCTGTATAATGAGTGGCTCCTTTGTACAACGTGGCGAACCAGCTCTTTTCTCAAAATTCGATCGCGCTCGATGGGCTATTCTAGGTGGTACAGATATCGTTATCGAACTTCCTACGCTTTATTCGTTAGGTAGTGCCCAACTATTTTCTTCAGGTGCCATTCAATTAATTAAATCTTTATCTATTGATATGCTGTCCTTCGGTTCTGAAACAACTGATTTAAATCAACTCATCCATATGGCTAAGCGTATGGATTGTGAAAGCACCCAAAATGAATTACGCAATTATTTAAATGAAGGCATGTCCTATGGTACAGCCTTCCGCAAAGCGCTAGGTTCCGAATCATTTAGCACACCTAATGCCTTATTAGGGCTTGAATATATCCGCGCTGCATTAAAATATTATCCAAACTTAGAATATATTCCTATTCAGCGTACATCTGATCACCACAATCACAATTTCAATCAAGAGTTACCATCCGGTACGGCATTGCGTCATCTCATCACTACTGCTAATCCCATAGATATGTGTTCAACGCTTCAAAGTACTATTCCAACACCAATTCTAGATGATATGACGCATCGAATCACAAATGATGACTATGTCGACTACAATAGATATTACAATATGGTACATATGTTGAGTCGCCGCATGACAGCCAATGAATTAGAGCGTTTTGTTGATTTTACTGAAGGTATTGAACACTTGTGGTTAAAGCAGCACAACAGCCTTCCTGGGAATCTGCCATTGAGCAAATAAAATCCAAGCGCTACACCTACGCCCGTTTACAGCGCATGGGTGCATATCTTACATTAGGCATTACGAAAGACTTGATAAATATCGCTACGCAAGACGGTCCTCAATACGCTAGATTACTAGCCTTTAACGACAGAGGACGTCAATGGCTGAGAACTAAACATGACATTCCACTCATTCAAAAATGGGCTAAAGCACCTACTCAGCTCAACAATCTTGGAAAATCTATGCATCATATAGATACACTAGCTACAGATATACAAGCCTTATGTTTCCATAATGAAGGTAAACGTATAGGGCATACAGACTATACCTATACACCGCAATATATCAAATAAAAAGTATAATTTTAATTTAAGCAAAAAAGGGGTTACAATACAGATTATTCCTGTATTGTAACCCCTTCTTCACCATCTAAGTCTTCTACGGCAACTCGTACACTTTCAAGATGTGATGTAGGAATATTTTTACCCACATAGTCTGCGCGAATCGGCAATTCACGGTGACCACGGTCCACGAGTACTGCTAATTGAATCGATTTAGGTCTACCAGATGTCATCAATGCATTTAAAGCTGCACGAATAGTACGCCCTGTGTAAAGTACATCATCCACGAGAATGATTGTTTTCTCCGTTGTGTCAATCGTACATGGTTTCCCCTCTTTTTGGCGAGCATCACGATCATCACGATACATAGCAACATTGAGTGACTCACATTCAATACGAATACCTTCAATGCGTTCGATTTCGGCCTGCAAACGTTTTGCCAAAATAACACCACGTCGTTCAATGCCTACAATAAGAGCATTAGATAAGCCTTTATTACGTTCTAGGATTTCGTGACTAATACGACGAATCGCGCGCATAATAGCATCTTGATCCATCAATAAGCGTTTCTTTTCCATATATACGCCCTTATAGCACAGAGTTCTCTATGCCCCTTTACAAATATAGTTAGAATATTATTTAGTAAACCACAATATAAGACAGTTATTTTATTTGCATATATTTACGTTTGTCTACGTTCCTTTACATTTCGTTTGATTTCGTTTCATTTTTTCGCTTATTTACGCTTATCTTCTCGATATGTTTTAGCAAACTCTATACATGCTTTGAAGTCATCTGGAAGAGGCGCCTCAAAATGCATACTTTCACCGGTAATAGGATGTTTTACATCTAAAGATTTAGAGTGCAATGCCTGCCCTTCAATAGGAAAATCCATACGACGGTAACCATAGAACGGATCATTAACAACAGGATGTCCAATATGAGCAAAATGCACACGAATTTGATGTGTGCGCCCAGTCTCTAAATTACATTCAACCAAGGTTTGATGACCAAATCGTTCAACCACATTAAAGTGGGTGACTGCATCCTTACTATTTTCAAAGACAACAGCCATTTTCATACGATCCTTAGGATGTCTTCCAATAGGAGCTTTAATAGTACCCTTTTCTTCTACAATATTACCTTGTACTAATGCTAAATATGTCCGTTTAGCAGAATGCTCTTTTACCTGCTCCGCTAAACCTATATGAGCTGCATCATTTAGCAGCCATCATAACACCAGATGTATCCTTATCTAAACGATGAACAATACCAGGTCTAATCTCACCATTAATACCGGACAAATCCTTACAATGATATAGCAATGCATTAACAAGTGTACCCGAATAATTGCCCACCGCAGGATGAACAACCATACCACGTTGTTTATTTACAATGATAATATCATGATCTTCATACAATACATCTAAAGGAATATCCTCTGGTTTTACCTCTACAGATTCAGGTTCCGGTACCTCTACACGTACAACAGCATTTGGTGTAAGTCTAAGATTTGCTTTCCCTACCTTAGTACCTACTGTAACGTGACCACCTTTAATTAAACTTTGAATATAACTACGAGACCCTTCCATGTGTTCTGTTAAGAATACATCCAGTCTCATACCGTCTTGCTCAGCATTTACAATATATTCGTTCATCCTCTACCTCTCTATGAGTTAAGTATTATATATTAATTAATTATTTGTCATAATATATGAATTATTTATCATCATCTTTTAATGTAAATAAATAGTAGACTACTAAAGCTACGCCTACACAGATACCAATATCAGCAACATTAAAGATAGGCCATATACGGAAATCAAAAAAATCTACCACACCATGAATCATGTAACGATCTATGCCATTACCAATAGCACCGGACACTAATAAAGCAGATCCAATCTGTAAAGTCCAAGGACCTTTTGATAAGCGCTTCCAATAATATGCACATGCGCCTAGCAAAATAACTGCTACCAGTAAGAAAAACCATCGCTGATTAGCAAGCATACCAAATGCTGCACCGCGATTAATAATATATGTTAAATGAAATACATTGGGTATAACCACTAAAGACTCACCTAACATAAAATGATTCATAATGTAATATTTAGTCCATTGATCTAAAAGTAACCAAAGGATTAGTATAATGTAAAACAAGCTGTACTCCCTTATAATAATATATATCTTAATAGTCCTATTATACTAAGTTAAGCAAATTTAGGCAAAATAAAAAGCCCCTCAATGAGGGGCCGTTTAATTTGTGATTACTCAGCGGAAATTACAGATACTGGGCAAACGGATTCGCAAGAACCGCAATCGATGCAAGTATCGTTGATTTCGTATTTAGTTTCGCCTTCAGAAATAGCAGAAACTGGGCAAACAGATGCGCAAGAACCACATTTAATGCAACCATCAGCAATAACTCTCATAATTAGGGACCTCCATAAAAAAATATGGATCAGAACTTTTTTTATTATCATTTAGAAAGGCACTTGCCTCAACTTATGTTCTCATTATCACACAGTTCTTTTTGAAAGTCAAATGAAAATGATAAAAAACTGTATATATTTTTGCATATTACTTTTTCATTTTTATCATACAAAGCCTATGTTTATAGGTATTTTGATATTACTTTTCATTTAATTAATTGAATATGATATTCAACAAATGAGAATGTTGTAATTATCAATTTTATAAAAATCCTAATCATTATAATAGGAATTTAATTATCAATATTTATTATCATAAAAAAACTATTTTTTTTATTACAACAGATTTAACGCTTATCTATGTTTTAATCTAACATATAAACTTCACTCTAAAAAAAGGCCGAATCATACGATTCGACCTCATTTATATTTATAAAGTAAAGTAATATCTTTACTATTATTCACTATATAACAATAATACTATTTTTTTCTTATAGCACTTAGAAAGATGTTAAGAATGTTAGTGTACCTAAAATAACGCCTGCAAGGTTTGGTACGATTAAAATATAATCACGTTTAGGTGATTTTGTCCAACCATATAATACCCAGATCAAACAGGATACTGCTGCAAATAATGGTTGCCATGGTTGACTAGGTTGACCATGAAGATTAGCAATTATTTGTGGGATATAGGCTAAAAATACAAATACACCAATAAATGCACCAATAGAACCAACTAACATGTTAAATCTTTCTTTTGTCATAGATGACCTCCTTATTCAACATTACATTATTATATCTTACACAATATACTATATCATATTTTTTTCGATGTAGTCAATTGTGTAAAATTAATCATGCAAATTAGTTTAATTCATATTGCTTTTGATTACACTTATATGTAATCTATATTAAAAATCATATAGGCTAAAATCATAAAAACGAGGCCGAATCTACGATTCGACCTCGTATG
>BNJU01003045.1_pt1 | contig 81969 bp, 108 predicted proteins | sample 8539281 | NCBI WGS metagenome assembly BNJU01 (sample SAMD00202456, study PRJDB9452) | human saliva metagenome | isolation source: human saliva | place: Japan | reverse complement strand
GGACAATGGATTACTTTAAACGACATAAATTTGACCGTTCCAAATTTCGATTAGAATGCGAACCTTCAAAACAGGGATAGCCGTTTTTCTGGTTCTATTGATTTTTGGTATCTTTGGGCTGGCGAGGGCTTTGCAGATTGGGGGCGCTGACAGCTGTCTTTAGTTTGAGAGAAGATTTTGATAAGAGTGTTCACTTCGGTGCTTCGCGCGTGATGGGCAACAGCATCGGTGGTTTTTATGCCCTGCTGTTCTTTATGATCAAGATTCTCTTCCACGATGCTTTTTGGGTGACCCTGATTTTTGTGCCCATTGCGACCATGTTAACCATTATGACCAATGTCGCTATGAACAACAAAGCTGGAATCATCGGTGGTGTTTCAGCCATGCTCATCATCACCCTCTCCATTCCGACAGGAGAAACTTTCCTATATGTTTTTGCCCGCATCTTTGAAACCTTTATCGGAGTCTTCGTTGCGATTTTAGTCAATTCAGATGTGGATCGGATTCGGGACTTTATAAATGAAAGAAAAAAAACCATGTGAGATTATGTGACATTTTAATCTTGACATCGGTTTTTTTTGCGTTATAATAGAATAGAAAGGAGGTCGGGTATGAAAGAAAAAGAACTAAGACGAACGTTAGCGGTCTTTCCGATTGGTAGTGTTATGAAATTGACAGATTTAACAGCTCGTCAGATTCGCTACTACGAAGATCAACAACTCATTACCCCAGCTCGAACAGAGGGCAATCGTCGGATGTTTTCTCTCAACGATATGGATCGCCTGTTGGAAATTAAGGATTACTTTGTCTGAAGGTCTCAATATCGCAGGAATTAAAAAACGGATTGCTGAGAAAGAAGCTAAACGTCAAGCTGCCAAGGTTGTCAGCGAGAAGGAAGTTCGAAAGGCTCTTCACCGCGACATTCTCCAGCAAAGTCGCTTTCATACGACCTCATCGCCATATGGTCAGTTACGCTGATCATTCTTTTTGCTTATTGTTTTATTCATAAGGAGACACACATGTCAATTACTGTTGAAGATATTCGCCGCGAAGTCAAAGAAAAAAATGTAACCTTTATTCGGTTGATGTTCTCAGATATCTTAGGGACCATGAAAAACGTTGAAATTCCAGCAACAGATGAACAGTTGGAAAAGGTCCTTTCAAACAAGGCTATGTTTGATGGATCTTCTATCGAAGGGTTTGTTCGGATTAATGAGTCAGATATGTACCTCTATCCAGACTTGGACTCCTGGACGGTTTTCCCATGGGGAGATGAGAACGGTAGTGTTGCAGGATTGATTTGTGATGTCTATACAACAGAAGGGGAACCTTTTGCAGGAGACCCACGTGGTAACCTCAAACGTGCCCTTCGTCACATGGAAGAAGTTGGCTTCAAATCTTTCAACCTTGGACCAGAACCAGAGTTCTTCCTCTTTAAGCTCGATGAAAATGGAGACCCAACTCTTGAGGTGAATGACAAGGGTGGCTATTTTGACCTGGCTCCGACAGACCTTGCCGACAACACTCGTCGTGAGATCGTTAATGTCTTGACTCAAATGGGATTTGAAGTAGAAGCCAGTCACCATGAAGTAGCTGTGGGTCAACATGAGATTGACTTTAAGTACGATGAAGTTCTTCGTGCCTGCGATAAGATCCAAATCTTTAAACTCGTTGTCAAAACCATTGCTCGCAAACATGGTTTGTATGCAACCTTTATGGCTAAGCCAAAATTTGGGATCGCTGGTTCAGGGATGCACTGTAATATGTCCTTGTTTGATGCGGAAGGAAACAATGCCTTCTTTGATCCTGAGGATCCACGTGGGATGCAGTTATCAGAAACAGCTTATCACTTCCTTGGTGGCTTGATTAAGCATGCCTACAACTACACTGCCATCATGAACCCAACGGTTAACTCTTACAAACGTTTGGTGCCAGGTTTTGAAGCTCCTGTATACATCGCTTGGGCAGGACGTAACCGTTCCCCATTGGTGCGCGTGCCTGCTACTCGTGGAATGGGAACTCGTTTGGAACTACGTTCTGTTGATCCAATGGCCAATCCGTATATTGCTATGGCTGTTCTTTTGGAAGTTGGTTTGCATGGGATTGAAAACAAAATCGAAGCACCCGCTCCGATCGAAGAAAATATTTACATCATGACAGCGGAAGAGCGTAAAGAAGCTGGAATCACTGACCTTCCATCTACCCTTCACAATGCTTTGAAAGCTTTGACGGAAGACGAAGTAGTTAAGGATGCTCTTGGTGAACATATCTATACCAGCTTCTTAGAAGCCAAACGCATCGAGTGGGCAAGCTATGCGACCTTCGTTTCACAATGGGAAATTGATAACTATTTAGATCTTTACTAAGCTGAGAAATATAAGATGAGCTAGGTGATGTTCTCTAGCTCATGTTTAGATAAACAGAAAAAGGAGGAGAGCCTTAGGTTCTCCTCCTTTTCTGGTTTCTTTAATCATCTTCATCCGGTGTCAAAAATCATCGGGATAATGATTGGTTCTCGTTCCGTACTTTCGTAAAGGAAAGGACGGAGGGCGTTGACAATAGCACCGTGTACGGTTTGAATATTGGCATCTTTGTTCTTCAAGGCGATTCGGATTGCATTGAAGAGGATGCGTTGACTTTTCACGGATTAGGTCACCGGACTCTCTCATATAGATGAAGCCACGGCTGAGAATATCTGGTCCAGCTAAAATCATCTTCGACTTGAAGTCAACTGTTGCGACAGCTAGAACGACTCCATCTTCCGATAAATCTTTACGGTCACGAAGGACAGTAGCTCCGATTTCTCCGATGCGATTTCCGTCGACATAGATATCTTGAGCATTGAAAGCTTCCTGCGATACGAGCCGAGTTAGCTGTTAGGGCAAGGACATCTCCGTTACTCATGATGAAAATGTTATCCTTTTTCTACTCCGCAATCACGCGCAAGTCCAGCGTGGATTTTCTGCATGCGGTACTCACCGTGGACAGGCATGAAGTATTTAGGCTTTGATCAAACGCAACATGAGCTTTTTGTTCTTGTTGGCCACCGTGTCCAGAGGTATGGATGTTGTTAATCTTACCGTGGATGACATCGACTCCTGCTTCAGAGATGATGTTGATCAGTGCAGTTGACGCTAGTTGTGTTGCCCAGGAATTGGACTAGAGGAGAAGATAACGGTATCACCCGGTTGCAATTGCACCTGGCGGTGGGTTCCATTAGCGATACGAGATAGTGCCGCCATTGGCTCCCCTTGGCTCCCTGTACACATAATGAGGATTTCGTTTGCCGGGTAGTCCTTGATCTCACTTGGTTCAATAATCGTTCCAGGTGGTACCTTGATATAGCCAAGCTCAATTCCCGTTGACAATGGCTTTTTTTCCATCGAGCGTCCAAAGACAACAATCTTACGACTAGTTTTTCACAGCGAGCATCTGCGACCTGTTGGAGACGGAAGATGTTGGATGCAAAGGAAGCGAAAAATGATACGTCCATGAATGCCTTCAATAATCTTCATAATGGATTGGCCAACGACTTTTTCAGAGTTGGTAAAGGTTGGGACTTCCGCGTTGGTTGAGTCAGAAAGCAGACAGAGGACGCCTTCCTCCCCTAGAGTTGCCATCCGGTGAAGGTCGGCCGGCTCACCAACAGGTGTGAAAGTCAAATTTAAAGTCTCCCGTGCAGACAATTTTTTTCCTTGAGGTGTGTGAAGAACGATCCCCAAAGGTTCTGGAATGGAGTGGGTCGTACGGAAGAAGGTCGCTTTAATATGCTTAAAGGTCAACTCCGTATTTTGGTTGATTTCATAGAGTTTGGCACCACGAAGGAGGCCATGCTCTTCCAATTTTCCACGAATAAGGGCTAGGGCCAAAGGTCCAGCATAGATTGGCACATTGGCTTGTTTCAAGAGGAAGGGAATTCTCCGATATGGTCTTCGTGTCCGTGAGTAATCAAGACCCCTTTGACACGGTCGATATTTTCAACGATATAGGAATAGTCAGGAATCACGTAATCAATCCCTAACAAATCATCTTCAGGGAACTTAATACCAGCATCCACAATGATGATTTCGTCTTGGTATTCAATCCCATAGGTATTTTTTTACCGATTTCCCCAAGACCTCCAATGGCGAAAAACACCAACTTCTTCAGGTTTTTAAGGTATATGCCATGGATTAGAACTCCGTAATTTCAAATGCGCCAGACTCTTTTTCATATTCTAGATGTTGGTCTGACAAGAGGGTGATAAATTCGATGTTGTATGATGTATTTTTCTTCAACGATGCGACGAGCTTCAATGCGTCCTTCCAACTCATTCTTAGCATCAATATCGAGATAGAGGGCATGAGTCGTTTCACGACGAGGGTTGCGTTCTTTTGTTTCTTGGTAGAAAACTTTGTAAATCATTTTCGTTTCGGTTCCTTTCGCTTGTTCGGACTGTAGCAGAAAAAGAAACAGCTAGTAGCTAGCTGAGACTTCTATTCTTGCTTTCTGTTGTCCTGATTCGATACAATTATTATTCATTATACCATAAATAGGCTCTTTAGGAAAAAGATGCAAGCAGGGTCTGAGAGCAGAAGGAAGCGCTTTTTTTAGAAGGAATAGGAACAGAAAAGTAGAGAGGATTTTCATAGGCTGGGGAAAGCTTCCTCTACCGTTTGGCGTCTATTTGTAGTATAATATGAAGACAGACAACGAGGAGAAAAATATGAAAGTATTAGCATTTGACACCTCCAGTAAGGCCCTATCCGTTGCCCTTTTGGAGGAAGAAAACCGATTAGCAGAGTTGACGCTGACGATCAAGAAAAAAACCACAGCATTACCTTTGATGCCTGCCATTGAATTTTTGATGGCCAGCATTGATTGGAAACCGACGGATCTAGACCGCATCGTCGTAGCAGAAGGGCCCTGGATCCTATACTGGCTTGCGGATTGCGGTAGCAACAGCTAAAAACCCTGGCCCAAACGCTTAAAGATCGATTTAGTAGGGGTGTCTAGTTTACTAGCCTTGGTGCCAGAAGAGATAGAAGGTCTAGCCATTCCAGTAATGGATGCGCGCGCAACCATGTCTATGCGGGCTTTTACCAAGAGGATCAGCTGGTCTATCCCGGAGGCTCACCTTTCTTTTGAAGCCGTGTTAGAAAGAGCAAAGGGAGCTGAGAAAGGTGACCTTCCTTTGGGGAAGTGGAAGCCTTTTCGTGAGCAGATACAAGAAGCCTTGCCACATGCTCAGATGGTAGAAACCCTACCGGATGCGGTACGGATCGGTCGACTAGGACTTACAAAAGAAGCTGTCTCCGTTCATGGTTTTGTGCCCCAACTACCTCAAGCGCGTAGAAGCTGAGGAAAACTGGCTCAAGGACCATCAAGAGTCCGGTCAGTCCTACATCAAACGCCTATGATCCGAATCGAGAAGGAAGCAGGGGCGATTAGACGTAGCCCCTCAGTTGGTAGAAATCTTAGACGATGTCTATGGACAAAGTCCTTGGACCTTGGAGCAAGTCCTAGCAGATCTTGGTCAATCTCAAAACTGGTATGCCTTCGCCTATAGTGGGGAAGAATTGGTCGGCTTCTTGGCCATGCAAGAAAATCTCTATGAGCTAGAGGTCGTCCAAATTGCTGTTCGAAAAAGAGTGGCAAGGGTCGCAGGGATTGCTGGTCAGCTACTAGAAACTGTTTCCTCAGGAGAAAGAGGTCTTTTTAGAGGTGAGAGAAGGAAACGCTCCAGCTCGGACTCTCTATCAGAAAACAAGGATTTAAAGAAATTGGTTGCCGGAAAGGGTATTATCATGCACCTACCGAAGACGCTATTATGATGAAAAGGGAAGCAAATGAAGGATAGATATATTTTTGGCATTTGAAACATCTTGTGATGAGACCAGTGTCGCCGTTTTAAAGAACGACACAGAGCTCTTGTCCAATGTCATTGCCAGCCAAATTGAAAGCCATAAACGCTTCGGGGGAGTGGTTCCAGAAGTCGCCAGTCGGCACCATGTCGAAGTCATTACAGCCTGTATTGAGGAAGCGCTAGAAGAAGCGGGCATTACAGAAGAAGAAGTCACAGCGGTTGCGGTGACCTACGGACCAGGTCTGGTTGGAGCTCTTTTTGGTCGGCCTTGTCTGCAGCCAAGGCCTTTGCATGGGCCCATGGGATTCCTTTTGATTCCTGTCAATCATATGGCTGGCCACTTGATGGTCGCTCAAAGCGTCGAGCCTTTTAGAATTTCCGCTCTTGGCCTTGCTGGTCAGCGGAGGGCACACCGAGTTGGTCTACGTTTCGGAGGCGGGTGATTATAAGATTGTTGGGGAAACGCGTGATGATGCGGTTGGTGAGGCCTATGATAAGGTCGGACGCGTCATGGGCTTGACCTATCCAGCCGGTCGCGAGATTGACGAGTTAGCGCATAAGGGTCAGGATATCTACGATTTCCCACGCGCCATGATCAAGGAAGACAATCTGGAGTTCTCATTCTCAGGGTTTCAAAGTCTGCCTTTATCAATCTCCACCACAATGCCGAGCAAAAAGGCGAGAGTCTGTCTAAGGAAGATCTATCGGCTTCCTTCCAAGCGCGGTGATGGATATCTTGATGGCCAAGACCAAAAAGCCCTAGAAAGATACCCGGTTAAAGACCCTGGTGGTAGCTGGAGGAGTCGTGACCAATCAAGGTCTTCGTGAACGCCTGGCTTCGAGATCACAGATGTTAAGGTCATCATTCCTCCTCTGCGCCTCTGCGGTGACAATGCGGGGATGATTGCCTATGCCAGTGTCAGCGAATGGAATAAGGGAAATTTTGCTAGCTTAGATCTCAATGCCAAGCCAAGTCTGGCTTTTTGCTCCGATAGAAGAGAACTTAGATTAGTTAAAAAAACGAACATAAACGACGGGAGGACGATTCCCGTCCTTTTTGTTATAATAGATAGCATCAAAAAAAGAAAGGAAGAAAGAGTGGAGAAGAATTTTTCAGCAGGGGGTCAGAGATGCCCTTCCGACAGCTCTAGGGTTATATCAGTATTGGCTTAGCCTGTGGTGTGGTGGCATCGCCCTATCTCTCGCCTTTAGAAATGGGCTTGATGAGTCTCTTGGTTTACGCAGGGGCTTCTCAGTTTGCCATGATCTCTTTGATTGCGGTTCATTCGTCCGATTATGAATATTACCTTAACCGTCTTTTTCATCAATTTGCGTAATATGCTTATGAGTCTCCATACCTCCCCTGATTTTAAGGAGGCTAGCCTGGTCCATAATATTGGAATTGGTAGTTTGTTGACAGATGAAAGTTACGGGGTTTATTTAAGTGAAAAATTGAAAAATGACCGGATCACTGTTCCCTGGATGCATGGCAATAACGTGGTCGGTTATTTAGCCTGGGGCTCATCAACCATTTTGGGGACAGCGCTGGGTTCGCTCTTACCTAATCCTAGTGCCTTCGGCCTGGACTTTGCACTAGTTGCCATGTTTATTGGGATTTTTGCTGGTCAGTTTCAAGGGATGCGTTTGACGGAAAAGATGACAACCATGCTCCTTGTTTTAGGTGCAGTAGCTCTTAGCTTTTTCCTCTTGACCTTCTTTTTGACCCAATCCTTGGCCGTTTTAGTAGCTACTTTAACAGGTTGTTTCGTGGGGGTGATGTGCGATGCGCGTGAATAGCTGGATTTTTTTGGTTATTTTGATGTCCGCAGTGGTCACCTGGATTCCACGTATTCTGCCCTTCGTTTTGGTCAAATACCGGGGTCTGCCAGATCCAGTTCTGCGTTTTCTAAAGTACCTTCCCATTGCCATCATTTTTGCCTTGATCCTTTCCAGTCTAGTAGAGGGGAAAGTGGGCCAGCTCCCTCAAGTTCGGTGGGTGGATCTGGTCGCAACCATTCCGACCATGATAGTAGCCTTTCGCTACAAAAACCTAATGGGTACGGTTCTATTCGGGATTGTCTTGGTTGCCCTCTTCCGATTGCTTGTCGCCTGAATCTCCTGAATTTTTTTAGATAGATTACTATTTGTTGCAAATATTACAAAAAAATATTTCAAAAAATACTTGACATTGTGTAATATTGTAATATAATAGCTATTATCAAATTTTAGTGAGGGTATCATGATCATGAAAAAAATGGACAAGTTTAGCACTTTTTAGGATTAACTTCTGCAAGCCTACTCGTAGCCTGTGGTTCAAAAAAAGAAGAGAACAAACTCTTCTGCTAAAAGAAACACAGACTTCAATGATCGTCTAGTCAGAAAAAACAAAAGCAGTCTTCTGAAAAAGAAGAACACAAAAACAACTGAAAGCGGAGTTCAGAAGAGGCAGTAAACTCAAGTCAAACTGCTACAGCATCTGGCACGACAAATGCATGACAAGGCCTACGGCTTCAACTCAAATGGTTCCAGAAGAGCTGGTAGGGACTTGGACTGGAACAACTGAAATTGCCAAAGATGTCCAAATGACCGTGTCATGCGGACGGAACAGTCACTACGACAGCAAACTTTTTATCAAGCTGATGTGAACCCAGTTCGCACAGCGACAGCTAGAGCCAAGGCAGTTCAAGCTTCTGGTAATGTCTATTACTGGGAAACAGACGAACCTGGAGCTTTTTGATGCTCTTCTTCCAGGGATTGCTGGACTTGGGGGAGCCAATACTGAAGGTAAAAGCCGGTTTCATTTTGGAAGAGGGTCATTATACACCAATTGTATTTGTAACAGGGCTTAATGAAGACTTTGATTACAGCAAATACAATGATTTCCGTGTTTCCCTTACAAAATAAATGAAAAATCCACGAATCCCAGAGGGTTCGTGGATTTTGTTTTAGATAAATTGTGTAATAAAGACAATGAGGATGACGATTGGAATCACAAAGCGAAGCAAGAAAAATCCAGAGCTTGAAGAAGAAGCGCTTTGGATTTCTCTTCTCCCACCTTGAGTTCTTCTTGGGCTAGGGACTTGATCAAAGATATAGCCTGTAAATAAAGACAGGCAGAGAGCTCCCAAAAAGGCATAAGGAGGTTGGAAACCAAAAAGTCCATACAATCAAAGAAGGATTTTTCCAAAGAGGGTCCATTTGAGAGGATGCCATAGGAAAGGGCAGATGGGAATCCCAAAGATAAAGGTCAGAAGGCCAATGATCTGACTCCATTTAGCCCGCTTTTTGTTGTTTTGGTTGGTGACATTTCCGACATTAATCTCTAACATGACGACGGATGAGGTAATGGTCGCAAAGAGAAAGAGAAGCAGGAAAAGCAGGTAGAAGAGGGTCCCAAAAGGCATCTTGTCAAAGACTTGTGGAAGGACTACAAAGAGGAGGCCCGGTCCACTAGTAGAAGGGATTTGAAAGGCTGACATAGCTGGGAAGATCGCCAAGCCCGCCATGATGGAAACGGCAATATTCATGAAGACGACGGAAATCCCGGATTGGACCAGGTCAGTGTCCTTGTCCAAATAGGAAGCATAGGTCAACATGGCCGTTACCCCTAGGGAGAGGGCGAAAAAGGATTGCCCCAAAGCATAGAGCAGACCTTGGCTAGTCATCTTGGAGAAGTCTGGCTTGAGGAAATAGCTAACTCCCTCCCAAGCGCCAGGTAAGGTCAAGGAACGACCAATCATGACTAAGAAAATAATGAAGAGAGAGGCATCATGAATTTTGAGGCCTTTTTCAATCCCTTTGCTCTACCCCTTTGGAAACAATCAAGACATTGAGGAAGATGAAGATGGCTTGGGCTCCCAAGAGCCAACCAGGGATTTGAAAATAATCTCCCCAAAGAGCTGGGTGTAGTCGTTAACTGAAAGAAGTTGAATAACTCTCCCAAGGCAACTCCCTAAATAAATCAGGATCCAGCCACCGATGACACTGTAGAAGGAGAGGAGGATGAACAGGGCAAAGGCACCGATCCAACCGATCCCATCATAAAGGCGACGGCCACCGAGTTTTCCAAAGGTCTTAATGGCAGAAACACCAGTCGCACGTCCTAGAGTAAATTCAGCCAGTAAGAGAGGGAAGCCGATAAGTAGAGTTGCTATCAAAAACAAGAAGGAAACTTCCGCCTCCATTAGCGGCGGTCATATAGGGAAACTTCCAAACAGCCCCAAGGCCCAATTGCAGAACCTGCAGAGGCTAGGATGAAGCCAATTTTGGAACCCCATTGAGATTTTTTTCAGACATCTTTAAAACTCCGATCTATTTTTTTAAATAAGAAAAGGCTACTTGAGTTGTCAAATAGCCTTTCTCAATGGCTCTTTAGGAGCCTTCTGTGTGATTGATAGACTTGATTATCCTATCATGATTTTTTTAAAGACTGTCAAGAAAGCGGTTTTTCATGTTTTTATAGTTTTCTCAAAAAGTTAAAAAAATTTTTCGCAAAAAAACACTTGACTCTAACCTAAGGGAGGGTATACTATCATTGTAAGGAGCAAATCATGTACCAAATAAAAAGAAGTCGCATGACTTTTCAGGTGTCTCTGTCAAGACCCTGCACCACTATGACAAGATAGGACTCTTGGTCCCCTTAAAGTCGGAAAACGGCTATCGAACTTACAGTCAAGAGGATTTGGAACGCCTTCAGGTCATTCTTTACTACAAATATCTAGGGTTTTCTTTAGAAAAAATAGCAGAGCTATTAAAGGAAGAAAGAATAGATTTATTGCCCCATTTGACTAGGCAGTTGGACTATCTAACTCGAGAAAGGCAACATCTGGATACCTTGATTTCCACCTTGCAAAAAACGATTCAAGAACAAAAAGGAGAAAGAAAAATGACCATTGAGGAAAAATTCACTGGATTTAGCTATCAAGATCATCAAAAATACCAGAAAGAAGCGGTGGAGAAGTATGGCCAAGAAGTCATGGATCAAGCCCTCGAACGCCAAAAAGGTCGTGAAGATGAGTCTACGGCTGCCTTTAACCAAGTCTTTCAAACTTTAGCACAAAATCTTCAAGCTGGTTTACCTGCAACAGCAATTGAAAACCAAGAGCAAGCAGCCAAGCTCTTGCAAGCCATTCGTACTTATGGATTTGACTGCTCTATTGAAGTCTTCGGACATATCGGTAAAGGATACGTCTATAACCCTGAGTTCAAGGAAAATATTGATAAATTTGGACCTGGAACAGCCCAGTACACATCAGATGTGATTGCCCACTATGTTGAAAAACAGAGCAAATAATCGACGGAGGACTCTCCGCCGACTATTTGCTATTTTAAATCATAAAGCCAGTCGTCACCGTCTTTATAGTAGAAGAATTCACTGAGATCATCTTCCAAAAAAACACGAAGCATATCAGACATATCATTGGTTGCAAGTTTTAGATGAGATAGATTTTCAAATTCTTCCCACCAGACCTTTCCTTCGTCTGAAGACTGGAGCTCACCAGTAAAGTGTTCGGTCTTGTAAAAAAGGACGACATAACGGTAATCCTCATCATCGTACCAGTCCTTGATACCACAGAGTTGGGGTTTAGAAATGGTTAGACCCGTTTCTTCTCTCACTTCACGAATGACCGCAGCGACAAAGGATTCGCCACGTTCAACATGTCCGCCAGGAAAAGTAATGCCAGGCCAGTCAGGACTAACTCGATCTTGAACCAGAACCTTGTCCCCATTTTTAATCATGCACATGTTGACAAATTCAACTGACTCTCTTCTGTTCATTTTTCACAACCTTTGATATTTAATCATAATGCAGACTTCCTGCCACCCAACCAGTACAGAGAGCAGCTGTAATATTAAATCCTCCTGTATGGGCATTGATATCCAAGACCTCCCCAGCAAAATGAAGGCCAGGGACCAACTTACTTTCTAAGGTTTTGGGATTGATTTCCTTAAGGCTGACGCCACCTTTGGTTACAAAGGATTTTGGCTAGGACATCTTCCCTGTTATAGGGATTGGGAGTTCCTTTACTTTCTCTAGTACTACATCGATTTCTTTAGGAGAGAGTTGTTTCACCTTTTCGGGAAGATCCTGAGCAAAAAACTCAGCCAGGCGTTCTGGCAGATAGGCTTTCAGAACATTCTTTAAGGACTTCTCACGATTTTTCTCTAGGATTTCTGTGAGTTCTTCCTTAGAATAGTGAGGGACACTGTCCAGCGTAGGGATCTCTCCCCTTGACAAAAGCTTGACATGCGAAGGGCGCCCGGGCCAGACAAGCCAAAGTGGGTAAAGATGAGGTCATGGGTAATGTGGTGTTTGCCATAGTGGAGGGTCACATCGTCTAAGGAAATCCCTTGAAGGGCCTTGTGGGGGAAATCTGTGAGAAGGGGGCTTTCAGCAGCTTCTAGATCCGTAATAGTGTGCTGGAAGTGACGGGCGATATCGTGGCCAAAGCCGGTAGAGCCCGTCGAAGGGTAGGGACTTTCCACCAGTTGTCACAATCAAGCGGTCTGCAGTCCAGGTCTCATCTTTTGATTTGATGACAAATTGTCCGTCAATTTTCTTCACAGAGGTCACCTCCACCTGGCAGCGGACTTGACCGCCGAGCTCGGCAATCTTATCTGTCAGAGCTTGAATAATCGTTTGGGAACGATCTGAAGCTGGAAAGACACGACCATGGTCTTCAACCTTGAGTTTGACCCCTGTTTTCTGTGAAGAAGCGGACGATATCTTGGTTGTCAAATTGAGAAAAAGACACTGTAAAGGAAGCGTCCGTTTCCTGGAATTCCTGCTAGGAGATCGTCTAGGCTTCCATTGTTGGTCACATTACATCGACCTCCACCAGTCCCAGCTAGTTTTTTCCCTAGCTTGCGGTTCTTTTCCAACAGGAGGGTTGTTTGTCCGTAGAAGGAACTGGAGATAGTAGCCATCATGCCGGCAGGTCCTCCTCCAATGACAATGGTATCATAGTGGTTCATAAGGTCTCCTTTTTCTTGTCTCATTTCATTTCCAGTTCATTGTAACATAAAAAATGGACCCTGTCCCCAGGCTCCACTTTTGATTGTTTAATCGTCTTCGTCCGGATTTTGACGGAGGTGGATGGAATAACGCTTAGGTGGGTAAATTCCGATTTGAGGTCCCCAGCGCGGGAAGAGCTGGTTTGGTTTCTTACCAGCAGCATATTTGGCTTCTGCAGCCATTTCCCAGAGTTCTTCGTAAAGGTCTCCTAGTAAAAAATCGAGCTCTTCAAAATAGACTTCTGGCTTTCCATAGTCACTGATACTCCGCTCCATCAAGCCATAGACTTGTAATTTGTGGTCCATGAGCCTGCGTCCGTCCACCTTGTTTGAATGGACAATAATGCGTCCATAGGGATCATTTCTCCGAATACGTTCGAGTTCTTTATAGGCATTAATTCCAGAGTCTCCATGACAGGAAAAGAAGTAAATGTTTTTTAAGTCATAATCGATATAGGCGATATTCCCATTATAGACGAGTTTCACTGGTAGATTGCGGACCCGCTCCAGATAGTTATTAATATGCTCGACTAACAGCTGGGAGGATAATTGTATTCAATCACATAGATCATAGTGTGCTTCCTTTTCAGTTGTTTAAATTGACCAACCAGTCTTTCCAGAGTATTCTGACTTTTAGTCATGACTAGTATATAGGTTTCTGAAGTAAAAAAGGGGGAAAAATCTATTTGGTCGCTTTTAGCACCTATTTGGTTCATTTTTCATGGATAAATAAGGAGATGTTCCTGAACGGGTACGAAGAAAATTCCTAAATAGTTCATTCAACTTTATGCAAGAGCGAATTCAATAAGGTTATTTAAAGATACTGGGGAAGGCAGATAAAATTGTTCAACGGCCAGGTAAATAATCAAGATTCTACCTTTTTCGGAGAAGAAAAACATGCTATAATAGAAGAGAACTGTCCATCTTTTTACTAGAAAATGGGCAGAAGTGGGCAGTAAACATTAAACAAGAGGGTCTAGCCCCTTGATACGAAAGGAATCTAGAAAATATTATGATGAATATGCAAAATATGATGAAGCAAGCACAAAAGCTTCAGAAACAAATGGAACAAAGTCAGGCAGAATTGGCTGCTTCTCAATTTGTTGGTAAGTCTGCTCAGGACTTGGTCGTCGCTACCTTGACAGGTGATAAAAAGGTGGTATCCATCGAATTTAACCCGGCAGTCGTGGACCCAGAAGATACAGAAACTCTTTCTGATATGACTGTTCAAGCTATCAATGCGGCCATCGAAGAAATTGATGCAGCAACCAAGAAAAAATTGGGAGCTTTTGCTGGTAAATTACCATTCTAAGCATACAGAGAAAACCTCTATCGATGATAGAGGTTTTTAGTCGTTAAAAAAATTGGAGAGGTCCAATCCACCAAAAGGGAGAGCTAGAAAAGGATTCTTGTTTGGTTAGGAGTTGCCGGGCTCGGTCTGATTCGAGAAAGGCTTCATAAACAAGAGCAGTCATCCGGGCATCTTCTAGACTATCGTGCGATTTTCCAGCTACTCCTAAAAACTGAGCAACTGTATGGAGCTGCAAGTTTTTGATCCCATGGAGGTCAGAAGGGCGGCGTTTAGAAGCTTCTTCAAAGACATCAACTGCATATTGGTCTGTGAACTCTAGCCCATTTTCCGCTAGGATAGGGAGGTCACTCTTGATGGCATTGTATCCAATGAGGGGACTATCTGCAACAAAATCTCGAAACTCCGCTAGAACTTGCTCGAGTGGGGGGGCTTGGAGGATTTTATCAGATGTGATCCCGGTGAGGCCATTGATAAAGCTCTTTAGTGGTTTATCCGTATAGGCATAAGAATCGTAGTGGGCAACTTCTTGGCCATCTGCAAAGCGGACAGCAGAAACTTGGATAATGTGGTACTTTCCTTCAAATTGATTAAATTCTAAATCAAAGGAGACATAGTGGCTTAATTCTTTCAAGGGAACTCCTTCATCTAATGGTTTTTTTGGATTTTCTAATTATTGAGGGGAGGCAAAGGCATAGAAAAAACTGACCGAAGTCAGTTTTTAGCGACCAAAGACGCGTCTCCAGAAGCCTTTACTCTCTTGTTCTTGAACCTTTTCATTGGCTTGATCTAATTCCAATTTCAATGTTTCGCGGTCATTCATAGCCTGAAGGGTTAGCTGTTGTTGTTGGTCGAGCTGTTTGTCTTTTTCAGCAATCTGAACATCTTTGACACGCAACTGCTCATCCTTTTTAGCTAATTGCTCATCTTTGGATTTTAGCTGGTCGTCTTTTGCTTTTAGTTGTTCGTAGAGACGAACAATCTCAGCATTTTTTTCATCTACCAAAATTTCCATCAATTCACGCTGTTTCACATCATCGCTGACTGGTTCGTCTTCAAAGATGGTCTTTTTGTAGATTTCTTCTAGCTTGATCAAGCCACTACGGGTTACGACGGTAACTCCCTTATCATTTTTTTCTGTATCTTCAGGATCTAGGGCCTTAACACGGTTGTTGACCGCTTGGCGACTAACTCCTAGAATTTCAGCAATTTCGCTGACTGTTTTTTCGATAGCCATAATATCCTCTAAACTCTTTTTCTATGAAATACTCTCTTAGATATTATCATAAGTAGGCAAGGCTGTCAAATCAAGCAAGGGAAGGGACGACAAGGAAAAAGCATGAAATTCCTTAATCCATCTCAGGAAGGGTTAAGCTGGAGTTGGCTAGATCAATGGTGAGTTGGTAGTCCGTTTGGTCGCGGACAGTGATCTCGAAGTCGGTTGTATAAAGGACGAGACGAAGAGTGGTCCCTTTCTCCAGTTTGTAGATGGTTGGTTGGAGTTCAAAGTCGAATTCCATCCATTCCCCAGGGTTTACAGATTCGACTTGTAAGAGATCAAGACGGTTTGAAGGTTGAGATAACCCTTTGTAATCACCCGTTGGCTAGCTTCCTTGAAGGGCAACTCGGTCAAATTGTCTAGCATATGGTAGCGACCGTTATCAAGGGTGCGGACGGATAAGACAGCTGGATAGGGTTGGAGGTATTTCTTGCTTCCTAGCTCCATGAGTTGGGCTGAGAGCAAGCCTTTGTTTGTGCTAGATTGGAGCCGCAGGTGAAGGTGAGCTTTTCCGTTGAGGTGTAGGTCTTCTTCGATCGGAAGATCGATGGTCACTTGTTGGGCCTTATCCTGGTAGAGGTCGGTTAAGAAAGTTGGATAGGTCCTACCATAGCGCTCATAATCTTCTGTCGCATAGCGGTTTTGGATGACTTTCTCACCATCTCCCAGTGGGAAGGTCCGCTGGGCTGTTTGATTGCCAAAGTCTTCCAAGGAAGTCCAACTTTGCTCTCCTGTATTGTCCTGCCAGATGACGGTTGGCAATTCATAGCTTGAATCATAGCCCAGTAATTTTTTAGAGAGGAGGGCATTCATACTCTCACGGAAGTCAATGGACTGCCAGTTGTTGAGATAGACATGGGCCCCATTGTGATAGAAGAGGTGTTTCTTGATGTTGGCTGGAAGGGCTTGGAACATTTGGTATACATGGAGGGGCTTCACGTTCCAGTCTTGGGAACCATGGGTGAAGACGACCTCTGCCTTGACTTTGTCTGCCTGAAGGAGATAGTTGCGGTCATGCCAGAATTGGTTGTAGTCCCCTGTTTGCGATCTATTTGCTCTTTAAGCCGTTCCAAATCCGCTAGATGGGCTGCATGGTGGCGGAGATAGTCTCCAGCCCGAAGGGCGCGTGAATAGGTCAACTCAGCGAGTGAATCAAAATCCTCTCCAGGATAGCCACCAGGACTCGTCACGAGTCCGTTTTCCCGATAGTAGTTGTACCAAGAGGAGATACCGGCTTCAGCAATGATGACTTCTAGGCCATCGACACCTGTGGTAGCCAGTCCATTGGACATGGTCCCTAGGTAGGACAAGCCTGTCGTAGCAACTTTGCCGTTGGACCAATCGGCCTTGATTTGGCGTTGGCGACTGTGGTCTGTGAAGGCACGACAGCGTCCGTTGAGCCAGTCGATGACATTTTTATAGGCCTCGATTTGACGGTAATCCCCGTTGGTCATCAAGCCTTGGGAATCCTTGGTTCCAAGACCGGAGACGTAGAGATTGGCAAAGCCACGAGCGAGCAGGTAGTCATTGAGAGTATAACTGCTGTTGATATGAGTGAGGGTTTCTTCAGCCTCAGAGACTAGTTGAGCTGAACCGACAGGATCCACCAATTCTAATTGAGGTTCTTCTACTTGAATGGTATGAGGTTCTTTGACCTCGAGGTCCACATTCATATTATAGAGTGCCTTGTCACTAGCCTTGTCATTGGTTCCTTGGTGATAAGGGCTTGCAGTCATGACGGCTGGGATTTTTCCTTCATAGCGAGGGCGAATAATATTGACCTTGACCAAATCTGGAAGGCCATCCTGGTCGCTATCAATCCGACTTTCCACATAGACCACTTCACGGATCACATCATGGCAGTTAAAGGTAGCTAGACTTTTTCCGTTGAAAAAAAGTGGTAGCGATTGTCTTCAGGAATCAAGCCATCGCTGACCAACTGCTCAATTAGTAAATTCCCTTTGACTGTTCGAGTATTGAGGAGGTGATAGAGGTTTTCACCAAGTTTCCATACTCAATCGGAAATTTGGACTTCTTTTCAAGAAGCTATCCGTATCTTCAAAAGTCAATAAAATAGCGGAAACCGAGTAATTGGAGGGCTACTGTGTAAAAAAATGTTCGGAGACCATTCGCAGTCAGATTGGATATACGTCAGAAAGATCTGTTTTCAGAATCCACCACTAGGTTAGAGAGGGATAATCTGTATCTTTATAGGTGAAAGTAAACCTTGCGGACAAACCATTCAAACAGTTCTTTTTCTGGGAGATGAGTGGGAAGGTCAAACCCAATTTCTTTTCAGTTCCTTTAAGAATGTCTGTTTTGGTCAACAGATAGATAGCTATATTGATTGTATTTCATAGACTGCTCCTTTTTATCAGTTTCACTGTTTCTTTACTTTTTATATTATACTTGATAAAATAGTATTTGTCTAAAGACCTTTCGATCTATGAAGGAGAAGGAATCATTGAGAAAAAAATTATCTGTTTGAACAAGTTGCAAGAAGACGGACCTTTATTGTTTGGGGTTCTTGCCGTCATTTTTGGGATTCTCATTTTTCGAAACGGCGTTGGTTTCACCAAATTTTCCTTGGATCTATTAGCCATTTACTTTTTAGTTGATGGACTAGGAAGCTTTCTTCTTCGCTTTTTGTTACGTAGCAAGTCTATTTCCTATAGCCACTCTATTTGGTTTATTTTTCTTTCACTTGCGTTGATCTGGTTGAATCGACTGAGTAGTCTGCCCGTAAACTTAGTTGTGATTTGTTTAGGGGCATATCAGTTGGGGAGTGCCATTGTCTATGGGATCACATTTTGGCTTTATAAGGCCAATCGGGTAAAAGGAGGCTGGCTCTATTTATGGGATGCGCTTTTAAACGGTGGGCTTGGTCTAGCAACTGTCTTGGAACCTGGTTCAGATGGGCACTTCCAATTTATCCTCTTGGGGGCTTATCTGGTCTTGTTGGGGATTTCTAATATTCGAGATGGTATTTTATTTGACAAAGACCAACAAGGCCAAGAGTTAAAACGTCGCTTTCGTATTAGCCTACCGGTTATCTTTGCAGCCTTTATCCCTGCTAAGGAGTTAAAACGGTTTAACCAGTTTCTTCAAAAAGGGAGCTCGGCGGGACACACAGGCCCTTATCGATTGGTGAAAAAAGAAGAAGAGGCAAGGGAATTAGAAATTTTGGTTCATACTTCTGACAGCAACTTATTTGGAGCGATTGGGCATGTAGATATTTGTTATCAGGGAAGGTCATTTTCTTACGGAAGTTACGATCCCTTTTCAGAGCGTCTATTTGGGACGATTGGGGATGGCGTACTGTTTAAAGTGGATAAGGAACCATACATCGAACTATGTAAAAAAGAGAGTCAAAAGACGCTGTTTGGCTACAGCCTATCCCTTACCGAAGAAGAGAATCAGGCAGTAGAGAAGCGTCTAGCTGAAATTGATCAGTTGTTAGAACCTTGGGATCCACCTAGGAGGTTACTGGAAGACGGTCAGCCGACCTACGCTTACAAATTGAAATATGATTTAGGGGCTGAGCTATATAAATTTACTTCTTCGCGTTTTAAATCTTACTTTGTTCTGTCTACTAATTGCTGCCTGTTAGCAGATTCCATTGTGGGACAGGCGGGAACGGCTGTATTAGATGTGCGTGGAGTGATTGCACCAGGGACCTATCAGGATTACTTAGAATACGAATTTGAAGCTCCAAACGGGCGGGTCCATACACGAACAGTATACTAAAGAAAAGAAAGACAGATTTCTTTATTTTTGAGAAAATCTGTCTTTTTTTGCACAAGATTTCTTGTAAAAAGAAAAATCTTTTAAAATATAAAAAGACTTGGAGGAATTATGTGCATAAATAAGATTAGTAGTATTTCACCCTGTATTAAAAAAACAAACAATCGAAATGTCAATCAAGAATTTTTTTGAAAAGGTCTTAGGAATGAAAAACCCTGTTGGAAGATGGGGCTTTATTATCCCTTGGAGATCAATCGAAGACAGATCGCCTCTATTTAGAGGAATCCCCTAGTATGAGAACCCGCAAGGTGGAGGGCCCAAAACGCCTGGCTTGCTTAAAGATTCGCGTGACCAACCCACAAGAAATTGAGTGGCTTCTGGCTCGTGGACATCAAGTTGATCGCCTCTTCAAAGGGAAAAAAATGGCTATGCCTTTGAAGCCCTTTTCGCCAGAAGGAGATCGTATCTTGCTCCATGCGGAAGAGCAAGTGGGCAGTTTAACTGAAATTGAGGAAGTTCCAGATTTTCAAGCGAATGAAGAGTTTACAACCTTGACGGAGTTTTTCGTAGAAAAGATGGTGCTTCGAGTACCTAATGTAGAGACTTCTACAGCTTTCTATCAACAACTACCTGGCTTAGAAGAGTATTTAGAGTTAGAAGCATCAGATGGTCCGGACCTTACACTAGCAAATGGACAGACTTGGGACCTTTGTCAGGTCAAGGTCATTCTAGAGCCATTTGTAGCAAGTGAACTAGCCTCCTGCTTTGGAGATCAGGTAACTTTTGTACCAAAAAAGGCAACAATTTGTCTTGGTTGAGGATCCAAGCAAGATTGAATGGTGGTTCGAAGCCTAAAGCAAGTCTTTGGCTGATTGAAATGAGTGAAGAAAAAAATGGAAAAAAATCATCCAAAAAAATTCAAGAGCAAATAGGAGCAGGCATCTACCCAGGTGCCTCTCTTGCTCTCTATCAGAAAGGAAGCTGGCAGGAGTATTACTTGGGACTGGCTGATCCAGCCAAGCAAGAGCCAGTTATTGCCGGCTTGACCTATGATTTAGCCAGTGTGAGTAAGGTCGTCGGAGTTGGAACGGTTCTTGCTTTTCTGGTCCAGACAAGGGAAAAATCGATATCGATCGTCCCTTAGCTTCCTACTATCCGGATATGGAGCAGGCAGAGGTGACCATCCGTCAGCTCTTGACCCATACTTCTGGTTTGGATCCTTTCATCCCCGGACGAGATGACTTGGATGCTGAGGGCTTAAAAAGAAGCCCTGCACCGTTTGAAGCTCAAGGACAATCGCCAGTTCCACTATACAGATGTCAATTTTTCTTTTGTTGGGCTTTCTTCTGGAGAAGTGGTTTGGTCAGGATTTGGCCCAGATTTTTCAGGAGCAAGTCTTTTACACCTTGGCAAATGAAGGAGACTACTTTTGGTCCCGGTTTCTCAAGCGGTGCCAACCCTTCGTGGCGTTCCAGCTGGCGTCGTCCATGATCCGAAAGCGCGTGTACTGGGAGTCCATGCCGGAAGTGCAGGTCTGTTTTCGACCATTAGAGATATGGAAATTTTTCCTGGAGCATTATTTACAGGATCCTTTTGCAGAAATCCTTTATCCCAGAACTATGCTTTAGAAAAAGGGAAGATGCGCTCTCTGGCCTGGAATCTGGAAGGAGACTGGTTGGACCATACAGGTTATACAGGAACCTTCCTTCTCTATAATCGTAAGCTCCAGTTGGCAGCTGTTTTCTTATCCAATCGGACCTATGAAAAAGATGAGCGGGCCCAATGGATCCTAGATCGGAATCAACTCATGGAGCTCATCAAAACAGAAATGGAAGGACCAGTAAAAATCCTTCCTAAGACGGAGAAAGAAGCGTGGTTTAGCCATCGCTTTTTTTCTTTATTTATATTAAAAATGGAAGGAGAGAAGATTGTATCTAGCAATCTATAGCAGAAAAGAATGAAGATAACTGAGAGACGTATGACGAAATCGATAGGTGTCGGCCAGGCACATAGCAAGATTATTTTAATAGGTGAGCATGCGGTTGTTTATGGCTATCCAGCTATTGCCCTGCCCCTCCTTCACATTCAGGTCACTTGTCAGATTGTACCTGCGGAGCGTCCGTGGGTCCTTTTTGAGAATGACAGCTTATCGATGGCCGTCTACGCTTCCTTAGAGTATTTGGGGATTGAGAAGGCAGCCATCGCTTGCCGGATTGACTCCATGATTCCAGCTCAGCGGGGGATGGGCTCCTCGGCTGCTGTCAGTATCGCGAGCAATTCAGGCAGTCTTTGATTATTTCAAGCGGGATTTGAGTCAAGAGACCTTTGGAAATCTTGGTTAATCGAGCAGAAATGATTGCCCATATGAATCCAAGTGGGCTGGATGCCAAGACTTGCCTAAGTGATCAGCCGATTAAATTCATTCGCAACGTCGGTTTTAGTGAGTTAGAAGTTGATTTAGGGTGCCAAGCTGGTCATTGCAGATACAGGTATCCATGGCCATACCAAAGAAGCCATTCAGAAAAGTCAAGGACTTGGGAACAGTGGCCCTTGCTAGTTTCCATGAAATCGGCCTCCTCACCGAGCAGGCAGAAAAAGCCCTTGCTCAAAAAGATGCTCCCACCTTGGGACGTATCTTAACAGACTGCCATCATCATTTGCAGGCAGTGGGAGTGAGTTGTCCAGAAGCGGATCAACTGGTGGAACTAGCCTTAGCGAGTGGAGCCTTGGGAGCCAAAATGAGCGGTGGTGGGCTCGGTGGTTGTATCATTGCCCTTGCTGCAGACCAGGAACAAGCAGAAATCATCGCAAAAGAACTAAAAAATAAAGGAGTGGAGGAGTTATGGATCGAAAAGCCTGTAAGCGTGAAAATCGTATGCCAATATCGCCATTATTAAGTATTGGGGCAAGGGAAAACAGTGAAAGCCATGGTGCCATCAACTAGTTCCATTTCCTTGACATTGGAAAAATATGTATACAGAGACGCGTCTCAGTCCTTTGGGTGCCGAGGCCAAGGCCCATGCCTTCTACATAGATGGGGTCTTCCAAAATGAAGCGGAGCAGGCCAAGATTGGAGCAGTCATCGACCGCTTTAAACCAGAAGGGGAAACAGGCTTTGTGCGGGTTGATACCAGCAACAACATGCCGACAGCTGCAGGACTTTCTTCTAGTTCTAGTGGTCTATCTGCCTTGGTAAAAGCCTGCAATCGCTATTACCAACTGAGAATGACGCAGGCAGAACAAGCTCAAGCGGCTAAGTTTGCCTCCGGATCATCTTCTCGTTCTTTCTTTGGTCCTCTAGCGGCTTGGGACAAGGATACTGGAGCGATCTACCAGGTGGAAACGGACCTCAAACTGGCGATGATTATGCTGGTGTTAAACGACCAACAAAAAATTCTTTCTAGTCGGGAAGGGATGAAGCGGTGCACTGAAACCTCTAGCAATTTCCAAGAATGGATTCGCCAGTCAGCCCAGGATTACCAAGATATGCTGACTTACCTAAAGGACAATGACTTTTGAAAAAAAGTAGGGAAATTGACCGAACGAAATGCTCTTCTCATGCATTCTACAACCAAGACTGCTAGCCCAGCCTTCTCCTATTTGACGGAAAAAAAGAGCTACGAGGCCATGGATTTCGTGCGCTCTCTTCGAGAGGAAGGGAAACGGTGCTACTTCACCATGGATGCAGGTCCGAATGTAAAAGTCCTCTGTCTAGAAGAGGATCTGGAAGAGTTGGTTCCACTTTTTGAACAAGACTACCGTATTATTGTTTCCAAGACCAAGGATCTATCCCATGAAGAATAAGAAACAAGTTCGAGCAGGTGGGAAGCTGTATATCGCTGGGGAATATTCTATCCTAACTCCCAGGACAAACAGCCATTATTCAGTTTATTCCCATTTACATGCAGGCAGATATCCAACCGTCATCTACTTATAGGATTCAGTCAGACATGTTTTTCCTTTTGCAGTTGATTTGACTCCGCAGGCGGACTATGCCCTGATCCAAGAAACCGTGCATCTGATGAACGCCTACCTCCAGTTACAAGGAGTGGCACTTGCTCCCTTTGATTTAAGTATTGAGGGGAAATTTGAGCGAGAGGGCAAGAAATTCGGGATTGGCTCTAGTGGCAGTGTGGTCTTGTTGACCCTCAAAGCCATGGCAGCTCTTTATGATTTTCCCCTGTCAGCAGACTTGCTCTTTCGTTTGGCCTGTTTGGTCTTTGATTCGACGTGGAGACAATGGCTCTATGGGAGACCTAGCTTGTATTGCCTATGAAGGCTTGGTTAGCTACCGCTCTTTTGATAGACGGGAACTGGCTGAGCAATTACAAGATCAGGGTCTGGACCAGATCTTAGCCCTGGATTGGGAGATATGAAATCCAGCCTCTGGCCCCTCAGTTGTCCTATACTTTTTTAGTAGGCTGGACCCAGGAACCCGCTATTTCAAGAGACTTGATTAACCAGGTTCGTTCAGCTATTGATTCTGTCTTCTTAGAGGGACGGAGCAGGCTGTACAAGACCTCTTAGTGGCCTTTCAAGAGGCAGACCGAGACTTGGCCTGGTCTTCTATCAGTCGGGCGAGTGACTTACTTGGATCTCTCAATGAGGTGATTTATACCAAAAAAATTGGCCCAATTAAAGAGGGCAGAAGAGGGACTGGAGGCCATTGCAAAATCTAGTGGCGCTGGAGGAGGAGATTGTGGGATCGCCCTCGCATTTGAGGAGGCTGCTGCCCAAGAAATCGTCAGACGCTGGCAAGAAGCAGGGATTGATTTATTATATGCAGAAAGGATGGGAGAGTATGACGACCAACCGAAAGGATGAACATATTCGTTTGGCCTTGGAGCAAACTCCAGGTTACAATAGCTTTGATGAGGTTGAGTTGATTCATTCCTCTTTACCAACTATCGATTTAGATGAGGTGGATTTGAAGACCCATTTTGCGGGTCGTGATTGGGACTACCCTTTTTATATCAATGCCATGACAGGTGGTAGTGCCAAGGCAGGAGAAATCAATCGAAAATTAGCCCAGGTGGCAGAAGCCTGTGGCATTCTCTTTGTGACGGGTTCCTATAGTGCAGCTTTAAAAGATCCCCAGGACAGCTCCTATCGAGTTAAGGACCTTTATCCGGACCTTCTCTTTGCGACCAATATCGGGATTGACAAACCGCTTGAACTGGGCTTACAGACGATTGAGGAGACCCAGCCTCTCTTTCTCCAACTCCATGTCAACCTCATGCAGGAGCTTCTCATGCCCGAAGGGGAACGAAGCTTTAGAAACTGGCAAGACCATTTAGCAGACTATGCAAAGCAATTACCAGTGCCGTTGGTGCTAAAAGAGGTCGGTTTTGGTATGGATGCCGGAACTATCCAAAGAGCCATCGAACTAGGTGTCAGGACCGTTGATATTTCTGGTAGAGGTGGAACCAGTTTTGCCTATATCGAAAACCGTCGGGGAGGCAATCGTTCCTATCTCAATGACTGGGGACAAACAACAGTCCAAGCCCTGCTTGGGGCTCAACCACTGATGGATCAGGTCGAGGTTCTCGCCTCTGGTGGCGTTCGTCATCCTTTGGATATGATCAAGGCACTGGTTCTAGGAGCCAAGGGGGTCGGTCTTTCTCGGACCATTTTAGAATTGGTAGAGACAAAGCCGATTGAAGAGGTCATCGCCCAAGTCAATGCTTGGAAAGAGGATTTACGCCTGATTATGTGTGCTCTTTCTTGTCAGACACTTGCCGATTTGAGAAAGGTTCCCTATCTTCTTTATGGTCGTGTAAAAGAAGGATATGAACAAATCCTCTCCATCCATGATTAACTTGAAGAAACTAACAAAAATCCCTCCGTTTGCACGGAAGGATTTTTTAATTGCTTTGACGAATGTTCTCTAAAATAGCTTGAGCTTTTTCCAGGTTAAAGGGTTTGTCTTCTAACAGGGCTTGGACCACCGGAGCTACCTCTGATGGACTAGCGCCAGCAAGTAGGGCAAGGGACTTAGCTTGGAGTTTCATATGCCCATGCTGAATACCGGTGCTGACCAAGGCCTTAAGCGCTGCAAAGTTTTGAGCCAGGCCGACAGCTACAATGATCCGTGCAAGAGTTTGGGCGTCGGGATTTCCAAGCAGGTCATGAGCCACTTGGACACTTGGATTGAGTCCGATGGAGCCTCCCTTGGTAGCAATGGGCATGGGAAGGGTCAGCTGGCCTTCTAGGACTTGCTGATCTGGATGAGCTATCCAATTAGATAGTCCTTGAGCTTGTCCAGATCGACTAGCATAGGTATGGCCACCTGCTTCAATCGCCCGCCAATCATTCCCAGTTGCCAAGACGACAGCATCGATGCCATTGAAAATTCCCTTGTTGTGAGTCGCTGCTCTATAAGGATCAACAGCCGCTAATTGACTGGCCAGAGCTATTTTCTGAGCGATTTCGGCAGCTTCTTTGGGATCGCGACTGAGGAAGCGGTAGTCTATGTGACAGCTTGCCGTGACCAGGGCATCTGTAGCTAAGTTGGATAGAATAGCCATTAATCCTTGCCCCTCGGATAAATCTTCTAAAGGGTCGACCAGGGCTTCCAACATAGTGTTGAGCATATTAGCCCCCATGGCCTCTTTTGGATCGACAGATAGGTAGCAAATGAGAAAGTCCCCTTTCACCTCTGTCCAGAGATCTCGTGCCCCACCTCCCCGTTTAACGATGGAAGGATAGGCTTGATTGGCCAGTTGGAGCAGTTCTTCTTTAGCTTCTGCAATCGCCTGACTGGCCTTTTCTTTATGGCTAACGTCATAAAGAGCTACTTGACCGATCATTTGACGCTTGTGAACCTGGGTCTGAAACCCACCTGAGCGCTTGATTAGTCCAGCAGCGTAAGAAGCAGCAGCGATGACAGAGGGTTCTTCCGTCACCATTGGGACTTGGATTTCCTGACCATCTACCTGGAAGCCAGGAGCTAGAGCAAAGGGTAAAGCCAAGGTGCCGAGGACATTTTCGACCATTTCATTGGCAAGAGAAAGGGGCAATGTGTCATTGTCCCTTACTGTTTGTAGACCTTCTTCTGAAAGGAGTCCGGCCTGAGCTAGTTTCTCGATGCGCTCTGCTGGACTTGCTTTTGAAACCAGTTAATTTAACCATGTTGTTCTACCTTTACATAGGTTCGTTGGTGTTCGTTGATTTCTGATAAGGCATAGGTTTGATCTTGGTAACCTTGGAAGGTTTGATTGCCTTCAGCATCTAATTGTGCCTCTTCGAAGAAGATCTTCTCATATTCGGCAATCGTAAGAGCTTTTCGCTGATCCAATTCTGCCATACGATTTGGATGGAGCATTTGCTCATATCCTTCGACCAAGTGAGCACTAAAAATCTCAGCGACTGCACCACTTCCATATCCATAGAGGGCGATGCGGTCGCCAGCCACTAGTTGAGGCTGATTCTCTAGAGAGAAAAGCAAACCTAGGAAGAGGAACCCGTATAGATATTCCCAACCTTTTGGCTGTAGAGAATGGATTGTTCAAAATTGTATTGCAATTGGGCTTGTTTCTCAGGAGAAAGACTCTTGTCAAGAATCTTTTTTAAGCCCTTGAGGGCGAGCTTGGGATAAGGCAGGTGGAAGCAGACCGCCGCAAAATCATCCAAGGTTAAGCCAGTCCGTTTTTGATACTCTGTCCAAGTTGTTTTCAAGCAATCCAAGTACTGTTGGGTCGAATAAATCCCATTGACAAAGGGTGTGCTGGAATAGTTGGGACGCCAGAAATCCATAACATCACGGGTTTGAGCTACATTATCATCATTAAAGGCTAGAATACGTGGGTTCTGCGTCACCAACATAGCGACAGATCCGGCACCTTGAGTCGGCTCTCCAGGGGTGTCGATCCCATATTTTGCAATATCGCTGGCAATGACCAAGACCTTGCTCTGTGGGAACTTTTCAACATGAAGTTTAGCATAGTCCAAAGCGGCCGTTGCAGCATAGCAGGCTTCCTTCATTTCAAAGCTCCGAGCAAAGGGTTGGATTCCTAGGAGACCGTGAACGAAAACAGCAGCAGCCTTACTCTGGTCAATTCCTGACTCGGTCGCCAGGATGACCATATCAATTTCTTCTTTTTCTTCTTCGGTTAAAATACTATGGCTGGCACTTGCTCCAAGTGTGACGATATCCTCTGTAATAGGGGCAATACTCAGTTCTTTCAATAAGAGCCCTTTACTGAGTTTTTCTGGATCTGTATTTCGAGCAGCCGCTAGCTCACTTAAGCGCAAGACATACTGGCTGGTCGCAAATCCAATCTTATCAATACCGATTGTCATAAATAACCTCTTTTAATTTGATATCTACTAGTATATTTCGTTACTATTTTACCATATTTGAGAGCAAAACTCCCTTGAAAAAGCCAGAACAGAATGGAAATCATTCTTAGGACCGAGTTGGGCAAGGGGATTTTTTGAAAAAAAGAGGACGAAAAACAAAAAAGAGGCTGGGACAAAAGTCCTAGCCTCTCAATTATTTTTGGATTGTCGAGCAAGACGCAGTGGTTGAGTGGGCTCTACTACGCTGATTTCATCAGCTTTTACAGCCCTACTCAACTGTGCGGAGGTGGGACGACGAAATCGAATTCTAACGAATTACCGATTTCTGTCCCACTCTCTTCAACTCTTATGCTTGCTTATCTTTTTTAGGATTGCTCATGATTCGTATGAGGAGCTCTTTGCATTTGTCTCTTAGAACATTTTCGTAGAAGACGATTAAAGCGATGTATACAATCAGAAAGTTCAAGGTCAGATAGAACAAGTCAAATGAATTACGGGCATAGATAGTCGCTGATTGATAGGAGGGGAGGGCTCCTAGGATCATCCAAGGAAGATACTTGATATACTTGTTTAGCATCATACAGCACCTCGCATACTTTAAAGGAATTTGTTTTTTCACTATCATTGTACTCCTTTTAAATAAAAATGCAAGCGATTACATAGATAAGTTTTGAAAAACCAATGCTAGTTGGCATTGGTCATTTTTCTTTTTTGATGGCGCTGATAAGAATGGTAGAGTTTCAAGACGACAGACCCGCTAGCCATCCCGATAGAGATGACCAAGGCTAGAATAACCACCAAGGTTACGCTGGTCATGGCTTGCCGATATTGGCCGCTAACAAAGAAGGAGGTGGTCCGATAGGAAATATATCCAGGAACCAAGGGAGCAAGAATAGCCAGCATAAAGACAACGACAGGTGTCTTATAGATAATACTTAAAATTTGACTGATACAAGAACCCACAATCGCTGCAATAAACGTCGCGATAATAACATTGGTAGGTCCTTTCAAGATATAGTAGAGCAACCAGATAGCCATTCCTAGAACTCCTCCAGGGACTAACATCGAGCGTTGCACGTTGAGGACGATTAAAAAAGTGATGATGGCAATCAAACTAGCCACCGCTTGGATTAAAAATTCGATTAGATTCATGATTCTATTTCATAAGGACAAGAGCGACGGTCGTTCCGGCACCAAGGGCAAGAGTAATGAGCAGGGTCTCAAAGAGTTTACTCATCCCAGAGTTGAGTGGTTGTTCATCAGATCCCTGACGGCATTGGTCATGGCAATCCCAGGAACGAAAGGCATGACACAACCGGCAATAATGAGATCAGTATTAGAAGGAAAACCACTATATTGAGACCAAATATGGGCCAAAAAGCCAAAGACAAAGGCTGCCGCAAAAGCAGTGGCAAAAGGGATGCGCACGTATTTCTCAACTACTAGAGAGAAAGCAAAGGCAAAGACGGTCGCAATACCTGCTCCAATCGCATCATAAAAATTCCCGCCAAACATAATAGAGAAAAAAGGGGCACTAAGAGTAGCCGCGATGGTTAACTGCAGATTGGTATAAGGGACTGCTTTCCGTTTCAATTGGCTCAAGGCTTGGTAGGCTTCTTCGAGATTGATGTGCCCAGAGACTAATTGGCGAGAAATCTGATTGACATCACAGACCTTCTCGATATTGTAATTGGTCCGCAGGATCCGCTTCATCCGCGTGATATTGGCATTTTCGATTGAAAAGAAAATAGCGACTGGCATCGCTAAGGCATTGCAATCATCGATTCCTTGAGAATGAGCAATCCGGATCATGGTATCCTCCACCCGATGGATTTCAGAACCACTCTCTAAAAGGAGGGTTCCTGCCAACATGAGGACGTCAATCACTCGGTCCATATCTTTAGACGCTTCCATTGTTCTTCCTGTTCTGTTAATAGATTGCTTCCATTATATCAAAATTTCACTGATTTGTACTAGTGTTACCACGGATTTAGTCAAGACAGGACAAGAAAAAACCAGCCGTTTCCGGCTGGTTTGAAAAATCTATTTGAATCTTAGCTCAATGCATCGTCCATAGAAAGAACTTCGTGGAAGACACGTTGTGTCAATTCAGTTTTTTGTTCTGGAGTGAGGTATTTAGTGTTTACACAGTATCCAGAGATACGTACGATAACATCTTCACCGCTCATGATCTTTTCGTAAACGTCTGACAAGTCCATAACGTTCAAGTTAACGTGTTGTCCACCGTTTTCGAAGTATCCATCAAGGATAGTTACCAAGTTGTCTACTTGTTCGTCACGAGTTTTACCAAGAGCACGAGGTGATACTTGAGTTGTCAATGAGATACCGTCAGCTGCGTAACCAAAGTCAAGGCTAGCAAGTGAGTTCAAGTTTTGCAACCATCCACCTTTCGCTTTGTTAGATGGGTTAGCACCTGGTGAGAAGAATTCCAATTTGCTTGTGTTCACAGAACCATCTTCGTTGAGGTATACCCCTTTGTGGACTGGTGAGTTACCAGTTTGTTTAGAGTAAGCAACGTTAGAAGTGATAGTCAAAAGTGAAACTGTAGCTTCTGCATTCTTGTAAAGTTTGTGGCTGCGAAGACGAGTAGTGTAAGCTTCGATCAACCATTCTGCCAATTCGTTAGAACGTGGGTCATCTTCACCCCAACGTGGGTATTCACCGATTGTTTCGTAATCGTAGATGTAGCCATCTTCGTCACGGATTGGTTTAACAGTAGCGTATTTGATTGCTGACAAAGTATCAACAGTGTTAGCGAATCCACAGATACCGAATCCCATGTTTGCGCGTTGGTGAGTTGGCAAGAAGGCCATTTGAACAGCTTCGTAGTTGTACTTATCAGTCATGTAGTGGATGATGTTCAAAGCATCTACGTAAGTATCTGTCAACCAGTCAAGTGATTTTTCGAAGTTTGCTTTAACAGATTCGAATTCAAGAACTTCGTCACGGATAGGATCGATGTCAAATACTTTGTAGTCTTTATGAACGTCGTCGTAACCACCGTTCAAACCAGTAAGAAGAGCTTTAAGCACGTTTACACGAGCACCGAAGTACTGGATGTTGTGGCGTTGTTCTTCATTTTCTGGGTCAAGTGGAGATACACAACATGAGATACAGCTCATTTCACCGTATCCGTCTTTAGCCATAGTAGTTACACCTTCGTATTGGATAGAAGAGTGTTTGTGGCTCATGTGCATACAGTAGCGACGGAAGCTGTATGGCAATTTATCAGTCCAAAGAACTGTCAAGTTTGGTTCTGGAGAGTTACCGATGTTGTCCAAAGTGTTCAAGAAACGGTAGTCCATCTTCGTAACACGGTGACGTCCGTCGTTACCCATACCAGCCATAGAAGTTGTGATGAAGGTTGGGTCACCTGAGTACAATTGGTCGTAAGCTTTTGTACGAGCAAATTTAACAGTACGCAATTTCATAACGAAATCATCAACGAATTCTTGGATTTCAGACTCAGTGTAAGTACCACGAGCCAAGTCACGTTCAGCGTAGATATCCAAAACGATTGGCACACGTCCAAGAGAAGTAGCAGCACCGTTGATCACACGGCAGACAGCCATGAAGGCGATGTTTGTCCATTGGATTGCTTCTTTTGTATCGAAGGCAGGACGACGTACGTCTACACCATAAAGGTCACCCAATTTAACAACTTCTTGAAGTGCTTGGTATTGAAGGTTTACTTCTTCACGAAGACGGATTGATTCTTCATCGATTTCAGTAATCGCGTTCCAGTCGTTTGCTTTTTCAGCCATCAAGTAGTCAGCTCCGTAAAGGGCCAAACGAGCATAAACCCCGATGATACGTCCACGTGAGTATGCATCTGGAAGACCAGTTACTGTGTGAGCGTGACGTGCACGACGGATGTTTGTAGTATAAGCACGGAAGATACCGTCGTTAACTGTTGTTACATATTTAGTGAAGATTTCATGCACAGCTGGATCTGGCTCATATCCATTTTCTTTCAAAGTAGTTTCCGCCATACGGATACCACCACGAGGCATGAAGTTCAATTTGAACAATTCATCGTTTTGGATACCGAAGATCACTTCGTTTTCTTTGTCGATGTATCCAGCTGCGATATCAGCGATAGAAGTTGGACGAGTATCGTATGGGAAACGAGTTTCTTCGTAGTGTGCTTTTGTTTCTTCAACAATCTTCTTGATGTGAAGTGAACGTTCTGTTGGGCCAGCTAGGAAGCTTTCGTCTCCATCATATGGAGTGTAGTTAGCTTGTACAAAGCGTGAGACACTGGCTCTTTCTTTCCAGTCTTCACCTTGGAAGCCTTCCCAGGCTTTGTCAAAAATGTCTTGTGCTTCAACAACTGTTTTAACAACCATGTTTAAATCCTCTTATATCTTTCTAGCAACAAATCTGTTGCACTTACAATAGTAGTATACCACATAGAAATCGGTTTCACAAAGGGAATAGCAAAAAGATTTTGGATTCTTTTATAATACAGAACAGCACAGATGAATAAACTGTATTATATTTTTGTCTTGAGGAAAGTGAAAATTAGTAGGAAAAAATCGGTGATAGGGATATAATGAAAGAGGAGGTTGCCCATGCTCATATTTCCTTTAGTAAATGATACGAGTCGTAAGATCATTCATATGGATATGGATGCCTTTTTTGCGTCCGTTGAAGAGCGCGACCATCCAGAATTGAAGGGAAAGCCTGTCATCATTGGTCATGATCCCCGTTTGTCTGGTGGAAGAGGAGTGGTATCGACTTGCAATTACGAAGCCAGAAAATACGGGGTCCATTCGGCTATGAGTTCCAAAGAGGCCTATGAACGGTGTCCTCAGGCAGTGTTCATCCCTGGCAACTACGAGAAGTACCAGGCTGTTGGTCTCCAAGTCAGAGAAATATTTAAACGCTACACCGATCTGATTGAGCCCATGAGCATTGATGAAGCCTATCTGGATGTGACCAACAATAAGCTTGGTCTTCAGTCTGCTGTCAAGGTAGCTCGCTTGATTCAGCATGATATTTGGAATGAATTGCATTTGACTGCTTCTGCCGGAGTTTCCTACAATAAGTTTCTTGCAAAAATTGCCAGTGATTACCAGAAGCCTCGAGGACTAACCGTTATTTTACCCGAGCAAGCTCAAGATTTTTTAAGTCAGCTAGATGTAGCTAAGTTTCATGGTGTGGGAAAACGGACAGTGGAGCGGCTTCATGATTTGGGAATTTATACAGGTGCAGATCTCTTAGAAGTGCCGGAAATGACTCTCATCGATCACTTCGGTCGCTTTGGTTTTGATCTTTATCGAAAGGCTCGGGGGATCCATAACAGTCCTGTCAAGAGCAATCGTATTCGCAAGTCCATTGGGAAGGAACGCACCTACCGAAAATTGCTGGTGGCCGAGGATGATGTGCTAAAAGAATTAGCCAACCTATCTGAAAAGGTAGCGAACAGTTTGGCCAAGCATCAGAAAATTGGTAAGACCTTGGTGCTCAAGATTCGTTATGCCGATTTTACGACCTTGACCAAGAGACGAAGTTTAGAGGAAGCAACCAGAGACCCTGAAGTCATTCAGAGACTGGCCCAGGAGCTCTACCAGAGCCTAGAAAGTAACTCCTCAGGCATTCGCCTTTTAGGGGTGACCCTCACTAATTTTTCTTCCGAGTCTCGGGAAACCCATGAAGGATCTCTAATAGAAGAAACCCCGTAGGTATACTTGACCTACGGGGAATTTTTAGCTAGTTTTTGAAGAATTCTTGAATTTCTTCCTCTGTGAGGCCAATCATGGGATTAATGCTTAAGTAGTTGTCCTCTGTTAATCGATAGCCTTGTTGAGAGGCTGGGGAAGCAGGTGAGTCAGAGTGGTTTTCAACTGAGAGGGGCTCCCTTTGGGGCTCTGTTTTTTTTATGGGCTCTTCCAGGTGGACAGGGCTCTGTGAGGCAGAGTCTCTACCTTGAGGGGTTCCATCCGAAAAACGCTCAATCAGATAGGTTTTGCGAGCAGTTCCAGTATTCTTTGTCGCAAAGTTAAATGCAGTGTATTCTCCTAGGAGAATGAGCTTGCTTTTGGAGCGGGTGATGGCTGTGTAGATCAGATTACGTTGGAGCATGCGCCGACTCTGATTGGTCAAGGGAAGGATGACAACAGGGAATTCACTCCCTTGAGACTTATGGATACTCATGGCATAGGCTAAACGAATCTTGTACCATTCATTGCGGGGGTAGACCAATTCATTGCCATCAAATTGGATGGTGAGTTCATCTTGCTTGGATTCGGTATACTTAGCTGGCAAGAGGTCGGTGATGTAGCCAATATCACCGTTAAAGACATTGCTTTCGGCATCATTGACCAGGTGGATGACCTTGTCACCATTTCGATACTGGCAATCCAGTGTTTGAAAGAATAGAGCACCCGTTTCTAATGGATTGAGAAGCTCTTGCATGAGACCATTAATCTGGTCAATGCCTGCAGAACCTCGATACATCGGAGCGAGGACCTGGATGTCTCGAGCCGGAATACCGTTGCGAAGGGCAGCGCTGGTGATTTTTTCAATCATGGGAGCGATGAGCTCACTTGGCGCTTCAAAGTAGGAACGATCAGGTTTTTTCTCTGTGAAATCAGGAGGCAGTTGGCCTTTGCGAATCTGACTGGCTAGAGTGACGATGGTCGAATCCTCACTTTGACGGAAGATATGTTCCAGTTTGACTTGAGGGATGCTGGGAATCTGTAGGAGATCGGACAAGACTTGTCCAGGACTCACAGAAGGAAGCTGATCAGCATCACCAACAATTAAGAGTTTGGTATTGGAAGAGATATTGCTGAGAAGCTGATTGGCCAGCCAAGTATCCACCATAGAGAATTCATCGACAATGATAAAATCCGCATCAAGATAATCGTCCAAGTGACTCGTGTCGTCGTCTCCCGTCATTCCTAAGTGACGATGAATGGTGGCGCTCGGAAGGCCCGTCAGTTCACTCATTCGACGGGCTGCTCGACCAGTTGGAGCAGCTAAGAGGATTGGTAATTGAGATTTCTTGCGAAGGTCTAATTGGTGCAGGCGGGCATAGGTCCCGATGATCCCATTGATAACAGTTGTTTTCCCCGTTCCTGGTCCACCTGTAAGGACAAAGACTTTTTGCTGGATGGCTTCTTGGATAGCCTTCCGTTGGATGGGGTCGTAGTGAATGTGGAGTTCATCTTCAATGTCATCAATCGTTTGTTCGATTTTTTCTGGGTCGAAAGATTCTTGCTTTCCTTTTTCTAGCAGGCGACCGATATGGCTTCGGATCCCTTCTTCCGCAAAGAAGAGGCTGTTGTTGAAGATCTTGGTGTCAATATTTTGCACCTTGTCTTCTTCGATGAGACTGGCCAATTCTTGGGCGACGCTGGCTGGATCGAGCTCGACTGGACGAGATGCTTCTAAGAGTTGGATGGTGGCTTGGAGCAATTCTTTGGCTTCAACGTAGGGTGTCCCCTGTTTCTAAGGAGAGGGTTAAAAGACTATGAACCAGTCCAGCTCGAAAGCGTTCAGGTGCATCACTGGCAATCCCTAATTCTTCTGCTAATTGGTCAGCAATTTTAAAGCCCATGCCTTGAATATCTTCGACCAGTTGATAAGGAGCCGATTCGACGATTTGCAAGGTTTCTTCCTTGTAGAAATCTTGGATTTGGAAGGCTAGTTTATTAGGGATGCCATAGTTAGCAAGTTGGGCGAGGACCCGTTCCGTACCATAGTTGAGCTGTAGTTTTTCGACAAAGGCCTCGCGATTCTTTTTAGAAAGTCCGGAGATGGAGGCTAGCTTTTCAGGTGCTTGCAGAATTTTATCAATGGTATCCTCACCATAGAGATCGACGATCTTTTGGGCCGTTTTGAGTCCGATCCCTTTAAAATGGTCGCTAGAAAAGTATTTCACCAAGCCTTTGCTAGTGGGTTTGGCTCGTTCATAGCGATTCATTTGCAACTGTTGGCCATATTTCGGATGATGGACCAGTTCTCCCCAGAAGGTATAATCTTCTCCTTCGACGATATCTGCCATCGTTCCAGTGACGATAATTTCAAAGTTATCATAGTCCTCTGCATCTGTATCATTGATATCCAACAATAAGATACGGAAAAAACTACTTTGATTTTCAAAAATGACCCGCTCAATGGTTCCTGAGAAATAGTATTCCATGCAGAGTTTCCTTTTAAGTAATGGTCTGAGAGAGCTTATCTCTCATGAAGATATTGAAAGAGATTGGAACAAGAGTCCCAACCTCATCATGGGTTAATAAGTCTGGAATGGAAGGAGTGGCCAGAGGCGAAGGACGGCTTCCCCTTTGATTTGTTCCTTCTTGAAAGCCCCCACCTGGCGGCTATCTTTTGAAACGATTCGATCATCACCAAGGAGTAGATACTCATCATCCAAGAGCTTTTTCGTGAAGGTCGCACTTCCATCTTTATCAACGGTGAAAGCTTCGGCAATCTGTGCCATTTGGCGGAAGAGCTCTCCATTTTCTTCGAACCCTTTTCCAGAATAGGTTGATTGCAATTTATCTTCTTTAAATTTTTGAATGTAGTCTTTCAAGTAAGGCTCGTCAGTTTCTTTGCCGTTGATATAGAGGACATCGTTTTTGTACTCGATGGTTTCACCAGGGAGTCCAATGACCCGTTTAACGATTTCTTTGGTTTTTCCATTTTCTGTTTCACTAGCGACCACGATATCAAAACGGTCGATAGGCAGTTTATTGATAACGAGAAGGTATTCACTATCTGCCAAGGTCGGATCCATAGAATGGCCATCGACACGGACAGGCGTCCACAGATAAATACGAGAGAGAATAATGCCTCCAATAATGAGGCCGAAGAGCGCCCATTCTTTCAGGAAAGAACGGACTGGATTAGTTGATTTTTTTGAACGTTTCATGCTTTATCTTTCTATCAATTTTTTTGCTTTTTCTGTATTTTTAAAATGAAGTTTGGCACTGTAGTCAAGGGCTTGAATGCCATAGGCCTTTAATAGTTGAGCAGCTACCTTATCTGAGGGCGTACCAGCTCCACTAGGAAGGGTGTAGCCGAGTTCTTGACTCAAATCTTCCAGATTTTGGAGGAAGAGGTCACGGGCAATAATGGAACTCACAGCTACCGCCAGGTATTTTCCTTCGGCCTTCTCTTCTAGGGTGACGACTTGTGGGACCTGATTCGCTTCTGCTTGAACATAGCGATCATAGTTTTTCTTGGTCGTAAAGGCATCGACTACAATCTTTTGAGCTTTTGCCCCTTGTTGCAAGAGCAAAAAAATGGCTTGATTGTGAAGAGCAACCTTGACAGATACCGCATTGTAGCCAGAGGCGATGACCTGATTGTATTTTTTAGGTGTCAGCAGTAAGGCCTGATGCGGGATTTCTTTTTTGAGAATCGGTGCGAGAGCTCGAATTTTTCGATCATCTAAGGTCTTAGAATCCCCAACTCCTAGACTTTTTAAGCGGGCATGTTGCTCCGGGCTAACCAGTGAAGCCACGACGGCAAGCCCTCCAAAGTAAGAGCCGTTTCCGACTTCATCCGTTCCGATTAAGGGGAAGTCTTGTCCGGCAAGTGCTTGGTCTATCGGATCTTGTTGGTAACCGAAGAAGGCAGCATAGCGCGTCGCCTGACTACCTTGTAGGACAACCTTTCCTGATGTGTAAATCGAAATGGTTGCACCAGGAGCTTTAAAAAAATAACGGATATAAGGATTTTTTGAAGGTGCCAGGTGGTCTTGGTGCTGACGAACAAATGCTTGGATGTCCTCGTTTTGAGGGGACAATGTAATTGTTTCCATAGCCCTTATTGTATCATAAAAGCTAGATGAAAGGCCAGAAAAAGACCAGTCGAATTTAATCTGAAAGAACTTCTTTTAGGCTAGCTTCAATTGCTTGAGGATTAGTTTTTGAAGAGAAGCGGTGGATGACTTGGCCTTGGCGATTGATCAAGAATTTGGCGAAATTCCATTCAATGCGGGAGCCCAAGGGACCACTAGCTTGTTCTTTTAACCATTGGTAGAGGGGGCTGGCTTCTTTCCCATTGACTTTTATTTTTGCAAAACGTGGGAAGCTGGTTTGGTAATGGAGGCTACAAAATTGATTAATCTCCTCCGCACTACCCGGTGCTTGGCCCATAAATTGATTGCATGGAAAGTCAAGGATTTCAAATCCTTGGTCATGGTAGCGCTCATAGAGCTCTTGCAATCCCTGGTATTGAGGCGTCAGACCGCAACCAGTTGCTGTATTGACGATGAGGAGTACTTGGCCTCGATATGCTTCGAGGGAGAAGGGGCTCCCATCTTGGGCCATTACGGTGAAATCATAGATAGTCATTTTTCACGTCCTTTCCTACTTTCTCTATTGTATCACGCTTGAGTCGAAAAAAGTTAAACCGTGGCCCTAGTGCTTCGGTATTTCCTATGGGAAGGGGATTTTCCTACTGACAAGCGGGCTAGATTTTGATATAATATCGTGAGGTGATTTTTATGTCCAGCTTAAATAGATACAAATTTACTTTCGGTAATAAATCGCTGACTCTTACAACCAATCATGATAATCTCTTTATGGAAGAGGTTGAACGGGTCGCGAAGGAAAAATATGAAGCGATTAAAGAACAAATGCCAGCTGCTGATGATGAGACCCTGGCCATTTTACTAGCAATCAATAGTTTATCAACACAATTGAGTCGTGAGATTGAGTTTGACGATAAGGAAAAAGAATTGGAAGATTTTCGTCGCAAGGCCCTAGATGGCCTGGTCGGTAGATCATCTAATTAAGGGGAGTTGCATGTTTTTCAATCCTGATTTTATTCATCCTAGCTTGGGTTTTTTTATATTGGGTATTCAAGAGGATTTTTGCTTCAAGGATATTATTTTTTAACCATGATTGTGGCTATGTTGGTCGCAGGATCAGGCTATCAGTCCTTGGCAAAAACCATTAGTCTATGGATCCCATTTTCGAGTGCAACACAAGCTTCAAAAACCTATTTCTATGGCGCAGATCAACTCTTTCACTTAGACAAAGTTTTTTACGCTGGTTTGGCTTATTTCATCTTGTTTGTTTTAGTCTATGCGATGGGTCGAGTGATTGGACTTTTTATTCCCTTAATTCCAACGCCTGAAAAATGGGAGGAGTATCCGTTTCAGATTGCCAGTGGTGTGTTAGCTGTACTGGTGACCTACTTTGTTCTGCAAATGGGATTCACGATTTTGTCAACCATCCCCATGGCGGCCATTCAAGATCGACTCCATGGAAGTTTCCTCATTCGATTTATGGTGCAGTATAGCCCCCTTACAGCAGGCCTCTTGAAACAACTTTGGGTTGTAAAAATCTTAGGTGCGTAATCACTTCTCATCATGTCTAACAGTTCATGAGAGTTATTATAGAAAGGAAGGGGAGGCTAAGACCAAAATCAGCCTCCTTTTCTGTTGTGGAGAAACATGAATCAAAAAATTCTCGAAACCTTAGAGTTTCAAAAAGTCAAAAACTTAGTAGAGCCTTATTTGCAAACGGAGCAGGGCGAAGTGGAGTTGCAGGAATTAGCCCCACTTGCCAAAAAAGAAGCAATTGAAACCGCCTTTCTTGAAATGGCGGATATGGCTCAGATATTTGTGGAGCATCCGCACTTTAGCGTGCCCACCATCCAAGAAATTCGTCCAGTGACCAAGCGTTTAGAACTAGAAACATCGCTCAATATCGATGAATTGTTAGCGGTGAAGAAAGTCCTGCGCGTGACCCATGAATTGCGAAATTTTTATGATGAATTAGAAAATGTCCGCTTGGAAAAACTGGATCGGATATTTGAAAATCTAGTCGACCTTCCACAGTTGCAGGGAAGTCTCCATGCCATTAATGAGGCAGGATTTATTGAAAACTTTGCCAGTGAAACCTTGGCCAAAATTCGTCGGCGTATTCAAGAGAATGAACACCAAGTGCGAGACATTCTACAAGAATTGTTGAAGACTAAGTCCGAAATGCTGGCTGATCAGGTCGTAGCGAGTCGGAATGGACGGAATGTCTTGCCAGTCAAAAACACCTACCGCAATCGGATTGCCGGTGTGGTGCACGATATTTCAGCCAGTGGAAATACCGTCTATATCGAACCTCGAGCGGTCGTCAATCTTAATGAAGAAATTGCCAACCATCGTGCAGATGAACGCTTCGAGATGCTCCGGATCTTGGAAGAAATTTCAAACCTCCTTCGTCCTCATGCGGGGGAAATCCGGAACAATGCTTGGCTAATCGGTCATATTGACCTCGTTCGTGCCAAACATCGCTTTTTACAGGACCGAAAAGGGACTATTCCAACCTTGTCAGATCAAGGGGAGATTCAGCTCTTGCAGGTTCGCCACCCCTTGATTGAGAAGGCTGTTCCCAATGATATCCACTTTGGTAAAGACCTCACAGAGATTGTGATTACCGGACCAAATACGGGTGGGAAGACCATCATGCTCAAGACCTTGGGACTAGCCCAATTAATGGCCCAGTCAGGATTACCAATCCTAGCGGACGCTGGAGCAAGGTAGCTGTCTTCACACAAATCTTCTCTGATATCGGGGATGAGCAGTCAATCGAGCAGAGCTTGTCTACCTTCTCCAGTCACATGACCAATATTGTCTCTATTTTGGAGCAGGTCGATGAGGAATCCTTGGTCTTGCTGGATGAGTTGGGAGCTGGAACGGATCCTCAGGAAGGAGCTTCACTGGCGATCGCCATCCTAGAAGATCTCCGCTTACGAGGGATCAAGACCATGGCAACCACCCACTATCCAGAACTTAAGGCCTATGGGATTGAGACTCTCGGTGTTCAAAATGCCAGCATGGAATTTGATACGGATAGCCTGCGTCCTACCTATCGTTTTATGCAAGGGGTACCAGGACGTTCCAATGCCTTTGAAATCGCGCGTCGTCTAGGCTTGTCAGAAGTGATTGTTAGTCAAGCGCAGGGGTTGACCAATCAGGATCGGGATGTCAACCGCATCATTGAAAAGTTGGAAGCTCAGACCCTAGAAAGTCGCAAACGACTCGAGTCCATCCGAGATGTTGAACAGGAAAATCTGAAATTCAACCGCGTCCTCAAGAAATTGTACAATGAGTTGACCCGAGAGCGGGAAACAGAGCTCAACAAGGCGCGTAAAGAAGCGCAAGAAATTGTGGATCTTGCTCTAGCAGAGAGCGACCAGATCTTACAAGGTCTCCATGCCAAATCGCAACTCAAGCCCCATGAAATTATTGAGGCCAAGTCTCAGTTGAAGAAATTGGCTCCAGAAACGGTCGACCTATCGAAAAACAAGGTCTTGAAACAGGCTAAGAAAGCCCGTGCTCCAAAAATCGGAGATGAGATCTTGGTCATCAGCTATGGGCAGCGGGGGAGCCTTACCAAGCAACTCAAGGATGGTCGTTGGGAAGCCCAAGTAGGACTGATCAAGATGACCTTGGAAGAAAAAGAATTTAATCTGTTAAAAGCTGAAAAAGATGCTTCACAACCGAAAAAACGCCAGGTCCACGTAGTCAAACGTTCCAACACCAACGGGCCTCGGGCTCGATTGGACCTTCGTGGCAAACGGTATGAGGAAGCCATGGAAGAATTGGACAGCTTTATCGACCAAGCCCTTCTCAATAATATGGCCCAAGTCGATATCATCCACGGTATCGGAACTGGGGTCATCCGGGAAGGAGTTACCAAGTACCTTCGTCGCAATAAGCATGTCAAAAGCTTTGAATACGCTCCTCAAAATGCAGGAGGAAGCGGAGCGACAATTGTGACCTTTAAATAAGCAAAGAGTCAGTCGTGCCTTTTAATCAGGCACGCTTTTTGCTATAATACAGTCAGTTTAAACGGAAAGAAGGAAAGTATATGACCCCTAATCGTTCGTCCGATTCTTGTACTACTATACTCGTCGGAAAAAGATGCCAGTTATGATGGTTCAACCATTGTAGCTCGCACGGAAGACTCTCAAAATGGAGTGTTTACCCTAAGAAATTTATCGTTGTTCAACCTGAGGACCAGCCTCGTCATTATCGGTCGGTCCTATCTCCTTTTGAGATAGACCTGCCTGATAACCCTGTTCGTTACACAGCTGTTCCAGATGCTATTCCTAAGGATGGTATCTGGGGAGAAGCAGGGATCAATCGTTACAATGTGGCCATGAGTGAGACAGAGACCATTACGACCAATAGCCGGGTCTTGGGTGCGGATCCTCTGGTGGAAAGTGGCATTGGGGAGGAAGACATGCTGACCTTGGTTCTTCCTTATGTCCAGACTGCCCGAGAAGGAGTGCTTCGCTTGGGGAAACTCTTAGAGGAATACGGAACCTATGAGTCTAATGGAGTGGCTATCAGCGATGTCCATGAAATCTGGTGGTTGGAAACTATCGGAGGTCATCACTGGATGGCCCGCCGTGTTCCAGACGATGCCTATGTGACCAATCCCAATCAATTGGGAAGTGATCGCTTTGAGTTTGATCGCCCAGAAGAGTTCTTGTGTAATCCAGATTTGAAAGATTTTGTGGAACGCCATCACCTGGCCTTGGATTTTGACGGTTCGTCTTTTAACCCTCGTTATGCTTTTGGGAGCCAACGAGACAAGGATCGTCATTACAATACACCACGGGCTTGGGATATTCAACGGTTCCTCAACCCAGAAGTGGAGCAAGATCCTCGTTCCTTCTTCCTTCCTTGGTGTCAAAAACCTTACCGCAAGATTACGATTGAAGATGTCAAATATGTCCTCAGCAGTCACTACCAGGATTCAGCCTATGATCCTTACGGTTTAGAAGGGGATAGTCATAGTCGTCGGACCTTCCGTACCATTGGCATTAACCGGACCAGCCAGACGGCCATTCTCCAATTGCGGCCAAATCGTCCTCAAGAGACAACCGGGATTCAATGGCTTTGCTATGGGTCTATGCCTTTTAATACGGCGGTTCCATTCTTTACCCAGGTCGATACGACACCGGATTATTTTGCCAATACGACAGAAAAAGTGACGACAGATTCCTTCTATTGGACCAATCGGATCATTGCTGGTCTGGCAGATGCCCACTATAGTCATCATGTTGGAGATTTAGAAGATTACCAAGAAAGTACTATGGCACTTGGGCATGCCCGGATTGGACGAGTGGATCAAGCCTTGGCAGCAGGACAAACCGTTGATTTCGAAAGAGAAAATCAGGAAATGAGTGATCAGATTCAAGAAGCGACGGATCGCTTATTGGATAAGGTCTTGTTGGATGCTAGCAACCTGATGACCAACCATTTCTCTTTGAGTGACTAGTTGGGTTAAGTTGTACTATTTTCAGGGTAGTTTCTGAAAACATTGACCTTCTTTTCAAATTATGCTAAAATAGAACAAATTGAACATCATACCGGATGAAGTTTTTCAGAAGTAGGGCCTTCCTATGACTGTGAAATGGACGGAACTCTGGAGAGACCGTAGGCACCGAAGGGGCAAGGTAGAGCATTCTACTCAAACTCTCAGGTAAAAGGACAGAGCAAAAGATAGAAGCCTTTTTGGTTTTTATTTGGAGCACCAGAGTACATGTTTTGACATGTGCTCTTTCTTTTTCTCCTTGGATGATTGGATAGATGATGTGGAGGAAGTGGATGGCTATCCCTTTCTAAAGCTAGACAAATGATAAAAGGAGAAATAGATAAGGATGACAAATTGGCTGGCATTTTTTAAACAAGTAGATAATGTGGTCTGGGGGGCTCCCCTTTTGATCCTCTTGGTGGGGACTGGGATTTATCTGAGCTTCCGCTTGGGCTTGCTTCAAGTTTTTCGTTTACCCCAAGCCTTTCGGCTCATTTTTACAGAAGATCAAGGAGAAGGGGATATCTCTAGCTTCGGAGCCTTGGCAACAGCCTTGGCGGCGACAGTTGGGACAGGAAATATTGTCGGAGTAGCGACAGCTATTCAGACAGGAGGTCCAGGTGCCCTCTTTTGGATGTGGATGGCGGCCTTCTTTGGGATGGCGACCAAGTATGCAGAAGGTTTGTTGGCCATTCGCTACCGGACCAAGGATGACAATGGTCATATTTCAGGAGGGCCCATGTACTATATTCTCCATGGGATGGGAGAGAAATGGCGTCCCCTTGCCATCTTCTTTGCCCTGGCAGGTGTCTTGGTGGCTCTCTTTGGGATTGGAACCATGACCCAGGTGAATGCCATTACGGGCGCTTTGAAGACTAGTTTTCAACTTTCCCCTCAAGTCGCTAGTCTGGTCATTGCAGGAATCGTTTCGGCTGTTATATTTGGGGGAATTCATTGGATTTCCAAGGTTTCCGAAAAGGTGGTTCCTTTTATGGCTGCAGCTTATATCTTCGCGACAGTTTACATTATTGTCTTGAATCTGGACCAAGTGCCGACCGTTCTATCTCAAGTTTTCCAAGGTGCTTTTACAGGAACCGCGGCTATAGGTGGTTTTTCTGGAGCCTTGGTGAAAGAGGCGATTCAAAAAGGGGTGGCGCGTGGAGTGTTCTCCAATGAGTCAGGACTGGGATCGGCACCGATTGCAGCAGCTGCGGCGAAGACGGAAGAGCCAGTGGAGCAAGGTTTGATTTCTATGACCGGGACCTTCATCGATACCATAATTATTTGTAGCCTAACTGGTCTAGCTATTTTAGTATCTGGCCAGTGGACAACAGTGGGGCAAGTTGGGAGTGATTTGACCCAACAGGTCTTTATCTCGACCTTTGGCCACATCGGTGGGATCATTCTGACTCTTTGTTTGGTCTTGTTTGCGACGACGACCATTTTGGGTTGGTCTTATTATGGTGAACGCTGTGTCGAATTTTTGGCGGGTGTCAAACTCATTCCCTATTACCGTCTTCTGTTTATCCTGATGGTGGGAGTAGGAGGCTTTCTTCAGTTGGAGTTGGTCTGGATCATTGCTGATATTGTGAATGGACTGATGGCCTTGCCGAATCTCATCGCCTTGTTAGCCTTATCGCCTATTGTTCTAAAGGAAAGCAAACGATATTTTAAGAAAAAGAAATAGACCAGATCGTGTGATCTGGTCTTTCTGTCTTAATAGCGTTTTTCTTTGGGCCAATCTTTCATTTCAGAAATGGCTGTAAAGAGGACGTCTGTTGATGAGTTGAGGGCTGTTTCACAAGAATCTTGGATAACACCGATAATGAAGACTACACTAACCACTTGCATAGCGATATCATTGTCGATACCAAAGAGGCTGCAAGCGACAGGAATCAAGAGGAGGGAGCCACCGGCTACTCCAGAAGCCCCACCGGCTGAAACAGCTGCTACGACACTGAGGACCAGGGCAGTCCCAAAATCGACCTGAATGCCTAAGGTGTTGACAGCAGCAAGGGTCAAGGTATTAATGGTAACGGCAGCTCCGGCCATATTAATAGTAGATCCTAGAGGGATAGAGACCGAGTAAGTATCAGGATTGAGACCCAGTTCCTTACATAGCTTCATATTGACAGGGATGTTAGCAGCAGAGCTTCTAGTAAAGAAGGCGGTCAGTCCACTGACTCGTAGACATTTGAAGACGAGCGGATAAGGATTTTTTGCGAATCATGATGTAGACAAAAAAATCGGGTTGATGACTAGAGCGACGAAGAACATGGTGCCAACCAAGAGAAGTAAGAGGAGGCCATAGCTTTTAAGTCCATCAAATCCTTGTCCTGCAATCGTTGTATAGACCAAGCCAAGAATCCCAAATGGCGCAAGGTTAATGATCCATTCGACAATCTTGGAAGTTATATCTGCCAGGGGTTTGAAGGAGGTCCTTGCTGTGCTCACTCGCTTCTCTCATAGCAACACCAAAGACGACGGCCCAGGATAGAATCCCGATATAATTAGCCTGAATAAGGGCATTGAGCGGGTTGTCCACGATTTTTAAGAGAAGGTTGCTGATGACTTCCCCTAGTCCATCGGGAGAAGTTCCTTCAGCACTAGTTCCTGTTAAAGAAATGGTAATAGGAAAGAGATAGTTCACCAGGACCGCTACCAAGGCTGCCGCAAAAGTTCCCAGGAGGTAGAGGACAATGACTGATTTCATATTGGTTTGAGTTCCCTTTTGGTGCTGGGAGAGGGCGTTAGCGACAAGGGCGAAGACTAGAAGAGGAGCAATAGCTCGCAAGCCTCCTACAAAGATTTCCCCTAATAGACCAATTGCAGATGCTTTAGGAAGTAGCAGAGCTAAAAGGGCTCCAACGAAGATTCCGATTGCAATCCGCTTCATCAGGTTGGTTTTATTCCAAGTTTGAATGAGTCGTTTAACCATGAGGACCTCCTTTATTGAAAGTTTACCGTCCATTATACGATAGATAAGTTTGATAATCAAGGTGAGTATAGGATGAGGTTGCTGGTTCTAAAGGCTAAAATCTGATATAATCAAACAAGGAAAAGAGAGAAGGAGAGTGATAGAAGGTATGAAAAACATTTTTTCTCGCTATGTCAGTCAGTTTGATTGGGCCAAGATCATGGATGAATTGGTTTCGAAATTGATTTCGTTAGCTATTTTATTCGTTTTATTTTTTCTTGCAAAAAAACTAATCCATAGTTTGGTGAAACGCATCTTGAAGCCGTCTCTGAATTATGTAGGCCAAGACGAAGCGCGTAGGAATACTATTTTAAGGCTGGTAGAGAGTTTGTTAAATTACTGCCTCTATTTTATCCTGATCTACTGGATTCTTTCTATCTTGGGCTTGCCAGTCTCTAGTCTCTTAGCAGGTGCTGGAATTGCAGGGGTTGCCATTGGGTTAGGAGCACAGGGCTTCCTATCAGACTTGGTCAATGGGTTCTTTATTCTTCTGGAACGTCAGATAGACGTCGGAGATACCGTTCGTTTGACCAATGGTCCGATTACCATCGCTGGAACCGTCTCTAGTGTGGGCATTCGGACGACTCAGGTGCGAGACGCAGATGGGACCTTGCATTATGTACCCAATCGCAATATTATGGTTGTCAGCAATCTCTCTCAGGGGTAACCAGCGCGTCCTCATTGATATGCCGATTTCTGCTCAAACTGACTTAGACAAGATCTATCAAATCTTCCAGCAGGGTCAATGATGAACAAGCTCAAAAGCACCCAGAAATCTTAGATGGTCCGACGATTTTAGGGGCCTCAAATCGAAAAAGGGAACGGGTCGCTATTCCTTCCGCGTCGCCATGATGGTCCAGTCAGGGAAGCCAAGTGGCCATTTACCATCTTTATTACAAACTCTATCATGATGCCCTCTTACAAAATGGCATCGAGATTCCAACCACTTTCTCTGTCACACCCTAACAAAAAAAGACCTATTGGTCTTTCAGATTGAAGATAAAGTCTTCTGAAAAACTTTCCTTAGGTGAGTACGGACGTCAGCGAACTTTTTCAAAGTTCCATGACTAATTATTGAGCCTAAGGTCTCAATAATTCTGAATGCCTGAAACAATTATGTTTCAGGCATTTTTCTCAACAGAAAGTTTTTGATCTTCTTAAATAACTAAAAAAATAAAAAGTCATTTTTTTGGTAATCATCTAACTGTTTTTATGTAAAACAATAGTTTGTCTCCATTGTAAAAGATCTATGTTTTTTTCTTATTCTAAAATAAGCATGCCATCTTTGACAGCGAAAGGATCTTTCGGATTGATCCGATCGTAGAACATAACGCCATTGATGTGGTCGATTTCGTGTTGGACCACAATGGAGTTGTAGCCTTTGAGTTTGATACGGTGCTTTTCTCCGGTCTTGTCATAGTAGTCTACCGTTACGCGCGCGTGGCGGACTACATAACCAGGAACATTGCGGTCTACAGAGAGACACCCTTCGCCATCTCCTAGAGCCGCATCTTGGACTGAGTGGGAGACAATTTTAGGATTGTACATGACTTCTTGGATGGAGTAGGCTTCTTTTGGAGGATTTCCTTCTTCGTCCTCTGGATTTGGGACGAGAACGGCAATGATGCGCTTAGAAATATCTAACTGAGGGGCCGCTAGTCCAACTCCACCTCGAAGACCCAATTTTTCTGCCATGACAGGATCCTGCGAATGGTGCAAGAACTGCATCATTTTTTCCCCTAGGATAATGTCTTGATCTGACAGTGGGAAAGTGACCTCTTCAGCGATAGCACGTAAAGTTGGGTGGCCCTCGCGGATAATATCATTCATATCAATTAGATGGGCAGCTTTTGTAATAGTTTCGATTGCAGACATGTTCTCATTCACTCCTTTTTTCTAGAAACCATCATATCATAATTCCTTCTAGAATGAAAGTTTCCCAATTGCTTGAGGGGCTAACAAACTAGACGGACTGTAAAGTAGAAAAGGAAAGAAACCTAGTCCGGTTCATGGTATAATGATAAGAAGAATGAAGGAGGCAAGCATGCGTCTAGATAAATATTTAGTGGACTGTGGAGTGGGAAGTCGGACAGAAGTCAAGCAAGTCCTCAAGCAAAAAAAGATACAGGTCAATGGAAAGATAGAAACCTCTGCCAAGGTCCATATTGATCCAGATAAGGATCAAGTTACCTATCTGGGAGAAAGTTTATTCCATGAAGAGTTTGTCTACTATCTGCTCAATAAACCCAAAGGGGTCATTTCAGCAACGGAAGATGACCGCCATCAAACAGTCTTAGATTTGCTAGATGACACGGCCAGACACAAGGAAGTCTTTCCTGTCGGACGGCTAGATATCGATACCCATGGCTTACTCCTCTTGACCAATAATGGTAAGTTGGCTCATGCCATGCTATCGCCTAAGAAACATGTGGACAAGGTCTACCGTGCCCAAGTAGCTGGCATCATGACCCAGGAAGATGTCGTCCGCTTCAAAGAAGGAATAGAATTGAAGGATTTCACCACCCTGCCAGCGGAGTTGGAAATGTTGGAAGTTGATCGAGAAGCTAATAGTTGCTTGGTTCAGATCCGCATCGCTGAAGGAAAATTCCACCAGGTCAAGCGCATGGTCGCAGCTTGTGGCAAGGAAGTCACCGATCTCGAGCGGATTTCCATGGGGCCATTGAGCTTGGATCCTAGTCTCGAATTAGGGGAGTGGCGTAGATTGACAGCAGAAGAAATAAAGCTCTTAACTGACTTTCGGGTCAACCTATATTGAGAAGTCATTGTAGTCTTGGGTTTGAAGAACTCTGTTGGAAAAAGCAGAAGTGTTTGACAGAAAGATGAAATCTTGGTAGAATGAATAGGTCGAATAGACAACTAACTCTTTTCTTGGTAGCAGGGCTATGCCAAACCTGCCACTCGGATGAGAGCATAAAGAAAAAGGAGCTTATCATGGCAATCTCAAAAAGAAAAAAATGAAATCATTGCACAATACGCACGTCACGAAGGTGACACTGGTTCAGTAAGTACAAGTTGCTGTCCTTACTTGGGAAATCAACCACTTGAACGACCACATCAAACAACACAAAAAAGACCACGCTACTTACCGTGGTTTGATGAAGAAAATCGGTCGCCGTCGTAACTTGTTGGCTTACCTTCGTAAGAACGACGTTAACCGTTACCGTGAGTTGATCAACTCTCTTGGACTTCGTCGTTAATCTTGCGTCTAAAACGTTTCTATACTTCGTTGACTTCGCCTCGATGTACCGTCAGTACAATCTTCGGTTCGTCGCCTTGTCTAGAAACGTTTTATACAGCAAGAATGGAGCCCTCTGAATTCAGAGGGCTTTTTAGTTATCTTTTTTCGGACAAGATTCATGATTCTGAGTAAGTCGTTTTGTTTGACAGATGTAATTAACAGAGTTACAATAGACACATCTTAAGAAATAGAGGTTATCGATATGATTGATATTACATATCTAGATGGTGCAAAACAAGAAAGAGTCATGCATTTTGATTCCTATGAAGAATTTGAACGCTCCCAACAGACCTGCTTGATCGGTGTAGCGGATTACTATCCTGTACAAAAATTGACCTATAATGGGCACGAACTCGATTACCATGGAACTTACGGAGATGTCTTCTTCTATTTGATGAAGCAAGACCTCGATCAATACAAAAACTAAAGGAGAAAAACAATGGCAAAAGCAATTACAGACGCAACATTTGAAGCAGAAACGAAAGAAGGATTGATCTTGGTAGACTTCTGGGCGACCTGGTGTGGTCCATGTCGTATGCAAGGACCAATCTTGGATAAATTGTCTGAAGAACTTTCAGAAGATGTCTTAAAAATCGTTAAAATGGACGTTGACGAAAATCCAAATACAGCGCGTGCTTTCGGCATTATGTCTATCCCTACTCTTCTTTTCAAAAAAGATGGACAAGTGGTTAAACAAGTTGCTGGTGTTCACACTGCAGAACAAATCAAGGCTATTGTGGCTGAGTTGGGTTAAAAGCATAAGCACTCCCATTAATAAAATGGGAGTGCTTTTTTATATGATAAATTGCAAGAATAAGTGCAACAGTTAGTATTGAAAAGACTGAATGGCCTCTTTCAACTCATCTTGTAAAAAGTCTCTCTGATCAAGTTGAATATAGACTTCTAACAGACAGGATCTAAGGTTGGAAAAATTTATAAAAAATCTTCCCTTTTCTTCTATTGGAAAGTCAAGCGTTTTTTTATCCAGAAGCTACTTGTTCTTGCTCGATTTTCCCTTGCAAAAATAGGTTCATAGAGCACTCTAGCTAAACGCCAGATCCTCATCATCAGTAAAACGAATTGAAATTCTTTCTAAAGACTTTGGCCAAGTATGTTCAATCCTTCATGAACTTTGTCATTAGGAAAGGTCCGGATGACAAACTACTTCTGTCAAAAGATCAGCTCCATGCGCAAAAAGCGTGAACCCAACCATACTGGCTGGAAAAAAACCTGTTGTATCCTTTTTCTTTTTAAAAAGATAGTGCAAGCCTTGATCTAGTAAAATTACATTGCTTATATCAGCTTTTAATCCCTGATAAAAAATCGATTGTTGGTTGGCATCTGCAGACAAGAGATTGGCATAAATAAGCGCTCTAAAAGAACGATCAAGTGTCGATAGCCCAATCTTGTCAATCTCTTTTTCTACTCCTTCATCGGATAAAATCGTCTCAGCAATGAAAAGAAATTGTTCTTGTGTGAAAGAGTTCTTCTTGAATCCCTCTAGCCAAGCTTGTAAAAACAAGATTATCGCGAATTTCTGGTGAAGGGTCTCCTAAATGTTCCAACAACCACTGGATTTCTTCTAGACGATAGCTTGGTTTTTCTTCTGTCACTTTACTTTGTAATTCTTGATACATCACTAGCACCTCTGCATTATTACTAGCTTATTTTAGAGTTAGCTGTAGAGGAGTTTATTCTCCCAATTCTGCACTGTAAGCAATAATCTGATCAACCGTATCAGACAAGAACTGAATGGTATCGCGAAGTGGTTTGTCAGTCGAGATATCTGCTCCGATAATCATAGCTGACTCCAGTGGTGTCTTGCTACCACCTGATTTGAGAAGGTCCAGCCAATCTTTGGCTCCGTTTTCGGAGTTCTTCAAATGCAAGTATCCCGCTGTTGAGATAACTAAGCCAGCTGAGTAGGTGTAGCTGTAAAGCCCCATGTAGTAGTGGCTTTGGCGCATCCAGGTCAACGCTGCGTCATCATCGATTTCAACGGCATCTCCCCAGAATTCGGTTAGGACTTCCTTCATGATGCTGTTGAGCTTGCTAGCGCCGAAGGTACCACCTTCTTCAATCAGGGTGTAGACCTTGCGTTGGAAAGCCGCTTCCAACAAGTGGGTGATGAAGTTGTGGAAGTATGTATCTGTCAAACGGTGAGCCAAGGCAAAGCGTTTTTGACGAGGGTCGTCAAACTGGTGTTCCAAATAGTCGCTGAGGAGGAGCTCGTTAAAGGTAGAAGGAGCTTCCACATAGTAGGTCGACATGTGGGCGTTGAAGTAGCTTTGGTTGTTGTCTGAGAAGATGAATTGACCAGAGTGTCCGATTTCGTGGATCAGGGTGTAGACATCGCTCAAGCGTCCTGTCCAGCTCATGAGGACATAAGGGTGGACACGGTATGGGTCAGCGGCATAACCACCGGAATCCTTGCCTTCATTGGCCGCAAAGTCGACCCAGCGTTCGGTTTGGTAGCGAGCAATTTCACGGGAATATTCTTCTCCAAGGGGTGCCACAGATTTCATGACCAAGTCATAGGCATCATCAATAGTAACATCTGGGTTGAGCGCACTGTCCAAATCCAACTTCCAATCGGCAAAGGTCATTTTCTCAAGACCATTGACCTTGGCTACGTGTTTGAGGAATTTTTGAGCGACTGGAGCGAAATCCTTCATGATCAGGTCAATCTGACGGTCAAACATAGAACGATCCACTTCCTGCTCAGCCAAGAGATAGTCAAAGACAGAGTCGTAGCCTCGCATATCTGCGATCAGTTTTTCGGACTTAACTTGAGCTAGATAGGTAGCAGCAGCCGTGTTTTGGTGCTTGCGGAGACCTTCTGAGAAGGAACGAAAGGCTTTTTCACGGACTTCCGCATTCTCATGGTTTTGGTAGAAGTTTTCATAGGTGACAAAGCTATTCTTGTAGACTTTTCCATCCACTTCAAAATCAGCCATTTCAAAGTCGCCAGCCCGCATCTTGGTATAGATGTCTTGTGGTCCGTAGAAGACTTCACCCAGGTTGGTCAAAGTTTTTTCCACATCAGCTCCCAAGTAGTGGGCTTTTTTAATTTTAGCCTGACGAATGGCATAAGTGAGGTGAGGGAGTTGCCCGAGGCGTTCGAGGACTTCTTCATCCGCTTCTACCAAAGCATCATCAAAGAAGGAAAGTTCGACGCTCGCCCAAGTTTCGAAATCCATCCCCGCTTGGGCAATTTCCGCAAAAGCTTCATCGCCAAAGTCAGTCGTTTGTGGCATAAAGCTGTAGTTGCCAATGTGACTGAGTTGGATCTGAATTTGTTCAAAGACCGCAAAGGCAGCTTCAAAGTCTTCAAAAGTGTGGAGCTTGCCCTTGTAGTTGCGGACAAATTCATTGATTTCTTCGCGTGTTTTTCAATGGCGCGCAAGAAGTCTTCCTGATCTTGGTAGAGGGCTGTGAGGTCCCAGAGTTCGTTCTCAGGAAATTCAGAACGTTTTTTTAATTCCATAGTGTTCTCCTTTTGATCAAATAACTATACTCAGTATAGCAGAAAATAGGGGAGAATGATAGGTGAAAGGAGAACTTATCAAAGCTAGCTGGATCCAATAAGAAGCCAAGGATTTTCTAGCTTTTTTACCTTCTTTTGGTATAATAAAGTGGAGAAAGTTTTAGGGAGTATACGATGAAGAAATTCTATAAAGTTAGCTTGGTAGCGATGACCTTGCTAACCTTGGTGGCATGTGGGCCTAAGCGACGTCCTCGGACGCAACCCTCTACAGCTCAAAGTGAAGTAACAGATGGAAAAAATTCCAAAAAAGCATCGTCTGGGCATGAGTACTATCAAACAGTGCTTGAGCGTTACCAGGCCTACTCTAGGGCGATCGAAGCAGGTGATAGTGCAGGTCTAGAGACCAAACTAAAAGAAATAGATCCTCAATCGGATGAGTATGTCTATGCCATATATCTTCAAACTCTGGGTAGTAAACCTAACCTTTCCTATTTATACAGATTTGGATAAGGATGGGCGGGACGAACTCTTGATTGGGAATGGCCAAACAGTCTCAGCAATCTACTATCTGAAAGGCCAGCAACCAGAATTGTTGCATACAGCTTTTGTGGCTTCCTCTGGTGGCTCTCGTTCAAGTTTTCAAATTTTTGAGGATGGCTCGGTCATTTATGCTAGCTTTTCGTCTCTTCAACCAGAAGTAGATTTGATCCATTACAAGTTCCAAAAAGGAAAGCTGGAGACTGTCAATAAGATCCAAATTAAAAATGGGGACGGTCAGAAGCCAGAAAAAGCCTTAGGGATTACAGCAAAAGAATTGGATCAAGCAAAATTTGGATGGAAAGAACTAGAGACTGGGAAGAAGGCGATCAGCCAAGCAAGTACCTCAGAGCAGCAAACAAATAGTTACCAAGTCCGTGTAGCAGTTTCAGATCTTCGAATTCGTAAAGAAGCATCGATCAAGGGGGAAGAAGTCGGGATGATCCCGCAAGGTGTTTACACGATAACTGAGACGGTTACAGCTGATGGATATACCTGGGGCAAGCTCCAATCTGGCCAAGGCTGGATCGCGCTTGAGTTTACGACGAGAGTGGAAGGGGGGGAAATGCATCTACTGTTAAAGGATTGAGTGCGGAAGATCAAGAGGATATCCACTCGGTAGTAGAGAATGGCTATTCTTTAATGTATTCTAGATTGGTCAAACCAACCTTTATATTAGATTTATCAAATGATCATAGCGGTATCTATTCTTATACAGAAGGCATGTTTTTAGATTATTTCAATACTTATACTCCAGGTACCTATCAACTTGCAGATGTCATTAAAAAATTGGAAGCTCAAGAAACATCAGAATCCATTCAATCTATGACTACAGATCAATTAATTCAACTTGCGAAAGAAAGAAAACAAGGATGGATATACTCTTCGAAAGATAAGAAGTTTTTTGAATTCGTTCCAGGTGGACGTGGAGGTGCTGGCCCAGAGGTTGTTATTCCTTCAGCAGATGAGTGGGTCGTTGAGAATGATACAGTTACAGTAACAACTAGAGTTAAGACCTCTTCTCAACCTTTTGAGCGCTATGTGTTGAAGCGGAGCAAGAAAGACTATTCAGGTGGAGAACACAAAACGCGATTCTATGTCGTTAGTAAAGAAAATGTGTGGAATGGAAAATAGACGGTAGCTATATCTAGCTCTAGAATTTTAAAATAAGTGGAAATCAAATATTCCTCGAAAAAGGCTTTTAAAGCCTTTTTCTTTTGGGCTTGAATATGGTAAAATAAAGGTTATACGTGCTTGGATACAAAGATGAGGATATAACATACAGAAAGGCTGTTGAAATCCCGATCTCGTTGAGTTGGGTGGCCTTAGTATCTTGATAGTTGAACACGGGCTAAATCCCTAGTGAAAAAGATAGATTTCCTGGTGTGCGTGGCACACTGCGTCAATCTCCTATTTTCATACGGGATTCTTCACGCCCTTTGTATCCTGATTTTTGTAGGCAAGTCGTATAATTTTATCAATCCAAAGGGGATTACAATGACAAAACAAGTGTTTCAAACGACTTTTGCGGGTCGTGAGTTGATCGTAGAGACTGGTCAGGTTGCTAAGCAAGCCAATGGCTCTGTTGTCGTGCGTTATGGTGAGTCAACTGTCTTGACTGCTGCCGTTATGTCTAAGAAGATGGCAACTGGGGATTTCTTCCCACTTCAAGTCAACTACGAAGAAAAAAATGTATGCGGCTGGGAAATTTCCTGGTGGATTTATGAAACGTGAAGGACGTCCTTCAACAGATGCGACCTTGACAGCACGTTTGATTGACCGTCCAATCCGTCCAATGTTTGCGGAAGGTTTCCGTAATGAAGTGCAAGTCATCAACACAGTCCTTTCTTACGATGAAAATGCATCTGCCCCAATGGCAGCGATGTTTGGTTCATCCTGGCACTTTCTATCTCAGATATTCCATTTGACGGACCAATCGCTGGGGTACAAGTAGGTTATGTTGATGGCCAAATCATCATCAACCCTACTCAAGAGCAAAGCAGAGCAATCGCTTCTTGAATTGACAGTAGCTGGTACTAAGCACGCTATCAACATGGTAGAGTCTGGTGCCAAAAGAATTGTCAGAAGAAATCATGTTGGAAGCCCTTCTTAAAGGACACGAAGCTGTCAAAGAATTGATTACCTTCAAGAAGAAATCGTTGCGGCAGTTGGGAAGGAAAAAGCAGAAGTTGAATTGCTTCATGTGGATGCTGAATTGCAAACTGAAATCATTGCAGCCTACAACAGCGACCTTCAAAAAGCTGTTCAAGTTGAAGAAAAAAATTGGCGCGTGAAGCTGCAACTCAAGCAGTCAAAGACCAAGTCACAGCAGTTTACGAAGAAAAATATGCAGACCACGAAGAATTTGACCGTATCATGCGGGACGTGGCTGAAATCTTGGAACAAATGGAACACGCAGAAGTGCGCCGTTTGATTACAGAAGACAAGGTTCGTCCAGATGGTCGTAAGGTCGATGAAATTCGTCCGTTGGATGCACAAGTGGACTACCTTCCTCGCGTTCACGGTTCAGGTCTCTTTACGCGTGGACAAACGCAAGCCCTTTCTGTTTTGACCTTGGCACCAATGGGTGAAACGCAAATCATCGATGGTTTAGACCCTGAGTACAAGAAACGCTTCATGCACCACTACAACTTCCCACAATATTCTGTAGGGGAAACTGGACGTTACGGTGCACCTGGTCGTCGTGAAATTGGTCACGGTGCTCTCGGTGAGCGTGCCCTTGCTCAAGTCTTGCCAAGCTTGGAAGAATTCCCATATGCCATCCGTTTGGTAGCAGAAGTATTGGAATCAAATGGTTCTTCATCTCAAGCATCTATCTGTGCGGGAACTCTTGCCCTCATGGCTGGTGGTGTGCCAATTAAGGCGCCAGTAGCAGGTATTGCTATGGGTCTCATTTCAGATGGAAACAACTACACCGTATTGACAGATATCCAAGGTTTGGAAGACCACTTTGGAGACATGGACTTTAAGGTTGCAGGTACGCGTGACGGGATTACAGCCCTTCAAATGGATATCAAGATCCAAGGGATTACTGCGGAAATCTTGACTGAAGCTCTTGCCCAAGCCAAGAAAGCTCGTTTTGAAATCCTTGACGTGATTGAAGCAACGATTCCAGAAGTTCGTCCAGAATTGGCTCCAACTGCTCCGAAAATTGATACCATCAAGATTGATGTGGACAAGATTAAGATTGTCATCGGTAAAGGTGGAGAAACCATCGATAAAATCATCGCTGAAACAGGCGTTAAGATTGATATCGATGAAGAAGGAAACGTGTCTATCTACTCGAGCGACCAAGCTGCTATTAACCGCGCTAAAGAAATCATTGCTGGTTTGGTTCGTGAAGCTAAAGTGGACGAAGTCTACCATGCTAAAGTTGTGCGTATCGAGAAATTCGGTGCCTTTGTCAACCTATTTGACAAGACGGATGCCCTCGTTCACATCTCTGAAATGGCTTGGACTCGCACCAACCGTGTCGAAGACCTGGTAGCTATTGGTGATGAAGTGGATGTCAAGATTATCAAGATTGATGAAAAAGGTCGTGTCGATGCTTCTATGAAAGCACTCTTGCCACGTCCGCCAAAAACAGAACATTCGGAAGAAAAAGGTGAGAAGGGTCATCGTCATGGCGACCGTCCTCGTCACCACAAACCTAGAAAAGATTTTGCCAAAGATTCAGGCGAAGCAACGAAAGAATAAGCATTTAAAAGAAAGGAGCACGGTATGGGATGGTGGCGTGAAACCATTGATATTGTAAAAGAAAATGACCCAGCAGCACGTACCTCGCTGGAGGTCCTCTTGACCTATCCAGGCGTTAAAGCGTTAGCTGCTCACCGTGTTTCTCACTTTTTGTGGAATCATGGCTTTAAGCTTCTAGCTCGGATGCACAGTCAGTTCTGGCGCTTTTGGACCCAGATCGAAATCCATCCAGGTGCGACAATTGCTTCGGGTGTCTTTATCGACCATGGAGCGGGCCTCGTTATTGGGGAAACAGCTATTGTTGAAAAAGGCGTCATGCTCTACCATGGGGTGACGCTCGGTGGAACTGGAAAGGATACAGGGAAGCGTCATCCAACGGTTCGTGAAGGAGCTTTGATCTCCGCTCATGCTCAAGTCATCGGCCCGATTGAGATTGGGGCCAAGGCCAAAGTAGGAGCAGGGGCAGTGGTAGTCTCTGATGTACCGAGTGATGTGACCGTTGTCGGTGTTCCTGCCAAGATTGTTCGTGTTCACGGTAAGAAGGATGAGCCAATCATTCACCAGGAAGAAGAAAAGCGTGAATACTACGTGAATAAGATGGAGCACGCCAAGGAAGCCAGTCACCATTCATCAAGTCTTTAGAAAAGGTTGGAAAAGTTATCGAAGTGAAATATGACAGGAGGAACCGACCTGTCAGATTTACCAGATGCTATTTTGAACCAGGTAGTCCTTGAACTGAAAGAAGGCTTGGAGTCAATTTCGCAAGAGTAAAGTCTATCAGTTCTTCTACACAGCTGACTATGTAGATCATCATAACCGAACCTGGGGTGCCCGCCATGAAGAGCGGACAGCTGATGCCATGACTTTTTTCACTATCGCTTTGACAATAGCAAAGGAACTAGAAAGGTAACTACAAGAATGGCAGTTTATTACGGCTGTATCACCATGGATGGCTACTTGGCAGACAGCCAGCACAGGATAGACTGGCTGCATCAGCTTGCTTCTATAGAGGATACAGGCTATGATGACTTTTACAGGCAAATGGATATCACCATCATGGGTAAGCGGACCTTTGAGGAAATCCAAGATTTGCAAGATGTAGAAAGTTTTTATCAAGCTACGGAAAACTATGTCTTTACGCATGATAGGCACCTGCCTGTCAGCAATTACCAGCCAGTAGCTGGGGATGTGGTGGACTTTGTTCGCCAGATTGACAAAGGCAAAAATGTCTTTGTGATTGGTGGTAATTCCTTGGTAGGACCGCTCTTGGATGCGGATCTTTTCGACCACCTCATTATTCAGATAGCGCCCCTTATCCTAGGAAAGGGGGTTCCCCTCTTTACCCAAGAGGAAGGGCAGCGCTTTTATCAACTGGATAGTCTCAGACAATTTGGCCCTTTTGCAGAGCTGGTTTTCAGCCGAAAAAGTCAGAAATAAAGAAGGGAGTGGACCGCATGATTAAAATTTATGACACCATGTCTCGTGATTTGCGAGAATTTGTCCCAATCGAAGAAGGAAAGGTCCGCATGTATGTTTGTGGGCCAACAGTATACAACTATATCCACGTAGGGAATGCCCGTTCAACGGTAGCCTTTGACACGATTCGTCGCTATTTTGAGTATCGTGGCTACGAGGTTAACTACATTTCCAACTTTACAGATGTGGATGATAAGATTATCAACCGTGCTAAAGAAGAAGGCATTAGTCCTCAGGAAGTGGCAGACAAGTACATTGCGGCTTTTCGTGAAGACGTGACGGCTCTCGGGGTCAAACCTGCAACCCGCCACCCTCGTGTGGTCGAGTTTATGGACGACATCATTCGTTTTGTCGCTGATTTGATCGAAAAAGGCTATGCCTACGAGAGCCAAGGGGATGTTTATTTCCGTGTGGAAATCCCACAACTATGCTAAGTTAGCCAACAAAACTCTAGAAGACTTGGAGTTAGGTGCTTCTGGTCGGACAGATGAAGAGACTGCCCGCAAGGAAAATCCAGTCGACTTTGCCCTTTGGAAAGCTGCGAAGCCGGGTGAAGTTTCTTGGGACAGTCCTTGGGGTCCTGGTCGTCCTGGTTGGCACATCGAGTGTTCGGTCATGTCAACGGGGATTTTAGGCGATACCATTGATATCCACGGTGGTGGAGCCGATCTTGAGTTTCCACACCATACCAATGAAATTGCCCAGTCTGAAGCCAAAACAGGCAAAACTTTTGCCAACTACTGGATGCACAATGGCTTTGTCAATATCGACAATGTCAAGATGTCCAAGTCCTTAGGTAACTTCATTACTGTGCATGATGCATTGAAGACCATCGACGGCCAAGTCCTTCGCTTCTTCTTTGCGACCCAGCACTACCGCAAGCCCATTAACTTCACAGAAAAAGCGGTACGCGATGCGGAGACCAACCTCAAGTATTTGAAAAATACCTATGAGCAACCGTTCACAGGAGAAGTGGATCCAGCAGACTTGCAAGGCTTTGTGGACAAGTTTATCGCGGTGATGGATGAAGATATCAATGCGGCAAACGGCATCACCGTCGTCTTTGAATTAGCCAAATGGATCAATTCAGGTCACTACAACCAAGACGTCAAGGATGCCTTGACCAAGATGTTAGAAGTCTTTGGAGTGGTCTTTGTCGAAGAAGTCTTGGATGCAGATATTGAAGCCTTGATCGCTGAACGTCAGGAAGCGCGGGCTAAGAAAGATTTTGCGCGAGCAGATGCGATTCGCGATGAATTGGCTGCGCAAGGAATCAAGCTCTTGGATACAAAAGAAGGTGTAAGGTGGACTCGTGATTGATGTCAATCTAATCAATGGGATTGCCCTGGCCTTTGAGGGAGATGCGGTCTATTCTATGTATATTCGCAAGCACCTGATTTTGCAAGGGATGACCAAGCCCAATAAACTTCATCAGGCAGCTACCCGCTACGTCTCTGCCAAGGCTCAGGCTAGTCTGATTGCGATGATGTTGGAAGAAGAGCTTTTGACAGAGAAAGAAGTCGAGATCTATAAGCGCGGTCGCAATACCAATAGCCATACCAAGGCCAAAAATGCGGATGTCGTGACCTATCGCATGTCGACGGGTTTTGAGGCTGTCATGGGTTACCTGCATCTGATGGATGAAATCAGTCGCTTAGAGGAATTGGTAGCTTGGTGTATCCAAAAAGTGGAAGAAGGAACAAAATAGTGAAAAATATCAGAGAGTGGTTCCCTCAGGCAGAGGTGACGGAACACCCCAATCCACCAGCTGGTTATGTAGCCATTCCTCTGCAGGCCCAGCAATGGTTGCTACTGAAGGAAGAAGAGCTAACCGAGAGAAAAACAATTGATTTCCTGGTTGGGCAGTGAGGAAGATTTTGCCCCCAATCCTTGGTACCAATACTTGATTGATGGAAAGGGAGAAGCCCCTCAAGTCATCAAAAAAATACAACTTGTCTATTGCCACCTCTCGCACTCGACAGCGGAAGGAACGGATTCCTGGTTAGAGATGATGCAGACGCTTTTGCCCAACTTTCGGGCAGTTTTGCAACTGAGTGGACAGGACTACGTACTCATTCTAGACCAAGAGAAGTCACTGGCTGTGGCTGATATCTTAAAAGATACCGTCTCTGCCATGGAGTATGATTTTAACATTCGTTTATCCATCATGGTCGGGCAGGTATGGACCGAGTCAAAAGCTGGGAAAAGTGTCTCCTGTCATCCGAGCAGAACGGGCAGCCTTTCGAGCCTGGATCCGAGAAGGCCATCAAGGTGTTTATCGCTTTTCTCAACTCTACCTGTGGGGAATCGAGCAGGCAGATTTGGATCTCCATCCTATCAAAGAACGCTTGCATCAGTTAATTGGAAGTCAAGACCAGTTGCAGGATATCATTGTTGCCCTCTGGGAAAATGGGGCAGTTGTAACCAAGGCAGCCCAGCAACTTTATCTCCATCGCAATTCCCTTCAATACAAGATTGACAAGTGGGAAGAGCTAACGGGTCTCCAGTTAAAAAATCTGACTGATCTAGCCCTTTGTTACCATTTGGTTCTACAGGATGTGATTTAACGGAATGAATCCAGAGTTTTGTGCAACTTGCACAAAACTCTTTTTCTTTTTTGTGAGACTTGCCATAGATTTTGTAAAACGTTTTTCATTTACAATAGAACTATAAAAAAATCAAAGGAGTACCATCATGGTAGAATTGAAATCTTAGTCACATTTATAAAAAAATATCCAAATAGCGAACATTACTCAGTTGAAGACTTCAACTTGGACATCAAAGACAAAAGAATTTATCGTTTTCGTAGGGTCCTTCAGGATGTGGTAAATCAACGACTCTTCGTATGATCGCTGGTCTTGAAGACATCACAGAAGGTGAATGTTCCATCGATGGTACTGTTGTAAACAACGTGGCACCTAAAGACCGTGATATCGCCATGGTATTCCAAAAACTACGCTCTTTACCCACACATGACTGTGTACGATAACATGGCATTTGGTTTGAAATTGCGTAAATACAGCAAGGAAGATATCGACAAACGTGTACAAGAAGCAGCTGAAATCCTTGGCTTGAAAGAATTCTTGGATCGTAAACCAGCTGACCTTTCTGGTGGTCAACGTCAACGTGTGGCTATGGGACGTGCGATTGTCCGTGATGCAAAAGTATTCTTGATGGACGAACCTTTGTCAAACTTGGATGCTAAAACTGCGTGTATCCATGCGTGCTGAAATCGCGAAAAATCCACCGTCGTATCGGAGCTACAACGATCTATGTAACCCACGACCAAACAGAAGCGATGACATTGGCTGACCGTATCGTTATCATGTCTGCTACTAAAAACCCTGCAGGTACTGGTACAATTGGACGTGTAGAACAAATCGGAACTCCTCAAGAAGTATACAAAAACCCAGTGAACAAATTCGTAGCTGGATTCATCGGAAGCCCTGCAATGAACTTCATTAACGTGAAATTGGAAAGGTGGCTACATCGTTGCTAATGGATTTGAATTTGAAAGTTCCAGAAGGTGCTTTGAAAGTTCTTCGTAAAGAAAAAAAGGCTATGATGGTAAAGAATTGATCTTTGGTATCCGTCCAGAAGACGTGAATACAGAAGCTGCTTTCCTTGAAACATTTCCCAGAATCAGTTGTGAAAAGCAACCATCTCTGTATCTGAGTTGCTTGGTTCAGAATCTCACTTGTACTGCCAAGTTGGTGACAACGAATTCATCGCTAAAAGTGGATGCGCGTGACTACCTTGGAACTGGTGCAACCATCGAACTTGGATTTGACTTGAACAAAGCTCACTTCTTCGACAAAGAAACTGAAAAAAACAGTATACTAATACTACTGACACTATAGAGACTGAGACGATATGTCTCAGTCTCTTTCATTTTTAAAGGAGACAAAAACATGGAAAAAAAGACTGGTGGAAGGGGAAAGGTCGCTTATCAGATCTACCCAAAAAGCTTTAAAGACAGCAATGGTGATGGCGTTGGGGATTTGAAAGGAATCACGAAGAAACTCGATTACCTTCAAAACTTAGGGAATTGATATTCTCTGGCTATCGCCCTATTTACAAGAGTCCGTTTTATTGACCAGGGCTATGATATTTCAGACTACTATGCCATTGATCCTCTTTTGGGAACTATGGAAGATATGGAAGAGTTGATTGCTGAAGGCAAGAAGCGGGGCATTTCCATCATTATGGACTTGGTGGTCAACCACTGCTCCAGTCATCACGAGTGGTTCCAAAAAAAGCTCTAGCGGATCCAGATGGCCCTTATGCAGATTACTTTTTATTTTCATCGAAAGTGACAAGGAACCCAACAACTGGGAAAGTTACTTTTGGAGGCAGTGTCTGGGAACCGGTTCCTGGCACCAACAAATACTATCTCCATTCTTATCATAAGGATCAGCCAGATCTCAATTGGCAAAAATCCTGTCTTGCGCGAAGAAATTTACACGATGATCAACTGGTGGTTGGACAAGGGGAATTGCGGGCTTTCGGATCGATGCTATTATCAATATCAAAAAGATCTAGAATGGCGTTCGCTTCCATCAGATCGTGACAAATGGCTTGGTCCCAGTACTGGAGTCTCTGGTGAATGCCCAACCGATTGAACCTTTCTTGCAAGAGTTAAATGAGCGAACCTTTTGCCAAGTACAATGCCTTCACAGTAGGGGAAGTGTTTCAATGAAACCGACGAAGAGTTGCATTTCTTTCATTGGAAAAAGATGGCGTCTTTCTCTTCGATCTTTTGACTTTCAAACAAACCATGCTAGGGTCAGGAAGGAAAAGGGCTGGTTTGACCATAGTCTTCCAACAGCAGATGAACTCAAGGAAAGTATTTTTCCAAGCGCATGAGCGCGCGGATAGCATTGGGGTTCTCTCGACCATCATTGAAAAATCACGATGAGCCTCGTGGGTGTCCCACTATATCGCAGAAGGTCCAGTAAACGATACCAGTAAAAAAAGCCCTAGGGAACCATTCAGGTTTTGCGCAAGGGAATTCCGTTTATCTATCAAGGTCAAGAAATTGGAATGGAGAACCAAGTCTTTGAATCAGTGGAGGACTTTGATGATATCGCGACCATCAATGGCTACCATGTCGCTAAAGAAGCTGGTTTGAGCGAGGAAGAAGCCTTGGCGGCGATTGCCAACTACAGCCGAGACAATGCGCGGACGCCGATGCAGTGGACAGCAGAGCCAGGTCTGGGCTTTAGCGATGGACCAGCTTGGTTGATCAGTCCCAAACCGGATTATTCCATCAATGTGGAAGACCAGGAAAAGGACCAGACTCCATTTTGAATTATTATCGTCAGCTGACGGCCTTGTATCGCCATCCTCCTCTATGGAAATACCATCCGGTTTGGAGATATGATCCCAGCTTATCGGGATCGTGAAAACATCATCGCCTTCGAACGTCGTGGGGACAAGCGTCTCTTAATTGTCAGCAATTTTCAAAATCGTCAAGCTAGCTTGGACTTGCCAGCTCCGATTGAAACTGTCATTTTAAATAATGTCACGGGACTATTCCAAGAAGGAGACCAAGTGTTAGAATTGGCCCCTTACCAAACCATCGTGTTGGAATTAGCAGAATAGAAAAGAACCTTCGCGTCTGCGAAGGTTCTTTTCATGTCGTCCAAGTCTAAACCTGGAACTTATTCAACTTCTTTCTTTTTCAAGAGGAGGAATCCACCGCTAACGGCTAGCAAGAAGCTTGAAAGGATAAAGTGTCCACTTGAGTGATCTCCAGTTTGTGGCAATTGTGCCTTGGCTGGATTTTCTTGGAAGCTTTGTCCAACTTGGTAGGTCAAGGCTTGTACGCTTTCTCCAGTTTCAGCTGTAGTTTCTTTTTGTGGAAGGAGAACTGTAGGAGTGTCCTTCTTGGCCAAGATTGGCTGTTGAGTGGTTGTTTGGTTATGAATTGGAACTACCACTTGATCTGGGTCTTTAGCTGGAACGTAGTCTGTCAAGGTAGCCAACTTACTGCCAAAGATCGCATTGGTTACCCAGCGGAAGAAGTGGACAGGGTGTTGGCGATTGGTTGGATTTCCAGCATAGACAAAGAGTGGTTGTCCCAGAAGTTCTCCAGAGATGGCCATGACCTTATTGGCTAGGACTTCATTTTTTGGCCACCAGCCCGCAATGTAGTAGTCACTTGAAGCGATACTCATCAAGGTCTTGAAGTTGCTTGGAACTTTTTCAATCCAGTTTCCTGAGTTGGAGTAGAAGAGGGCGTTCTTCTTGTAACCACTGGTCAGTGGGATCTTGGTCATCAATGATGGCCTTCATCAAGCCCTCGTAGTCACTGCCACCTTTTAAGTTTTTCAGCATCAAAACCTGAAAGAACTCCCAATTTTTCCAGTTTCTGCATGGCTTCCCCGCCGATGACGAGGGTTGGTTTCTTGCCGAAGATGGAGGCATCATAGCGATTGTTTTCAAGCACAATGACATCGGCCTCTTCAGGAGTATCGACGATTTGGAAACCTAATTTTTCAAGAACCAAACTAGTATGAGCAGGCGCATCTACTCCAGTCCAATCGTAGTGATAATTAGGTGAGTAGATTTTCAGTGGTTTTAAGGTTGGACCGTTTGGAACCTTGTAGAGGGCTTCGCCGTAAATAGCATAATTTGGAAGGAGCGATGCGAAGGTATCGCGGTCAACGATGTAACCATCATCTGTTAGGTAAACAGATTTGCCTTGGGAAATCGCCTTGTTTACTGCTTGAACAGCGCTAGCTGATGTATTGGCGATGACGTAGTAAGGTGCTTTTGGATCGATCTCAGAGGTTCTAGTCGCGCGAGTGGTTGTGACTTCTCCAAGTTTTCCAGCAAAGAGACCGTCCTTGAATACAGGTTCTGCCTTGAAGCCTTTCATATCAGGGAAGTTAACGAGAAGTTCTGCATACATGGCTGCCCAGGCGGATTCATTCGAACCTTTATAGAGGATATGGTTGGCATAGCCCCGTTTGGCTTGGGCCATATCAATGACTAAGTCCCCTTTTTTGTAGCTGCCTGTATCTTCTTTGAGTTCTTTAACGAGGACACCGTTTCGTTTGAAGTAGTCGATCATATTGAAGGCTTCTTGGGCGTCATTGTCCTTGTCGAGGCTCATTGGGATGACATAGTAGTCTGGGAAGAATTTCGGACGACCATTTTTCACACGTCCAACGATTTCCCCATTTGGACCGACCAGTTCGTTTTCTGCTTTTGGATCTTCAATTTTGTTGAGACCACGTAAGTAGAAGTTGAGACGCATTTCAAGGAGTTTGTCTGGATCTTTGTTGAGGAAGTCAATGCCTCCGAGGACAGCATTACGACCAGCATAATAAGATTCTTGGTTGGATTCTGGAATTTCAATCGTATGGCCTAGGATACCGTGATAGACAGCATAGACACCTGTATACCCAGAGAAGGAATCATCCCAGCCATCTCCCCAGTCTAGTTTTGGAATGATGTAGCTATCGTATTTGGAATTGGCAACTCCAGCCCGTCCCATATGACGGGCATTTTCCAGCATGAGGTTGGACATGAGGTCGTATTCAAAGTTCGGATCATGTGGAGGTGTTGCAGGCTCGATCAAGAATTCTTTGACAAATCCATGGATATCATAGAGAGCGATCGGATTCCACTTGTTGATCATTTGGATGACGGTACGCACTTCTGGGATTGGTTTGGTAGCTAGCATCCCGGTTTGGGATCCAGTCCGTTGGCCAAAGCACGCAGGTTGAGAGCATCCCCGTCTGGGTTTTCCGTGAAGTCAAACAAGAAGATAAATTTGTTTAAGAGAGTTGGGATGTCCAGAGTCACATTCTTGACGTTACCAGCTTCGTCTGTCGTTTTAAAAGTGACTTGATTTTCTGTTGCGAAGGTACGGAAGAGACCAGTGATGATGTCAATCCCAGGTTGTTCATCCGCATGCGTATTATGAACCAGGACAGGCAGTTTGTAATCCAAGGTCTTGTCCTTCAGAGCTGCCAACATCTCGCTTGGTTTGGTGAGAGCTTTTGGATTGGTAGATGAGAGGTAGTGGTCAATACTTGCTTGATCCTTACTCACAATTCCCATCTTCATATCCCGTCCTTGGGCGCTCTTGCCAAGAGTTTCGAGCTGAACCAGACGGTCTGTTTTGGCTTCTGCCTTTGTCTGTTCAATGGAAGCTAGCATTTCCTCGTGGGTATGGAAATCTTTATATGGACGGAAGGTTAGATTCTTGCGAATAGTTAGTCCAAGATCTGCGCTGGTTCCAACCAAAGTGTGTTCACCGATATAGTTTCGATAGGTCCGACGGATATTATTGGGGCTCCGAAGACTTAAATCTTCACCAAAGAGTTCCTTGACAGTAAAGGTTAGATCCAAATCATTTCCGTTTTTGTTCTCTTCAACTGTGATGAAGGGATCTTTGGACAGAGTTCCTGTCTCCATATCCCAAGTTTTCCATTCTTCCAGTGGTTTGTCGTCCAAGGTCCAGCTAATCTTTGCCAGCAGCCTGAGCTTGATCCTTGACGGTATCCGTCAGCGTTCCTTTTTCAGACATGTAAACAGGGCTATCAGTAAGACTGATAGTAGGCTCTGCGTTTGCAGCTCGCTCTGTTACAGGGGCTTCTACTTTGGCTGTAGGACTCGCTGTGTCTGAAGCGGTAGGAGAGCTTTCTCCTGTCCTAGCTGGACTAGCAGTCGCTTCTGTTGCAGGGGCAGGATTTGTTGCCTCTGTGCTGCTTGCCGGACTAGTACTGGTTTCCTCTGGCTTGAGGACGTTTTCGACAGGTGTAGCAGGACTAGCTGGTTCAACAGTGTCCGCAGCAACTTGGCCTTGTGCGAGGAAGGCTAAATAGGACAGCGGTAGAGAGACTGAGTGCGTTTGTGTACAAACGCTTCTTATAAGAAGAATGCATAAAGAGACCTCCTTTGTTCTTTAGCATGTATGCACCTCTATCATAACACTTTATGACAGCGCTTTCAATATATATGGAGGTTTTTCTCTTGAAAATTCGTTACAGATTGATGGCAAAGAAAAAAGAGCTGGGAAAAATCTTCCCAGTCTCTAAGATCTGAAAGATGAGCTATGCTTGAAGTTCCTTCTGGTAGTTTTGATAGAAATTCGACCTTGATGGAGATGAAGGTTTCAAGATCACGGAGGAGTTGCAGAAGGGTCGCTCGGGTTTCAAATTCTTGACGAGATCGAGGAAGAGGTCGTTCACGAAAGACTGCTAGATAGCGATTGATTTCATCAAGTAGGAATTGAGCTGGATTTTCCTGACTGAGTTGGCTGGCTGTTTTAGCAAAGAGTTGGGCCAAAATAAGACTCTCGCTCGCGGCTAATTGGCAGTTGTTTACGTTGTTGGCCATGTCTCGCAGGATATTATTTTGGCGCTTGCGCATTTCAAAATAGTGGATATGGTAGTTGGTCTGATGGAAGAGGTGGTTGGAATGGTCTAGATAGACCAAATCGAGAGCCTCTTTTAAGATGGTATCTAGCTCACGAATCAAGCTGGCATCGTTGCTTCCATCTCCTTTTCCTAAAAATTCTGCAAACCGATAGAGAATCTTCTTGAGTTGTTCCTCAACAATCTCGTGATAGCGATCAATTTCTTCTTGTCGAGAAGGCATATAGAGATTGGCAAGGAGAGCAAAGCTGGTTCCGATTAGGAAAAATAGCCACTTCATTTCCCTAATAAAGGGCAAAGGGAAGTGGATTTTTCTAGCAGGAGATGGGTAACCAGGACAGAACTTGGTGTGATGCCAATTTCCCAGCCTTGTAGGAAAAGCAAGTGGGGACATAGGTAGCCAGATAAAAACCAAGAGCCCAGAGATTGAAGCCGAGAATCTGAAAGGCTAAGCTTCCAAGGAACAGGGCTAGAAGCATGGACATAAAGCGGTTGTAGGCCAATCTAGCTGTACTGCGACGGGTATCGGTAATGCTGAGGATGGCAATAATCCCCGCAGAGGTGGCGTAGGCCAGACCTAAAAACTCTGCAAGCAAGATGGCCAAACAGGTGGCGAGGACCATCTTGATGGTTCGGTGAATAAGTGGCATAATGCTGATTCTTTCCTTTTTCTAAACTAGTTTTATTATACCACAAGCAAAGTGGGCTACTCCAAATGTTTCACCAGATATGGCAATTGTGTTATACTAGTTTCATGGAAAAAAACGATATTGTTTACGGCGTTCATGCCGTCACAGAAGCACTGATCGCAAATACAGGAAATAAATTGTATATCCAGGACGATTTGCGTGGAAAGAATGTAGAAAAAATCAAGGATCTGGCTGCAGATAAGAAGGTGTCCATTTCTTGGACTCCTAAGAAGACCTTACAAGAAATGACAGAAGGGGCTGTCCACCAAGGTTTTGTCTTGCGAGTTTCAGAATTTGCCTATACGGACTTGAATGAGATCTTGGCCCAGGTAGCTGATCAAGACAATCCCTTGCTCTTGATTTTGGATGGCTTGACCGATCCCCATAACTTAGGATCCATTCTTCGAACAGCCGACGCTACCCAGGTGGCTGGAGTCATCATTCCCAAGCACCGTGCTGTTGGGGTGACACCTGTTGTTGCCAAGACCTCAACTGGAGCAGTAGAGCATGTCCCTATTGCTCGAGTGACCAACCTTAGCCAAACCTTGGATAAGCTCAAAGAAGCAGGTTTTTGGATCTTTGGGAACCGATATGAATGGAACGCCTTCTCACAAATGGAATACCAGTGGGAAGTTGGCCCTCATCATTGGAAACGAAGGCAAGGGCATTTCGTCCAATATTAAAAAGCAAGTGGATGAAATGATTACGATTCCGATGCAGGGGCATGTCCAAAGTCTGAATGCTAGTGTCGCAGCAGCAATCCTCATGTATGAGGTCTTTCGCAATAAACTATAATAGAAGAAAATCGTAGGAAGGGGGAGTCGATGAAGGAAAAGATTTTGTTAGTGGACGGCTACAATATGATTGCCTTCTGGCAGGAAACCCGTCAGCTCTTTAAAAAGAGTGAGTTAGATGCTGCACGAACGATCCTCCTAGAAAAGCTTAGTCACTATGCCAGCTTTGAAGGCATTCGCGTGATTTGTGTGTTTGATGCCCAATATATGCCAGGGATTCGTCAGACCTATGAGGAATTTCAAGTCCAAGTGGTCTTCACAGCGGAGGATGAAACCGCCGATGACTACATTGAACGCTTGGCAGCAGAGCTCAATACCCCCCTTCACCAAGTATCAGTCGCGACGAGTGACTTGAATGAGCAATGGACGGTCTTTGCTCAAGGAGCGCTCCGTGTTTCGGCGCGTGAGCTGGAGAAGAGAGTCGCCGTTGTCAAAGCTGATTTGAACCAGGCGCGAGGAGCCGTCAACGATCAAAAACCACCGATACGGCCTTTTGACCAAGAGGGCCTACGTCAACTACAAAAAGAGATGGGAGCAAGTAAATGACCTTTAAAATTTTAACAGATTCAACTGCAGATTTAGATGAAAGATGGGCACAGGAGCATGATGTAGAAATCGTCGGTTTGTCGATCCAAGTCGATGGGACTCATTATGAGACAGTAGGTCCAGACAAACTTACTAGCCCCCAATTATTAGCAGAAATGCAAAAGGGTGCTAAACCAACGACCAGCCAGGTCAATGTTGGGCAATTCCAAGAGATTTTCAAGGGTTATGCTCAGCGCAAGGAAGACCTCCTTTATATCGCCTTCTCTTCAGTCTTGTCAGGGACCTACCAGAGTGCGGTCATGGCAAGAGACTTGATCCTTGAAGACTACCCAGAAGCTGTGATCGAAATCATCGATCCAAAAGCTGCAGGAATTGGAGAGGGTTACTTGTCTATGCTAGCAGTTGAGGCGCGTGATGCAGGTAAGAGTTTGGATCAAGTTAAGGAAGAACTGATGGAAGTGGCTCCTAAGTTGCGGACCTATTTCTTGGTGGATGATCTCTACCATCTGATGCGCGGGGGACGACTTTCTAAGAGTTCAGCTATCGTCGGAAGTTTGGTGAACATTAAGCCCCTTCTTTGGATTGATGAAGAAGGCAAGTTAGCCCCTATAGCCAAAATTCGTGGACGTAAAAAAGCCATGAGGGAAATGCTCTCACTTATCCAGGAAGATATCGGCCACAGTACAGCTTTGGTTTCTTACACGGATGATCTAGCAGGAGCAGAAGAACTCAAGGCACAATTGTTGGAGAATCCAGCTATCTCCCAAGTCTTGATTATGCCACTAGGTCCCGTCATTGCTGCCCACGTTGGTCCTAATTCTCTCATCGGCTTTGTCATAGGAAAAGAAAATCGCAAATAATTTTTCAAATCGGTTGACTTTTATTTGAAAAATTTGATACAATAGTAGGCGGTATTGTTTACCCCATTTGTAAGGCCCCGGAACCTTTCAAATAACTCGCGGACCGGAACATCCGCCCTGTAAACAAAAACGATATTCATAATAGGAGAAATCATGAACAAAACTACATTCATGGCTAAACCAGGCCAAGTAGAACGCAAATGGTACGTTGTTGACGCAACTGATGTACCTCTTGGACGCCTTTCAGCAGTTGTTGCTAGCGTGCTCCGCGGAAAAACAAACCAACATTCACACCACACACTGATACAGGTGACTTCGTAATCGTTATCAATGCTGAAAAAAAGTTAAATTGACTGGTAAAAAAGCAACTGATAAGATCTACTACACTCACTCAAACCACCCAGGTGGATTGAAATCAATCTCTGCTGGTGAACTTCGTTCTAAAAATGCAGTTCGTTTGATCGAGAAATCAGTTAAAGGTATGCTTCCACACAATACTCTTGGCCGCGCTCAAGGTATGAAATTGAAAGTATTCGTTGGAGCTGAGCACACTCACGCTGCACAACAACCAGAAGTTCTTGATATTTCAGGACTTATCTAAGGAAAGGAACAATAAAGTATGTCACAAGCACAATATGCAGGTACTGGACGTCGTAAAAAAACGCTGTTGCACGCGTTCGCCTTGTTCCAGGAACTGGTAAAATCACTGTTAACAAAAAAGATGTTGAAGAGTACATCCCACACGCTGACCTTCGTCTTGTAATCAACCAACCATTCGCAGTTACTTCAACTGCAGGTTCATACGACGTTTTCGTTAACGTTGTAGGTGGTGGATACGCTGGTCAAGCAGGAGCAATCCGTCACGGTATCGCTCGTGCCCTTCTTCAAGTAGACCCAGACTTCCGCGATTCATTGAAACGCGCAGGACTTCTTACACGTGACTCACGTAAAGTTGAGCGTAAGAAACCAGGCTTGAAAAAAAGGCCCGTAAAGCGTCACAATTTAGTAAACGTTAAAACTTATTTACATTTATTAAAAAGCATTTCGTATCAAAAATACGAGATGCTTTTTCTAACTAATTTTACAAATTGGATTTTTGAAGGACACCATGGACCTATTTTTCAAGTTGATAACGACTACAAATTTGTTCTGGAGACCATGAAGATTGTAATCGCTCTTTAATTTCCTACTTCAATTCACAGGAGTCTAACTCGATTTTTCTTCCCTTCTGCTTCGCCAATTGTTCATTGTGTGTTTGTGCTGCTTGTGCAGAGTAAGTGTCATTACCACACTTAATTCTCTTGAGAAGGTTGATTTGTGAACGCCTAATTTTTCTAGCTATTTGGCAGGGGTTTGAGACCCTAATTCTAGGTAAGTCTCTATCTTAATTCGCTCAATTATGGTAATATGATGGTAGCTTATAGATTTCTCCCGTGTTCTGTTTAGTGTGGTTACTTACAGTTTACACGAGATTGGGCTCTATGAGTTTTTTGTTGCACTATATTTTACCATTTATCAAATATAAAAAAGTAAGCTCAGAAAATCTCTGATCTTATTCTCATATCTCTCCAAACAACTTCCGTAAAATTTTCGGTGTGATACGTTGTCCTGGCCCTACGTAAGTATAGGGCGTGCAGGTACATGGCAGGATTGAAGTTGAGTTCGATACAGGTGCAATTTGGTAGCTCCTTACTAGCAGGCTTGGTGTAGTCTGGGATAATCAAATCGACTCCACAGGCCCAAGCCCCCATAGCAGTCGCCATATCGGCAGCTAGTTGTTTGTAACTCTCGCCCATCTGGTCAGTCATGTCAATGGAGTCGCCTCCAGTTGAGATATTAGAATTACCACGCAGAAAGGTTTGGCTACCTTTAGGCAAGACTGTATCAGGTGTGTAACCCTGCTGTTCCAACATGAGTAATTCAATATCACCCAGATTGATGATTTCAAGAGGTGAGCGATGGTCGCGGCCACTCAGAGGGTCTTGGTTTTTTTCTTTTCGACTAATTCTCGGATGCTTGAGCTTCCGTCGCCTACGACATTGGCCGCGACGCGAGCACGACAACCTCGCATTTTTCCATCCAAGATAAAGAAACGGTACTCGGTCCCTGCCACAAACTCCTCGACTAGCACATGGCTATCTTCCGAAAAGGCGATGTCTAGGGCTTTTTCATAGCCAGAAAGGCTTGTTGACTCTTGGAAGATGGAAATGCCCAGACCGAAGTTGGTGGATTTGGGTTTGACAACAATAGCAGAGTTGGCTATTTGTCCGTAGTACCGCAAGGCATCGTCCTTGTTAGCAAATTCTGCTCCCGCAGGTACTGGAAAACCAGCCTTGTCCAAAATCTTTTTGGTCACAACCTTATTAGCCATGGCCAGTGGAATTACGTAGTTATCTTTGGATGTCATGTTGCTATTTTTAATGTACTCCACATGGTCACCATGCCAGAGTTTGAGAAATTGGTCTTCCTCATCTAAAATTTCTACGTTCAAGCCCAGCTGAATGGCGTCAAAGAGAATCATTTGGGTGGAGAGTTCCATGTTTTTCATAGCCTTTGAGGGCATAAGGTGCTGTCCAAGCATAGTCATGAAAAGGCTTGTCCTTGTTGTTGGCCAAATTTTTCAAGGGACCCTTCTTCAACCTGCTCTGCTATTTTTTTCCAGAAAAGGGTCAAACGTGGATCAAGAAGAGGCCTCCACCTTAGTGATAAGCTGGCTATAATAGTCATCCAGTCCAAAGTGAGCGACGATGTCCTTCATGGCTGTCACGATAGGTTTAGGGTCAGCCTCTTTAGGAAGTGGTGTGTGGGGATGGCTGAGAGCGATTTGGTTGTTGAGAGTAGCAGCTACTGCTAATTCTTCGTCGACTTGCTCCATGTCGTCTAGCCACAAGAGTGCGAGTGCAAAGAGGTGGGTGGTGTCTAGTGTTTCTTGGCTGATTGCCAGTGGCTCAAAGGGGTTGAGGTCAAAGTTGCGGAACTCTAGATAGGAGATGCCCTTAGTCAAAAAGTCCCGGCTAGTCTTAGCACCGCGTAAACGGATGGCAGAGTAAAATTCTTTTTCAGAGGACAGTTGCCCAGATCCAACAGCGTTTTCGATGTCGGTCACGTATTGCTCCAGTGAAGAGAAGGAAATGTGAACATCGGGGGCATTGACATAGCCGTAGTTGAGTTACAGAATCGACCGCACGCAACCAATTTCATCTGTCAAAAACCCTTTTCTGCTAGCGGGCTTGCTCCGTAAAGGTAGGTCAAGAGCCAGCGATAACACAAGAAGTTCTGAGCTAACTTGAGATAGAGGGCATTCTTGAAGGTCAGTAAATCGTCATAGTCACTGACTTCAAAGAGCTGCTGGGTCAGATCTTTGCCGAGTTCAAAATTATAGTGAATTCCAGATATGGACTGGAGCAATTTGCCGTAGCGTTCTGCCAAACCAACTCGGTATTGATACTCGTAGTCACTTTCCAACTGGGCAATCTGAATCTCTTCTTCTACAATCACAGGTGGCATGGATAAAGGCCAAAGATATTCTGACTTATCCATTGAGCGAATAGCCACATCGGTGATGGCCCCGAGGAAGCGACGAGCTTCCGTGGTCGACTGTGCTACCGGTGTAATGAGCTCTAGTTGAGGTTCGCTATAATCTGTCTGGATATAGGGATGGAAACTGCGAGAACCCAATTTTTCAGGGTGTGGCGTTTGAGCGACACGGCCTTCAGTATTGATTCGTAGAGATTCGCGCTCCAGACCAAAGGTAGCTTGTAAGATGGGAGTATTTGGGGATAATTTTTGAAATACGTTTGATAGGTTCATGATTGGGCCTCGAAATAACTAGTTTCTCTATTATTTTATCAGTTTGTTAAATAAACTCAACTTTCTGCTACGGAGATGGAGAAGGAAATGCTCGGACGAATTGACTATTTACTTGCATTAAATATAAGCAAAAGCATTAGTAGAAGTATTGAAACTACACCTAATAGTTTTTTCCCCACACTCAATCTCTCATTTCTGTCTTTTTTTCGTAGACAGTTATAAAGTCGATCAGAATAAACCTTGTAAGTGTATAAGTTAATTCTTACAGACCTAAACTATTCCCCTATTTTAAAAAAATATTGATTCAGATTTTATGAAATTAAAATAGTAGATATTGTTCAGAAAAATCCTTGATATTACGCTGTTTTTAGTCCAACTGAAATCCATACTTTCCAAACCAGGCTTGAAAAAAAGGCTCGTAAAAGCATCACAATTTAGTAAACGTTAAAAACTTATTTACACTTATTGAAAGCATTTCGTATCAAATATACGGAATGCTTTTTCTATTCCCTCAATTTTTTTCCAACAAGATGATTCTCGAATTCTAAAAGAAATAAAAGTTGTTTCTTTCCGTAATAATAAGGAAAAAAGAGTAAATTTTCATTTTTAACTTTAAGGTATATAATAAAACTATCAAATTCAGGAGGAAAAAAATGATGACTACTTTTAAAAGATGGATTTTTTTGTGGGGTGGGGCTGTAGCAGCTCATCAACTTGAAGGTGGATGGCAAGAAGGTGGTAAGGGGATCAGTGTTGCTGATGTGATGACAGCTGGTCGCCATGGAGTTGCTCGTGAAATTACCCCAGGTGTTTTGGAAGGCAAATATTATCCAAACCATGAAGCAATAGATTTTTATCATCGTTATAAAGGAGATATAGCACTTTTTGCTGAAATGGGATTTAAATGTTTCGAACTTCGATTGCCTGGACACGTATTTTCCCAAAAGGTGATGAGTTAGAGCCTAATGAAGAAGGTTTGCAATTTTATGATGATCTTTTTGATGAGTGCTTGAAGCATGGAATTGAGCCTGTAATTACTTTATCTCATTTTGAGATGCCTTATCATTTGGTTACGGAATATGGTGGGTGGAAAAATCGGAAATTGATTGATTTCTTTGTTCGTTTTGCGGAAGTTGTATTCAAGCGTTATAAGGATAAAGTTAAATATTGGATGACTTTTAATGAAATCAACAATCAAGCCAATTACCAGGAAGATTTTGCACCATTTACTAACTCAGGCATTGTATATGAGGAGGGTGATAATCGAGAAGCTATCATGTATCAAGCAGCACACTATGAATTAGTAGCTTCTGCTAAAGCAGTAAAAATCGGTCATGAAATCAATCCAGATTTTCAAATTGGTTGTATGATTGCGATGTGTCCTATTTATCCTGCAACTTGTAATCCTAAAGATGTTTAATGGCTATGAAGGCTATGCAAAAACGTTATTACTTTGCTGATGTACACGTTTTTGGTAAATATCCTGAACACATTCTCAAGTATTGGCAACGTAAAGGAATTTCAGTTGATTTTACAGATCAAGATAAAGAGGATTTACTTGAAGGAACAGTAGACTATATTGGATTTAGCTACTATATGTCTTTTGCTATCGATTCTCATCGTGAGAATAACCCTTATTTCGATTATCTTGAAACAGAAGATTTGGTTAAAAATAATTATGTTCAGGCATCTGAGTGGGAGTGGCAAATTGACCCAGAGGGATTACGTTATGCATTAAACTGGTTTACTGATCACTATCATTTACCACTCTTCATTGTTGAAAATGGTTTTGGTGCCATAGACCAAGTTGAAGTAGATGGCATGGTTCATGATGATTATCGAATTGATTACCTAGGTGCCCATATTCGTGAAATGAAAAAAGCTGTAGTTGAAGATGGCGTTGATTTAATGGGCTATACACCTTGGGGCTGTATTGACTTGGTTTCAGCTGGTACCGGTGAGATGAGGAAACGTTACGGATTTATCTATGTGGATAAAGATGATGATGGACAGGGAAGTTATGAACGCTCACCGAAAAAATCATTTAATTGGTATAAAGAAGTTATTGCATCTAACGGTGCAACGGTAGAATAAAACGAAGAAGCTGGGAATGAGCCCAGCTTCTTTAATAAACATAGGAGAATAAATATGATTGGTAGCATTGCAGCAATTTTAACAACATTTGCTTTTTTGCCGCAAGTTGTACGTGTAGTAAAAACAAAAGATACCGAATCAATTGCCTTAGGCATGTATATTATGCAGGTTATTGGCATTGCTTTATGGCTTGCTCATGGGCTTCATATTGGTGACTTACCTTTAATTTTTGGCTAATAGTATTTCGTTTTTGCTATCTGGTACTATTTTTGCTATATAAAGTGAAGTATAAATAGTTTTTTTCCGTATCGATTAGGAAAAAACAAGAATGGTTATTGTAAGCGTTTTTATTTATAATAGAATTATAGATAACAAACTACTCAATCAAATATATAGATGATTGGAATTGAAATAAGGAGAAATGTTATGGCAAAAAGCTTTTAATTATTTAGTGCGGCAGGAATGTCTTCATCACTTATGGCGAAGAAAAACAACGGAATTTCTTAAAGGTAAAGGTCAAGATATTGAGGTAGATGCTGTTAGTGCTACCGAGGGAGGAAAAAGCTATTGCAACGGGAGGCTTTGATTTATATCTAGTTAGCCCTCAAACTAAAATGTATTTTTAAGCAATTTGAAGAAGCAGGTCACAAAGTAGGAAAACCGGTAGTACAAATACCTCCTCAAGCATATATTCCAATTCCAATGGGAATTGAAAAAAATGGCTAATTTAATTCTTGAAAAATATCTAGTTTTTAAAAATAGATTTAATATCTCCACATTAATGCGAGACAATTAATAAGAATTTAAATTTGATTTCGTATTTGAAACTTATGCTTATTGTATATCATTTAGGTGTGGATATATCCTATAAGAGAAGGTAAAACATGAGTTTTAGGAGGGCATGATTGTGTCAAACTCTAAAGAGAAAAGCATCCTTCAATTCTTGCTAAAGCATAAGGAGCGTTTTGTTACAAGTAAGGAACTTGCAGAGCACATATCCTGTTCAGATAGAACTGTTCGTAATACCCTCAAGTTAATTGATCAGACAATGAATATTCAGGGTGTTAAGCTGATTTCAAAGCAAGGACAAGGATTCCAATTATTTTTTGAGAATCAAGAGGCATATCAAGAATTTCGGTTAACTTATGAACTGAGTGAAGTTTATTCAACAACCTCCATTTCAAAAGGTGATGATCGTTTAGCTTTTATATTAAACAAATTGCTCTTTGAACAAGTCCCGGTTCTTTTTGATGATTTAGCTGATGAACTTTATGTTAGTCGCTCAACTTTATCTCATGATTTTAAAAAAATACGAAGAATGTTATCTGAGTATGATTTATCGATTGAGAGTAGAGCTAATAAGGGAGTATATGTTTCAGGGGAAGAAAGAGATAAACGATGCTTCATTATGGACTATTTTTTGGGTAATCAATTTTTTAAAACATTACACTATCATGTTCAATCTAACTTTTTTGATCAAACACTATCATTAGAAGAAATAGCTAGAATTGTTTTAGAAGAGTGTCAAGATGCAAAACTCAAGTTATCAGATTTTGTTTTACAAAATTTGGTTGTTCATATAGCACTAGCAATGGTGCGCATCAAATCTGGATTTGAGATAAAAAATTTATCTTGCCAGATGTCTAATAATGACACGGAAAGAAAAAGTTGCTAAGAAAAATACTCGCAAGGATAAGTGAGGTTTCAAATCAAGAATTTCCAGTTCAAGAAGTAGATTATATTACTTTGCATTTATTGGCTAAAAGCCAACTATCTCAAGAAACTCAAACGAAAATTTCTAAAGAGGAAATGAAAAGGTCTTTAGTCCAGACTTTTCAGGCTTTAGGCTTAGATGACATATATCATTTCTCTTCGGATTTTCAACTTTTTGAGGGATTGATAACACATCTAATGACTTTACAAATTCGTTTGGATAGTCGAATTACTCTCAATAATCCTTTGGTAGATGAGGTTAAAAAGAATTATAGTGATATATTCTTTATGACTAAAGAAATCCTTGAGAATATGGAAACATTCTCTCAGGTGTCTATATCAGATGATGAAATAGCATATGTGAGTCTTCACTTTTTAGCTGCTATAGAGCGTCGGAAAGAAAATGATAAATTTTCTGTTCTTGCTATCTGTGCATCGGGATTCGGCGCTGCTCAAATGCTTAGAAATCGTTTGGAAACAGAATTTGGTAATCGACTTGAAGTTGTTGACGTAATAGGATATTACGAGTTGAATCAAGAAAAAATCCAAGGCATTGACTTTATTGTATCCGCTGTAGATTTATCAAATCTTTATTTTCAGGTGCCGGTTTTTACGGTTAGCGTCTTCCTTAAAAATGATGAAATTGCTCAAATTCGAGAGGCGATGGATCAGATGCAGGTATCGAGTCATACGAAAAGCTCGCAGATTAACAGGAGCGCTTCAGATTTTAAACAGTATTTTAGTAAAGATAATTTTCTAATATGCTTCAATCAAGATAAGAATAGTTTACTTTCAAATATGGCTGATGGTTTATCTGAAGGTGAATCGTATAATTTTAAAGAATCTTTACTACACGGTATTCAACAACGTGAGGAGTTAAGTTCGGTAGTTTTCTCTGAAAAGATTGCAGTTCCACATCCGATCCAGGCTTTAGGAACAGATGTAAAGATAGCGGTTGCTATTTGTAAAGATCCCTTGCTTTGGGACGATCAAAACTCAAATGTTCAACTCGTTTTTCTCTTATCGCCATCAATATATGGTAATGAAGGATTGACGGATGTGACTAAAAGGATTGTTTCGCTAACAGAGAAGGATGACTTGCAAAATCAATTAATAGCTTGCAATAATTTTGAAGATTTTATTAATATATTTGAGAATATAACATAGGAGGTTCGTATGAATCAAGAAGAACTACAGGTCGCGGCATTTGAAATTATTCTTCATTCGGGAAATGCAAGATCAGAAATACATGAAGCATTTGCTAAGATGAGGGAAAGGTAGTTTCGATGAAGCAGAGAATCAATTAAATAAATCAAATGAAATAATTCTTGAAGCTCATCATGCACAAAACCAAACTACTACAAGAATATGCAAGTGGCGTAGAAATTAAAATTGAAATTATCATGGTACATGCTCAAGACCATTTAATGACAACGATGACTTTGTTAGAAGTAGCAAAGGAAATGTTAGTTCTTTATAGGAAAGTTGGCTAAATAGGGTATATTTACACAAGGAGGTAAAAATGGATAAAAAAAGAACGACAAGAAATTGAACGACAACGTCAGGGAGACTGCTTTGAAAAAAATACTTTTTTTCAATCGATTTCTTCTTTTACGTTATTCAATCGCACTCTTCTTTTTTGGCAATATTTATTGGCTTTTAATCCAATTTATTAGACCTTCTCTTGTCATGATTTTCCCTATTATACTCGTCGTATTTTCTATCTTAGCTACTGTTGAGCAGTTTCGATTATATGGGAAACGGAGTGTGCAATTGGGAATAACACAAATGTTTGTTCGTTTACAAGCAGTTATTTCAACGGGATTACTTGTTCTAACTTGGACAAGTTGGTTCACATATCTTTTTCCAATTTTCGAAAATAATCAAGTAGCACGTGTTTTTGTCTTTATAGTTCTTTTATTGGGGCTGGTTATCAGCTTATTAGACATTAGAAGAATTCAAGATATATACCAACAAAAAGATAAGGCTTATCAACGATTTATTCAGTTGGAAAAGAGCTCACTAAACTTATAACCTTTTGGTTAGAATCGATATGCTTTGAATTATTCTTTTTTGAAAAGGTAAATAATTATTATGTTTAATTAAGGAGGTCTGTTTATGGATCAGCAAAATGGATTGTTTGGTTTCCTTGAAAATCACGTCATGGGACCAATGGGTAAACTTGCTCAGTTTAAAGTTGTACGTGCTATTACCGCAGCCGGTATGGCAGCTGTACCTTTTACTATTGTAGGGTCAATGTTTTTGGTCTTTAGTATTTTGCCACAAGCTTTCTCATTCTGGCCAATTGTAGCAGATATTTTCTCTGCTTCATTTGATAAATTTACGTCACTATATATGGTTGCAAACTTTGCAACTATGGGCTCATTATCACTTTACTTTGTACTTTCATTAGCATATGAGTTGACTAAAATCTATGCAGAAGAAGAAGAGTTAAATATGAATCCTCTTAATGGTGCTCTTCTTGCATTAATGGCATTTATCATGACAGTTCCACAAATCATTTTTGATGGAGGTATGATGAAGGCTGTGACAAGTCTCAAAGAAGGAGCTGTAGTTGCTGATGGTTGGGCAATGGGAAATGGTGTTACTCGTTTTGGTACTACAGGTATTTTCACGGCGATCATCATGGCTATTGTCACAGTTCTCATTTATCGCATGTGTGTTAAACGGAATTGGGTCATTAAAATGCCTGAAGCTGTTCCAGAAGGCGTTTCTCGTGGGTTTACTGCTCTAATTCCAGGCTTTGTAGTTGCATTTGTTGTTATTTTCATCAATGGCTTACTTGTAGCTATGGGGACAGATATTTTTAAAGTTATTGCTATTCCATTTGGTTTTGTTGCGAATCTAACTAACTCATGGATTGGGCTAATGATTATTTATCTATTAACTCAACTTCTTTGGATTGTAGGTATTCACGGTGCAAATATTATCTTTGCTTTTGTAAATCCGATCGCACTTGCTAACATGGCAGAAAATGCTGCTGGAGGGAACTTTGCTGTAGCTGGAGAGTTTTCTAACATGTTTGTTATTGCTGGTGGATCAGGTGCAACTCTGGGTCTATGTCTATATATTGCATTTGCTGCTAAGTCAGAACAACTTAAAGCGATTGGACGTGCCTCTATTGTTCCAGCGTTATTCAATATTAATGAACCTTTGATTTTTGGTTTACCAATTATCTATAATCCAGCCTTGGCCATTCCGTTTATCTTAGCGCCAATGGTTACTGCAAGTATTTACTATTTTGCTAACGCTCTGCAATTAATTAATCCGGTAATCGCTCAAGTTCCTTGGCCAACTCCAGTGGGGATAGGTGCTTTCTTAGGAACGGCGGATGTTCGAGCAGTTTTGGTTGCACTACTTTGTGCAGTTGCAGCGTTCTTAGTTTATTTCCCATTCATCCGAGTTTATGATCAAAAATTGGTGAAAGAAGAACAAGAAGCGTAGTGTTGTTTAAATATTATCTTTGAAATTATTTTTTTCAAAAATTATATCAAAAAAAGTAGCAAAAGTCCTTTTCAATTAAGATGGATTTTGCTACTTTTTATTCTATTGAAGTAATGTGAGATTCTCTTTGATAGTTGTTGGGCTATATTTCTATATATGTTTGACCTTCACTTGTGGATGATATATAATTTGAATAGAGGCATATGATTCTTAACACTATCGTTTTAACTCGTTTGTAAACAATTTCCCTCATTAGGTTATACTTATGTATATTTTATGAAATCACTCAGTAAATATCGTTCTGAAAAAGGCTTGTTATTACGCTGTTTTTTTAGTCTAACTGAAACCTA
>BNJU01000910.1_pt1 | contig 81976 bp, 90 predicted proteins | sample 8539281 | NCBI WGS metagenome assembly BNJU01 (sample SAMD00202456, study PRJDB9452) | human saliva metagenome | isolation source: human saliva | place: Japan | reverse complement strand
CTCCTAATGATCAACACCCTGGTCTATGGTCACCATCCGAGGGCGCCCGCTCGCCGCCGCAGGCCCGGTCAGGCGCGAGCCGCTGATCTCCTTGACGGTGGGATCCATGATGGGCGGCCTCGAGCAGAGCGGGCCGCTGGTCCGGGTCCCGCAGTCGCAGCACGTAGGGGTGGTCCACCGTGAACGTGATTGGCTTTGGTCTGCTCCGCCGGCGCCGCCATCGCCGCCGCCTGGCCCTCGCTCAGAGCGGCTGCGACGGTGCCCTCCTCGTCCAGGATGAGGCGTATCTGCTGGGACCACCTGGGTCAGTGCCGAGCTCGGCGCGATCTTGTCCAGGCCCCTCGGGCTGAGCCCCTGCTCTTGAGGAAGTCGAGAGCTCTGGGCTCGGAGGTGAGGTCCAGCGCAGGCGTCAGCCCACCTCTCGGGGGCGCACTCTTGTCCAGGGCCTTGGATGCCTCGGCCCACGTTCCCGGCATCCATGGCGCTCGAGTGAGGGTTCCGCGTCGGGCAGGACGACGTCGAGAGCGAGGTCGGAGTCTACCGTCCTGCCCGCCGGCGTAGGCCAGGCGCACTGCCGCCCAGCCCTTTCCCCGGTGGCGTGAGGGATGGAGCGCGTGTCATGCATGAGGTCGGCCTGACGGTCTTGCCCCGGCGAGCGTGAAGTTCTCTGCGAGGTGCTCCCGGCTCGAAGGGGGATTCCCACTGGGCCGCGAAGAGCAGCGTTCTGCACCACCAGGCGGGTGTCCTGGTGACATCGATGCCGCTTTTCCGGGATGAGGCCGGCCGTGTTGCGAGGCCCAGGCATCGAGGTTCTCCTTCATGGAGCTCACACCGACCTGCTCGATCTCAGTGGAGAACCAGCGCAGCACTGCATCGAGGTAGGTCTGCTTGACCTTGAACTCTTGTCGTCGGAGATGAGGACGTGGTTGGCCAGGTGAACGAGCGGCTTGTCGGGGCCTTGTCCGGTCGAAGCCCTTGAGGTCACTGTCGTAGCGGTTCAGGAGTTCTGATGGCCGACCAGGCCGGTCGCGGTCTCACCCGAGAGCCCCCAGGAGCGCGTCATAGCCCTGAGCCGCAGCGTCCGTGGCGCTGTCGGCCAGGATCGCCAGGGACGAAGGCGAGACTGAGAGGGAGGCCAACGCCGTCGCGGCCGAGTCCTCCTTGAGGTAGTGGGTCAGGAGCTTGCCTCGAGCTGGTCGCAGGGCGGTGGCGGCCTTGGTCACCTGGGGAGGCGACGTCGGAGAGACTGACCTTTCTCGTGGGTGACCTGGAGGTCAGCTCGTGCCTGAGGCCAGGGAGCAGCCGCCCAGCAGCGCCACTGCTGCGGGAACCAGGGCGCCCAGTGCCAGCACCTGACGGCGGGCCTAGCCGCAGTGGTCGGAGGCGGACAGGCTCATCAGGGGATCACTCGGGGTCATGGCGTCAGGGTTAGGTCGCCCGGCCCCTGTCAGCGCCTTGGCGAACTCCCCACCATGGGGAATCATCCCGGCTGCCGGCAGGCGGCCGCAGCAGCCCCTGCGCCGGCGACCACTCGATCGGCAGAAAACGGCCCCATCGCGCCGTGACCACGGTGACGCGCTCTCCTGCGGGATCGGCCGCGCAAAGGCCGGCCAAGAGTAGGCTTCCCGACCAAGGTCCCACAACGCCCCGCAGGCCCCGCAGCTCCGACGCCGCGCGCCTGCGCCGCCCCAGGAAGGTCACCAGGAAGGTCACTCGCGGTCGAGTCCGCCGCTCACGTCGAGCACGTCTTCGCCGCCGACGAGCTCTTCTTCTCCACCACGGACTCCATGGGCGCATCCGCCGCGCCAACTCCACCTTCATGCGCCTGTCCGGCTACCGCGCGGCGCCCTGGTGGGGCGGGCCCACAACGTGGTGCGGCACGCGGACATGCCCGCCGGCCTGTTCCGCTCCATCTGGGACGCCATCGAGGAGGGCGGGCCGCCAGCGCCTACATCACCAACCGCTCCTCCGACGACGGCCACTACCGCGTCTTCGCCACCATCGTGCCCTCCGGCTCCGGCTACCCGTCGGTGCGCACCCTGCCGATGCTCACCGACCCTGCGTGACGACATCGAGGCCGCCCTACGCCCGGGTCCGCGACGTCGAGGAGGCCTCCGCCGCGGCCGGCTCCACCGCCGGGAGGTGGCCGCCGCCGGGCAGGCCGCCCTCCAGGCCGAGCTGCAGGCCCTGGGCTACGCCGACGCCATCGACTTCACCCGCAGGGTACTGGTCGCAGAGGTCGGTGAGCTGCTGGCCCACGGCGTCGGCATCCCCGACAGCCCGCAGACCGAGGGCCCCGTGGCCCGCATCCTGGGGGCCATGGGCCGGATCGAGGCCGAGACCGCCGGGCTGGTCGGCATCCTCCAGGAGGGGCAGCGGCTCGCCGACCTCCTGGCGAGAGGGGCCGGCGAGATCGAGGCCCTCTCGACCCGCCTGGGCACCCTGCGCGAGGCCATGCGCGCCGTCGGCACCGACGTCGAGGTCCTGGGCCACGGCGAGCAGGCCGACGACGTCGCCGCGCGCTGCCAGCAGGTCGACGCCCTGGTCCTGGAGTGCTCCGAGCAGCTCCACCCGCTGAGCAGCCAGATCGAGGCGCTGCGCGGCGACCTGGACTCGGTGAGCTTCCGCATCGCCCTGGCCCGCCTGCACAACCTGGCCGCCGGGCTCTGCCCCTGCAGATCCTCCAGGGTCAGGACGAGGTTGACGCCAACGACGCCGTCGGCAGCCTCACCGAGCTGTGCTCGGCGCTGAGCGACGGCGCCGACAACCCCTGACCCAGCGCGTCGGCCTGCTCGACGCGCCGCGAGCTGGTGGGTGGCGAGCTGATGTCGTGGCCGAGGACCTCGGCGTCATCCAGGGCCCGATCCTGGAGGCTCCGAGGCGGCCGCGGCCGCCGGCGCCGGGCAGGCCGACTCCGTGACCACCGCCCGCACCCTGGCCGAGCAGGGCTTCGGCGAGGCCCTGGACCTGCCGACCTGGCCGTGCGCCTGCGCGACCTCGAGGTCCCCTCGAGGCCGAGGCCATCAACAGCGCCCTGGCCGACGTGCGCGCCGCCCTGGCCGAGCTCGGCTAGCCGCGGGTTCAGTCCCGCACCAGCTCCACGAGTACCTCGGCGTGATCGGTGTGCGGGAACATGTCGAACAGGCGCGAGCGCACCACCCGCATCGAGGGCAGGTGCGCCAGGTCCGTCGCCAGCGTGCGCGGGTTGCAGGAGGAGTAGAGCACCCGCTCCACGCCGGAGGCCTCGATCCGAGTGGCCAGCTGCTCCCCGATCCCGCGCCGGGGCGGGTTGACCACGAGCAGGTCCGGGCGCTGCGCCCGGCGGCGCGATCCCCGGCGGCCGGGTCCAGGACGCGGGCGTCGCCGGCCTCGAAACGCACCAGGGCCGGGTCCAGGCCCATGAGGTCGGCCGCCGCGCGCGCCCCGTCAATGGCCGGCGCCGAGACCTCCACCCCCAGCACCTGCCGGCCGGGCGCCGCCAGGGCCAGGGCGAAGCCGCCGACGCCGCAGAACAGGTCCCACACCCGGGCCGGCTCGGCCTCCTGGGCCCAGTCGCGGGCGGTGGCGTAGAGCGCCTCGGCCACGGCCGTGTTGGTCTGGAAGAAGGAACGGGTGGGCAGGTAGAGGGGCAGCTCGACGCCGTCGGCGCGCCGGCCTGCCCGGCCGCCGAGCTCCGGGTGACGGCAGGCTCAGGCGCATGAGGAGGCGGTCCCTCCTCGGTCAGGACGATCTCCTCGGGTCCCTCGATGACGGCCTGGTGGACGCTCTGGATGTTGACTGCGGCCACCGCCAGCTGAGGGCAGGCGCCGGCGCAGGTCCGGCAGGGCGGCGCGCAGCCGCTCCAGGTAGCGGCGGGAGCGCAGGACGAAGCGCACCATGAGGTCGTCGTCGGGCGAGGCGGTCACCAGGACGTACTTGAGCTCGCCGCGGCGCGCGGGCACGTCGTAGGGGCGCAGGCCCAGCTCGGTGATGAGGTCGGCCAGCACCGGCAGGGCCGCCTCGATGGCCGGCACGTGCAGCGGGCAGGTGCGCAGGTCGACGCCGCACCCGGCGCCGTCGAGGATCCCCAGGGTGGGGGCGGGCGGCGGTCCCGGCCACCGCCATCTTCGCCTTGTTGCGGAAGCCGGTGGGGGCGCTCGCGGCCGGTGCCTGCCACAGCTCGGCCGGGACGTGCTCGGCCAGGGAGGGCGGCGACGCGGGACTGCTTGGCGGCCAGCTGGTCGGGCATCGGCAGGGACAGGTGGGGCAGGAGCGGCAGGTGCCGGCGTCGTGGAGGGCACAGGACGCCGCGTCTGCTGCGGTCACCGACATGTCCCTCCCGGTGGTGCGCTCGGGCCGGGCCGTGGGTGGGGCCGTGACAGGAGCGACCGGGCCCCGGACGGCTGCGGGCGATGAATGGAGCCGCTTGTCGGACTCGGAAACCGACGACCTGCTGTTTACAAGACAGCTGCTCTACCAACTGAGCTAAAGCGGCGCGCGGCCGGGCCAGGCGGTCTGCAGGTGCGTGGGACAGTCTGACACAGACCGCCCCACGGCGGAAACCGGGAGGCGGCGCGCTGTCGTGCCCGGGCCTGGGTGCGGGAGGGCCTGTGCGGACGCCGCGCCCGCGGCGCGACGGGCCCCGGTCAGCCCTGCTGAGTCGGCTGCGGGCTGGGCTGCTGAGAGGCCTGCTGGCTGGGCTGCGCCGTCGGGGTGGCGGCGGTGACGAGCTCGGTCAGGAGGTCCGAGTCTGAAGCTTTGTTCAGGTCGACCTTCTCGCCCTGAAGAAGACGGTGGGGTCCCTCCAGCTCCCGGGCCTTGAAGGCCTCATCGCCGAGCGTGACCCACTTGCCGTACTTGTCGGAGTCGACGGCCGCCTTGAACTTGGCGGGAGACGTCCTTGGGGACGTTCACCTGGTGGCGGCGGCCACCAGGCCTCCACCGTCATGCGTTGCTCTGGTTCTTGGTCTGAATGGCCTGGGAGAAGATCTCGAAGGCGGCGTTGTGGAAGCTCAGGGACTGGGCCGGGGCCTCATCGAGCACCACGCCCATCGCGTTCATGACGACGCTGGTCCACTCCTGCTCGAGGAGCTTGCAGGGGTGGGAGGGCCAGGGTGATCTTCTTCGCTCAGGAGCTGGCTGATCTCCTGGGTGTGGAGGCCCTCGAACTGGGCGCAGTGAGAGCAGGAGTAGTCGAAGCAGATGTCCAGGACGGGGCCGAGGCGGCGACGGTGATCGAGGCGGGGCCCTCACCGTAGGTCCAGGAGGCATCGGAGAGGACCTGCTTAGATACCACTTGGTTCGCCTCGCGGTGGCCAGGCCCTCGCTCGGTGCGGAACTCGACGACGACTTGTTGTCCTTGGTGCCGTTCTTGGCCTCGACGCCGCGGTAGACGAGGTAGCCGAGTCCGCCGGTCACCCCAGGCCCGCGACCCCGATGAAGCTGCGGCGGGCGATCATGTTGCGGCGCTCGCGGCGGGCTGAGGCCTCGCGCAGTTCCTCGGCCTTGAGGCGCGCGGCCTCACGGCGCTGGGCCTTGGTCTGGCGGGGCTGGTTACTGACACGCGGTGCTCCTTGTGATGCGGTGACGAGCGGACGACCAGGAAGACGAATGGTCAACGAGTGATGGCTGTCGTGACGACATTCTGCCCGAGGATCCTGGAGGAAACCACGCCTGGTGTCTGCCGGTGGCGGATTGTGACGCATCGGTCGTCGTTCCCGGCGCGCGTGCAGCCGGGGCTGGGCAGAATCGGGGGAATCAGACCGAGCGGTCCGGGAGTGACCGGTGGAGGGATTGTGACCATGATGGATGGGCCTATGGAGCGGTCAGATGGAGGAGCAGATGGTCCTGCTCCAGAACATGTCGACTGAGTGGGGGCAACTGGATGCAGTCCGTGGGACGCCCAGGAGGTCGTGGTGAGGTCGAGGGGTGGGGACGCGCGCCGCGGTGACGAGCCGGGTGCTCAGGCCCCGTGGCATTCTGCGCCGTGCCCAGTGGGCCGAGAACGAGATGCCCGTTGAGCTGGTCCGTGAGGCCGTGCGCCTGCGGGCGCTCGCGGCCCACCCCGTGGCGGGACCTGGACCTGGGCGGCGCTGTCCATGAAGAGCAGCGAGGGCTACAAGCTCATCTCCGACTTCGACTACGACCGCGAGCCGCCTCGACCCGCCCTACACGGCGGAGGACTGCGCCAAGGAGCTGGAGGTCTTCCCCGCTGACCCCGGGCGATCCCCGACTGGATGAAGATCGGGGATCTGAAAGGCAGAGAGCGGGCTCGGAGGGTGCGGCGGGAGCAAAGCGGCGCGCGACCGCATCAAGACGTGCCGCAGCAAGAGTGCGGGAGAGTGAGTTGACGTCAAGTACTCAGAGAGCCGGGAAACCCGGTGGTCTCGAAGTGTGAGGTGTTGCTGCGTGGCCGGCTGACTGAGGGCAATGGTGCTGGTGAGCCTGATTCGGGTAGAGTCGGCCGCTCTGATATGAGTGAGCGGGGGAATTGCGTGAGTGAGACGCGGGATCCTAGAGGTCGTAGCGTCCTCGGGTGGTTACTACACGGTGCAGGAGTCGGCGCCGGAGGTCGACCCGGCCAGGCGGCCTGTGGCGGGCTACGGTGCCTTCCCTGCGCCTGGGACTCCGGGTGCACGGCCCCTGGGGTGGCGCCTGCGCCGATGATGGCTCCGGCGCCTGTGAAGGCGCCTGCTCCGTCGGGTGCTGAGGCCTGGTGTGCGGGGCTGTTCGGGCTGCTGGCGCCTCTGCCGATCCTCGATGTGCTGCTCGCCATGGTGGCGATGATGGTGGTCGGCCTGTGGAACAAGAAGGACCTGCGTGAACCGGCCCGGACGAATCGCCGCCTGGCGGCGAGCTGGGGGCTGACGCTGTTGCTGGTGAGCTGGCTCTGTTGGTGATCCAGATCGCCCTGGTCTCCATCGCGCACAGTTTCTATGAATCGCTGCCTTTCATCCCGTGGGGCACCCCGATCATCATGGCGCTGGTCATGGTCGGGGTCCATGTGCTGGTGTGCACCGTCCAAATGATCCGGGCCTACCGCGGCAAGACCCTCCGCTTCGGAGGCTTCCCCTTCTTCCGCTGACCATGCCCTCGCCGGAGTCAGCAGTGAGTCCAGCGCCACCGCGGGCCCCGGAGGTGGAAGTCGCCGGGCAGCCATGGCGCTCGCCGCTGAGGCGGCATCTCAGCTCCCGTAAGGGGACTCAGGCTCGGAATCGGCAGCGCTCCGGCGAATGTCAAGATGCAGAACAGGGCGCCAACACCCAACATGGCCATGACCAGGTTCCTTCGGACATTGTCGCTGGGGGCGAAGGAGTTGAGAAGATGCGCCCCACCGCGTCGCGTCGCCGCCCCCCACGGTGCCAGCCACAGGATGAGAAGGTACAAGGAGACCCCGGCGAAAAGAGGAAGTAGATGCGACTACTGGCGGTAACGATCCGAGAATCGGGGCGTCGTCGTTCGCTAGACCCGCCGAGAAAAGTGGTCGTGAGGAAGATGGCCGTGGTCCCCAGGGCCAGGAGAAAAGCGAAGCCAGCAGATACCAGCGAACGCACCAGGTACCACGGGGTCATGGCCCACATGCGGGAGTCGTCCGACGGCGAGGTGCCGCCCCGCTGAAGCCGGTTCCAACGCCGAGCGTCCTGGGCCCGCCCTACAGCGCCGGCCACCACCGTCAGAATCGCCGCGACAATCGCCATCAAGCCCGGCCTGACGATCCCGATGGAGGACAGCATGAACAACAGCGCCAGCATCGCTATCGGGTGACGCACCGGCTCCTGCGCCCACTGGGGCAGCTCCCCGGGACGTCTGGGAGCGTTGCCCTGGCTGATCTGCGCCCCCCGGGTGCCGGCTGCCATCGGTCCTGCCATCGCTCCCGCCGATGGCGCAGCCGTCGGACCGGCGACGGCCTGGGAGTAGCCGGGCTGATACGCCGTCGGATGCTGACCCGAATAGGGGAACATCGGCACCTGCCCCGACGGCGCCGGCCGCGGGTACGCCCCGAGGCGGCCGCAGGTGCAGGAGCGCCCACGCCGTACTGCATCGACTGCGCCCCCGTGAGGGCATCGCCGAACTGTTCTGGTACCACTGGCGAGGCGGGATGGCCGGTGGGGCTGGGTGGAAGCGCCGGGAGGCGGCTGACGGCGCCGAGTAGCCGTACCCTTCCTCCGCGCCGGAGGCGCGGAGACGGGACTGCCGTAAGCGGCCGGGGAGGCCGAGGTCGCACTGCGAGCATCCTGAGGCGACCCCGGGGTCGAGCCGTAACCAGGGGTGAAACGTACTGGTGCTTCCGCTCCAGCTCGCTGAACTCCAGCTCTCGTCCTCGGGTCCCAGGAGCCGGTCGACCGCCTCCTGCCCGGTCCCGCCCTCGGCGATCTCATCGAGCACCTCCAGCAGGCCGTCCGGGGCTCAGGCGGTTCTCCGCCTCAGGGGCGAGCGCCGCAGTGAAGGCCCGTGCCAGCGCCGGGCACTCCTCCTCCAGGTTGCCCCAGCTCCGGGGTGCCCGCGTAGACGCGCCGGAAGACCACCTGCCAGGCGCCCGAACCGAAGGGTGCCAGACCGGTGACGGTGAACAGAAGCACGCCCGCGCAGGCGTACCAGTCGACGTCGGCATTCGGCTCCCCGCCGTCGAGCATCTCCGGAGGGATGAACCCCGGCGTACCCGTGACCCGCCGGTCTGCGTGAGGCGGACGTCGTCGGCCACCTGGGCGATGCCGAAGTCGATGAGAACCGGCCCCTGCGCGCCGAGCATGACGTTGGAGGGCTTGAGGTCGCGGTGGATGACGCCGGCGGCGTGCACCGCGCGCAGTGAGTCGACCAGTCCGTGGGCCAGGTCGGCCAGGTCGCGGGCGTCAGTGGTCAGGTCGTAGACGCCCTCGTGCTCCACCTCGTGCTGCAGGGGTGGGGCCCTCGATGAGCTCGGTGATGACGAAGGTGATGCCCTGGGAGCCGTCCCGGTCTCGATGTCCAGGATGCGCGCCACGCGCGTGTCCCTCACCCGGGCCAGGACGCTGGCCTCCCGGTCCAGGCGGCGTCGAGCCGTCGGGGTCCGCGGCGATCTGCGGGTGGAGGATCTTCATGGCCACGTGGCGCCCACCCTCGTCGGTGGCCTCCCACACCACGCCCATGCCGCCGGCGCCCAGGCGACGCAGAAGCCGGTATCCCCCACTGAGGTGCCGGCGCGCAGTTTGCTCAGGGTGACCGGCTCGCCCGGGTGCGCGTCGAAGTTCTGCGTCATGGCCCCCACAGTACCGGCCCGGATTCGCTCGTGGGCGCCCCGAACCTGTGGGGGCTCTTCGCCCGACTGTGGGCCATGTCGCGGGAGTAAAGCCAGTGGTGGAGCCGGATTGCCGGTATCGGGTCGGGCGGTTTCCGACGGCGGGGATGGGGAGGTCTCCACCGTCCGCCATCGCCGTCGAGGACCGGGCTGACTGATTGCTGAGAATCTCTGGTCAGCGGGAAACCTGTGTCAAGATGAGCCCGTCCGCGGTCGAACGGCTGATCGCGGCACGTGTCAATGCGGACACGCATCGGCACCTTTCACGACGGATCGTCCGGCACGTACCTGCCGGTGAAGGGATAGCACCACCATGGCAACTGTGACTTTCGAGAACGCCACACGTATCTACCCGGGCACTGACCGCCCCAGTGTTGACGCTCTCAACCTCGAGATCGCCGATGGCGAGTTCCTCGTACTCGCTGGCTCCCTCCGGCTGCGGTAAGTCCACCTCCTGCGCATGCTCGCGGGCCTGGAGGACGTCAACGCCGGTCGCATCCTCATCGGTGACCGCGACGTCACCGACGTTCAGCCCAGGACCGTGACATCGCCATGGTCTTCCAGAACTACGCGCTCTACCCGCACATGACCGTGCACGACAACATGGGCTTCGCCCTCAAGATCGCCGGCACCCCCAAGGCCGAGATCGACAAGCGCGTGCGCGAGGCCGCCAAGATCCTCGGTCTGACCGAGTACCTGGACCGCAAGCCCAGGGCCCTCTCCGGTGGTCAGCGTCAGCGTGTGGCCATGGGCCGCGCCATCGTGCGTAAGCCCAAGGTCTTCCTCATGGACGAGCCGCTGTCCAACCTGGACGCCAAGCCCGTGTGCAGACCCGCACCCAGATCGCCCTCGCTCCAGCGCTCGCTGGGCGTCACCACGGTCTACGTCACCCACGACCAGACCGAGGCCCTCACTCATGGGTGACCGCATCGCGGTCCTCAAGCGACGGCGTGCTCCAGCAGGTCGGCACCCCTGCGCGAGATGTACGACCACCCCGCCAACGATTTCGTTGCCGGCTTCATCGGCTCGCCGGCCGCGAACCTGGGGACAGTTCACGGTCAGGGGACGTCGCCACCGTCGGCGCCGCCAAGATCCAGCTGTCCAAGGCGACCCTGGACGCCATCACCCCCGAGGACGGCGGCAGGTGACCATCGGGTTCCGCCCTGAGTCGCTCGACGTCGTCTCCGCCCAGGACGAGCACTCCATCCCGGTGCGCCTGTCCTTCGTGGAGGAGCCTGGCCCGACGCCTCACATCTACGGTGAGCTCGTCGGCGCCGAGGAGTCCGAGGCCAAGGCTCGGGTCCGGTGAGGACTCCAGCCAGATCATCGTGCGTGCCTCCGCGTACCGCCCCGAGCCGGGTGAGACCGTCTACGTGCGGATCCGCCCCGGTCAGGAGCACATCTTCTCCGCCTCCACCGGCAAGCGCCCGCCCGCCTGAGGATGCTGAGCACGACGGCGCCGTTCCCCTTCCCTGGGGGCGGCGCCGTCGCCGCGCTCACCGCGGGGGCCGCTGGCCCACGCGCCCGGCGGGAGGTTCAGCGGCCGGCACCGTCGTAAGTGTGGTCGGCGGCTCATGCGTCTGGAAAGCAAATTGGGTTCTGGCCTGAAAGAATGACCCCATGTCCCAGTCCATGAAGATCACGGCGGCGACCATTGATCCGGCGCTGCTCGACCTCCCCTGGGAGACGCCGCTGGAGGAGTGGCTCACTGAGGTCCTCGCCGCGCTGCCCCGTGGTCTGTCCCGCCACATCGTGCGTTTCGTCAACCCTCTCCGAGCGCGTCATCGCGGTCAGGAGATCGGCGAGTCCGTGGCCCACCGCGAGTACGAGCCCTGCGCGACCTGCTGCGCCTGGGGGCGCCCTGCGTGCATCCGACGGCGGTTATCACCGGCCGCAGTAGCGTCACCGGTGAGGAGCTCAACTCGGTGCTCGTCACTGAGCACCTGTCCTACTCCCTGCCCTACCGGGCGCTGTTCAGCCAGTACATGCGGCCCGAGACCGCCACCCGACTCATCGACGCGCTCGCCGTGCTGCTGGTGCGTCTGCACCTGCTGGGCTTCTACTGGGGGGACGTGTCCCTGTCCAACACGCTCTTCCGCCGCGACGCCGGGGCCTTCGCCGCCACCTGGTGGACGCCGAGACCGGGGAAAGCTCACCCGAGGGGCTCACGGACGGCAAACGCCTCTACGACATCGACGTGGCCCGCACCAACATCATCGGCGAGCTCATGGACCTCCAGGCCGGCGCCCTGCTGGAGCCGACCGTGGACACCATTGAGGTGGGGGACCGGATCGTCAGCCGCTACACCGAGCTGTGGGACGTGCTCACTGCCAAGGAGTCCTTCTCCATGGATGAGCGCTGGCGCCTGCGCCGCCGGGTCGAGAAGCTCAACGAGATGGGCTACGACGTCGCCGAGCTCGCCATGAACACCGACCTGACGGCAACCACATCACCATTCAACCCGAGTGTCGTCGACGCCGGCCACTACCACCGCCAGGTGATGCGACTGACCGGCCTGGACGTCCAGGAGCGTCAGGGCCAGCGCATGCTCAGCGACCTGGAGGCCTACCGGGCCATCACCGGCCGCAGCGAGGACCCCATCGAGCTCGTGGCCCACTCGTGGCTGGCGGAGGTCTTCGAGCCCACCATTCACTCCGTCCCCCTGTCGAGATGCGCCTAGCTGGAGCCCGCGGAGATCTTTCCACGAGATTCTCGAGCACCGCTGGTACGTCCGAGGCCCAGGACGCTGCGTCACCACCCAGGAGGCGGTGGAGGACTATGGCCACGGTGCTGCCCCAGCACCGTGACGAGCGGGCCTACCTGGGGTCGGCGACACCCAGGAGATGGAGGCGATCGTCGTCGACGACGACACCGATGAGCCGATGCCCGAGGACGACGCCGAGTTCGCCGCCCGCGACGAGCAGACCCTGGCCGACTACGCCGCCAACCCCTATGGCTTCACCGCCGGTATGAAGTTCAGGGAGTAGAGGCGCGCCCAGCAGGCCGGCTGGTGCGTCGTCGTCGCGCCCGGTAACGCCCGGCCGGTTGATAGTCTGGCCTCACATCCGGTGGAGACGACGAAGGGCCGTGACGGGGATATGAGCCAGGACGTGCCCGCATTCCAGGCTGCCCGGGCCACGCCGGACAACAACGCCTTCATTGACCTGTACTTCGACCCGTCCATCAGGGATACCCCAGAAGGTCGAGGGTGCTCGTCATCAATGGTTACCAGTCGTGGCTGAGCTTCGGTCAGTCCGTCGCGTTGGCGGTTCCGGCCGGGCGGTGTCGATTGTGTGCAGCAGATCAGCCAGCTCCTCTACAGTTCGACGCGCACGACTTGACTTTTCTGTGCATAGTCGGTCGAGGGTGCTGGTGTTCTATCGGGCTTCCATTTCGAGCGCAACCCGGGGATCACTGACGTTCCAGAGGTTCGAGGGCTCTCGCCCTCCGAGCAGAACGATCTCAACTCCATGAAGATCATGTTCGCCGTCATTCTCGGCTCGATGGCTGTGTTCGCCATCTTCATAGGGCTGGTGTTCTGGTTTCTCAACAGCCTGGGCGCGTCCTAGCCGGCGTCGCATATCGAGCGAAGACGAGGAGAGTTGGGATGAGTGCGAACAGTCAAGGTTTTCAGGCCTGCCCACGCCACGCCACAGAACAGCGCCTTCATCGACCTGTACTTCGACCCGTCCATCTCGCTGGGAACAGCACCGTGTCCATCACGATCAACGGCTGGTCGATGCGCCTGTCCGCGGGTCAGTTCGTGAGGATCGCGGTGCCGCCGGGGCCGGTGAAAAGTCGTCTCCTACCACTTCGCGGCCTTCCTCAGTCCCAAGCCGCGTCTTGAGTTCGTCGTGCAGCCCGGCCAGGTGGTCCCGGTGTTCTACCGCGCCTCGATCCTGAACGGCGACCCGGGGGTGCTGAGCATAGGGAAAGCATCGCGGCATGTCCCGAACCGAGAAGGGGTCGCTGATCTTCGTGCTGGTGGTGCTGTTGTGTATTCTCGTCATTGGCGCGACTGCCGTGGTGCCGTTGCTGATCCTCTTGAACTCGGGGATGCCTGAGTAGTCCGCCGGTGCACCTGCGGCTTACCGGCACGGCTTGCGGGCGGGGACATTGCGCGCGGCCGGGTGCAATCCGTCGCGGAGGGGACGAGCTCACGCGTCCGGGGACAGGATTCCTGTCCCCGACGGCGTCGAAGGGACTCGGCCGTGAAATGTCCCCGGACGCGCAGAAGGCCCCACGGCCTTCATCCGCTGGGGCGAGCCCAACGGCGCGCAGTACACGTCGCCCCACCAGGGTGAGCGTGCCTGCCTCCACCGTTGATCCTGTTGGCTAGATGTACTGATCGGGAGGGTTGGTTGAGGGGGTGTGATCTGAGTCTTTGAGGTGAGGAGAGCGCCTTGGGCTGGTTGAGTGGAGGTGTTGCAGTTCCCCCATCAGCCAGACACGAAAGGTGCTCTCTCCCATGTCCCTATAACGCAGCCTGACCCCTGCGTGCTCGTTTGAGGTCGCCCGTCTGGTGGTTGAGGAGGCTGGCCCGTCAGCGAGGTTGCTGCCGTTCCAGTGCTCATGGCCCACCGTCAAGCGCTGGGCCGACAGGGTACCAGGGGCCGGCCAGCCCATGACCGACCGCTCCAGCCGCCCACGCTCGTGCCCTCACCGCACACCCAAGGCAGTGGTCAAAACGGATCGTCTCGCTGCGCATGCGCCGCTGTGAGGGCCCCGTCCAGCTCGCTGCCCGCACCGGGGTCGCGGCCTCGACCGTCCACCGCATCCTGCAGAGCCGCCCACCTCAACCGCCTGTCGTACACCGACCGGGCCACCGAGTCAGGTCGATGCGCCGCACGCACCCCACTCGGATCTCTTGTCCACGTCGACGTCAGAAGATCGGCAACATCCCGACGGTGGCGGATGGCGCTACGTCGGTGCGCGCCAGGGCGCGCGCAACCGCCTCCACTCCAGCAGGCCCGTAGCCAGGCCAGCCGCAGACCGGTGATGGGCTACGCCTGCAGTGCACTCGGTGATTGATGACTACTCCGCGTGGTCTGCAGCGAGATCACGACGATGAGAAGGCCGATACCGCCGTCGGAGTGCTCCAGCGCGCGGTGTCATGGTTCAGCGCCCGAGGTCAAGGTGGAGCGAGTCCTGTCCGACAACGGTTCTGCCTACCGTTCCCCAGGCCTGGCAAAGCCGCCTGTCAGCAGGCGGGCATCAAGGCCAAGCACCGCCCTACCGCCCCAGACCAACGGCAGATCGAACGCTTCCACCGCACCTGGCCGACGGCTGGGCCTACGCACACACACCTCGAGACCCAACGCCGCCAGGCCCCTACCCGCATGGCTGCCTCTACAATCACCACCGACCCCACCGCCACCCAAGGCCACCCACCCATCACCCGCCTAACCAGCCTCCCCGATCAGTACAGGTCAGAGGCGGCGCCGTTCTTCTGTAGCCACTGCGCGTAGGGTGGGGCCCACTGCAGGGACGTCGTCGCCAGGGAACCAGTGCGCCGCGACGGAAGGCGAGTCCCCAGCCGGTGGGAACCACCAGAGGGAACCGGCCTCGCCACGAGGGCTCGGGCCAGCCGTGCGGTCATCTCCCACAGCGTCGCTGACCTCCGGTCCTGCGACCTGGTAGGTCTGGCCGTCGAGTGCTCACTCAGGGCCGCCTGGGCCACCGTCTCGGCAACGGAATCGGGACTGACCGGCCGCATCCTCATCGAGGGAACAGGTGAGACGGGGCCGTAGCGCATGCGCTCCATGTTCTGCTCGGCGAACTCGAACCACTGGGTCGAGCAGAACCAGCGACATGCGCTTGCTCAGGTCTTGAGCAAGCCGCTCCTGCGCCGCGAGCAGTAGCCGTAGCCCTGCACCTCCGGAAGGTCGCGGTTGACGATCGACAGCAGGACGTGCCTGGCGCCCAGGGCGTTCTGACGGCCGCGGACACGGTGCGGGTTGAGCGCGTGAAAGAAACTCGGTGGCGACCCTCTCTTGCTGGTGGTGAACCGTCCGTGGCCTCCACGATGACGTCCGCGCCGGACAGTGCGGCGACTCCGTCGTCGCGCGGACGTCGAAAGCCGGTACAGCGCGAGTGCAGCGTCACCTGCGCCCCGGTCGCCTGTGAGGGCGCTTGATGGCTTTCCTGAGTCACCTGCTCCGACAACTGCCACCTTCCTGCGGTCGCCTCCTCGCGGCCCGATCCGGCCGTCGCGTGAACCTCTACGATCATAGAGTGTTCTGTGATCGTAGGGGTCACTGATGATCGGAAGGCAAGGAGCAGGCACGATGGGGCGCAGGGAGCAGATCGGCGACGCCGGGGTCGGGCTCATCGCCCGTGACGCAGGTGCATGCCCTCACTCATCTGCAGGTCGACACGAGGCGGGACTGCCCGCGGATCGACCTCCTACTCGCCCGGACCCGCCGTGATCTGCTGGCGCTCGTGGTCAACCGCCTCTCCGAGGCGTCACAGGCTGACATCGACGACCTTGAGATCCCCGAGTCGGTCAGCCGACAGGAGGCCGCCGAGATCGTCGTCGGCGTCCTGGAGCATATGGCGCGGCGTGCGGACGCCCAGGCCGCGCGGGCTCTGCTGTTCGAGCGCGCGACGACGTCGGCTCGGGAGCTCGCTCGGCGGAAGCACCGGTCAGGCAGCCGCTGACGCTTCGGCCGAGCGGGTACTCCTTGCTGCGGGTGTCAACCAGGCCTCTGCTCACGCTCCCGACCTGGTGGGGCTGGTGGACGCCCTGCTCATGCGCCAGGCGGCCAGGCGGCGCGTGAACGCCCGCAGGGTGCTGAGGGCCTACCTCGAGGGCCTTGACTGACCGGCCCGCCCTGCGGTGTGACGCTTCTAGGCGCCGAGCTCCTCGGCGACCAGGGCCATCTCCTCGTCGGCGCGGCGGCGCAGGCTCGCGGTGACGCGCGTCCAGGAGGCCAGCGAGACCTCGGTGATGGCGTCCACCAGCGGGAAGGCCCCACGGCCGCCATCCCGCCAGGATGCTGCCGGTCGAGCGACGACGGCGCACGGCGGCCCGAGGCCCGCCAGACCCGCCTCAAGCAGCGCAGCACCCCGCACCGCCCGGCTTGTCCGTCACCGTGCACTGCGCCTGCCAAGGCCGGGCCCGGGGTGGAGGGTCGGCCAGCAACAGGCCCGACTGCGGCCACCGCGTTGGACAGCCCTCGCGGCTCGTGCGCGACGACGCCGGGAACCTCCACCGGCGCCAGGCGGCCGGTGAGACCTCCAGCACCCAGTCAGGGCAGGGCCCAGAGCCTCAAGCATGCCCGCGAATCCATCAATGCCGGGCTTGACGATGGCGGCGCCGCGGCCTCAGGGTCCGCGCCCGGGACGGCGGCGACGATCCCCGACGCATCGGTCAGGTCCGCCAGCAATCATCCACCAGGGACCTCAGGGCCGGGCCGGGCTCTTGGCCCCGCCCCACACGTGGCGCGACGTCATGCCCCAGGAGAAGGCAGCGTCGTCCTCCAGGTCCCCAGTGGGGATGGCGCGGATGGACATGTCCTCAGGTCGGAGGTCAGCACTAGGGCCAGCGAGGACTCTTCGTCCCAGCCGAAGGTGCCCAGCTCGGTGCCCTCACCGGGTACACTGACGATGCGGCGGTCAGGCTCGGCGTCGAGCCACCGCCGAGGGGCCGCTCCAGCAGGTGGCCTGCAGCGGCTTTTCATGTGAGGCGCTCGTCAGGGGAGATCGCCACGGTGCGAGCGCTGGCCGAGCCGTGGTGGGGAGATCGAGGCAGGCTCGACGTTGTCCGGGCAGGGCGTTGAAGGCCGCCAGGCGCCCACGGCGACGTCGGCCGTGAACTGCCGGGCCGAGGGACTCCCCGAAGTTTCGCTGACGCTCAGGCCGGGACTGCTACCCCGCGCGGTGGCGTCACCGCGACCCGGCCCTCGACGTCGGTCATGAGGTCAGGCTCAGCAGGTGGGTGGTGGCCGGGAACCACTCCAGGCGCACGACCACCCGCGCTCGGCGAAGGCATCGGCGACCGCCTCCGGCGTCGTGCCCGGCGCGATGAGCACGCCGTCGGTGCGGTTCCAGCGCGAAGCGTCCTGGGCCATGGGGACCTCCTGTGGATCGGATGCGGCCCATTGTGTCAGCAACAGGGCCGTCATGGAGAGAAGTGTAAACCGGGCGCTTTTTCCTGCCGGGGTGGCGGATCCGTCGGATCGGCCGGCTCGGCGAGCTCCGTCGAGGGCACCGGCCTGAGCGCGGCGGGGTCAGTGCCAGCGCCGACGGCCTCGACGCCGCAGGCGGTCGACCTCGTGAGGCTGTACCTGTGACCACGGCACGTTGAGGACTCCACGCTGCGGCTGATCGGTACCGAGGCCAGCACGTCGCCCGGGCTCTCGCTGCACCAGGCAGACAGGCCCGCGCCCTCCGCGCCCGGTGACCAGCACCAGGGGTGGAGTCGGCCAGGGTGGTCCTCGACGGCGGTGCTGCCCGAGCCGTCCAGACCGACGACGAAGCGCCCTCCTTCTTCAGGCGCTCCAGGGTGCGCACGGGGTTCGTCTCGCGGGCCCACGCACACGCGGCAACGCTTTCTGCGACACCTTCACACGGTGGCGTTGACGCCCGCCGAGCGGCGCTCGGGGATGATGACGCCGTCGGCTCGAAGGCCCCGGCGCTGCGCAGGACCGCGCCGAGGTTGTGGGGTCGGTCACTGGTCAGAGCCACGAGCGGCGGCGTGTGTGCCCAGGGGCGCGGGCGCTCCAGCGGGTCGCAGGCAGTGTGGTGTGCTCGTGGGCGGGCACCTCGATGGCCGCGCCTGGTGGGTGGCGAGTCGGTCAGGGCGTCCAGGTCAGACGGTGGTGCTCCAGCACCGGGGCGCCCAGCAGGGGCTGGCGCAGCGCACAACGCCCAGGCGGTCGTCGGACTGGGCGAGACCGCCATGAACACGGGTGATGGGCGCACCGGGCGTAGGCGGCCTCGGCCACGGCGTTGCGCCGCACAGGATCTCGTGGTCCTCGGGCGTCGAAGCGGCGCTTGATCTTCTCCAGGCGCTTGGCGCGGGTGGGCTGGGCGGCCCGGGACTCGGCGCGGGCCTTCACCCGAGGCCTTGGGGTGGCCGACGCGGTTCTCCGCGCGCGGGGTGAGCCCCTTGCCCTCTGGGCCCTTGCGGCGCTGGCGCGAGCCCCTTCGTGGGGCCCTTCTTCGAGCACGGGCGGCGCTTGGCGCGGGGTACTGCTCGTTGCCCGGGCATCCGGCCTCCTGTTCGTGACGATGCGAGTTGATGCCAAAAGGGTCGTGGGTGGTGGGCGGGCCGCTCGAGGCCCGGGTGCCAGCAGGCGCCCGAGGGGGAGTCCTCGACGACGACGCCGGCCTCGGTCAGGCTTGTCGCGCAGGGCGTCGGCGCGCGCCCAGTCATCAGCGGCGCGGGCCTGGGCCCGTTCCTCCAGGTCGTGGCGGATGGGACGGTCGAGGGCCTCCATGGCGGCGCCGCCTGGGAGGAGCCGGCGCCGTCGAGCACCCAGGTGCGCCAGGGGCTCAGCCAGCGGGTCCAGGCCCAGGACGTCGAGTGCGGGAGCGCAGGTCAGGGCGAGGCCGGTCACCCGAGGCGTACAGGGGCGTCGTCGGCCCCTGACCGCCGCTCGGGGCGGCCTGAGTGAGACCACGTTGAGGGCCTTGAGGGTGGCGTGGACGACCGCCATGGCGCCGGCCAGGTTGAGATCCTCATCCATGGCGGCGGTGAACTCGGCCGGCAGGGCTCGGGCGTGCACCTGCTCGGCGGGGGCGTCGACGGGGTTGGCGTCCCCGCCGTCGCAGAACTCGTAGGCCCGCAGGATCGCGCCGGACGAGGCGCTCCCACAGGGCGGCGGCGTCGGCCAGGTCTCCTCAGAGAACTCCACGGTGGAGCGGTGGTGGACGGTACCCAGGGCCAGGCGCAGCACGGCCCGCGTCGTAGCGCGAGCAAACGCTCGACCACCGAAAGGGTTGCCCAGCGACTTGCTCATCTTCTCGCCCTTGATGGTCACCCAGGCGTTGTGGACCCAGTGGCGCGCGAAGCCCCAGCCGGCGCCGTGGGACTGGGCCTGCTCGTTCTCGTGGTGCGGGAAGCGCAGGTCGATGCCGCCGCCGTGGATGTCGAAGGTCTCGCCCAGGTAGCGGCGGGACATGGTCGAGCACTCCAGGTGCCAGCGAGCCGGCCCCGGCAGGGGAGCGTCCAGGCGGCGTCGGCCGGCTCAGTGGGCAGCGGCCTTCCACAGGGCGAGGTCGCGCGGGTCGCCTTGTCGGCCTCGACGTCGTCATCAGTGGGACTCGTCTCGGTGGTAGCCAGGTCCTCCAGGCGCTGGTTGGTGAGGGGCCCGTAGCCGGGTGAGGGACGCCGTCGTAGTAGACGTTGCCGGACTCGCCGACGATGAGGCGTGGCCGGCGTCCAGCAGGCGCTGGACCGGGTCGATCATCTCGGGGATGTGGCCCGGTGGCGCGTGGCTCGTAGGTGGGGGCGGCCGCCCGAGGCGCGATAGGCGGCGTCGAACTCCGCTCGAGCGCTGGGCCCAGGCCCACCACGGCACCGGCGGCTCGGCGGCGGCGGACTTTACTGAGGATCTTGTCGTCGATGTCCGTGACGTTGCGGATGAGGCGGACCTCCTGGCCGCAGCGCTCCAGCCAGCGGCGCGGGACGTCGAAGGCGATGCCGCTGCGCATGTGGCGATGTGGGGGCGAGCCCTGGACCGTGGCACCACAGGTGGGTCGTCACCAGGCCGGGGGTGGCCGTGGGGGCCAGCGGCACGATCGCTCGGGCGGCGGAGTCGTACGACGCAGGGACCGGCAGCGTCCGCTCGGGCAGCGGAGTCAGTGGGGCCCGCGGACTCAGGGGCTCAGTGGGGGTGATGCTCACGGGCACAGGCTACCTGGCCGCCCGCCACCGGTGTCTACCAGGACCAGGACTTTTTCCCGAGGTGCCCGACGTCGCGGTCGTACCTTAGTCCGCGCAGTCGAGGGTGAGGGGTCGACCTCGAGCTGGAGGTGCGACCGGGCCGACAGGCGTCGGGGACCGGGTGAACCAGGGCAGTGGCGACGGCGAGCAGGCCCTCAGTGCGCCCCAGAGCAGGTGGTCGGTGGTGGTGGCGGAGGAGACCCGGGCGGAGGCGGCCTCGGACCTTGCGCCCGGAGGGCCTCGGCGGGCAGGCGGCCGACTGCGCGCTCGCCCACGGGCTGGACGGCGATGTTGCCGATCTCGAAGCCGGCCTCGCGCACCCGGCGGGCGGCCTCGCTCAGGAGCGCAGTCCCGGAGGCCCCCTTCCACTGGGGCTCGGCGGTGCCGAAGTTCGAGCCCAGGTCGCCCAGACCGGCGGCCGAGAACAGGGCGTCGCAGCGGGCATGGGCGACGACGTCGCCGTCGGAAGTCGGCGGCCAGGCCCGCTTCGCCAGGCCACTCCCAGGCGGGCCAGGCGCATGGGGGATGCTTGCCCGGTCAGGGCGGCGAAGGCGTGCACGTCGGTGCCGATGCCGGTGCGCGGCAGGGCAGACGGTCTGGTTCCGTCGATCGTGGCCGGGCCGGCAGCGTGGCGGGCCAGGACGGTGCCGGTGCCTGCGAGTTGGGGGCGGCGGGTGCGGCGTCGCCGAGGACGGTGCCGGTGGCGACGGCGTCCATAAGGCTGGGCAGCGTGGGATGACTGGTCTGACTGGCGTGCGGACATGAGGCCGTGTCTACCAGATACTTCGGCCGCGTTCGAGCGGAGCCGGCAGAGCGCCGTCGAGCCTCCGGCGGTGATGAAGGGACGTTTTTCTGCGTGAGGACGAGGCTGATGCCGCTTCCGGTGGAGTGTGTGAGCCGGTGGGCGTGTGGTGCACGAGGTTGGGGTGCTACTGGGGGAGGGTTTGGGTGTACTGCATGGGGGTCGGGGTTCGTGCGGTATGGATAACCCCTTGGCCAGTGGATCGACCCCACCTCGTGGAGTAAACCTGGCCCGGCAGGTGGTCGAGTCGGTCCCGACGTCGTCTCCAGGACAAGCGGCTCGACCCTCGATGAGTGCGGTTTCCAGGTCGGGTGCGGGAACCACAGGTGCGCGAATGCGACACCAATCCTGGAGCTGATCGCAGCGGTGACCCGTGCCGTCGCAGTAAGCAACCCTGAGACTATGACTCCGCGACCTTCAGCCCCGGCATTGTCTCCGATCTGCGTCCGCGTCTGCTGCACATCGCGCCGCTCCCGCCGCGGCTGTCTTCCCTCGCGTTCGTGGATCCGTTTGGCCCGTGGATACTACTGGCTGCCGGATCGTGATGCTGAGCGCTGGCAGCATCGTTACACCCTGTCGTTGGCGCGGGCCGTGGTTGCCCAGCGCTCCCAGTGTCACGGCCTATCTGTCGCACACATCAGCGGCTCTGGCGCGAGGCTCGACATGTCTCCCAGGGACCCAATGTCTATCTCGCGGTGTCAGCACGTTCAGGTCATACCGTTCTGCGTATCTGGGTTCCGGCCCGCGGTACACCCGCGCTGATCTCTGGTCCTCAGATCCTCCGGGTGCCAGGACGTTCATCTGTGGCGACGCCGTCTTGGGCTGATGCCGCATGAGGTCGAGTCCGTGGGAGAGACGGTGACGACGACGGCGGTGCGCACGGCCTATGACTGCGCCTTCGACGAGCCAGCGCACAACGCGCTCGCCATTGCGGACTCGGTGCTGCGTCGCTGTTGTCAACCGGACCGGGGAGCGGCGGTACGTGCTCGGCGGCGATTGATCGAGTGAGGCAGGAGTGGGCCCGTACGCTCGAAGTGTGAGCCGAGACGCCGCGGGGTGGCTCAGGCCGGGCGGTGCTGGGTCTGGCGACGCCGTTCTCCGAGTCGGCGCTTGAGGCGCGTTGCGGTGGCTGGTCCTGGTTCTTGGGCTGCCGATCCACAGGTGCAGTACCCCGTCGAGACTTCGAGGGGCGTTGGTGGGTGGATATGTGCTGGCCGGGACGGGAGACTCGTCGTTGAGGCTGACGGCAGGAAGAAGTACCAGGGGCTGAGGACCTGTGAAGGGAGAAACAGCGCCAGGACAGGACTCGAGGTCGCAGGGGTGGACGGTGCTGCGCGTGTCCTGCAGAACATGATGCGTCAGGCCAGGCTCGGCAAGATTCTGAAGTTCCGCCTACGGAGGTTTGCGCCTCCGGCCCCGACAGGAGGGCTGGAATGGGCAGGTATGCGTCTGGAGCCGGCCTGCGTGAGGCCTCGTTGCTGGGGCAGCGGTCTTCCTCGAGGATCTGCTAGGCTTTGCTCCCGTGAGCAGGGCAGCCGCCGTCGACCATCGGGTACACGCGAGGCTGCGTACTTTCGGACGGTCTGTTGATCTTGCAATGCCGACAGGACGCCAGATGGAGCGAGCTGCGGGCACAGGGCCCGGTGCTGTTGTCCGGTGGTGTGAGGCCGGTGGGCGGTGTAGTGCACGAGTTGGGTGCTACTGGGGGAGGGGTTGGGTGTACGCATGGGGTCGGGGGTTCGTGCGGTATGGATAACCCTTGGCCAGTGGATCCAACCTCGTGGAGATCAGGGTGATTCGCAGTGCTCTGTTCGCTCATTGCCAGCTGAGCAGCCTCACAGGCGCGATTCCACCGAGGGGGCTGACCTGCGCTGGCGGGCCGACCCCCGACGCTCAGGGCAGGCGCCGGTCGACGGCGCAGCCCCCATCTCGGTGAGGATCGCGTTGGCGCGGCTGAAGGGGCGCAGGCCGAAGAACCCGCGCGAGGCCGACAGCAGGGACGGGTGCAGTGAGGCGATGATGGGGGTCTGCCCAGCATCGGGGGTCAACGATCGCGGCCGCCCACAGGATCGCCACGAGCAGGCCCGCCGCGCTCACCAGGGCCTCGATCGCCGCGAAATCACGCTTCTCAGCCCAGCCCTTGTGCGGGGCCGGCGCCCCGGGCGAACGGTGAGCACCAGTTGAGCGCACGCTGACGCCTGCTGACTCGCCTGCGGCGTCCAGGTCCCCCGACGTCGGCCGCACGCCAGGTCGCTGACCGGGCTCGCCGATGTTGCTCCAGGCTTGCGCAGGGAGCAGCGGCGCGCGCACCTACGCAGGCATTTCAGCCCCATGGGGTGACCCGGAGTGGGTGCGGGTCCTGTCCGGCGAGTGAGACGCGCACGTCCTCATCCAGGCCAGGTGAAAGGCGCGTATGCACGCGTCAGTGCCCGCCGAGGAGGTACCCCAGGCGCCGGAGGCCCACCTCCTGGCGCAGCCGCTCCCGATCTCATGGACCGTGCGTCCACGCGGGCGGGGCACTTGCCAGGATCGATGATCTCGGACGCTTGGCGGATGTCACGCGCGCAGGCCTAACGGCCCGCCTGCCGCCTGCAGGAGTCTGCCGGGCCCATGTCACCTGCCGTAGCGGACGTGGTGAGCAGCCACCCGACGATGACGCTCGGACCCGGTATCTTCGTGAGCGTGAGCACACTATCTGGCGACCGGACGAGTTCGACGTCGGCGATGATTAACGGCGGTTCACTGTCGAGGCGTGCACCGTGCCAGAGTGCCCAGGGTGGCGCAGGCGGTGCCATGCTGGCGGTATCATCATTGATCCAGCGCTCGCCTGGAGGCGCTGGTGACGCTGTTCACTCCAACAGGCTCGGGCTCCGGCTCGTCCGGACGCGGTCTCCTCCTCTCACCCCGCCCAGGGCGGATGAATGATGCCAGCAACCGCAGAACGCGGACGGCAAAGAGGGCGACCAAAGGGCGATCGAGGGCGGCGCCTTGCCTCGGCCAAACCCAGTGCACTCGGCCAGCGCCTCCGGCGACGTGGACTTCAACGCAGTCTGCTCGGTTGCCAACAGGACGAACACCAAACGGCCTGTGCCAAGCCGGCAGAAGGCGTCACCAACGGCAGCTTCACCGCGGTGGAGGGTGCATCAGGATTTACGAGAACATCGAAGCCGGCCAGTCCGCGGTCTACTACGGGCTCCCCCGCAATTTGGCCGCGGCTCGCAGCGAGAGTCCGGCAGCACTCCAGGATCACCAGCGTGGTGGAGGAGCACTCGCAGAGAACACCCAGGGCGCCACGATCGCACGTCATCACTGCGTGACGACCTGAAAGCCTCGAGTGAGGGCATGAGGCCACTGGCGCTTCCGGGCGTCGTCGGTTCCTGACTCTCGCCGCGAGCGGTCCCGCTCACCCGCCGCCGCGGTCCTCTGGAGTGGCTCGCGCCTGGTGGGCCTCGGCCGCGCGCCCCGACTTTACTGCTGAGCGGCGGACTCGTCGTGGGCGGGGAGGCGTCCTCCACCTTGGCCCCAGGTGACACCGTTGCCGTCACCGCGAGACACGTCTGCCTCAGGCGAACCGTGGGGCCTGGCGACCTGCCTCACAGCCGAGCGCGCCCTGGCCCGTCAGGCCTCGCCGTCGCCGCTGCCCGCCTTCCGCACTCAAGGCCGGTGGGCGGCGGGCCTGTGCCGACAACGCCCTGACCGACCTGCTGGCCTGACCGGACCGGCTTTATCATGCCGGCGCGGGCGGTGAGACCGCCGGGCCTGCCGAACCGTCCGCCGAACCTTCCGCCGGACCGACGCCGGCACCGACTCCCGCCTCCACTGCGACGCGGCCTCACGCCTCCGCCAGACACGCCGGGCGGGAGGACGCGCGACACCGTGAACCCCCTGCCGCCCGCACTGGTCTTCCCGCCGGGCGTCTGAGTCGTGGCTTGGCGCCCATGCAGGTATCTGGCTGCTGCGTCTGGCCCGGGACGCCGCCTTCGCCGCGGCCGCCCTTGGCGCGGTGAACCTGGCCGATGGGGGCGCTGGGCGTTCTGGGCAACCTGGCCTCTGGCAGCGGGCCGACGGCGAGCTTCGAGGCCGCTACACCAGCGGCGGCCGCGTGCCGGACAACCGCGCCCGCCCAGGCCGACGGCGCGGATGGTTTCTGTGGGCACGGGCACGGCTCCTGGCCGACGGCGCGCCCGCGCGCGATCTGCGCGACCACTGCCTGGGCGCACCCACAGCGCGCTCCCGGCTCGACAGCAATCACGGACACGCCCTCCCACCTGCGCGGCACTCACCCGACTACTGGGGAGGTCGCCGGGCAGTCCTCCCACCTGGGGACGGCCGCTCCCGGCGGTGCTCCCTGGGGCTGGAGGCGGCCAGCGCCGCTGGCGGGCCGGAGCTCGTCTCAGCGCGCGCTCCGGAGCCCTGGCTGAACGGGTGACGGCAGTGCTGCAACGCCGCGGGCGCAGCTTTCGCCCCCGCCTGGGGGCACGCCACCTGCACGGCGCGACGACGTCGACGCCGCCATCGCGTCTACCTCCCTTCACCCGGCCGCTGGCCGAGGCAGGCACGTGCGGCGGGCGGCGGCCGCACCGCATGCACCGCCCACCGAGCCTCGCGGAGGCAGGCCTGCAGCGCGATGACGGTGTCTCCTGGACGCCCGGCCGCCTCATGGCCTGGTCGGCCCTGTCCCGCAGATGGAGGAGGAGGACCCGGCTGCCTTTGTGGCCTGGCTCGAGCGCACCACTGCCGCTGCCGGCGCGCGCCGAGGAGGTGCAGCCGATGGCACCACCGGCGGGGCCGCGCCCTGGCCTGGACCTGCACCCACTCATCCTGCTGGCCACACCGCCTCAAGCCGAGACCCCGCCGCCAGCGGGCCCGCGCGCGCCGCCACGGTGCGACCGGTAGCTGGGACCTCCGCGCCCACCGCACCGGGCCCGGCAGGATTCCTGGCCCTTCGCCGTCAGGAGGATTCAGTGCCGATAGAAACTGCAACCTTGCGCTCAAGGGCTGAGGTGCCAGCATTGCGGTTAGCACTCGGGCACCTCGAGGTGACAAAGACGTCATGAATGCACCAAGTTCATCAGGCTGGAACGTGAGTGGCCGGCGTCGGGCGTGAGCGTGAACGCCGGAACCGATCCGTCCGTCGCGGGCTGGTCGACCACCGCCTACCGCGCGGTGGAGGAAACTCAATGTCCAGATCATCGCCCAGCTGGTCGACGAGTCGCCGCGGCATGGGCGCGGCCTCGCACCCTCGCCGACACCGTCAAAGGTCACCCTGTGACAGGGGCCGTAGCGTCGTGCTCGACAAGGTGGGGCGCCCCCACGATCACCAACGACGGCGTGACCATCGCCAAGGAGATCGAGTCGAGCCTACGAGAGAAGATCGGCGCCGAGCGCTCGTCGGGAGGTCGCCAAGAAGACCGACGACGTCGCGGGCGACGGCACCACCACCGCCACCGTCCTGGCCCAGGCCCTGGTGCGCGAGGGGCCTGCGCAGCGTCGCCGCCGGCGCCAGCCCGATCGCCGTTCGCCGCGGTATCGAGAGAGGCCGTCGCGGCCGTCGTCAGCGCCTGCGAGCCCGACGCCAGGAGGTCCGAGACCCAGGAGGAGATCAGCACCGCGCCATCTCCCGCCGCCGACGAAGCGATCGGTGCCTTCATCGCCGAGAGCTACTGGAGAAGGTCGGCCCGCGAGGTGTCGTCTACCGTCGAGGTCAACACCTTCGGCCTCGGTTCGGGTCGCCGAGGGTATGCCCTTTCGCAGGGCTTCATCTCCCCTACTATCGTCGCGACCCCCGACCGCGGGAAGCCGTCCTCGAGGACGCCTGCGTCCTGCTGGTCCGAGTCCAAGATCTCCAGCGTCAGGACCTGCTCCCGCTGCTGGAAGGTCGCGCAGACCGACAAAGCGCTGTGCCATCATCGCCGAGGACGTCGGGCCAGAGACTCCTGGCCCTCCCTCGTCGTCAGCGCGTCGCGGCACGCTTCAGAATCCGGCCGTATTGCATCGAGGCGGCTTCGGTGACCGCCATAAGAAGGCGATGCTGCCGGGACGGCCATCCTGCACCGGCGGTGCGGTCATCTCCGAGACCGTCGGCCTCAAGGCTCGAGAGACGCCACCCTGGGAGGACCTGGGTCCAGGCCCGCAAGGTCGTCGTCTCGAGGACGGCCTGCCACCCTGGTCGAGGGCGCCGGCGGCGAGAGGCCGTCGAGGCCCGCACCGCCCAGATCGCAGCAGGTCGAGCTCCGACTCCCGGCCACGACCGCGAGAAGGCTCTCCGAGCGTCTGTTAGCGCGGCGCGGCGTGTGCCGTCCTCAAGTCCGGGTGCCGCCACGCGAGGGGTGGGCTCAGGAGCGCAGCGCCTGCCATCGAGGGACGCCGTGCGCAACGCCAAGGCACGCCGTCCGCATCGTCGCCGGTGGTGGCGTCGCCCTGCTCGGCGCACGGTCCTCGACACCACTCGAAAGGCTCCCGCGACAGAGTACACCGGTGCGCGCGCAGTCGTCAAGGTCGCCGTGGAGGCCCGCTCAAGCGAAGATCGCTGCCAGCGCGCCGGCCTCGAGCTGGCGTGGTCGTGGACCGCGCGCAGCACACCTGCCCGCGGTGAGGCCTCAACGCCGCCACCGGCATCAGTACGTGTCAGCTGGCCGCTTGGCATCAGCGACGGTCAGGTGACCCGCTCCGCCCCACGCAGAACGCCGGTTCCATCGCCGAGTCTGTTCCTGACCACCGAGGCCGTCTGCGGCCGACGGCCCGAGCCCCGGCGCCGGCCGACACGGTGGCGCCGGCGACATGGTGGCATGACCTGCTGATCGACGCGACGCCTGCGAGCCAAAGTCATCGCGCAGCCGTACGACGTCCGGCCGGCGCCCAGGGCCGCGCGGGCCGTCTCTCCCACACACGAGCGCGGCCGCATCTCATGCCTGTCCCGTACTGGGCGGGTCGGCTCGGCCTGTGCCGGGCGGGCCGTGTGGCGCTCACGCTGAGGGCGAGGCGGCGCGGTCCTGAGCAGGCCTCGCCGTCGGCGACTCCCTACCAGGCGCCCAAGGGCGCCAGCGCCGCGGCCGAATGCGGGGGCCGGTGCTGGCGTGGGGGCCGGCGTCGAGCCGGCGAAACGGCTGGTTGGGTCTCCGCGTCGTCATGTAGCAGACGGCGGCGTTGTCCAGGGCAGGCTGATCTGATCGAGGATTGGACTGCACCTGTGGATCTGGGTGAGGGTGCGAGTCGGCGCGCGCAGGCGAGCCATGAGATCCGACGCCGTCCCGGTCAACAGGAACTGGAGCAGGCCGATGTCTCCCGCATGCATCGCCTCGGTCTGGATCGTCGCGATACGGGTACGGGTTCGAGGCGGCGGTGTCGGCCACCGCGGCGAGTATCGACGGAGTAGGTGGGCATGAGGGCGTCCTTTCGTGAGGCGGCCCGGGGGCTGTCGCAGTGTGCTGGTGGTGCACCGAGGTGCGCGCTGTGCCTCTTCACGGTAGGGGCCCGGTAGGCGGCGTGCCGGGCGGGATCGGCCCTGTGGAGGGCCTGCGGGTCACGTGTGCCTGTGGCTGCGGACGGCAGGCGGTCCTGCGTCGGAAGAGGCGGGGCCTCAGAGGTCGGCGCCGTCGTCGATGATCTCTCGGTGATGGGGCGATCTCGCCGGTACGGGCCTCGCTTGCAGGCTCCTTGGCCTCCTGGGTCTTGGCCCGCAGGCTTCTCCTTGTGAGCATCCGCTCGGCTTTCTGGACGGCGCGGCGGTCCTCGGCGTCGTCGGAGCGGTTGCGTGAGCACATGAAGCAGGTCCAGGTCGCGATGCACACGACTCCATGGAGGCGGTGTGCGTCATCGCCTCCTCGCCGTCGCCGTCCTCTGCCCTCGCCGCGCTCGGCGAGCGCCTCGGCGGAGCGGCGCGCGCCGCGGCCACAGCCGGGATCGCAGGCGCGGGGTGCGCGCGGCGAGGCGCTCGATGAGGAGGAGGACGATGCGGCCGCCGGCGATCACTGAGGCGCCGTGGTGGCCGGAGCGGCGGTTGTCGTCGCGCTCGACGGAGGGACCGAGCCTCAGGGCACGAGGCTCCGGTGGGATTCAGGGCATGCAGGGTGTCGCCGTCCTGGGCGAACCCGGCCAGGGGCCTCGGCGGGCAGCGCCCTGGGAGGCCCAGCGGAGGGGTGCGGGGCGCGTTCGGCGGCCTCGTCCAGCGCGCGGGAGCAGGGCTGGCGCTCCAACGGGATCGCCCACGGGGGCGGACGGTGCCGGGACAGGCCGGTTCCTGAGACGGCCCCCGGACTCGGGGGCAGCCGGATCGGCCACCTGCGCTCCCCTGCTCATCGCGAGGCGGCGAGGCTCTCGTGAGACATCGCTGCTCGGCCGCCGGGTTCTCGCGGGCCGGGTGCTCCAACGCTGGCCCGGCGAGGTGGAAGAGATGATCGCGGTCCAGGGCCGGAGATGATCGTCAGGCGGCCGCGCGGTACTCCTCCACGATGTGAGCGTATTCCTCGCACGAAAGTCGCACGTGCTCGGTGCCAGGTGCTGTCCACGGCCCAGGGTGCCCAGGTCGGCGGCGTCGATGAGGAGACGCTGGGCGTCGATGTCCGTCGTCGGCGGGCATGTGCCGCAGCAGGGTTGACGATGAGGACTGCACACCCGCTCCGTGACCGTCTCCATGCAGGACGCAGGTACGATGACGCAGATCGGCGCGGCGCGGCAGCGGCCGAGAGCGGTCTCGTCCTCGCCACCGTTGCACGCGGATGGCCTCCTCGACGTCGGAGGAGAAGACGCAGCCGTGGTACCAGCGGCGACCCGCATGATGTCCGGGTCGTGCGACTCCTCAGCCAGGCGTCGACCCAGCGCAGCATGTGTCGATGGTGGCGAGTATGGAGGAAGCTGACGATCCGGTGTGGACCAGCGCTCAATGCTCGCCGGCGGAGCCGATCGCCTCTGGGGGCTGCGTGGCGCCGATCGCCTTCACCGAGCGGGTGAAGGCGGGCGAAAAGCTTTCAGTGCGGTGCTTCGATAACGCGTGAGTCGGTCTCCGTGTTGGAAATGGAGACGCGTTGCCCGTCGCAGGACTGTCCTCGCCGTGAGCGTCGACGTGACTACGTGTCTGGCGTGCCACTCTTGTATCGTGATCGAGGCCGGCCGGCGTTGCCCACGAGATGCGGCAGCGGGCCTACTCGAGGCCGGTGCGGGCGGCAGGTCAGATGTGGACGGTGGCGCCGCCGCCGGTCTGATAGACATCTGGACGGTGCTTGCCAGCGAGCACGATCCCAGCACGATCCGCCAGTCCCAGGCCGGAGCCTCCGGTCTCCCGGTTGCGAAGGTGTCCGAGCGGTAGAAGCGCTGGAAGACCTTCTCCCAGCCGCCTCGGGTGGCACGCCGTGGCCCGTGGTCGCGGGCCTCGACGACGACGACCGGCACCTGCGCCGTCGGGTTTGGCGCAGCGCACGCACCGATGGCGATCTCCACCGGCGTCCCGGAGGGTGTGGCGCACCACGTTGCCCAGCAGGTTGGTGAGGATCTGGGAGAGGCGGTCGCTGTCGCCGACGACCTTACTGGGCGAGGGCTCCTCGCCGGCGGCCTCGTCGCATGAAGTCACGAGGATGGGGCCGCGGTGTCGCGCTCGGGGGCCAGCACCATCATGTCGCTGAGGGCCCCGGCGGCCCGGGTCGGTGAGTTGACCGGCTCCATCGGCATCTCCCGGCCTCGTCGATCCGGGCCAGGCCAGGAGGAGATCGTCGACGCGCCCCATCAGTTGGACTCGGTCTCGATCGCGCTCGCAGCCTCACCTGTCTTCGTCGCGGGCACCCGCCCATCGGTGCTCGCGCGTAACCGCGGATGGCGGCCGAAGTGCTGCAGGCTACCGTGGGAGGCGTCAGCGGAGACGACGCGTCATCCCGCTCCTGGGCCACGGCTTGGGCGGCGAAGGAGGGCTCTCGTTCACCGGGTGAGCATCGTGATCATCGCCCGGTTGCAGCGACCCACCTCACGTGGTGCGTGGCTCGGTGACCAAGGATGCGGGCGGACGGGTCTGCCGTGGGCGATCCGGACGGCCACGCCCTCGATCTGGCAGGGGAACAGGAACGAGGCGGTGGACCGGGTAGGTGGCGAAGAGGGCGCCCGCCAGAGATGGTCGAGACGTCGGCCAGGGCCACCACGAGGCCGGGTGCGCTCGACGGTCTCTCCATGACGTCCGGCTCAGTGGGAGGGCCAGGACCACCGCGCCCGGTGTGTACTCGCCCGGTGTTCTGGTCGGATGAGCAGGGTAATCATTCCGCCACTGGTAGTCGGGCTGATCGGGTTGACCGTCGTGATCGGGGAAGTCGTTCTTGACCGCGATGGGCCGCGCGCGCCAGTAGTCCGCCATGGTCAGAGCCGGCCGTACGTGGCGGCGGTGTCCGGCGGATCACTCCCGTTTGCGAGGTGGGGTCGTACTCGGCCTTGGCCGTAGTGGTTCGAGGGAAGGTGCTGCTGGTCCTCTCCTCGCGGATCTGGGCGTCCTGGCTTCCACGTGGCCACGGAGGTGTGGTGCGCAGGCGGCTGTCGATCTGGCCCATCGTGGCTGGCAGAGCGGCGAGGTCACACGAGGAGACGACGAGTCAGCCCGATGAGCGGGCGAGTGGTCATGAGGGTCAGGCGCGTGCGCACCGGCGGCATGCCTGCCGCCGCTGAATCGCTTGTGATCGTGCGCCATCGGCGTTTGATCGAGGCGGTGCTGCTTACCGGACGGCAGCCCGGAGCGCGATGCTCACGCGCCGCCGCCATCACTCGGCCTTGGGTTCGCGGAGGCATGCCATGCCGACTCCGCGACGAGGTCTGGATGAGCGGGTGACGGGCTGGCCGTCAGCGCCCTGGATCTGGTCCACTGCCTTGCTGCGGCGCAGGCGGAGATGTGGGACTCCACGATCGCGGCGTCGCCGTTCAGTCGTACTCCCAGGCTGTGATCGAGGATCTGGGCCTTGGACACGACGCGCAGCGTTGAGCGTGAGGGTAGCGACACGGGCTTGAACTCGGTGGGGACGGATCACCTCGACCTCGGCGCGGTACACCTCGTGGGCGTCCTCACGTCCAGGACCAGGTCTGCCACGCGCACGGCGCCGTCGTCCTGGTTCTCGACGGCGTGGGTGCGGCGCGCAAGGATGCTGGCGCGGATGCGGGCGATGACCTCCTCCAGCGTGCGGGCTTGGTGACGTGGTCGTCGCGCCGCCGACGGTCAGGCTGAACCTTGTCCCGCGCCGTGTCGCGGGCGGTCAGGAAGGAAGGATCAGATGGTCGCGTCGCGCACAGCGCGAGCTATCGCGCCAGACCTGGTGAAGCCGTCCATGTCGACGGCAACATGACATCGAGGACCCACCAGGTCAGCGTCTTCTCCACCGTCTTCAGCGCGCCGTTGCCGTCGCCTGCGATCCGGACCTCCGAAGCCTGCGAAGCACAGGGACGAGGAGCCAGCAGGTCGCCGGATGTTGGGTTCATCGTCACGACGACAAGGAGGTGAGCTTCCGGTGCGGGACTGCGCAACGCGCAGGTCTCCACCATTCCTTCAGTTTCTGGTCGTTTCCTGTATGGCTTCCGAACGGTCACTGTTGATAGGTCAAGTGGTTTCGTGCACCCTCACGCAATTGTAGCAGGCCCAGGGAGAGTCTTGGAATTTCCCCAAAACTGCGGGGGCTGTGTGGCTGCCACGTGAGACCAGCGATTGCCGGCGACTCTCCGGTGAGTCAGGCTGTGACGTGAGAGCGGGGCGGCGACGCCTGCCGCCGCTTACCGCCAGGTCAGAAGGAAGGCGAGAGGGTCAGAGAATCCTCCAGCAGGATGATGCGCCACGCGCGGCGCCCAGGATGGTGTTGAGCCTGTGACGTCACTCTCCGGGTCGTGAACCGTCAGGCCCTCGCCATCTCCAGGGCGGCCAGGCTGAGCGTTGAGGGAACTCGCAGGCAGCTGGGATCCCCACCGTGGCGCCGGCCTGCGGGAGCCTTTCGATGTGGGGATGTGGTCGCCGTCGTGAAACTGCCAGCGGGACGTGGGCGTCTGAGCAGCCTCGACCCGCTCAGCCGCGCCTCCAGGGTGCGCTGAATACCGATATCGACGACCTTCTCGTCGTTGCTGGCGGACCCGGCCAGCGGCACCGGGGCGGTGAGTCCATGGCCAGCAGGGCCTGGATGAAGGCTCATGGGCATATGGCCGCTGGTGGCGTTGAGGAGAAGAACAGGGGCGCAGGCCTCGTCCCCTCACCCTCCGGCGGCGTCGGCGGAGACAGTTCATCGCGGTATGCGAGGACTCGGTCCCAGCGAGGGCCGCTCCTCAGAGATCGGGACGCCGCCCCAGCACACCTCATGCCGAGTGGCGTCAATGTTCTCGCCATCGACGAGGAAGATAAGTCGAGTACGCTCATGGGGCTCATGCTACCGGTCACGGCGTCCAGTAGCGCCGGCGACGCTCAAAGACGCCGCACCGATTACCGGCCACCTGATGTCCGTGACGCCGATGGTCGCAAATCCCGCCTGCCCGCAGGCGTGAGATGCGCCGAGGTGGAGTGCCCCCAGGCGCGTGGAATGTCGACCGAGAGCCCGTGATCGGCCTGTGTCAGTCCGTGTAGGCTCATGTGTGTCGCGGGGCGTCGGCGGCCGACGTCCGCGCACAGGAAACTCGCCCGGTGCTCTTCCGGGTACGATGAGCGCCGAGGCGGCACCATCAGCTGAGGCGCCTGGAGTGGCGCGGCGAGGGATCGAAGTTCGAGCTCTCCAGCAGCTCAGTAGGAGGACGTCTCCTCGCCAGCCGGCTGACCCTGGTTCTTCCGCCGCGAAGGCGGCGTTGATCACGTCTCGTCGTCACCATCGGTGATCTGGGCAGAGGGCCTGCTGCGCGGGCGCCCGGAAGCTGGTTCTGCCCGACTGCGGGCCGCCGGGCGGGCTTCGGCCTCCAGGCTGGTGCCGCCCTCGAGGCGGCGAACTGGGACTCCAGGAGGAGGCCGGCCAGTTCCATCTGCCCGGCCGGCCTGGGCCTCGACCGACGCACCTGGTCCTCAGCCAGCAGGACCAGGCTCGCTGGTGGTCCAGGACGTTGATGGAGCGGATGGCGCCCTGCTTTCTATGACCTGGGCCTCGGCGGTCTTCTGGCGGGCGATAAATTTGGTCGACGCGGAGCACCAGTACTCGCCGAGCGACCTCCATCTGCTGCGGAGCCGGTCTTCGAGCTGCTCGACGACCTGACGCTGGAGGCGATCATCGGCTCCGGCAGCCTGGCCTCATTCTCCGCCGTGATCTGCTTGGTCCCGGCGCGATCTTGTGTGAGTCACTTGTCCGCGCCGGCCGATGGCACCGCCGGGCACTGCGCACCGGCATGCTGCGAGGCGACCCAGACCTTGTGCCCCAGTCCTTGGCCTCTGCGCGACGTCGGCGTCGTGGTCGCTTCTCGGCCGGATCGCAGGTTGCGCGATCGTCTGGGCGACGGCACGTCACGGGCCTCGGCGATGGACGCCGTGTGGTCCCACCAGGCTGGTTGAGCACTCTTCTCGGGTCCTCGGCGCGCGGTCCGGAGCGCGTTGATGTTGGCGCGCGCGGTAGACGATGCGCCCCAGGATCGACTGCTTCACCAGCCATGGTTCGTTCTGCCCCTCGTCGGTACGACGTCGGTTAGTGGAGCGAGATGGTGGGCGAGGTATGGACCCGGCCGCCCGCCGAACGTCGCCAGCGCGGTGGCCGGTGGAGCCAAGCGGATCCAGGCGTCGTCGCTGGGTCGGCGCCCGGCGCCACGCGGGCGGGGCCGCATCGCTCCAGGGCATGACGGAGTGCGACCAGCCGGCCGCTGGGAGAACGCGGCTCAGGGAGGTCGCCACCACCGTCAGAGCCGCCGCCTCCACCGAGAAGTCACCGCCGAGGAGAAAGCCGCCCGCCTCCACCCCAGTCGCTGTCGTGGTGGTGGGGCTCCAGCCCGCCGTGGTTGTGCCGCCACCGCCCAGCGGCAGGCCCACCGCAGCGAAGGCCGAGGTCAGGCCCGCCGCCCGGGCGGCCGCGTAATCGCAGAGGAGTGGGGTCCGAGCTCTCACCCAGAGCGCCGGGCTCCGTGAAACCGACGACCCGCGCACGTCGGCCTCGGCCCGGGCCTGGGCCTGGGCCACAGCGAAACGCGGCTCGGCCGCAGCGACCTCCCGCCAGGGCGGCACACCGGGTCCTGATGAGATGCTGGACGGTGGTGGCGGCCGTGGCGTGACAGGCAGACACTCACTGAGCGCCGTGCGCGCCGAGGGCGCCCTACGCGCCGCGATGGGTGGTGATGTGGAGGTCACGGAGCTCACCTGGGGAGTTGAGGCCGGGCCAGGCGCGTGCAGGGAGGCGGGCGCGCGCGGTCGTTCTCCTCGCGCTCGCGGCTGGGGCCAGGGCGGCGTCGATGGCGGCCTCGGCGGAGCCAGGAGTGGTCGACGGGCCAGCGGATCGCCGCTCGGGTTGGCGCACTGGCCTGACGGCCCTCGGCGACGGCGGCCTCGGCGTCGGCCGCGAGGCGAGGCCAGGGTCGCCGCCGGCACCGCGCCCTCAGGCGCTGGCGTCCACCAGGTCCGGAGATCGAGGCGATGGCCGCCTCAGATCCTTCGCCGCGCTCTGAGGGGCGCTCGCGGGCCCCGGTGACCTGTGCGGCCAGCTGGCCGGCCTGAGGCGATGGAGCCTGGGCGGTGCGGACCTGCTCATTCGCCGACTCGCCTCCTAGGAGGCCTCGACGCTGGCGCGGGCCTGGTCAGGGCGGTGCGCCCGGCAGCCAGCAGGCGGCGGGCCTGCTCGAGGCCTGGGCCACACTGGTCAGGGAAGATGCGGGATAGGCGGCGCTGGGCGTCACCAGGATCGTCTCGGCCGCGACGATAGGTCTGCTCGGTCTCATCGGCGCGCTGGGCGGTCTCGGCGATCGACGTCGGCAGTTCGCCTCGATGCCGCGCCGCTTGTTGACGCGCCTCCTCCTGGGCGCGGATCTCACCGACCGCCTCCGAGCAGTGCTGGAGGATCTCGGTGTACATCTGGCGCTGCTGCAGCTCGGTCGCAGGGATGTCGTCGTCGAGGATCTGCGATTTCAAAGCGCGCGACCAGGTGCTTGCGGGCGGCGCTGTCGAGGAGCGAGCGGTGAAGGCGTCCGTGGCGGACAGGCCGAGCTCAGCGCCTGCGCGTGGGACGGGCTCCTCGGCGACGGCGCGCACCGTGTCGTCGACATGGACCAGGGCGCTGCCGGCCTGGGTGCCTGTTGCTCCACCGTCATCGCCGCGGGCCCGCGCGCTGGTTGCCGGGGGCGCCGCCCTGATTCCTGCGCTTGCCGGAACAGCATGTCGTCGTTCTCCTTGTTCTTCCTGCGCTTGCTGTACACCGTCCGGGCGGCGGCCGCCGGCAGCGACCGCCCACGCGGCAGGGCGGAAGCGCCGAGGGGCCTGGGTCACCTGAGCGCCCGGCCGATGGGCCGGACATGTTGTCCGGGATGGCAGCTCCACGGCGTCGTCGCAGTTGCCCGCGCTGGTTTTGCTAACTTGATGGCCGAGTCGAGTCCGCTTGTGGTCGGACTCCGGAGAACTTCGAGGTTGTCGTGGGCCTGCGAGCATGAGCTCTTCGAGGCCGAGCCGTCGGAGGGATGTTGATGACCGAGGGCATGTCGTCGCGGTCCCAGCACCGGTGTCGCTTGAAGGTCTGCGCGGCGATGGCGGAGGCCTTATGAGCTGGGTCGGAGACGGTCAGCACCCCTGAAGCCCACCCGCCGTGCCCGGACATGGTGTCCACGGCACTGCTGGGCGCTCAGGCATCCGGATCGAGGCTCACATCGGTGACGTGCTCGGTCAGGGTGGTCGACGCGCCGCCGGGAGGCCGGGGCACGCCCGCCGGGTCTGTGCGGAGGAGGGCTCAGGGGCCACAGGGATGCATGGAGCCGGGCGTCGTCGGGCAGCCGCGGCGCCGGCGGAAGCAGCAGCCCCAGGGCGGCCGCCGTCGCGACGCCGGAAAGGGCCATCTGGTGCCAAGGACGGGGAGTGGGGCTGCTGGTTCTTCATCCAGGGTCATCGTCGCCGGGTCAGGGTGTGACCAGTCGTTTCGCCTCAGGCGACGCCCTGCGCCTGTCTGCAGCAGCCAGAACCGGCGGCAGAATGTCGCTCACCTATTTCTGCTCACGTCGCAATCATCGAGCCGGAGGCTCGCGCCCGTGGGGCGCCTGAAGTGGCTCTTCGCCGAGGTGCCTCCTCGCATGGTGCGCCCCTGGCGGCATGAGCCCATCCTCCTGGACGAGATCGGCGGCAGCCTCGTCGTGCTGGGCAGTTCCATGAGTGCCCACGATGAGGCGAGCACCCCTACTGGCCGAGACCTCGTGATGCTGCGCGGCGTCGTCGCGACGACGTCGCCAGCGCCATCTGCCTGGGTGCCCAGGTGGCCGCAGGGCCCCTCGAGGGCTCCACGGCCGTGCCGGCGCTGGGCAACAACGAGTGGCGTCGTCGGCTGACCATCACGGCCGCCCGGCGAGCGACGGTCTTCGGGGCCGTCGCCGCCGAGGCCATCCGCGCCGCCACCGCGCCGGAATCTCCCACCTCCGACGGCACCCTGCCCGTCATCGTCTCCCATCACGACTGCCGTCACCCACCTGCCTGAGCCGCCACCCTGCGGCCTCCTCCGCTCGCTCCCGGTTCACCTGGCGGGACGGGCGACCCTGGCGCACACACCCCCGGGTCGACCCGGCGCGCGTGGCCTGGCCCCGCGACGCCTCAACGACCTGGCCCGGAGCATGGACGCGGCCTCCCTCAGGCTGCCCGCGATGCCTGAGGTGGCCGCCGGCCCGGAGCGCCGCGCGGCGCCGCCGGGAACCCACGGGCCACGGCCGCCGACCTGCCCGAGGCGGCCGCCAGCGCCACGGGGCCGCTGCCCGTGAGGCAGGCCGAGGTCGGCCCGCCATCAGGGCCTTCGGCTGGCCGCAGCCCGGCCCGCGTCCTCGTGCGCAAGTCGCGCCCGCCGTCTGGCGCGCGCCAGGGCTGCCGGCCCTCGCTGGTCCAGCCGGCCAGCCGGTTCAGGGTTGTCCGGCTGCGCCTCGTGCGCCGTCGGCCGGGCTCAGTTGTTCTCGGTGAGGTCCTCGGCGTCGATGATGGCGCAGGCGTAGCCCTGCTCGGCCGGGAAGCGCTGCCGGTGGGCGGCGAACTCCTGGTCGGCGGTGTCGCGGCGACGACCGTGCAGAGTGGGCCTGGCGGCCCGTCCTCCTTGGGGCGCACGATCCGCCCGAGCCGCTGGGCCTCCTCCTGGCGCAGGCCGAGGGCCAGACCTGGATCGCGACGCTCGCCCGGGCAGGTCGATGGAGCAGTTCGCGACTTTGGAGACCACGAGCGTGCGGATCTCCGCCGGAGCGGAAGCGTCGTAGAGGGCGCTGGCTCTCGCCGTCGTCGCCCCGGTGATGACAGGGGGCGCCGGGTGCTCGGCGATCTCGGTGAGTGGTCACGAGCGCTGGCCGATGACTGGGCCGACTCGCCCTCGTGGCGGGCCAGGAAACCTCGATGATCGGCGCGCGGGTGAGCGAGCGGCCGAGGCGGTGGCACTCCTCGGCGTCGGCGGTCGCGTCAGGCCATGCGCTCACCGGCGTCGAGGGTCAGGCGCACCTCGGTGCAGATCGCCGGGGCGATCCAGCCCTGGTTCTCCAGGTCCTTCCAGGGCGTCCGTAGCGTTTGGGGCCGATGAGGCTGAAGACCTCGTCCTCGCTGGCCGTCCTCGCGCACGAGGTCGCCGTCAGACCCAGGCGGCGGCGCGCTGCAGGTCCGCGGTCATCCGGAAAGATCGGGGGCGGGCAGGAGATGGACCTCGTCGTGAGACGATGAGCCCCCAGTCATGGGAGTCCAGCAGGTCCAGGTGCGGGGTGAGACGCCCTTGCGGCGAGTGGTGAGCACCTGGTAGGTGGCGATCGTGACGGGGCGGACCTCCTGCGCGAGCAGTACTCGCCGATCTCCTCCTCGGTCAGGGGTGGTGAAGCGGATGAGCTCCTCTCCCTTCCACTGACGCGCCGAGACCGCGTTGGTGACCAGGATGAGCGTCGTCGTCGAGTCTGGCCAGCCAGAGGCCGCGCCCACGGAGGTCTTGCCGGCCCCGCAGTGCAGGACGACCACGCCTGGGCCCCCGCCAGAGCGCTCCCACCGCCTCGCACTGGTAGGGGCGCAGGCTCGGAAGGTGTCGGGGAGTCGGTCAGGGTGATGGGGTGGGGCCTCGCCGTCGACGTAGCCGGCGGTCCTCGGCCGAGCCAGCCCGAAACGATGAGCACCTGCTTGAGGTGACCGCGCTCCGGAGGGTGGACGACGACGTCGGCACTCGAGCCGGGTTCCCAGCAGGCCTTGGTGCGCTTTGGAGCGCATGACCTCCTCCAGGACCGGCACGTCGGTGGCGTGCAGGACCAGGCCGTGGGCGGGGTCAGTGGTGAGCAGGCGGAGGCGGCCGTAGCGGCTCATCGTCTCCGGCGATCTCGGTGAGCAGGGCGTGCGGCACCGGGAAGCGCAGTAGGTGATGAGGGTGTGGACGACCGTCTCCGCGTCCAGGCCCGCACGCGCGCGTTCCACAGGGCCAGCGGCGTGATCCGGTAGGTGTGGATGTGCTCGGGGCGCTCCAGGCTCGGCGAAGGCGGCGATGGCGCGGCGGGGCCTGCCCGGCCTGGGGTGAGCCACTTCCAGGAGGACGGACTTGTCGGACTGGACGATGAGCACGTCGGGGACCGGAGGACACCGGGGAGAGCAGGATCGCTGGGCGTAGCGGACATGGGCAGGGAGTATCGCCGAGCCGGGCAGCGCCGCCGTGACGGAGGAGCGTTCCTCTTCCAGCGGGAGGGGCGGTTTCCGGCGGGAGGGGCGGGCCGGCGTCATGCCTGGGCGCAGTGCAGGCGATAAAGCGCTGAACCAGACAGTGATGACACATCCATTTGCGTCATGCCGGGCGCGCGCGGCGGGCAGGCGGATCCTGAGGCTGCCGAGGTGGCGCGCGGAGCCGTGGGGTGCGGGCCCGGCAGCCCCGACACGGTCGGGAGATGCTGAGGACCGAAGCGGTGACATCTGGGAGGTCGTGTCCAAAATCGGAGACAAAGGCGCGAGGCGGTACGGCCCGCGAACAAAAACCGCATGATTCTGCGGTTCAACGTTACTGGCCTCAGGGGTGGTGCGGTCCCTTTGTATCCGAGTTTGGACACCGGTGCCTCCAACCACGCCAGCTCTGTCCGTGACTGGGGCGGGGGCGTATTTTTAGTGCGGATGAGCCTTCCGCCTCCACCCGACCTCGCTCGTGCACCTGACGGCGCTGCCGGACCGTGAGGTCGCCGCCCACTGGTGGCGCGCCGGACCTGGCTGCGCCGCCGTCCTCCCCTTCCTGGCGCTGGCGACCCGTTTGCGAGGGGCTCCGGGCGGCATCGAGCACGCCCTGGCCGGGCTGGATGCACCGACGCTGGCCGTGGCCGAGGCGGTCGTGGCTCTCAGCCGACCCGATGAGTCGGGCCGGGCGGGCAGGCCACGGGCTGACCGAGGCCGCCGAGGTGGTCCGAACAGGCGGGTCGGCGGTGCCGGTGAGGCCAGTGGCGATCCGGCCGACGGCGAGCCTCGGTGATCCCGCAGCCCGGGCTGGCATAAGCGAGCCACCCCGGCCAGCCTGGACGGTGCGTGACGGTACGCGGCCTGGCCGGGCTGGTCGTCGCCCACCTCCCGCTGCCTGCCGAGCAGGTCGCCGAGGCGCTGGAGCACCTGGGCCCGGCTGGCGCTCGTCATCGAGGGCAGGGCCCGTGGCCGCACTCGAGGCGGCTTCCGGGCCGCACCCCTTCGGATTGGGGCCCTGGGCCGCTGGAACCCTCAGCGCCGAGCACCTGCCACCCACCCTGGAGGCAGGCTGAGCGAGCGCCGCCGGCAAGGCGGTCATCCCGGCGGCCTCCGTGGAGATGCTTCAGGGCCCCCTGCGGGGCCGCCCGCCGGCACCCTGCGCGCCGGCGGCACTGCACCGGGTGCGGCCCGCTCATCGAACGCGGCTGGCTGGAGCGCAGCAGCGATGCCCACGGGCGCGCGCTTCATCCTGCCGCGCCAGGTCGCCCTCGCCCTGCGCGGCGGCCGCCTGACCCGTGAGCTGACCGCTCCCGGGCCGGCGACCTGGAGACGGTGGGCGCCGACGTCGTCGCCTCCGAGTCCTCCTTCCACGCCGAGGAGGCCGTCGGGCTCGTGGCCGCCCTCCTGGAGGTGGGGCCGCGAGGCGGCACGATCCGCCGCACCGGCGGGTGAGCGCGCGCGCCCTGGCCCGCACCGCCGACGCGCTCGACCTGGGAGGCAGACTGCCGCCGCCCGCATCATCGAGATCGCCGCGGCCGCCGGGACACTAGGGCTCGACGACGACGGCGCCACCTGGGTGCCCTCTCCCGAGGCCGCCGGCTGGCTCACCGACAGCCTCCCCCAGCGCTGGGCGCCGCTCGCCCTGGCCTGGTCGGCCAGCGCCCGCACCCCTGGCTGACGGGCACCCGCGACGACGACGGAACCCTCGCGCGCCGTCCTCAGCCCGGACCTGGAGGCCGGGTGGGCGGCGCGACTGCGTCCCGGGTGCTCGCCCTCTGGGCGACCTCCGCCGGTAGCGCGACCCCGCCTTCGTGCGGGCCGCCCTGACCTGGCAGAGCCGACGCACCATCACGGCGGGGCCATCTCAGCGGTCCTGGCCGAGGCCGAGACCCTCAGGATCACCGGCGGCAGGGGCGCTCACCGAGGCCCGGCAGGATCCCTGCCCGACGTGCTGCGGCGAGCCTCGACGAGCAGGACCTGAGGGTCAGCGGCGGGCCCGGTGGCCCCACGACCCCGAGACGCCAGCCGCGCCGAGGATGCGGGCAGCGAGGCATACGCCGAGCCGTTGTCGGACGACGAGGCCCTCACCGCCCTGGAGGCGGCGCTCGCCGCTGAACCTGCCGGCCGCCGTCGAGATGATCCTCGTCCAGTCACGACCTCACTGCCATCGTGCCGGGCCGCCCCGCTCCCGAGGCGGCCGCGCTGCTGGAACGCACGAGCGTCGTCGAGTCGCGCGGCGGGGCGCTGCACGGTGCGCTTCACGCGGAAGTCGGTGCGCGGCGCGCTCGACGTCGACTACCGGGCCGAGGAGATCACCCAGGCGATCGGCCGTTACAGTCCCACGCCCTGCCGGACTCGCTGAGCGTTCTCATCAGGACGCCGCCCGCCACCACGGGCGGTGCGCGTGCGGGCACATGTCCGCGCTGCTGCGGATCGGCGATTGACGCCACGGCCGCAGGGCTCCTGGCCGAACCGCGCCTACGGGACCTCGGCCTGGACCAGGTGGCGCCAGCATCCTCGTGGCCACCGCGAGCGCCGGGCGGGCGTACTGCTGCGTTGCAGCGCCACCGGGCACGCGCCGGTGACCGAGGATGCCAGCGGCCACCTGGTGGTCGGGCCGGCCACCGCGCAGCAGGCCCGCCGGGCCCCCGAGCCGACGCGCCCCGGCAGCGAGCACTCCGTGCGACGACGTCGGCCCGGGAGGCGTGGTGGCGACGACCCTCAGTGGGGCGGCTGCGTGTGGGTCAGGAGGCGCTGCAGGCCGCGGGGGGCGGCTGCAGGCCACCGACGGTGCACGCCCTGGCGGTGCTGCGTCAGGCCAGTCCTCGCGCTCGCGGCTGCGGCTGAGCCTGGCCGGCCCCGACGGCGCCGTGCAGGGCAGAGTGCGGGTCATGGCCGTGGAGCCCGGCCGGGTCCGGCCGCGACGTCGTGCGCGAGACCGGTGACCGTCGCCGTCCACCGCATCGTCTCGGTCGAGGCGGTGACCGGTTCACTCGTGACTCACCGACAGAATCTTCACATTCGACGCGTATCTGTGTCGATTAGTGAAGATTCGGTCGAATGCGAGCGGGCGGGGCGGTGTGCCCAGGCCAACCCGCGCGGGCCCGAGGCAGTTCAGCAGGCCCCTACACTGGCGGGTGACCGGCACGATCGACTCTACACCGACGCCTCAGGCGAGCCCGCAACTCGGGACCGACTCGGGTTCACCGGCGGGCGCCGCCACCGGGGCGCGCACCTCCCGGCGACCCTGGAGCGCCCGGCCCCGGCATTTGGTGCGGCCTCGCCCTCTCCGACGCCGGCCCCGTGCCGCGCGCCGGCGCCCTGCCGACCCCGGCTGAGCAGGCCCCTGGCCGCCAGGACAAGACCCTCACCTCTCCGGCGGCCATCGAGGCTGGCCCGCCACGCGCTGGAGGTCACCGACCCCATCACCGTCGGCAGTACGTGGCCGCCGCGCCCGACGCCGAGCGCCTCGTCACCCACCTGTTCGACTGCACCTGAGCGGCTACCGCGGCTGGCGCTGGGCGGTCACCCCTCAGTCGCGTCCCGCGCGGCCGCACCGCCACCGTCCTGTGAGATGGCGCTCCTCCCGGTGAGAAGCCCTCCTGGCCCCGCCTGCGTGTCCCGTGGGCCGAGCGCCCTCGAGGCCAGCGACATCACCCGCTCAGACCGCCTGCCCCCTGCGAAGACCGACGAGCGCCTCGGGCAGGTGGGGAGGCCACCGGCGAGACGCCGACGCGCCGTCGCCCTGGACGAGGCTCGACCTGGGCCGCCCCGGGTCCTGGGCGCGGGGCGTCGCCAGCGCCGCCGAGCGCTGGTACGGTGGTGACCACGGCTCGACGCCGAGGGGCGTCCGCAAGGCCCACGCCACCTGCTCCACCTGCGGCTTCTTCGTGCCCATGGCCCGGCGCCCTGCGCGCCACTCTTCGGTGTCTGCGCCAGCGGTGGGCCACCGACGACGGCACGTCGTCTCCTGGACCCGCAGCTGCGGCGCCACTCCCGAGACCGACCTGCCCGACCAGGGCCCGGGTAGCCCATCAGCCCTCACGGGTCGACGACCACCTGCATGGTGCCGCTGAGCACAACAGGCTCGACCTGCGCGAAGGTCGCAGCATCGCCGAGGCTCGCCGCTGAACGAGGCCGCCGACGTCGACGCCGAGCCGGACGGTGCCTCGGCCAAGGACTCCGGCAGACACAGCCGGTCAGGGAACCGGTACGGAGTCCTCCGCTCAGAACGCCGACGCCCCGGTCGACGCTGCGAAGACCACCACCGACTCCGACGCCCAGGAGGCTCAAGCCGAGGACGGCGCCGCCGCGCACGGATGCCGCCGTGCCCTGCGGCCGAGGAGCGAGACGGAGCCCGGGACGAAGACCACCAAGAAGTCCGCCGCGTCCGAGCAGAAGCCCGCCGCGAAGCGTTCCGCCGCGCGGCCACCTCGACGCGTCGCCGTCGCCCGGCCGACTCGGGGAGGAAACCCCGCAGGGAGCGCAGCAGCCGCCTGGTGGAGCTTGACCTGGGAGACCTGGAGAGGGCGACTGCCGGGGCGTCGGCCTCGTCGGCCCCCGATGCCGCGAGTGCCACCGGGCCCCGTGCGGTAACTGCGGAGCCGCCCTCACCGGCCCCGCGGAGCCGAGGTCCGTGACACGCCCAGCGAGCGGGCAGCCTCGGCCCGCGCCGCCGTCGCCGACCTGTCCTGGCCCTGGGATCGACGTGCCCCAGGACGACGCGGCCACCAGCGACACCGAGAGCGCCGAGACCGACGCCTCCGCGGAGCAGACGCCGCGGACCCTCGCCGAGCTCGAGGCCATCCTGCCCAACCGCTCCTGATACCGCGTCAGCCGCAGCCCGGTGTCATGCCTCAGCGAGGCGGCGGCGGTCGCCAGCACCTCATCGAGCATCGCCTCGGTGAGGCGACCGGTGAACGTGTTCTGCTGGCTGGGGTGGTAGCTGCCGAGCAGCGTCACCGGCCTGCCGTCGGGCCTGGTCAGTCCGCCGTCGCCCCGTGGCCGAAGCGCGGTTGAGGATGGGGGAGGACCCAGCCGGCCTCCCCGGGTGACCCGCAGCACTGCGCTCCATCCGATCCCGCCCAGCAGCACCTTCCTGACTTCGGGCATGAGGGCGATCTCGCGCGCGAGCCACGGGGCGCAGGTGGCGCGCTCGACGGTCGTCGGCTTGTTGGCGGGCGGGGCGCAACGCACGGCAGCGCCTGCGTGCTGATGAGCCGCTGCCCGTCACCGGCCGCCGCTCGAGGTGGGGTCGCCGCCAGGCCCGCCCGGTGGAACGCCGCCCACAGCCAGTCCCCGGGCGGTCTCCGGTGAACATGCGGCCGGTGCGGTTTGGGCCCCATTAGCCGCGGGTGCCAGCCCGACGACGTAGATGCGGGCATCCGGGGACCCGACGCTTTACACGGGCCGCCCCAGTACGGCTCATGGGCGAAGGAGGCGCGACGAGCCGGTCCGGGCGACTTCCTCACGCCAGGCCACGAGTCGGTCGCAGGCACGGCACACCGTGATCCGGGCGTCGGTACCGGACAGATCCGACGATGCGCCGGACAGACGCGCACGTCGGCGGCCGAGCGGGCTGCAGGTGTTGTGGCAGTAGCGGGATCGTCGGGCCATCCGGCCCAGGGAGGACCGGGGAATCGAAGAACGCTCCGGTGACGGGGTGCCGGGTCAGCCATGCCCTCATTGTGAAAGCGTGTGGAGCGTTCTGCTGGGCCGGCTTCCGTTACCGGTGAGGGATCGGCCCTCTGCCAGGTGGCTCCAGGAGGGGCCGACGGCGAGCCGCATCCGGGCGGAGAAAGCCACTGGTGTCAGCCGGTTTCGCTCAGCGCGTGATGATCTGGAAGAATGCCGCCGTGAGCACACGTACCCCGACGAGGCCTCATCTTCGTCCTCGCTCGAGTCAGGTCTCTCGACTGGATCGGTTCTTCCACATCACTGAACGCGGTTCGAGCATCTCCCGAGAATCCGTGGCGGCATCGTCACCTTCTTCTCGATGAGCTACATCCTCGTCCTCAACCCCGCGATCCTGTCAAAGGCGAGCCCCCGGGAACCGAGGCCCAGCTCGCCGCCGGCACCGCCTTCGTCGCCGCGGTCGCGACGATCCTCATGGGCGTCGTCGCCAGCTACCCGATGGCCCTGGCCGCGGGCCTGGGGATCAACGCGATGGTCGCACTACACCTCGTGGGCACCCAGGGCATGACCTACGCCGACGCCATGGGCCTCATTGTCATCGAGGGCATCATCATCCTCGTCCTGGTGCTCACCGGTTTCCGGGAGGCCGTCTTCAAAGGCCGTCCCCGACCAAGCTCAAGACCGCGATCTCGGTGGGCATCGGCCTGTTCATCGCGCTCATCGGCTGGTGGACGCCAAGATGGTGCGCCAGCGGCACACCCTGGAGCTGGGCCTGGGTGGCTCCCTCCAGGGCTGGCCGGTCCTCGTCTTCCTCTTCGGGCTCTTCCCTCATGGTGGTGCTCCCACGTGCGCAGGTCCGCGGCGCCATCCTCATCGGCATCGCCTCGGCCACGGTCCTGGCCATCATCATCGACGCCGTCACTCACCTGGGCCCCTTCAACGACGACCCGGAGAAGGGCCCGCTCAACCTCACCGGCTGGTCCCTGTCCGAGCCGCGCCTGGACGGCTTCCCGGTGGACCTGCCGAGCCTGTCGACGCTGGGCCACTTCAGCCTGCTGGGCAGTGTGCACAAGGTCGGGATCGTCTCGGTGATCCTTCTGGTCTTCTCCCTGCTGCTGGCCGACTTCTTCGACAGATGGGCACCGTAGTCGCCATCGGCGCCGAGGGCGACCTGCTCGACGAGCACGGCAACCCGCCCAAGACGCGCGAGATCCTCGTCGTCGACTCCCTGGCCGCCATCGCCGGTGGTGTCGGGGGCGTCTCCTCCAACACCTCCTACGTGGAATCCGCCGCGGGCGTGGGGGAGGGAGCCCGCACGGGCCTGGCCTCCGTGGTCACCGGCTGCATGTTCGCCCTGTCCATGTTCTTCGCACCGCTGGTCAAGATGGTCCCCTACGAGGCAGCCACCCGGCACTCGTGGTGGTCGGTTTTCCTCATGATGATGCAGGGTGACCGACATCAACTGGAAGTCCCCGGAGATCGCCCTGCCGGCCTTCCTGACCATCATCATGATGCCCTTCTCCTACTCGATCACCAACGGGATCGGGGCCGGCTTCGTGTCCTACCTGGTCATCGAGGTCGCTCAGGGCCGGGCACGGAAGATCCACCCGCTTATGTGGGTGGCCTGCGCGATGTTCGTCGTCTACTTCACCCTCGCGCCCATCAAGGCGATCCTCGGCGTCTCCTGACGAGGCCGACGGCCTCCGGCGGAGCGCTGGAGGCGGCCTCGATGGGTGATGACGGTGTCAGTGTCCATATCTGCAGCAAAGGCTGTGAACGGCTTCGCTCCTGCGGAAAAACCGCATGATTCCGCGGTTCCTGCTGGCGAGGAGAGCGGCGCTGAGTCCCCTTTGCTGCAGATATGGACACTCGTCGCCTGTGGGCGGCATTCCACTCCTCTTGACCCGCGCCCCACGTCCCGGGCCAGGGGGCTGTCCCACGTACCTCGGTGGCCGACGAGGTACGGAGTCAGCGGTTCTGCTTGCTGACTGAAGCGGGCCGCGCACAGCGGTTGGTTATTCACCATTGGTTGAGGATGGTGGGGTAGGTGTCGGGGGTGCCGAAGGTGAAGATGGCTCCGTTGGCCACGGGAGCGGTTCGGGTGGCTAGCTGGGTGGCTCGTTGGTAGTGGGGTGAGTCGGAGGTGAAGAACATCTTCCAGCCAGGCAGGTATCTGTAGGGGGTGGAGTGGCAGAACGTGGGCTGCTCTTCGCGGGTCAGGGCTCCGATGGTGTTGGGGGTGAAGATGGTGGCGGTGGTGTGCGTGAGGGTGTCGGCCAGGTCCTCGCTGGCGTCCAGGGCGGCCCCGAGTGCGTCTCCGATCATGAGTACGATGCCGGCGTTGCCGGGGTCGGGTTTGTTGAAGCTCAGCATGAGCTTTGCTACCTTGGCTGATCTGTCCGGAGAAGGCCGGGGCTAGGGCCAGTCGTCGAAGTTTCGAGGTGGCTTGGGCGTCGCGGATGTACTGGAGGAGGTAGTCCTGGGTGATGGGTGGAGACTGCTCGGCTTCCTGAGGGGCTGTCGGCGGTGGGGCGCCACAGGTCCAGGAGGGTGCAGGGGCCTGACCCGCTGGATCCACTCCCACACCCGACGTCCCTCCGATACCGGGTCACCAAGAGCCTGCCGTTTGAAACTGAGGTCCCACCTCATGGTTATTGCTCCTTTAGTGGAAGTACTGGGGTACTCGATGTAGGGTCGTGCTCGCGGTGGTCGACCCACTGGTCGATGACCTGTTGTGGTGTGATACCAGGGGTGAGAACGGTGTGTCCGTCAAAGACGCTGGTGGTGAACCACAGCACCAGATTTGGGTCGGGGTTCAGTGAACGGACCCAGGCAGCGATATCGGCAGCCTCCTCACAATCTAATGCGCCATCAGCGGAGATGAGTTTATTGTCGCGAAGATGACTGACGGTGACTGCCATGTCGTCAGGGTTGACGATGATGTCAACGTCAGTTTCTCGCTCATCCTCTCCCCAACGTAGAACTCTGCTCCCAGGCCATTTTTTGTTGGCTTCGGTGAGGAATCTATTTCCGTCTATTATTGTTTGTTTTGCGCTGAGTTCTGGGAATAGGAAACTAATACTCATGGTTTTCCTCGCCTCAAGATGTCGTGAATTACGTAAACGGTCAAGGTGATATTAGGGGACTAAGGGCTTTTCTTGCCCTGTTTCCCAGGTATGTTGCAGCTTCGGGGGTGTTGGTTACTAGATTGAGTTGTGATACTGGGTTATTTGGCGAATTTATCACCTCTCTGTATTTTTCTATTTCAGCATCGAACTTTTTGATGATGAATTTTGGGGCGTGACCTTCGTATAGAGCTTTGGGTCCTGATTCGGTGTACTTTGCGTCCCACGCCATGGTGATTCCACTTTTTCTGTCTATGGTGACAGAGTCGGCCCATATCTCATCTCCAGCATCTGATGAAATATGGCGTTCCACGTCTGTTCCTAGCACTCTGTGTTGGTACTGGTATGCAGGTGTGGTTGGTGGGTTTGTTCGTGTGGGGAGATTGTTGAACCATTGTTGTACTCTCCTCGGGTCGTCCCAGTATGCGGGAAGGCCGTTGCGTGGGCTCCACATGGAGGTGCTGGCTGCGCCGGTCTCGTCGTGGATGAGTCTGTGGCGTGCGTTTCGGACGTAGTGGCGCCATGCGGTTCGGTCGGTGCGCCACAGCCAGGAGGCATATCGGGCCTCGCGGGTGGCGGCGTAGGCTCCGCGGGCCATTTGCCCGCCCATGGCGCTGGCGGCTCCGCCGCCGACCGTGGTCAAGGCGGCTGCCGCCAGGTCCAGGGCGATCTCGGCTGGGGTGTGGGTGGACAGGTAGCGGGCTGTCGTGCCCCGGGGATCACGCATGAGGGCCGCCGCCCCACGAGCGGCCCCGAACACGGTGGCCACGCCCATACCGACCTCGAAGGCCAGGCCGAGTGTGCCCCCGGACAGGGAGGATGATGGCCCCGGGCAGAGCATCAGCCCGAGCTCTGCTCCCAGCTCAGCGACTCCCACGCCGCCCCCAGCGCATCAGAAGTCCCCGCCAACCAGTGCGGCTGACCCCTTCGCCCAGGCCATCGGCCATGCTCTGCGTGAGGCCCGGGAACCATGGCAATGACAGTAAGCCGGCCACCACCGCGCACAGCCCTGCAGAGCCGTACCCTCCACCACTGCTCCGGCGCCGGATCGAGCTCGGCGCGCGCCGCCTCCTCCCGCGCGATCCGCAGCTTCGCGGGAGTTGCCAGCAGCAGCCTCGGCTCGCGGAACGCGGCCGCCTCCATAAAGCGTCATCCACGCCCACCGCCACTCCACCCCGACGACGGAGACCAGGCAGGGCGCCGTCGGCCAGGAAATCGCCCGAAAGGCATTGCGCGGCACTCCGGCCCAGACGCGCCACCGCCACGGGCCCCTAGCGGTTCCCGTAGTTGTCGCTCTCGAGGGCGCTCACGTACCCGCCGCCCCACAGTGTGCGGCTATCGATGACCCAGGCCAGAGCCAGCATCAGCAGAAGAATGACGCCGCGTCCGTGCTCGTAGCCGGTCAGCGATGCCGTCACCTCGATGGGCCACGACGGCGCCTCTCCTCCCGTCCGCAACCACAGTACGTAGTCGGAGGCGTTGCGTCCCATGTGGTCGACCACCGCCACCCACCACGTCCACAGCGGCACCACCGGGGCGAGAATCTGCAACGCGGCCCTGTATCCACCGCGATGCACCCGACCACGGCGCCACAGGGGCGATCCCCAGCCCGATCGCCCCGGCCACCAGCCCGGTGACAACCGCGTGCCCGGCGTAGGGAAGACGTTCCCGGCAGCCCCGAGAACGGACTCAGCGAATAGGTCGTGGCGCCGTTGCACTCTACCTGCCTTGCTCCGCCCTCGGGGCAGAGGAGACGATCAAGGAGGCTTCCGTGACCGGTCAGGAGTGCGATACGGCGAGTGACCTCCTCGACCGCCTCGAAGGCGGCGCCCGCCGCCACTCCGAGAACGATCCAGTCGCTCACCAGGAAACGGCGCACCCGCCCCGGAGCCACCAGGGCGAGAACCGCCAACGGCGTCGAGCTTGAGAACCTCCTCCACCACGGAGGCGACCACTATGGATGCGGGCTGTATCAGACGGGGTGACGCCGGCGGCGCTGCAGACCCACAGGCTCACCATCGCTGATCAGCAGCGCCAACGGCATCCCGGTGGCGAGCACTCCCGAGGTCAGTGCCCAGGAGACGGTCTTGGCCCGAGCCAGGCGAACCAGCACACCACCAGCCACAGGCACCCGATCCAGGCCCCAGCGCGGTGCGGAGCGTCGGCGAGACCACCACGGCCACGAGAGCACCAGCAGCGCGAACCAGGTCGCAACGGCCCGCACTCGGCGCAGCGCCAGGAAGATCCAGGGACCGCGACGTACGGTCTCGCAGCCGCTCCCACCACTCCTGCCTCGGCGAGTGCGTCTGCCCCCGGTCCCGGTCGGCTGCGGGCTCCGGCCTCGGTGCCGCAGCGGTCGTCATGGTCGCAGCGCTCGGTTGAACAGGTGCCGTTAGCAGGCTGAGGGCGGCGGGCGGTCCCCTGGGCCGGTCGCGGTTCGGAAGTTCCGCTGGAGACCGGCATGCGGCCATAGGCAGCCGCCTTCGCTCGGTCGACCGAACGATCGTCTAGGCGGTACTACCCCATAGGTCGTGGCTGGAGCACCCCCGTGAAGCGTGGACGGCATGACCCGTATGTCGCCGTGGGACGTAGCCGCAACCCGATGCCGATTCTCCCGACGTCGTACGCCTCTCCTGCTCCGTGCGGCTCGGCCGGCGCCGGGCTGCCGGCCCGAGATCGGGGAGGCTCCATCCGAGGAGACTCTTCGAGGGCTCGATTCCGGCACATAGCCATAGCCGTCACTGCTCACCGTTCGCGCCTCTCCAGGGACACCGTCTGCTGCCGTAATCATTTTGTGACTTTCGGGTGACTGGCACGGTGGTTCCAGTGTCTTTCGGTGTCTTCGGTGCCACGGAGGCAGTTGGGCACGTCCAAGAGAATCGTTGGTACGCCGGGGTCTACTCTTCTCAGACGGGGCCTTCGTCGCCCGCCTCGTACCTGTCGGCACCACCCCTGACACTCGTCAACCCGCCCCACGTCGTCACCACGTCAGGACATGACCCACATGACCTCACCGCGCCGCCCCGGCGGTGGCATCTTCGCCTCCTTGAGATTCCACAACTACCGGATCTGGTTCCTGTCCGCCCTCGTGGCCAACACCGGGACCTGGATGCAGCGCGTGGCTGCAGGACTGGCTGGTGCTGCGCGTCCTCACCGACGACTCCGCCTCCGCCACCGGCCTGACCACGGCCCTGCAGTTCCTCCCCATGCTGCTGCTGTCCGCCCACGCCGGCCTCGTCGCCGACCGGGTCGACCAGCGCAAGTTCCTCATCCTCACCCAGAGCGCCATGGGCCTGGTCTCCGCCGTCCTCGCCGTCGACGTCCTGGCCGGCACCGCCCACCTGTGGCACGTCTACCTGGCCGCCTTCCTCACCGGCGTCGCCGCCGCCTACGACGCCCCCGCCCGCCAGACCTTCGTGGCCCGGATGGTGCCCGCCGAGCACCTGTCCAACGCCGTGGGCCTCAACTCGGCCTCCTTCAACGCCGCCCGCCTCCTGGGGCCGGCCCTCGCCGGCGTCGTCATCACCTGGGTCGGCGCCGGCTGGGTCTTCGCCGTCAACGCCGCCACCTTCGTCTTCCCGGCCGTGGCACTGGTCGCCATGCGCGTGAGCGAGCTGGTGGACATGCCCCGCGCCCGCCGCGCCGCCGGCCAGCTCCGCGAAGGCCTGACCTACCTGCGCGGCCGCACCGACCTCGTCGTCATCATCGCCGTCGTCGCCGTCGTCTCCATGCTCACCCTCAACTTCCAGGTCACCATGGCCGCGATGGTGCGCACCGTCTTCCATCTGGAATCCGACGCCTACGGCACCGTCTCCTCGGTCTTCGCCGTCGGCTCCTCTCCGGTGCCCTGTGGGCGGCCCGACGTCGCAACCCGCGCCCCCGCACCGTCGTGCTGGCGGCCCTCGCCCTGGGGGTGTTCACCCTCCTGCTGGCCATCATGCCCACCTACCCGACCTTCATGGTCATGACGATCCCGGTGGGCCTGTGCGTCCTGACCCTCCTGACCAGCGCCAACCAGACCGTGCAGATGACCACCGAGCCCTCCATGCGCGGGCGGGTCCTGAGCATCTACATGATGTTCTTCCTGGGGTCGACGCCGCTCGGCTCCCCGCTCATCGGCTGGGTGGCCGACACCTGGGGGCCGCGCATGGCGATCGCGGTCGGCGGTCTGAGCGCTGTCCTCACCGCGCTGGTGGCCGCCGCCTGGAGCTACAGGCACTGGAACCTGTCCCTGCACTACTCCTCCACCCGCCCCTACCTCCGGGCCGCGCCCGAGTCGCCGCCGCTACCGACGCCGCCGCAGTCCCCACAGCGGGCCCGTGCCGACGACGCCGACGAGCGTCGACTGCCACCCCCCGGACGCCGGCCCATGCCGCCCGACCACCGCTGACCAGGACCCTCGGGTCACTGAACGAGTAATACGTACGCTACCCGTGGCGCATCTCCCCGGCACTGGGGAGTCCTCCCCAGCCGAGGATCGGCGCGCTTTCAGGTGGTACTGGCCCACATCACAGGGTGGCGCCTATCCTGGCGAGGAACGCGGTTCGGTGAGCGAGCCCTTCCGAAGGCATCGAATGTCCGCGGTAACCCACCTCAAGCAGGAGCCCACCCCATGACCGAGCTGATCGACACCACCGAGATGTACCTCAAGACCGTCTATGAGCTTGAGGAGGACGGCGTTCCGCCGCTGCGTGCCCGCATCGTCGAGCGTCTCGACCACTCGGGTCCCACGGTGTCCCAGACGGTGGCGCGCATGGAGCGTGACGGCCTCATCAAGGTCGCCGAGGATCGCTCCCTGGAGCTCACCGATGAGGGCCGCAGGCGTGCCACCGACGTGATCCGCAAGCACCGGCTCGCTGAAAGACTGCTGCTGGACGTCATCGGCATCGAGCGCCGATTCGTTCACGACGAGGCCTGCCGCTGGGAGCACGTCGCGAGCGAGCAGGGTCGAGGCGCCTCGCCGACATTCTCGACGACGTCTCCACCGACCCCTTCAGCAACCCGTCCCGTCGCGGACCGCGGAGCACCCGCGGCCCTCTGCCGATGAGGTCAGTGCCGACCGCTTTGCCGGACGCGACACCGTCACGGCCGTCGTCAGCCGCATCGAGGGAGCCGATTCAGGCCGACGCGGAGCTCCTCGCCGGGCCTCGAGGACGCACAGATCGTCGCCGGGGCCGAGGTGGAGCTGCGTGTCAGTGCTGGCGGAGTGCGCCTCGTCGGGTCCTCCGGTGATCCGTCGTCCTGGCCGACGACGTCGCCCGCCACCTCTTCGTGCGGCGCTGAGCGCCGACGCTCGACCTGTCTGTCAGCCCCCTCAAGAGAGCCTGAAAACACCCTGTGCAGGCAGAGGATTTGAGGACGTTTTCTGTCTCAGGAAGTGAGATACGTGGGGTCGCCTCGGTGATGGCTGACGGCCGCCTGAGACTCCTTCGCTGTGGGGTCCCATAGGTGTTGGGGCAGGGGGCTCATGTCGGGTTCCGTCGGGGCCTGTGCAATTTTTCCGCAGAATCTCGCGCTTTTCCGGTTCTGGTTGCGAGCGCGCCGATGGACTGAGGGTTCCTGGGGCAATATGGATAAAAGCGAGAAGCGCTTCATAGTGCTTCGGCTCACAAGAGTGTGTGACACCTGGCCGTGACGAAGCGCGGGTCTGTCATGTAGCGTTCAGGTCGTTGCCGCAGACAACCGTCTCGGTGACGTCTCGGATCGGGGCTTAGTCCTGCCGCTCGGTCTGAGGCTCGTGGAACCAACAACTCAAGTGGCAGGAACAGGGGAACCAACTACCGGTCGCCCAGGCGAACAGCCGAAGCGGCCTTGGGGTGAAAGCCCGCATCTGCGGGCCGGACGTCTCCAGTCCGAACCCGACAGCTCACCTCGTCGGCTCAACAGGAGAAAGCATTCATGTCCTCACGCACCACCGCACGTCACCGCAAAGCCACCCGCGCCCTTACCCCACTGGATGACTTTGCTCCCACCGCGCCGCCGCGTCTGGCTATCGCCGCTTCGTCCGGCCTCGCCCTGACCATGATGGCTTCGGGAGCCAACGCCGCCGGCCACACCGAGTCACCTCCTCCGGCACCATCGAGGGCTTCCGGCGTGACCCCCGGGGTCGGCATCTTCGCCGCCAACGCTCGCGAGGCCCTGGCCGCCCGCCAGCAGGTCACCATGTCTCAGGTCAACTGGGTCACCGAGGCTGCTCCTGAGGTGGAGGCCGTTGCCCCCGCCCTGCGGCTCCTCAGGCGCCCGCCGCTCCCGAGGCCCCCGCTGCCCAGGCCGAGCAGACCTCCTCCGAGGCCGCCGCCCCTGGCTGCTGCTGACCAGGGCACTGACTCCGCTGCTGCCGACACGCAGGCCGCTCAGGCCACCCGGCCGCTGCGCCCGCCAGCACCTCCAACTCCTCTGTCGTGGCCATCGCCATGCAGTACGTCGGTTCCCCCTACGTGTGGGGCGCCTCCGGCCCGAGCGCCTTCGACTGCTCCGGCTTCACCTCCTACGTGTACGCCCAGGTCGGCATCAGCCTGCCCCGTACCTCCGGCGAGCAGGCCGTGGCCGGCACCCAGGTGTCCGCCGCTGAGGCCCAGCCCGGCGACCTCGTCACCTGGCCCGGTCACGTCGGCATCTACGCCGGTGACGGCAAGGTCATCGACGCCGGTGACGAGTCCACCGGTGTGGTCTACCGCGAGATCTGGGGCTCCCCGAGCTTCGTCCGCGTCGGCTGATACCAGACGCTGAAGTCTTCACCGTGAGGGGTGAGCGCCATCAGGCGCTCACCCTCACGGCGTATCAGGAGGGTGGGAGCCGGTCTGATACTGGTCAATGCCGGTCAACAGGGGCGTCTCAAGGGAGCAAAACGAGGACAAGCCCGTCATGTGGTGGTCCCCACACCCCTTTTTCGGGGCAGAATGTTCCTAGGGTCGTAGACCGTGATCTCGAGAAAGGGCAGATCCGATGACTGATGACAATGTCGTCCTCGTTGGAGTCGATGGTTCACCAGGTCCCTGGCGGCAGTGGACTGGGCCGTGGCGCGGGCTGAGTGCCAGGGCTGGCGCGTCCACATCCTGTGCGCCTACTCCCTGCCCTCCTTCACCACTGCCTCTCTCGACGGCGGCTACGCGGCGCTCGATGACTCAGCCATCAGGTCCGGCGCCCAGGCCGTCATCGATGAGGCCGTCGAGCGCGTCAAGAGTCCGGCGTCGCCGTCACCTCCTCCCTGGAGACCGGGGACCCGGCCGGGGTCTCGTCGACCTCTCCCAGGAGGCGACGCTGGCCGTCGTCGGCACCCGGGGCGGTGGCGGCTTCGCCGACCGGCTCCTGGGAACCGTCTCCTCGGCCCTTCCCGCGCACAGCCACTGCCCGGCCGTCGTCGTGCCCCAGCACAACGAGGGGCCGACTACACGCCGGTACGCCGCATCGTCGTCGGGGTGGACGGCTCCTCCTCGGCCCGCCGGGCCCTCAAGTGGGCCGTGACCGAGGCTGAGGCGTGGGGCGCCGAGCTCACCGCCATCGCCGCCGTCCGATGGCCTCCAGGGGCCGGGGCGCTGGCCTGGCTGCCGGCCGCCGTCGACCGCGAGCAGGGTCCTGGCCGACGTCCGCTCCGGACTCGACCGCGCCATCAATGAGGCCCTCGAGGGGCCACGAGGGCGTTACGGTGCGCCGCCACGCCCTGGACGGCAATCCCGGCCGAGCTCCTGGCCGAGTTCTCCACCGCCGTGGACCTCATCGTCGTCGGCTCGCGTGGGCGCGGGGCTTCTCCGGTCTCCTGCTGGGCTCCACCAGCCAGGCCGTCCTGTCCCGCCTCCTGCCCCGTGCTGGTCGCGCCGACGCACCACGCCAGGGGGCGGCGCACCTCGCGCACCTCCACCCGTGGGGTCGGGCCTGAGGCCCCTCCGCCGCGGCGAGCACCTCCGCTCGCCGCGGCGCCACCCTGGCCCGTGTGGTCATGGGCTGGGGCGATCCGCTGGTGAGTCTTCCCCAGGCCCTCGTAGCTCAGGGGGATGAGGCACCGCTCTCCTAAAGCGGGTGTCGTTGGTTCGAATCAATCGAGGCACTGACACCACCGGGTCCGCTCGGCAGGGTCTCGCCGCCCGACGGACCCGATCGATCCACCCGGCGTCCCCGCATGCCGGTGGCAGGCGCACTGCGCGTCGGCCGATGTCGGCGGCAGATACCGGTGCTGGCGGGCGCCGGCCGGCGCCAGCCCATGGGGCGTGCCACGCCGCGGTGCGTCTCCACGCCCAGGGTCGATCGGCCTATATCTTGAGCATATGACGCCTTCGTTCTTCTCCTTCGGCCGCAAACGGCGCGATGCTGCCCTGCGGGAGGATGAACGCAAAGGGTGCCCTGATCCTCGGCCGGCTCGGATCAAACCGCGAGCCGACGGCGTTTCGCCGCGGATCTGGGGGCTGTGGCCGCCACCGCGCCAGCCCGAGCCCGCCCCGCGCGGAGCTCTCCCGCCCCTGCTCGCCCCGCGCCCGCACCGCCGCTGAGCGCGGCGGACGTCGAGCGGCGCGAGCGCATTGACACGGCCCTGTCCACCTGGCGCAGCCAGCTCGTGGACCTGGGGGCGTGGCCAGCCTGGATGACATCTCCCTGCTCGACGGCGTCGTCGACCTCACCGCCGCCCACCCCTCCGGCCTGGCCCAGCTCACGCCGGCCGCCCCACCAACCTGTCCAGCATCGTGCGCGAGCGCAACGCCCTGGGCGAGGCCCGCCAGTCCCTGCGCGAGGTCTCGGCGCGCACCGACGTCCTGGCCCGCCAGTTCGGCGTCGCCCCGGTCTACCTGGCCATCAGGGGTGGCCACCTGGAACGAGACGGTCCCCGAGGACGGCGAGGAGGACAGCAGCATCCACCTGGCCGACGGCGCCTCACCGGAGGCGGACCTGACCGCCCAGATCCCGCACGTCGAGGCGCATCGCCGCCGAGCACGCCGCCCGCAACGCCCTGGCCGCCGCCGGCCTGACCGTCCCCGAGGCCCCCTCGGCCCCGCGCGTGCGCACCGTCAACGCCCCGTCCTGCTGCGCCCCGTGCGCCTGACCACCGCCACCGCGGACGCCACCCTCACGCTGGACCCCACCATCGAGGTCAACCCGGTCCTCACCCGCGCCCTGCGCCGCTACCAGTGCACCACCGACATCAGGGGACATCGCCCGCGCCGCCCTGTCCTCGGCGGGCTTCACGCCGCGCGCGCCCTGGCCCGCATCGGTGCCCTGGGCCCGCAGTTCCTGCCCGGCTTCGAGATCCACGAGCGCCTCGTCGTCGGCGCCTTCGTCCACCCCGGCCAGGCCCTGGTGGAGGACTTCGACGCCGTCCTGGAGCGCTCGCGCACCTCCGCCCTGGTTGCCGCCATCGCCGGGGACGAGGGCGCTCGCGAGGCCCTCAGCGTCGAGCTGCCCCCCGCCGTCCCCACCGACCGGGTCCCCGGCGCCGAGCGCGGTGTGGGCGACCTGGAGCCCGCCCAGCTCGACGTCATCGAGGCGGTGGGCACCGGGGCGAGCTTCCTCATCGACGCACCCCCCGGCTCCGACGTCGCCGGCACCCTGGCCGCCGTCTTCGCCGACGCCGCCGCCTCCGGCCGCACCGTGCTGCACGTGCCCGCCACCAGCGCCGACGGGCACGCCGTCGCGGCCGCCCTGCGCGACGAGGGCCTGGGATCCATGGTCCTGGACCTCACCGAGGACGCCGCCTGGCGCCAGCACGCCTCCGAGGGCATCCGCGAGAGCCTGGGCGTCCAGCCGCCCCAGCTCGACGTCGCCGGGATCATCTCCATGCGGGACCGTCTCACCTCGGTCCGCTCCCGCCTGGACCGCTACGTGCGCCCTGCACCGGCCCCGCGAGCCCTGGTCGGTCTCCGCCTACGAGGCGCTGCAGAAGCTCGCCGAGCTCACCAGCCGTCGCGACCGGGCGACCACCCGGGCCCGCATCGACGCCGAGCACCTGGGGCGCCTCGACGAGGACGGTCGGGGCAGGCCCTGACCCTCCTGCGTCGCGGGCACACCCTGGGGACTGTTCACCCCGGAGGTCTCCTCCAGCGCCTGGAACAGGGATCGGTGGAGGACATGGATGAGGGCCACCGACGCGCTCGTCCACCTGCGTGCCCTGGCCAACGACCTGCTGCCCACCATCCAGGAGCACACGGCCGTGGTCGCCCGCACCACCGGGCCTGAGCCGGGCCCGCAACCTGGGCCAGTGGATCGAGCAGCTCGACATGTTCGACGGCGTGCGCGAGTCCTGGACGTCTTCCTGCCCGAGGTCTTCGAGCGCTCCGCCGCCGACATGGTCATCGCCACCGCCTCCAAGCGCTGGCGCGACGACCGGGCATCCACATGGACGGCTCGCGGCGCCGGCGCTTCACGGCAAGCCAATGACCTGGTGCGTCCGGGCCGCGTCGTCGACGACCTGCACGCCGAGCTGGGTCAAGGTCCAGCGCCGCCGCGAGGTGTGGCGCCGCCACGGCCGACGGCGGCTGGCCCCGCTGCCCCAGGGCCTGGACGAGATGCGGCGCACCGCCGGCCGGGCCCGCGGCGCCGTGACCGAGTGCAGCCGCTGCTGGGACGCGCCCAGGACTCCCCGGTGCTCATGGAGATGCCCTGGAGGATCTCCTGGAGCTGGCCCGCTCCCTGGCCGCCGACGACCTCACCGCTCAGAGGCTCCCCGAGGTCAACCGCATCCGCACCGGGACTCGAGACCCTGGGGACTGAACGACTTCGTGGCCGACATGGCCGCCCGCGGCGTCGAGGCCGACCAGCTCGAGCCCGAGCTCACCTACTGCTGGTGGTCCTCCCTGCTGGCGCAGACCCTCGCCGCCGACCCCGACCTCGGCGGTCTCGACGCGCGCGCCCTGTCCCACATGGCCGTCTCGCTGCGCGAGCTCGACGCCGCCCACGCGGTCCCTGTCCGGTCCCTGTGGCCCAGGCCTGCGCCCGGCAGGTGCGGGCCGCCGTCGAGCAGGACAAGGCCGACGCGCGAGCCCTGTACATCGCCCTGGCCCGCGAGGACGGCGTCCCGCTGCGGGAGATCATCGACGCCCACCCCATGGCCCTGCTGGCCCGGCCGATCTGGATCGTCCCGCCCACGCTCGTGCCCCCAGATCTTCTCGCCCACCGCGGTGGTGGACCTGGCCGTGCTGGACGCCTCACGCCCATGCCCGTCCCGCAGGTGCTGCCCGCCTTCGTGCGCGCCGAGCAGGTACTCGTCGTCGGCGACTCCCGACGCGCCACGACCGGCCTGGCCGCCGAGCTCGGCCCGCTCCTGCCCTCGCGCACCCTGCCGACCGCCCCAACAGCCTCGACGCCGGCATCGCCTCCTTCCTGGCGGCCAACGGCTACGAGGGGGTCGTGGAGGCCGTGCCCTCCCACCGGGGACACCTCCTGACCCTGGAGCTCGTTGACGGGCGCGGCATGCCGGCCCCGGGCAGACCGCGGTCGAGACAGTGGAGGCCGAGGTCTCCCGCGTCGTCGACATGGTCATCGACCGGGCCCTGACCCGGCCTGAGGTCCCTGGCCGTCATCGCGCTTAACCGCCTGCACGCCGACGCCCTGCGCTCGGCCATCACCCAGGCGGCCGCCGGCGCCTCCCGCACTGGAGGAGTTCTTCGCCCCCGGGGCGGCCGAGCCCTTCACCGTCGTCGAGCTGGCTGAGGGCCCGTGCCCTGCAGCGCGACCACATCATCATCTCGGTGGGCTACGCCAGGACCCCGCACGGGCGCACCATCCACAACTTCGGGCCCGTCTCGGACCACAGCGGCATGGTGGGGCTCGTCGAGGCCCTATGCGCCTCGCGAGGGCAGCACTCAGGTGGTCTCCTGCCTGGCGGCCGCAGACATCGACCGCGACCGGCTGCGCGCCCCCGGGGGCCCGCCTGCTGCGCGAGGTCCTGGCCCGGGCCGAGGACTCCTCCCAGTCCGGCAACTCCGCCGGCAAGGTGCCCTGACCGGCTCCTGGTGGACCTGGCCGAGCACCTGTGGCGCAAGGGCTTGTCGGTCGTGCCCCGCTACGGGACCGACGGCGGCGTGCGCATCCCGCTGGCCATCGGCCACCCCGACTACCCCTGACGAGCCTGCTCGTGGCGGTCCTGACCGACGACGTCGACTACATCAGCGAGCCCAGCCTGCGCCGGCGCGACCGGCACCGCGTCGAACGTCTTGAGCGGCGCGGGTGGCGTCATCCACATGGCCTTCTCCGCCGGGGTCTTCGTGGACCCGGAGGCCGAGGCGAAGGCCGTCGAGGACTCGTCCTGGCCGTCCTGGTGGAGCGTCAGGGTGAGGCCGCACCGGACATGGAGGCCGTGCCCGAGCGCGTCGACGACGCAGTGCGCGCCGTCACCGAGGGCGCCCGCTCCGCAGACCGCCGAGGCCCACGAGCGCACCGAGCGCCCCCGCATCGCCCAGGGGCTGCCGCTGCAGGCCTACTCCGACGACCAGCTCGATGACCTCATGGCCTGGATCCGCTCCGACGGCGTGAATCGCTCCGAGGCCGGGGAGGTCGAGGGCTGAAGCACTGGCTCTGCGCCGTCGCGGCTCGGGGATCGACGCGGTCCTGGCCAACGCCGTGCGACGCACCGCTGAAGCCGCCCGAGCGGTACTGGATGACGCAGTGAACGACCGTATTGCTGTGAGTGATGCCGCGAGTGATGCCGTGGTGACGGTGTTAACGACATCGTGAATGACGCCGCCGTGACCGGTGGATCGGGCCGCGTGCGGGCCGCGGAGACGGAACCCGCCGCAGACGGAGGCGTGACGTCTGAGCAGGGGCAGTACGCGGCGTCGTCGTCGGGTGGTGGCCCTCTCGCCCCGGGACCAGGGAACGTGTGCCCGAGGTCAGAGGCCGGAGGACCTGGCGCGGGCGGACTACGAGCATGACGCCCTCAGCGGCCCCGCAGAGGGCCTCGACGCCCTGCTCCCGGCGGTGCGGGCTCCAATGACGCCCGCCTCCGACGCGACGTGCCCCTCACTGGGGCTGATCGTCCTGGAGGTGATGGTGGGCCGATGGGGAGGCCTGTCGGCTCGCCGGTGTCCATGGTGCTGACATCAACCTGCATCGGCGCTGCACGCCGAAGACAAACCGCAGCATTCAACGATTCTCACTGGGCGTTTCGATGGCGGGATCGTTGATGTCAGCGCTGTGGACACTGGACTGCGTCAGGACTGACTCCGTGGGGTTGGGGGCGGGGCCGGATGTCCCTCATCTCGGGGCCGGCCTCGCCTTTCCTGCCTAGCCCCTTCTGATGCCTGCGTGGGACTGGAAGGTCATGGTTCGACGCCCAGTTCCCGGTCCGGCCCCTCATCCTGCCCCGAGTCGGTCTACTCCACGAGGGTCAGGGGTCTACTGGCCGAAGGTTGTGCGTACTGCAGAGGGCCCCACCCCACCTGCAGTACTCCCGACCCTCCTCCAGTAGCACCCGCCCTCGTGCAGTACACGCAGAACACCACCGAAGTATCGATGAACGACCACGTCCGCTCGGGCTGAGGGCGAGCAAGCGATCTCAGGAGTGCGCGTCCGGCCTCTGTCTCAGATGTCGTGACGCCCGAGCTCCAGTAGTCATGAGCAGCACATGATGCTGCGGTGCGGGAAAGCAGAGGCCCCGCCGATCTTCGCGATCGGCGGGGCCTCCAGCGATGCGATGCTCAGATCGCTGCGGGCCTCAGCGCTTGGTGGCGAGCAGGTCGCGGATCTCGGTGAGCAGCTCGACGTCGGTGACCTCGTTGGCCTCGTCGGCGGCCTTCTGCTTGGCCAGGCGCTCGCTGAGACGTTCATCGGCAGGAACGATGGCGAAGTAGACGGCCGCGGCCACGAGCAGGGAAGTTCACCAGTGCAGTAACGATCGTGCCGGGCTGGACGTACTCGGTGGCACTCGCGGTGATCTTGAACTGACCGACGAGTCGAAGTTCGGCTGGCCGATGATCTGACCGAGGATGGTCATGATGACGTCGGTAATGGCGTCGACGATCGGCGAACGCGGCACCGATGATAACGGCGACGGCGAGCTCGAGGGCGTTGCCCTGGGCAATGAACTCCTGAATCCCTTAATCATGGCGATCCTTTCTGGCGGCGCGGGCAGACGTCTGCCGGGGGTGCGCCATCGAGGGCTGGAATTGAGAGCGTCTTATCATTCGCGTAAGACGTCGCAGCGGCATTACGGGCTCAGCGCAATGCCGAGCGTGCTATTCGTAGCCGCGCCAACTACCAGAGTAGCGCTACTTGCAGGGAATAACCAGTGTGATAAGTGTTACTTTCTTGTGTCCTGTCCATTGCCCACCCTCTCCGACCTGCTGAATCATCACTACTCGGGCTCCAGAACAGAGAACTGTGCTGCGAGTTTCGAAAGGCGCGACAGGTATTCCTTGGGAAATGCTCAGAGAAGACTCCTGAAATCCTGGTGATCCCTGGTCGGTTGGTGAAGAAGGCGCGTCGGGGCTTCCAGTGGGACTCGTTGTCAGGTGTTCCCAGGGTCTTTCGGTGCAGTGGGGACTCGGACTGCTCTCCGGGACTCTGCGTCGTCCCGCCCTGAGAGGCGTCGTTCTGCCCCGGCGGTATCCATCCTTCGGAGGCCTGTCCGATGATGTCCACCCGTGCGCCGGGGCGGGCCAGCTCGGCGCCGACGTCGATGGCCACCTGGACCAGTCGCTCGTCGTCTCCCAGCTGCTGGGCCAGGGAGCCGCTGGTCATCGAGGCCGTCAGTACCGTGCCCTTCTCCAGGGAGATGGCCGCCCGGCTTCCCACCGCCTGCTCCGTGGAGGTCAGCGAGGGGACTGAGGGAGGCTCCGATCGGAAGTGTGCTGATCGAGACGTCCCGGTCGGTGAGAGCGCCCCGGCACTGATCGTGCGCGAGGCGACAAGAACCTGCTGCCCGCGTTGGGGGCCGGGTCGCAGCACGCTGAGGCCACCAGGACCGCGGTTCCCAGGCAGAGGGCCACCACGGTGGCGATGTCGCCACAGCAGGAGCGAGGGCGGCCCCGACCCACCTGGCCGGCCTGCCTGGACGGGCCGGACGGGAGTCGGGTGCGAAGGGCGAGGCGACCCTCCTCGGGGATCGTGAGGCTCCCGCGAGGCGCTGAGGGAGGGCGGCAGGGGCAGTCCATGGCGAGCTCTCATGCCACCAGGGTCGGTGGCCGGCGGCGGCCTGGCATGCCCGCTCCTCGGCGCTGTGGACAGGGGGCGCTCCCGCGAGCCTGTGGCCCCCGGAGGTCCGGCGGCGTCGGTGGGCTCAGGACTCCCGGTGACATGGCGTGCGCCGGCGAGCCAGCAGCCAGCAGGAACCACTCCTGGGCCGTGATGACGGCGTCCACGGGCTCGTCATGCTCCTCCATCGGCAGCGGTCCGGGCACCAGCTCCTCGGGGTGGAGGATGGCGAAGGTATGGGCCTCCGGGGAGCGCAGCGGCAGCATCCGGTCGTACCAGCCGCCGCCCTGTCCCAGGCGGCGCCCGGCGCTGTCACGGCCAGTGCCGGAATGATGAGGGCGTCGACCTGGCCCGACCGCGTCGGCCGGCATGCTGGGGCCGCTGGGCTCGAGGGGGCGCCTCGGGGCCCGCTCGCCAGGTCCGCACTGCCCTGGAACAGTCCCCAGCAGCGCGCCGGGCGAGGCCGAGCACCGGTAGCAGGACCTGGACGCCGCTCTCGTGAAGCCGCTCCAGCAGCAGCCGGGTGCAGGGTTCGGCCCCCACCGATACGAAGGCCGCCACCTTCTGAGCGCCGGCCACCGCCTCCAGGGCGTGCTCGGTCAGTGCCTCGCAGGCCGCCGTGTGTCCCTGGGCCGGGTGGTGGTGATGGGCGCGACGGTGCGCCCGCAGCACCTGCGCAGGCTCGTCCTTGGCGTCGTCGTCCTCGAGGTCGGCTCGTGTCGGGAAGGTCCAGCGCGCCGGTCGTCATGGCCCCATCCTCGCAGGTGATGACACCTGCGCCTGAATCGTTCGTCCCGGCGAGTGCACGGCGCGTGTCGTCAACCTGACGGTAACCTGAGTGTCGCGAGAACGGTGGCCGAGCACCTGGCCGCCTGCCTGGAGATCGCCCAGCGGCAGCGCCCCTCGACGTGGTCCTGCCCGACGCCGTCAGATGCGTCCCTGGCCCAGGACGTCGTCTCCGGAATCGACCTGCCGGCCGTGGACCTGGCCGGACAGGACGGCTATGCGGTCATCGCCAAAGGGACGTCGCCGAGGCCGATCGCAACAACCCGCTCGTGCTCGACGTCGTCGACGCGGTGCGCGCCGGTGACATGCGCCCCTGCCACCTCGTCTCCGGGGCCGCCGTCCTCATCGACTCCGGCGCCCCCATGCCGCTGGGCGCCGACGCCGTCATCCCTGGGCCGACACCGACCGCGGCGAGTCCCGGGTCGCCATCCACCGCGCCGTCGCGGCCGGCGACAACGTCCGTCGCCGCGCCGAGGACGTGAAGTCCGGAACGACCGTTCTCACCCGGGGCTCGCGCATCAGTGCCCGCCATGTGGCCCTCCTGGCGGGCCTCGGGCTGCATCGGGTACGCGTGCGCCCCGCCCCACGCGTTGTCGTGGTCTCCATCGGGGACGAGCTCGTCGAGCCCGGCCAGTCCCGCGAGGCCGGGGACGTCTTCGACGCCAACGGCCACGCCCTGGCCTGCGCGGTCACCGATGCCGGCGGCCAGGGCCTTCCGGGTGGCCGCCGTCCCCGACGAGCTGCGCGCCTGGCCGACACCATCGAGGACCAGCTCGTACGCGCCGACGTCCTCATCACCACCGGAGGGCTGAGCGTCGGGCAGGGGGACACCGTCAAGGACGTCCTGGCCCCCTGGGCTCGGTGCGCTTCGACGCCGTCGCCATGTCCCCAGGGCCGCCAGGCTCGGAGTCGGGACGGTCGAGGCACCCCGATCTTCTACCTGCCCGGCGACCCGGTCAGCGCCAGATCGCCTTCGAGACTTTTCGTGCGCCCAGTCCTGCGCCAGATCGCCGGACGCACCTCCTGCACCGCTCCAGCCTGCCGGCCACCATCTCCGAGGGCTGGCACTCCCCGAGCGGCAAGCGCGAGTTCGTCCCCGTGCACGTCAGCGGCTCGCCCTCCCGCGGATACCGCGCCGAGCCGACGACGCCACCGGGCACGGTCCGACTGCACGGCCTGTCCGAGGCCAACGCCATCGCCGTCGTGCCCGAGGACACGAGCACCGTGGTGGCCGGCGACACCCTCCACTGCCTCCTGCTGGACGCCTGATGTCCGACTCGGCCTCGACGACGCCAGCCGACTCCCTCGGCGGGGAGCTGCGGCAGGCCGTCGCCGGCCTGCTGCTCGGGGCCGGGACGCCGGCGCGCTTCACCTGGCCGGTGCGCCTCGAGCCTGAAGGAGCTCAGGAGGGGCTGGCGTCCGGTGCCGCGCCGTCGCCCGGGCGCCCCCGGGTCGTCGTGCGTGAGCTGCGAGCCGAGGATGAGGGGCCCTGGAAGGCGCTGCGACTGGCGGAGAACGACCGACTCGCCGCCTGGGAGGCCACTCTGCCCGCCGGCGGCGGGGAGATGCTGAGCACCTTCCCCGTCTTCCTGCGCCGCCAGACGCGCCGGGCCAGGCTCGCCGAGGCGATGCCCTTCGTCGTCGAGGTCGACGGCGCCTTCGCCGGGCAGATCGCTGTCGACCCGATCGTCTGGGGTGCCACGCGCAGCGCCCAGGTCGGCTACTGGATCGGCTCGACCTGGCAGGGGCGCGGGATCATGCGCCTGGCGGTGGCCCTCGTCCTGGACCACCTGCTGGGGCCGGTGGGGCTGCACCGCGTGGAGATCAACGTGCGCCCCGACAATGAGCGCAGCCTGGCCCTGTGCCGCGGTCTCGGGCTGCGCGAGGAGGGGCTGCGCCGCGGCTACATGCACATCAACGGCGCCTGGGCCGACCACGTCTCCTTCGCGGCCCTCGCCGAGGAGACCCACGGGCCCGAAGGTGCCGGATTCGAGCAGCGACTCGCGCGCGGGTGACGTATTTTCACGGCACGCCCTGCGGTGAAGGTGAGCGCTCGCGGGGGAGCGACGGGGGTGCTGACGGCGCGTTCGCGCAGGATGTCTGACGGCCCGTCGCGGCGTGGTCAGCGAGACGGAAGAAACGCGTGTGATTCATGTGGCGACAGAGGTGTCGTGCTGACGGTGTGACATCGTGAATCCCAGGTATTTCGAAGGAAAGTCGGAGTGTTCCTGCGAGGGGACGAGGGTGGGCGCACTTACGGTTGCGGTGTGGGAATCGAGATCTGGGCAGTCATCGCCCTCATCACGGTTCTCTCCGTGTACCTCCTTCCGCTTTTAGTGGGGCGCCGCGAGATGGCTCGCCGCTCCAACGTCCAGGACCGCTACTCGGCTGAGCTGCGGGTCCTGGCCACGGGTGCGGCCGCCGTCGAACGCGACGACACCTGCGCGAACAGTGGGCATGCGGGCTCTTTCGACGTCGACCGGAGGTGAGGGTGATGAACAGGCCCGCCGTGAGGAATGTGCGCGCCCTGCGCACCGAGCGTGAGCTGACCGTGCCCGCCAGGTTCACGCCCAGGGGGCGTGAGCGCCGTCGGGTCGCCGCCTCGCACCGCGGGATCGTCGCCGGAGTCCTGCTCGGAGTCTCGCTGGGCGCCTGGGTGCTGGGCCTGGCCACCGCGCTGCCGTGGTGGCCCGCCCTGCTGCCCTCCGCCCTGCTGGGAGCCTCGATGGTGGCCGGGCGCCGCGCCGCTCTGGCCTCGGCCGCAGCGGACCGCCGTGAGCGCCGCCGCATCGCCGAGCTCGAGCAGACCCTGGTGACCCTGACCGGTCGGCGCTCCTCGGCGTCGGTCGTGGCCGCGCCCCGCTCCGTCGTCGACGGCCCTCGCAGCGCCTCCAGCGGTTCGGTCAGTGCTGTCAGCGCCAGTGCGGCCTCACCCGCCGTGTCGGCGGTGTCGGCCGAGTCTGTCGAGGCTGCCGGCGACTCCGGCGCGCAGGACTCCTTCATCGAGCGCCTCGCCCGCGAGGGCGCCCAGCGGTCGACCGTGCGCACTGCGTCCGCCGAGTCCGCGGTGCCCGCTGAGACCGCCGCCGGTAGCCCCGCTGAGGCGACCGGCACCGCTGCCGGCCGCCCCTCCCGAGCCGTCGACTCCGAGGAGGGCGCCTGGCCAGGCTCGACGCCGACCTCGATGACGAGACCGCCGCAGCGGTGGCCGCCGAGCGCGAGGCGGCCCGCCGCGCCTCGGTCTACGTGCCCTCCCGCCATGCCGGCCGGGTCACCCGGGACATGGGCGTGCGCGAGGCGGTCTCCCGCGACGGCGACGAGGAGAGCTCGCCGCGCACCAAGGACTTCGTCGCCTCCCTGCCTGCCTCGGCCTCCCGTGGCCGGCCCGGTTGGGGCAAGCTCTTCGCCGAGGGCGAGTGCCATTGAGCAGGAGGCGCAGGGAGCGTGCCGCTGTGGCCCCCTCCCGCAGGTCGCCGCTGAGCCGGCCCGGCGCACCGCCACGGCCTCTGCCCAGTCCGCCCCCAGACTGCCTCCCGCACTGCTTCAGAGCCGGCCCGCCCGGCCGCCCGCTCGCAGGCCCCCGCTGCTGCTGTCGCTGCCCGGTTGAGGCGGAGGGAGTCGTCAGGAGGAGGCGACGACGTCGACCCCGCCCCAGGGCTGGCGACCGGTCCACGTCCCGGCTCCGACCTACACGCTGGCGGCCCGGGCCCCTCGACGCTCCTACGCCGACCCGGTTGTCGACCCGGGCACCTCCGCACCGGTGCCCGCGCGCCCGCAGTCGGCCCGCGCCACATCCCGCTCCGGTGGAGGACGAGGAGTCTTCCACCCCATCGACCTCGACGCCATCCTCGAGGGACGGCGCGCAGCCGGCGAGTAACGCCGGGCGCTCCCGCGGCACGCCGCCGGGCGACCCGGGTGCGGTGGGCGGGCTCACCGCACCCGAACTTGCCAGGACTCCCGGCGGCGATGCTAGGATCGGTCCGCACTCGGGGCTATGGCGCAGTTGGTAGCGCGTCTCGTTCTGCAATGAGAAGGTCGGGGGTTCGAATCCCTCTACCACCACCTCGAAGGTCTGTCCCGCCAGGAAACTGGCGGGACAGACCTTATCGTGGCTGATGTGAGCGAAGACGGCGCGGGTGATCTCCCTCACGCACGGTCGGTGCTGTTCGGTGGAGATGCGCGGATTTGTGCGGGTCTGCGGGGTCCTGGAGGGCGGCTGGCGCGATGTGGCAGGTCGTCGAGGGCGAGTGTGTGCGACTTTCGTCTGCGGTGACGGCGATCTCGTGCTTATCCTGGAGGAAATCAACCGAGTGGACTGTTAATGGAGAAGAACCTTGCCGCAGCATGAACGGATGAGGCGTCGCAGCTTTCTCATGGGCGGTCTCGCCCTGGCCGCCTCGAGCACTCTTCTACCTGAGCTGCAGACGGCGGCTCACGCCTCCCCGGCCCCGGCCGCAGGCCCTGCCGCGGCGCCCTCGCAGGTGCTATCGGATATGCAGGACCCGCGCGCCTGGGCCTCTCCTCCCGGGACGGCTCCATCCGCCCGACACCTCCACCCACTCCCATGGGGAACCAGTCGCTGGAGATCACCACCACCGGTGACTCCGGCCGCCCCACCAGTGCGGATCTGGCCCTGTCGGGCGTTGACATGACCGACTGCCAGTGGGACCTGTGGCTGCGCGCCGAGGACTACCGGCAGATCGAGAGCATCCAGCTCGAGCTCGGCGGGGAGGGCGAGGACTGCCTGCGCCTGGACGTGGCTCCCGACATGCGCACGCTGCGCACCGGTACCTGGTGCCGGGTGACCGTCAACCGTGCCGCCGAGCGCGCCGTCGTCGGCCACCCCCGGCTGGACCAGGTGACGCGAGTGCGTTTGAAGGTCGTCCCCGCCTCCGACTCGACCTCGAGCCGCCTGTGGCTCGGCTATCTGGCCACCCTGCCCTCGGCCGCCAGCGGCATCGTCTCCATCTCCTTCGACGACGGCTACGACAGCGACTACAAGACGGCCCGGGCGATCCTGCAGGACTGCGGCATCGGCGCGGCAACCTCGTACGTCATCGCCGACAAGGTCGGGCTGCCCGGCCGCATGAGCACCAACCAGCTCGCCGAGATGCGCGAGGTTCACGGCTGGGACATCGCCGCCCACGCCTCGACCGATCTCACCACGCTGGACGAGGCGGGGGTGCGCCGGGAGCTGGAGACGATCAGGTCCTTCCTTCTCGAGCACGGCTACCCCGAGGGCGCCGCCCACTTCGCCCTGCCCATGGGGCGGTATAACGACCTGGTGCTGCGCACCTCCCAGGACTACTTCACCTCGATGCGCACCATCGAGAACGCCCCGGAGACCCTCGCGCCGGGGGACCCGTTCCGGCTGCGCGTCTTCTACTGCGGCTCCTACACCACCGAGTCCCAGGTCGAGAAGGCGCTGGCCCGCTGTCAGGAGCACCGCTGCTGGACCCATATGGTCTTCCACCGCATCGATGAGCAGACCGACGGCGCCCCCGAGTCGATCAGGGCGGACAGCTTCGAGCGCTTCATGAGGCGAGTGGCTGACTCCGGCCTGCCCGTCAAGACGGTTCCCGAGGTCATGCGCAGCCAGTCGCCCGCCCTGGCCTGAGGCGCCGTCGCCTCCTGGAGCGGGAACCGGCACCCCGACACGGAAAGACTGACGCTATGACCTGGTCCTTCGGCCCGCTCGTGCTGCTGATCTGCCTGGTCATCCTGTTGGCCTGCTTCGCGGTCAAGCTGCTGTTCAAGCGCCGGACGCGGCTCCGGGCGGTCCGGGCGGTCCACAGAGAGGGGCGGGTACGGGGCGCGGCGGGGTGGTCACTGTGCGCACCCCGGTGACGACGCCGGACGAGGCTCAACGATCGGCCGACGCCACCGGGCTGCCCCTGGCGCTCATGCGGGCCGGTGGGCCGCTGCCCGCCGTCGTCGTGGTCCCTCGGTGTCGTGGGGTGGCTCTGCTGGCGCGTGCTGGTCAGTCGGCACCACGTCCTGGACGCGTGGATCGTGTGGACCTTCGATGTGCTCTTCGTGATTGTGGCCGTGCAGCTCGTGGTGGCCGGCTTCGAGGGGCGTGTGATCGGCCGCGGCGAGGCGCATCGGGTTGCCGTGCTCGTACCGCTCTACAACGAGGATCCCGACGTCGTGGTGCGGATGCTCTCCGCCCTGCTGCACCAGAGCGCACCGCCGGCCGAGATTCACGTCGTCGACGAGCTCCACCCAGGGTGCCTACGTGGAGGAACAGGGACTGGTTCATTCGGCAGGCGGCGCTGGCCGGCATCTACGCCAGCTGGCAGCGCACCCCCAATGAGGGCAAACGCCACGCGCAGGTCCACGGTTTCAGGAAGATCCGTGACGCCGACCTGTTCGTGACCGTCGACTCCGACTCCATGCTCGACGCCGAGGCCCTCCATGAGATCGTCCAGCCTTCAGTGACCCCCGGGTCATGTCGGTGGCCGGCGTCATCCTGGCGATCAACAACGGGAGAACCTGCTCGCCCGGGTCACTGACGTGATCTTCGTCGGCCAGCAGCTCATCGACCGCTCCTTCATGTCTCAAACTCGGCTCGGTCGTGGTCAACTCCGGCGGCCTGGCCGCCTACCGGTGCTCCATCCTGGCGGAGAACATCGACACCTACCTGAGCGAGAGCTACCTGGGGCGGCACGTGGGTTCTCCGACGACTCCATGCTGACTCTCTTCGCCCTGCTGCACGGCAGGGACCGTCCAGCAGCCCTCGGCCTTCGCCTTCGCATGGATGCCCGATCGCTGGAGCCACCACTACCGCCAGCAGGAGCGCTGGTTCCGCGGCTCCTTCATCCGCGGGCTCTGGCGCATCCGCTTCCTGCCGGTCCTCTCGTGGGGCTGGTGGCGCCAGGCCACCGGGTGGATGCAGATCTGGCTGGTGATCTCGGTCTTCGTCTACCTGCTGCTGTGGCGCCCGCTCGTCCTGGGCAGCGGTGTGCCGCCGACGGTGGTGCTGGTGCCTTTGGCGATCGGGCTGGCGCAGGGCTCGCGGTACATCTCCGTATGGCGCTCGGACACCACCGGCCCCCAGAGGTACGCCAGCCTCCTCCTGTCCCCGGTGGCGACGCTGTGGTCCGCGCTGATCCTGCGTCCCCTGCGGGTCTGGGGGATGGTCACCAGCGCCAAGATGGGGTGGAACACCCGCCAGCAGGTCGAGGTGACCTCGCAGTGAGTCGGTCGCGCCCGCTGTTCACGTCTGACTCTGACTTCGCCCTGTGCCCACTAACACTTGACCGAATCTTCAGAAAAAGACCCGGAGCCGCGTCGTTTCTGAAGATTCGGTCGAATGCTGAGACCGACGACGGCGGCCTACCCTGGGTGCCGTAAGAGTGCTCGCTCGGGCGGTCGTCAGTCCGGCCACTGCCCCTTGCCCGCGGGCAGGCCGACGGCGGCCAGCAGTCCCGGAAAGCGCTGCTCGATGACGCCGTCGCGCCGAGTGATGCGCCGGTGCTTGCCCTCTCGTTCGGTGTGCATGAGCCCGGACTCGCGCAGCACCCGGAAGTGGTGCGACATCGTGGACTTGACGACGTCGTAGCTCAGGTCTCCGCAGTACAGGGGGCCGTTGCTGGCGATCCGTCGCAGGACGTCGCGGCGGATGGGGTCGGACAGGGCGCCCAGGATCGCGTCCAGGGAGATGTCGGCCGCCTCGGGGTGGAAGAGCTCCCTGTCTTTCACGGGTCGTCCCTGCCTTTCTGTCCCGTCTGTTCCGACCACCGTCCTGGCGCGCGCCGGGACGGGGTTGACAACGATAGCGTCTCGAATAATTCTTAGTACGTCAAACATCGAACTAAGGGGTTTGAGATGACTGAAGAAACTCGTGTCTCAACGCGTGCGTCCGCGGATGACGAGAGAGTGCCGTCGAAGAGTGCTCGCGTCTCCACCATGGGAGTGGCTGTCCTTCTTCACCATGTTCGCCATCGGGACCGACACCTTCCTCGTCGCGCCCCTGCTGCCCTGCTTCAGCGCGAGGGCTCGACGTCCCCCTGTCCCGCGCAGGCTGGCTGGTCTCCGCCTACGCCTTAGGGGTACGCGCTGTTCGCCCTCGTGGCCGGCCCCTGTCTCCGACCGCCACGACCGACGTCGGGTCATCCTCTCCGGCCTGGCGGCCTTCGCCGTCCCTCACCTGCGCGTGCGGTCTGGCCTGGAGCTTCTGGAGCATGGTCGCCGCCCGCTTCCTGGCTGGCGTGAGCGCCGCCTTCGTCAGCTCCCAGATCTGGGCCTCCATCCCAATGACGGTGCCCCGGCGATCCATCATCACGGTCATGGGGTACGCGACCGCGGGACTGGCGGTTGCTCAGGTGGCCGGAGTGCCGATCGGCCCTACCTGTCAGTCAGAGGATGGCAGGCTGCCGTTCTTCGTGGTCGCGGCGGTCAGCGTCGTCCTGTGGGACTTCTCTTCCTCGCGTTCCCGCATGTGCGGCCGGTGGGGGAGTCCGTCGACGTCGTCGGCTCCTACCGGAGGGTCCTCGGCTCTCGGGTGTTGCGGTGGTCGCTCCTCGCCTACCTCGTGTTCCAGACCGGCAACTACGCCTCGTTCTCCTTCATCGGCTCCTGGCTGGCCGAGGACTTCGGCGCCTCGCAGACCACGATCGGGAAGGCCATGATGATGATCGGCCTGGGAACCGCGTTGGGGTCGCTCCTCGGCCCGCGACTCGTTGCAAGGGTCGGTGAGCGGCGGTCGCTGTGGGTCGGCATTCTCGTCCAAGGCGCGTTCTACCTCCTGGCTGCGGCGATGCCCCTCATCGCGCACACCATGTGGGGCGCCGTCATCGCCTTCGCCGCGGCCCTTGTGGTCGCCGGCTTCCTCCTGCCGGTTCTCATGGGGCAGCTCCAGGCCCATGCCGGCCAGGCGCGAGGAACCGTCTCCTCACTGTCCAACACCGCGATGTACCTCGGTGCCACGATCGCCGGCGCCGTCGGCGGAGACCTTCTCGCTCGACTCCCCGGCTTCTGGGGCCCCAGCCTCATGACTGCCTTCGCATTCCTCCTGGCCGTCGCCCTGTACAGGATCGCCGGCGCCCTGACCTCCGAGTGAGCCGGGTGCTGCATGGCATCGCTTCTCGACACTTCGACCAAAAACTTCATAAAAGACCCGGAGCCGCGTCGTTTCTGAAGATTCGGTCGAAGTGTTGAGGCCGACGACGGCCGCCCTGATCCGTTGTGCATCGAATGAGCTGTTAACAATCGTTTTCAGACACGGTGCTACTCTCACCCCGGAATCATCCCGACCTCGAGAGATCTCACCATGTCCACAACAACCTCACGCGGCTCCGCTGCGGCGAAAGCCGTCAGTGCCGGCTCCGGCCCGGTCAGGAGGCTGACTGCCCGCGGCGTCCTCATCGGCGGCATCATCACGCTCATCTTCACCGCGGCGAACGTCTACCTCGGCCTCAGGTGGGGACTCACCTTCGCCACCTCGATCCCGGCCGCCGTCATCTCCATGGCGATCCTGCGCCGCTTCTCCGATCACACGATCCAGGAGAACAACATCGTCCAGACGATCGCCTCGGCGGCCGGGACGCTGTCCGCCATCATCTTCGTGCTGCCCGGACTCATCATCGTGGGCTGGTGGACCGGATTCCCCTACCTCCAGACGGTCCTGGTCATCATCCTGGGCGGCATCCTCGGCGTCACCTACTCCATCCCGTTGCGGCGCGCGCTCGTGACCAACTCCGACCTGCCCTACCCCGAGGGCGTGGCCGGCGCCGAGGTCCTGCGCGTGGGCGACACCAGCGAGGGGGCCGAGGAGTCCAGCCGTGGACTGGGTGTCATCGTGCGGGGCTCGATCGCCTCGGCGGCCCTGTACTTCCTCAACGCCCTCAAGGCCATCAGCGTTGACATCTCCGGGGTCTTCCGGGTCGGTGCCGGCGCCACGATGGCGGGTACCTCCCTGTCACTGGCGCTGGTCGGCGTGGGCCACCTGGTCGGCATCGGCGTCGGCATCGCGATGATCGTCGGCCTGCTCATCTCCTACGGGGTGCTGCTTCCGATGCGCACCTGGGGCACGGCGGTCGCCGACAAGGACCTCGCCGACTTCGTGGGCGCCACCTTCGCCAGCGAGGTGCGGATCGTCGGTGCCGGCGCCATCGCCATCGCCGCCATCTGGACCTTCCTGAAGATTCTCGGCCCCATCGTCACCGGTATCCGCGAGTCCCTGGCCTCCAGCGCCAAGCGCGACGCCGGCGAGGAGATCCCCCTGACCGAGCGAGACCTGTCGATGAAGACGGTCATCGGCGTCACCGTCGGCTCCATGCTCCCCATCGGTGTGCTCCTGTGGCTGTTCCTGCACGGGACCTCCATGGCTCACCACGCGACGGGCCTCATCATCATCTCCATTCTCTTCATCCTGCTGACCGGCCTGGTCGTCGCCTCGGTGTGCGGCTACATGGCCGGCCTCATCGGCTCGTCCAACTCGCCGATCTCCGGTGTCGGCATCCTCGTGGCGGTGACGGCGGCCGCGCTGGTTCGCACCATCGCCACGACCTCCTCGCCCGACGACGTCCGCACCCTGGTGGCCTCACACCCTGTTCGTCACCGCGGTCGTCTTCGGCGTGGCCACCATCTCGAACGACAACCTCCAGGACCTCAAGACCGGCCAGCTCGTCGACTCCACCCCGTGGAAGCAGCAGGTGGCCCTCGTCATCGGTGTCGTCTTCGGCGCCATCGTCATTCCGCCGGTGCTCAGCCTCATGCAGGGCGCCTTCGGCTTCGCCGGCGCACCCGACGCCAGTGACGACGCTCTGGCCGCACCTCAGGCGAACCTCATCAAGCACCTGGTTCAGGGCGTCCTCGGCGGGGACCTCAACTGGAGCCTGCTGGGGCTGGGCGCCCTCATCGGCGCCGTCGTCATCGCCATCGACGAGATCCTGCGCCGCACTAGCAAATACTCCCTGCCGCCGCTCGCCGTCGGCATGGGCATGTACCTGCCCACGGCCGTCACCGTCATGATCCCGATCGGTGCCGCTCTCGGTCACCCTCTACGACCGCTGGGCCGAGCGCACCGCCAACCCGGAGCGGGCCAAGCGTATGGGCACGCTCATGGCGACCGGCCTCATCGTCGGCGAGAGCCTCGCCGGGGTGGTCTACGCCGGAATCGTCGTCGCCTTCGGTGGCAAGGCGGACCCGCTGGCCATCATGCCCGAGGGCTTCGCCAGCATCGCCCCTGGGTGGGTGTGGTGCTGTTCGTCGGCACGCTGTGGTACCTCTACCGGGGCGCCCGCCAGGAGAGCTCTCGCGACTGAGTGTCGCTGCTGCGGCCTGCGGCCGCCGTCGGTTCCTCCGTCCGTCCTCGCGGTTGCTGTCCCTGCACTAGGCTGGGCAGCGGCCGCGAGGACGCGTGTACTCAGGAGGACCCTCGCGACTTCGACAGCACCAGCAGTTTCCGTGGCATGCGGGATCGACATCGGCGGATCGGGCGTCAAGAGCGCACTGGTCGACCTGGCCACCGGTACGTTCATCGGTGAGCGCGTCCGCATCGACACCCCCGAGGAGTCCACTCCCGCGGCTGTCGCCGAGGTCTGCCGCGAGGCTCCTCGAGCAGGCTCGAGGTGGGCGACGACGTCCCGGTCGGCGTGGCCCTGCCCGCCCCGATCGTCCACGGCACCGTCCCCTTCATCGCCAATCTCGACAAGTCCTGGACGGGCGTCAACCTCACCGAGTTTCATGCGCGAGCACCTGGGCAGGCCGGTGACCGGGCTTAATGACGCCGACGCCGCAGGCTTGGCGGAGGTCGCCTTCGGCGCCGCCAAGGACGTGCCTGGGACCATCATCGTCACGACCCTGGGTACCGGGATCGGCTCGGCCGTCATTGTTGACGGAACCCTGGTCCCCAACACTGAGCTCGGCCACTTGAGATCGACGGCTACGACGCCGAGAGCCGGGCCTCGGCCGGGCAGCGCACCGCCCAGGACCTGTCCTGGAAGAGTGGGCCAAGCGCCTCCAGCGCTACTACTCCCATGTGGAGATGCTCTTCTCCCCAGACCTGTTCGTCGTGGCTGGGGGAGTCTCCCGCAAGCACGAGAAGTACCTGCCGCTGCTCGACCTCAAGACCCCAATCGTCCCGGCCCAGCTGCTCAACACCGCTGGCATCGTGGGGGCCGCCTACCAGGCCTCCCGGGCCGTCACGATCTGAACGGTCTGACTGGGAGCAGAGCGGGCCCGACACTGTCCACATGGACAGTAGAGGCTGTGCCCTGGGTGGGGGTGGTCGGCCTGCGGGCTCGTGACACTGGAGGCATGGGTAAAGCAGAGAAGTTTAGTCCTGTCCGTTTCAATGCAGTCACTCCTGAAAGCCCCAGAAGTAGCGAGGGACTGGCGGTGTCCCGGCCCGACCGTCGCCGTTCGGTGGTGGCGGGTGCTGGCGGTGCCTGTGGCGGCGGCGATCGCGTTGGGGGCTGTCGGTGGTGCGGCGTCGGCGGCGCCGTCGAAGGGGGAGGCTGAGAGTTTGAAGTCCCGGGCCCAGGGGCTGGTGGAGGCCGGCTACCCGGCGGCGCTGGCGGCGGTGACCGACGGCAAGGGCGAGTCAGCCGGTGCGGCTGTGGGCAAGGGCAACCTGGAGACGGGGCAGGCCCCGCCGATGGACGGCGAGGTGAGGGTCGGGTCGAACACGAAGACCTTTGTGGCTGTGGTGGTTATGCAGATGGTTCAGGAGGGCAAGGTGGGGCTTGATGAGCCGATCGAGATCTACCTGCCGGGCCTGATCAAGGGCGAGGGTATTGACGGCTCAAAGATCACGGTGCGTCAGCTCCTGCAGCACACCAGCGGCCTACCTGACTTCGACGAGACACTTTTCGGTACGACAGATGTCTTTCAATACCGATACCACTATGTCACCCCGAGAGATGTCCTTGACAGTGCTCTGAGCAAGCCGGCGCAGTTTGAGCCGGGTACGCAGTGGAAGTACACCAATACGAACTACATCGTGCTGGGAATGCTCATTGAGCGGGTGTCCCAGCGGCCGGTGGGGGAGCAGATCGATGAGCGCATCGTCAAGAAGCTGGGGCTGTCCCACACCTACTTCCCGGCTCCGGGGGAGGAGAAGATTCGTGGCACCCATCCTCGGGGGTACCACCTCAACGGTGAGGGCAAGCTGGAGGATATTACCGAGATGGATCCGACTTGGGGGTGGGCGGCTGGTGCGATGGTCTCGACCCCCAGTGAGCTCAACACCTTCTTCCAGGCCGTCCTCGACGGCAGGCTGCTGACCCAGGCCAGCATCCAGGAGATGAAGAAAGGCGTCGATATCGGATCAGGAGGACGAGTCTACGGGCTGGGCCTCATCGGTACTCCGCTGTCCTGTGGGGGCACTGCCTGGGGCCACGGAGGTGACATCGCGGGCTATCACACGAGAGGTGGAGTCGGCCCTGACGGCACCGCCGTCACCGTCGCCGTGACCGCCCTGCCCACAGCCATCGCGGACCAGAGCAACTTGGAGAGCTCCGCCAAGGAGAAGGCCGGCAAGATCGCTGAAGCCGTCGATATCTCCCTGTGCCACAAGTGATGGGTTCGGAAACGGACTCGGGCACTTCACGGTTGCGTGTGTGCTTGACTCAGAGTGTGCCCAGCCACGTGCCCGATTCTGTCGTCCGGGTGCAGTCGCCACCGAGGCTCCCACGAGCCGCGGTGGCGCCGTGTTTGTTGGGCCATTTCTCGATCGGGGCTGTGTCGAGTGAAGGCGTTCCAAGTTGGACTGTCCATATGGACAGTGGGTGCTGTGCTGTAGGTGGGGGTGGTCGGCCTGCGGGCTCGTGACACTGGAGGCATGGGTAAAGCAGAGAAGTTCAGTCCTATCCGTTCCGATGTCACCACGCCTCGAGAACCCTGAGGCCCTGAGGCTGCCGCGCCCGGCCCGGCCATCGTCGTGGGTCGGTGGTGTGGCGGTGTTGGCGGTGCCTGTGGCGGCGGCGATCGCGTTGGGGGCTGTCGGGGTGCGGCGTCGGCGGCGCCGTCGAAGGGGGAGGCTGAGAGTCTGAAGTCCCGGGCCCAGGTTGGTGGAGGCCGGTTATCCGGCGGCTCTGGCGGCGGTGACCGACAGCAAGGGCGAGTCGGCGGGGGTGGCTGTGGGCAAGGGCAACCTGGAGACAGGTCAGGCCCCGCCGATGGACGGCGAGGTGAGGGTCAGTTCCGCGTCGAACAGAACCTTTCGTGGCCGTGGTGGTCATGCAGATGGTCCAGGAGGGCAAGGTCGGGGCTTGATGAGCCGATCGAGACCTACCTGCCGGGCCTCATCAAGGGTGAGGGCATTGACGCCTCGAGGATCACGGTGCGTCAGCCTCCTGCAGCACACCAGTGGCCTGCCCGAGTACACCGACACCACTCCCGGTAGCGGCGATATCTTCCAGATCAAGGATCACTACGCGCAACCGCGGGACCTGCTGGACACGGCTCTGAGTAAGCCGGCGGCCTTCGAGCCAGGGTACGCAGTGGAAGTACACCAATACGAACTACATCGTGCTGGGAATGCTCATTGAGCGGGTGTCTCAGCGGCCGGTGGGGGAGCAGATCGACCAGCGCATCGTCAAGAAGCTGGGGCTGTCCCACACCTACTTCCCGGCTCCGGGGGAGGAGAAGATTCGTGGTACTCACCCTCAGGGGTACCACCTCAGCGCCGAGGGCAAGTTGGAGGATATTACCGAGATGGATCCGGCTTGGGGGTGGGCGGCTGGTGCGATGGTCTCGACCCCGAGCGAGCTCAACACCTTCTTCCAGGCCGTCTTCGACGGCAGGCTGCTGACCCAGTCCAGCATCGACGAGATGAAGAACGGGGCGGTTGACGCCAGCTCGTACCTTGGATCGGGGACGGTGTACGGGCTGGGCCTGATCGGTAGGTCGTTGTCCTGTGGGGGCACTGCCTGGGGCCACAGCGGGACGATCTACGGGTACCAGACCGACAACGCCGTCGGCCCTGACGGCACCGCCGTCACCGTCGCCGTGACCGCCCCGCCCACAGCCATCGCGGACCAGAGCAACCTGGAGAGCTCCGCCAAGGAGAAGTACCAGCGGAACAAGGACGCCGTCGACGCCACCCTGTGCCACAAGTGATGGGCTCGGAAACGGACTCGGGCACCTCGCGGCTGCGCATGTGCTTGACTCGGAGCGTGCCCAGCCACGTGCCCGATTCCGCCGCCCAGGGTGCAGCGTCCACCGCGCCTGCCCCCGGACCGCGGTGGCGCTCTACCCTGCTCGGCGTGCTGTCCTATTTCGGCACGTTGCTGGTCGATCCAGAGCACGTCATCAGATAGGGGAGAAATCAGTCTGATTCCCCGGGGCGATTCTCGTCAGCGTTCTGGCTATCATCCTCCAGGTAGTGGCTGTGACGAGTGACGGATCGTTTTCCATACCGAGTGCTCGCTGTAGTGGCCGCTGCCGATCTCACCATCCTCATCGCCAACGATCGATCGTCAGTCGGATCCACCGCAGTCATGGTTGTCATCTGGTACCTGGTGCGTCACCGCGTCCCAGGGCTGGCAGGTCGCGCTGTTTACCAACATCATCGTCTTTAATTTGGTCTTCCTCATCCGAGAGGTGTATTCCGGCGAGCGCGGGCCGGCTGCCGTCATCGTCTTCCTGTCGGCTCACCTGCTGCAGCGCTACCTGCTCCCGGTAGTGGCGGCGGAGTACATGTTGGGGCGTGAGCGACTCCACCAGGCGCTGCGCGACAAGGCCGAGGCTCGCTGAACGGGAGAAGCAGCTGCTCGAGCGCGAGGAGCGCGAGCGGGCCGCGCGCGAGTTGCGGGCAAGCCGCAATGCCCTGGCCCGCGATCTCCACGACATCGCCGGCCACCACCTCTCCGGCGTCATCGTCAGCGCCCAGGCGGCCGCGGCTTTGCGGCACAAGGACCCAGAGCGTTCCGACCAGATGCTCCAGACGGTGCAGGATAGTGCCCGAACCGCTCTGGCCGATCTGCGTCAGGTCGTCGGTCTCCTGCGCAGCGAGGACAGGAGTGACTCGCAGCGTGAAGGGCAGGTGACGGATGGTCAACAGAGCGAATTGACGTCGTCGAGCACCGAGGCGACAGCCGAGCCGACAGCCGTGAAGGATTCCCGGATGGCAAGGGAGCCGGTGCTCCTGCCCTCGCTGGAGGCAGTGCCTCACCTCGTTGAGGAGTCACGTCGTCGTCAACAGCGGGTCGGGTACGCAGTCAACGGCCGGCCATGTCCCCTGAGCCCGCTGGCGGATACCGCTGCCTACCGCATGGTTCAGGAGTCGCTTGCCAACTGCGCGCGGCACGCGCCAGGAGCCCCTTGCCAGGTGCGGATCACCTATCAGCAGGGGTGCGTGGAGATCGTGGTGAGCAACCGACGTCCGCCGAATGCGGAGGCACGTCAGGCAGGTGCAGGTAGCAAGGGCGGTGGCTACGGCCTGTCCGGCATGGCTAGAGCGGGCGGCCCTGGTGGGCGCTGAACTGGTCACCGGTCCCGACCCCGACGGCGGCTGGTGCAACCGCCTCGTCATCCCCGTTCCGTCGGGCAGCGTCGACGGGTCCCGTACCGAGGAGGAAGTGGATATCCCATGATTCGACTCGTCATCGCTGACGATCAGGCCGTGGTCCGTGCCGGCTTGAGCGTCATCCTCGGAGCGGAGGAGGACATTGAGGTCGTGGGTGAGGCGGCAGACGGTGCGGAGGCGATAGCGCTGGCTCGTGAACTACGCCCCGACGTCGTGTGCATGGACATCCGCATGCCCGGGACCGACGGCATCGCGGCAACGCGGGCGATCGTCTCCGACCCCGATCTGGACGTGGACGTACTCATTCTGACCACCTTCGATGTCGACGACGACGTCCTGGCCTCCCTCGAGGCCGGTGCCGCGGGGTTTCTCCTCAAGGGTGCCGATGAGGACACTCTTCTGGGGCGGTCCACTCCGTCGCAGCAGGGGAGGGAACCTTGGACCAGCGCGTCACCCGCAGAATCCTGCGTGAGCTCTCCAGGCGAGGCTCCCGAGGCGTGCTCGCCCGACCTGACACCGGGGCCCAACATCAGTACACCGACAGAGCTGCGGATGCTGGCCGTGTATCCGGGCATGCGTCGTTCGCCGGAGCCGCTTCCGTGGACGTCGCCTTGACCTCTCGGGAGCTGGAAGTGCTCAGACTGTTGGCCCAGGGCATGTCCAACGGTGAGATGGCAACACACCTATATGTGGAGCCGACGACAATCAAGTACCACCTGACGGGACTCATGCAGAAAACCGGGTCTCGAGACCGCCTGCAAACGGTGCTCTGGGGGATTCGCGCTGGCCTGGTACAGCCCTGAGAAGCCGTGATGGGGGACGTACGACAGGAGACACCGGCGTAGGGAAGAGCGCGCCTGTCCTTCAGCGACCACGAGTGTGATGCAGGTCGCAGAAAAGTCGTTTGACAGGAGGCAGTCAGGTCTGGCTATAGTACTCCTCGCTGCCGACGCAACCGCACGGTTCGACGGCGGCATCGGACGGCAGAAGGGCCGAGCCGGAAGGAGTGATCCTACCGGCGCGGAAATAGCAGAATAGTTCAGAGATCAGGGTCACGCGATCCGAATTTGATTCCCGAACGACAACCTGCTTATGCTAGTCCGGTCGCCTTCGAGAGGCGAGCAAGGAATTCTTCCTGGTCTCAAATCTCGG